>Ga0164241_10000735_pt1 | contig 50397 bp, 49 predicted proteins | sample OricomyardsoilBY_FD_108780 | JGI IMG/M metagenome (GOLD analysis project Ga0164241, IMG submission 108780) | Backyard soil microbial communities from Emeryville, California, USA - Original compost - Back yard soil (BY) | ecosystem: Environmental > Terrestrial > Soil > Unclassified | place: USA... | reverse complement strand
GCGCCGCTCGCGTTCATGCGCGGCCGCACGCTCAACGAGTCATTCGTGATCTTGGACGAAGCGCAGAACGCCACCAGCGAACAGATGCGCATGTTCCTGACTCGGCTCGGCTTTGGGTCCAAAGCAGTCGTCACTGGTGACATCACGCAGACGGATTTGCCTGCGGGCGCGCGCAGCGGCTTGCGTGAAGCGCGTGAGCTGCTGACGCCGGTGAGCGGCATTTCGTTCTGTGCGTTCACGGACGTGGACGTCGTGCGCCACCCCCTGGTGCAAAAGATCGTGGTCGCCTACGAGCAACGCGACGAAAAGATCCGGCTCGAGCGTGAACGCGAGAAACAAGCTCGCGAAGAGCGCCAGGCGCAAGAGCGCCTGCGCGAAAGTGAGCGTGAACGCGAACCATGACTGAAATCCGCGCGCTCAGCCCGCGCGCGCGGGCGATCGTCGATCAGCTCGGATCACTGGCTGAATGGCTTTCGCTCCACCCCGCGCAGAGCAGCGATACCGTGACGCGCCCGCACCCGCTCTTGTTGCTGGTGCGTCGCGGCGGCTTCCTGGTGTTGATCGCGCCGGCGACGGTTTGGGACAAGGGGCGCGATCTGCTGCGTCCGTACATGGACAAGTTCGCGGCCATCGAAGCGCGCTTGGTGCTGCTCGGTCGTCCCCAAGACCCGGATTTGAGCCAAGCCTTGAACATTGGGCTGTGCGCCTTGCTGGGCAAGACGCCCGCGCCGGAAGAAGTGTTCGTTGCGCTGCATCAAGCCTTCGACCTGATGGACGTCAAAGCGCGCAGCGAAAGCCGGGGCAAATGGCTCACGCGCTATCGCTACGAGCTCGGCGAATTGATCGAGATTGCTCGCGCTCTGACGACCGAGCGCGAAATCGAGAAACTGCTGAATTTGATCCTAGAAAAGGCGCGCTTCATCTGCGGCGCCGACGCCGGCAGCATGTACGTGGTCGACGGCGACGACCCGGTGCTGGCGCGTCGCCAATTGCACTTCAAGCTCAGCCAAAACGACTCGGTGTCGTTCGATTCGCGCGAGTTTGCCATGCCGATCAGCACGCGCAGCATGGCGGGCTACGTGGCGCTCGAACAAAAGACGCTGCGCATCGACGACGTGTACGAAATGCCCGTGGGTTCGCCGTTCGGCTTCGATCGCTCCTTCGATCAAAAGGTCGGCTATCGCACGCGCAGCATGTTGGTAACGCCGCTCATCACCAGCAAGGGTGAAGTGATCGGCGTGCTACAGCTGATCAACAAAAAGCGCGAACCGAAGCAGAAGTTGCTTTCGTCGGACGACTTCGAGCGCGGCGTGGTTCCGTTCGACGAACGCAGCGAACAACTCGTGGCCACTCTTGCCGCGCAGGCTGGCATTGCGCTGGAAAACGCGATTCTCTACCAAGAGATCCGCAAGATCTTCGAGGGCTTCGTGAAGGCCTCGGTGGATGCGATCGAAGCGCGCGATCCGACGACCAGCGGTCATTCACGGCGCGTGGCCGACTTGACCGTAAACCTGGCGACGGCGGTCGAACGCACGGACACCGGCCCGTACCGCGACGTGCGCTGGCAACGCGAAGACCTGCGCGAGATCGAGTACGCCTCGGTGCTGCATGACTTCGGTAAAATCGGGGTGCGCGAGCACGTCCTGGTCAAAGCCAAGAAGCTCTTTCCGCACGAGGTCGCGCTGATTCAACAGCGCTTCGAGTTTGTGATTCGCACGCTCGAGCTCGACATCGTGCAGCGCAAAATGCAGGCCCTGAGCCGCGGCGGCAGCAGCGCCGAGCTCACCGGTCTGGATCGGGAACTGTCCGAAAAGCGTGCCGAAATCGAAGATGCTTGGCAAATCATCGAGCAAGCAAATGAACCGTCGCTGCTCGCCGCCGGCAATTTTCAGCGCATCGAAGAGCTCGGCCGTCGCTCGTACGCGCGCCTGAGCGGCGAAATGTCGACGCTGCTCAGCGACAGTGAAGTGAAATCACTGAGCGTGATGCGAGGCTCACTCACCGCCGAAGAGTTCGACGAGATCCGCAGTCACGTGTCGCACACCTACCGCTTCCTATCGCAAATCCCGTGGGGCAAAACCTTCTCGCGCGTGGCGATCATCGCAGGCTCACACCACGAGCGCTTGAACGGCACGGGTTACCCCCGACGCTTGCAGGCCGAAGAGATCCCGCTTCAATCGAAGATGATGAGCATCAGCGATATCTTCGACGCGCTGACCGCCAGTGATCGCCCATACAAACGCGCCGTCCCACTCGAAAAGGCGCTCGATATCTTGAATTTCGAGGTGAAAGACAATCACGTCGACGGCGAGCTCGTGCGCATCTTCACCGAAGCCAAAGTCTGGGAATCGGTGATGGCGGCGCGTTGAACCGCGGCGTTGCGGCTCGCGCGAAGGGGTCTAGGTCTTCTTCTCCAATTCGCCGCTGCTCGGCGAAATCTTGGGGCCGCTGCCGCGAAGTTGCAGCGCTTTACCCAGCATATCGAACCAAAAATTCGAGCCCAAGCAACAAGCCAAGGCGGTGATGAGCCACCCTGCAATGAGCAGCGCGCGATCCCCGAGGCTCGGATCCCAACATTGAGCTTCGGAGGTGCTCGGAAAGGCGGCGCTCGCCGCGAGATCGGGATCGGCGATTCGGGCGCACAAGGAGGAGTCCACCCAATGCCAGCCAATCGGGAAACCCGCGTTCATGATGGCGTCACTCTGCGTCTTGAGCTTTTGCAGTTGTTCTTTCGCGTCGTTCGAACCCGCCCCGTTTTGCTGTTCGAACGCGGCAGCGGTGGCGACGACCGAGTCACGCAGCGCGCGGTCCTTCCAGAGCCGGGTCGAGACGTGAATCGTATCGGCATTGAAGACGACGACGACGATGCCCGCGATGATGATCGACGCAATCTGCGCCCGGCGCTTGTACCAACCAGAGGCGCGGGCCATGCGGTCGTTGAACCACTGTTCGACGCCGTCGCGAATGCGAGCGAGCTGTTTTTCCAGCCCCTCGCCCGTCGCCGTCGCTTTTTCGACGAACAGCGAGAGCACTCGCTTGAGATCTGGATCGTTGACCGCTTCGACCGACACATGAGCGCCCTTCAGCAACTCAGTCGCCGAAATGCCGCCCGCGTTCGGACCACGCAAGATATCGAACAACGCGAGCGCGAACGTCTTGCTGGGAATGTACGACGGTAGATTCTGGCGTACGACAGCGCTCAAATTTCGAATGTTCGGCCCGCCCTCCAGCTTCGCCAAGCCGTCCTTCAGCTTCGACGGACAACGAACGAGGTTCGTGATCAGCGGGTGCTGATACAGCTGCGTCACGAGATCGAGCGGAGCCCCAGCCTTCGCCTCGCCGCCGCTCTGCTCACCCTTCTCAGTCGCAGGCGGCGTGAACGTGCCTTTCAGCATGCTCTCGATCGCGTTGTACAAATTGGCAGAACGCCAACCGAGCGCCGTCGCAATGAGCTCCTGAACCGTAGTGACCAGCAGCGCGAGCAACAAGAACAGAAACACGACCCCGATGGCGACGTCCAAGACGATGCTCATCATTCCCAACTAACACCGAGCGCGGACTCACTCGATGGTCATTTGTGAAGTGCGTGTGACCGACTCGGACTCGGCCGGGCAGCTGCAGCTTCCGAGTCCGCATTCTCGGCGCCCTCGCCCACTCGCCGCCCCATTGACACCATGTTAGGAGCCCGCATGCCCGAAATTCTACAGGTCAATGCACGTGAAATCCTGGATTCTCGCGGAAACCCGACGGTCGAAGCAGAAGTTCAAACCGATAGCGGTCTCGGCCGCGCGGCGGTGCCGAGCGGCGCCTCGACCGGTGAACACGAAGCGATCGAGCTGCGCGACGGAGACAAGAAGCGTTACCTCGGCAAGGGCGTGACGAAAGCCGTCGCCAACATCAACGATCAACTCGGCCCGGCGCTGATCGGACTGTCAGCGCTCGATCAGCCTGCGATCGACAAGGTGCTCCTCGAGCTCGACGGCAGTCCCAACAAGTCGAAGCTCGGCGCGAACGCGATCTTGGCCGTCTCGATGGCCGTCGCGCGCGCCGCCGCGGACACCGTGGGGCTGCCGCTTTGGCGTTACCTCGGTGGCATTCAAGCGCGCGTGTTGCCCACGCCGCTCATGAACATCATCAACGGTGGCGTCCACGCAGACAGCGGCTTGGAAGTGCAAGAGTTCATGGTCGTGCCCATGGGCTTCGCCACGTTCGGGGAAGCCCTGCGTTGCGGCACCGAAATCTTCCATAGCCTCAAAGCGATCCTGAAGAAGGACGGCATGACGACCTCCGTCGGCGACGAAGGCGGCTTTGCCCCGCGCTTGGCCTCGAATGAAGAAGCCATCCAACGCATCATCGGCGCGATCGAAGCCGCCGGCTATAAGCCCGGCGAACACGTCGGCATCGCGCTCGACGCCGCCGCCAGCGAGTTCTACAAAGACGGCAAATACACCTGGGACAAGAAGCCGCACACGGCCGCCGAACTCGCCGACGTGTACGTCAAACTCGCCGAAAAGTACCCGCTCGTGAGCATCGAAGACGGCTTCGCCGAAGACGATTGGGACGGCTGGAAGCTCATCACCGACAAACTCGGCAGCAAAGTGCAACTCGTCGGTGACGACCTATTCGTGACCAACAAGGAGCGCCTCGCGCGCGGCATCGAAAAGAAGATCGCCAACTCGATCTTGATCAAGCTCAACCAAATCGGCTCCCTCACCGAGACGCTCGACACCATCCGCCTCGCCAGCACCGCGGGCTACACCTCGATCATCTCGCACCGCTCCGGCGAAACCGAAGACTCATTCATCGCCGATCTCGCCGTCGCCACCAACGCCGGCCAAATCAAAACCGGCAGCCTGAGCCGCAGCGATCGCATCGCCAAGTACAACCAATTACTGCGCATCTCCGAAGAACTCGGCGACGAACAGGTCTACTCCGGCAAAGCGCCTTTCACGAAACGCTGATTTTCCCGCACCGATCCGGCGATTCCCGCGCATCGAACCCCGCGCACCTCACCCGGGGTGAGGTCAAAAGTGACCGCACCCCGGGTGAGGTCAAAAGTGACCGCACCCCGGGTGAGGTCAAAAGTGACCCTCCGCCGCTGCCCCGTGGTGGCGATTTTTGGGAGTGTGGCGATCGAGATCCAGCATCGCAACTTGCAGCGCGCGCTATTTCCGGCGCAGCGCGCCATTGCTGCAGCGGAACAGCCCGCATCAGACGCAAACCTCAGTTCGAATTCGAACCGCATCGCTCGCTTGGGGACCAAGCTCTTTCAACGGAATTGCTCGGTCCGAAGTCGAACCGGTCGCTCAGGCGGGGATAGATCCTTCAACCGAGTTGCTCGATTCGATTCGAAAGCTAACAAGCGCGTGCCGAGGTGAGGTCGTGTGCCAGTTCGATGAGAGCGACAGTGTTGACGTCGCGCGGGTGCGCTTCAGTTCCGAAGAGCGCACTCTGCTCGATCTGAGAGCGACCCCTTCTGTGACGAGCGTCCCACGCTCGTGTCGATGCGCGCAAAAAACGACTCGGGTCGCGACGCACAGCTTTCGTCTTCCTTGTCCCCTCGTTCGCGACGCCGAAGGCTGGGACGCGGCGCGGCGTAACGCTTGACCATCAAAAAAAGAAAGACCGTGGCGCGTCTATTTCTTCGTCGCCCAGCTGCGGGGTTTGCGGCCGCGGAGGCCTAGGACGTTGAGGGGTTCGTCGGAGACGCCGAAGGAGACAACGTCGCCGAGTTGGACGGCGACGGTGCGGTGGGGGCCATCGAGGTAGAGTGCGGCGTCGTCCATTTTGCTTTGGACCGAGATGTCCCGGGAAGCGTCGACGACGAGTTTGAGTAGCTTGAATTTGCCGTACGGCGAATAGGGTTCGCGCACGACCAATTGCAGGTCGTTGGAGCTGAGCGGCAGGATGCGGCCGCCTGCGGAGCGTTGCGCGGCGGTGGAGCCTGCGGCCGGGCCGATCCACATCCCACTCGAGCGTTGCTCTTCTTTCTGTTTGCCGACGTGCAAGATGTAGCGCGAAGTCGCCGCGGGACCGGAGTGGCAATACAGCGCTTCGTTCAAGACGCGCTTGGAGCGCATGCGGCCGTTGAGCGACACGGTCATGCGTGTGAGCAGCAAGCTTTTCAATTTGCCGTCGAGGGCACGCATCAGGTGGCTTTCGAAGTCGCTACGTTGTGCAGCGCAGAAGAAGCCGACGCTGTGCGAAGGCGCGCTATTTACGCCCAGCACGGGCACGCTGCTGACGTTGTGCGAGGCTGCGAGCAGCGTGCCGTCGCCGCCGACTGCGATCACGAGCGAGGCGTCCGAGGTGTCGAACGCGGCGTGGGCACGCTGCAAGAAAAACGCTTTTGCGCCGACGCGATCGAGCACGCGTGCGACTTCGTCCATCGTTCGCGAGTGTTCCTTATGCGAGGCGAGCCAGCTCGCGACGCTCGGATCGCGTTTTTTGATCAGGTTGCGCGCACGCGGATCACCCTCGTCTTCGACGAAGCGACGGTAGGCGGTGCGCTTGCCCACCACGATGACGTGCGGCCGGCTCAATACAGCTTCTCCGCGAGGCGCCTGAGCGATAGTTCGGTCTTGGCGTCTTCGATCGCGCCGCTCCGACACAGCTCGAGCGCTTCGGGTAGCGGCAAATCGAGGATTTTTCCGAAGCGTTCGAGCGCCGAGCCGTCGAGTTCGGGTTCTCGTCGCGTCGTCGGATCGACACGCACTTCGAAGAAGAACTGACGTTCAGCGACGAAACCCGGCGCTGGAACGACGCTGCGACCGAGCGGCGAGAGCGCGTCCACGCTGACTTCGAAGCCGAGTTCCTCGAGTAGTTCTCGCTGCGCCGCGCGGGCTACCCCGCTCGGTGAGCGTTCGCTGGGCTCGACCAAGCCGGCGGGCAGCTCCCACAGGTTGCCGTCGCATGCTTCGTCCGGCACGGGCGAATGCTCGCGATCACGCATGGTCATCGGCGGACGCAGCGCGCTGCGCAAAAACACGCGCGGCGTGCCGTCAGGCGTCACGTAATGCGCGGCAATCACGACCGCGTCGATCGCGTTGCGATCGACGGCGTCGTACAGGAAGGGCGCGCTTTGCGTCCCGTCCGGATAGGTCGCTCGATAACGACGCCGCACCAGGCGCAAAAATCCGCTCTGGTCGGGCGGAGAGAGTTCTTCCAGCAACTCGAGCTGGATCTCGGGGAATGACAGATCGGCGCTCAGGGCCATACGGCGGCCATTCTACAGTGGTTCGCCCAAGATCCAGCGCCGAGCGCGACGACCACGTGTGCGATCTGCTAGCTCGACCTTGCGCGACCCGGCGTCTACCCTCATTTCGTCCTGTTTCTTCCTTTCTGCCCCGCAAAAGCACGTGCTAAAAGCCGGTCGTTCCGACGTCGCTGGGAGGACCATGTTGCAGAAACTCGCTGTCATCAGCCTGTGCTTAGGCACCCTCGCGCCATCCGTGGCTTACGCCGCGCCTTCGGCCAAGGCTCCACCTGCGCGTGCCGCGCTCAACCTCGAGAACGCCAAAAAAGCGCTCGAGAGCGGCGACGAAGCGCGCGTGCTCGCCGCGCTCGACGAGATTGAGCAAGCCGGTGATCGCAAAGCCGCGCCGCTGGTCGAAGCGTTGCTCGCGCGAGGAGCGAACAGCGCAGTGCTCGTGCGCGCGATTGCTGTCGCGGGCACGCTCGGCGCGCCCTCGTCGAGCAGCGCGCTAGCACCATACGTGAAGCACCGCGCGCCAGAAGTGCGCCACGCTGCAGCGCGCAACCTGGCGCGCACCAAGGGCAGCGTCGCGATCAGCGCGTTGCGCGAGGCACTGCGCGGGAACGATCCGACGTTGCGCAGCGCCGCTGCCACCGGTTTGGGCACGCTCGACGCGAAGGAAGCGGTGCCAGATCTGTTCGTCGTGTTGCCCAAAGAGGTCCCTGAGGCCGCCGGCGCGATTGGCGTGCTGTGTCGCGGTGACGAGTGCAAGCGCTTCGTCGGGCTGCTCGGCAAGTTGCCGTTCGACGTGATGGAAAGCGGATTTTTGCCGCTGCTTCTGCGCACGGACGCAGACGCGCCGGACGCGGCCAAGCTGCAGTTGATCGAGCAATTGCGGCGCATGGCCACGCAAAAGTCGGGCGCTACGTTGGCCACCGCACTCGCTACGTATCCCGCGAACGGCAGTCCCAAAATCCGCGCGGCGATCGACTCCGCAATTCACGGTCACCCTGTCACGAGCACTGAGCCATGAGCCTCCGTCGATCCTTCACCGTTCTTGGGCCGAGTCTGCTGTGGCTCGCCGGCTGCAGCGCAGCAGGTGTCAACTCGACGAGCAAGGCCCTCGATCCGGATTGGCAAAATGACTCCGGGGTGTCGATCGCGCAGGTCGAGCAAAAACTTCATTCCGCGCCGAAGGTCGCCAACGCGCGCGTCGCTATCGGCGTGAGTGACGCGGGTCTGAGCGCCTCATCACTCGACGGCAAATCGCATTGGAGATACTCGGGGCATCCGACGTCCGCGCCGATCATCGCCGGTCCGCTCGTGATCTTCTCCGAGGGCGACCAGATCGTGGCGCTCGACGCCAGCTCGGGCGCCAAGGCCTGGAGCGTCGGCAATCGCGGGCTCAGCCTGCGCGGCGCCGCGAATGACGGGTCGAGCAGCGCGTTGGTCTTGGCGGACGCGCACAAGAGCCTTTTTCTCGGCGTTTCGCGCTCGGGCTCCAGCCTCGGTTCGGTCGAGTCCAAAGCCGACCTGGGCGTGCCGGCGGCTCGCGCGGGCATCGCCTTCGTGCCTTGGAGCAACCAGTACGTGTCCGCGGTGGACATCGGCAGCGGCAATGAGAACGGCCGTTTGCTGGCGCGCGTCCAAGTGAGTCAAGCGCTCAACTTCGGTGGCGACATTTACTTCGGCGAGCAGGGGCTGATTCGCTTCGACGAGAAGGTGCGCTTCGCGAGCACCAATCAAGCCAACCACGTCGGTTTGCCCAAGGTCGAGCTGCCCGGCAAACCGAGCTGGCTCGGCAGTGGGCTCGTGAACTCGTCGAGCCAAGCCAACGCGCGCACCAAGATCCGCATCTTCGCCGCGCCAGTGGCGACGCCCAACGGCGAGGTCACGCTCGGCGCGGGCACCTTCGTCGCCACCTATTTCAGAGTCGTGTTCGGGCTCGACAGCAAGAGCGGCGCGCTGCGCTGGGTGCGCGCGCTGCCCGCCGACGTGGTGGGCGGTGCGGCCGCGAGCTCCGGCTTCGTATTGTGCGACGAAAGCGGCAAGGTCTGGTCGCTCGACCGCGCGGGCTCCGACGCGGGCAACCTAGATTTAGGCTCGAAATTGCGCATGTGCACGGTCGACACCGGCGCGGAAGAGGTCGCGGCTGCACCCGCGCGCGGCAGCCTAGCGGTTCAAATTACGGAAGCGCTCGACAATCTCGAGCCCACCATGGCTGAAGCCGAGCGCTACTTGGTCAGCGAGCTCGGCAAGCTCGAGGATCCGATCGTCACGAAGAGCTTGATCGATCTCTCGAGTAGCCCACGCGTGCCGCCCGATCTACGGCTCGAAACGCGACGCTTGCTCGCGCTGCGCAAGAGCGGCACCGAGTACATGCTCAGCGCGCTCGCTCGTCACTATGACTTCGTCTCGGGTGTGCTGTTACCGCCGCCGGTAGGCCCGCTCGCCGACGCACTCGCGGCCAGCGGAGAAACGCGCGCCGCACCGCTGCTCGCCAAGCACTTGAACGACCCAGCGAACTCCGCGGAAGACGTGGCCCACGCCGCACGCGCGCTCGCCAAGTTGGCGACTCCCGCTGAGTACGAAGATCTGCGCACCTTCTTCGCGCTCTACCGCGCGACGGCGGATGACGAATCGCTCGTGTCGGCGGTCGTGTCCTGCGCGGAGGCGCTCGTGCGCGTCGGCGGCGCGGAAGGTCGCGCGGTCGTCGAACGCGCCGCTCAAGATCCGCTGACGCAAAATGACGTCCGCCGCGCGTTAGCCATCGTCCTCTCCAAGCCGGCGACCGCTGCGACCGGCCGCGCAGCCACGCAGTAAAAGAGCCGCCTAACGCGGCTCGAAGAAATCGCCGAGCAGAGCTGAAACTTCGCTGGACAGGACCGCGTAACCCATAGCGAACGATTCAATCGCATACGATTAAATGGAGAGCTGACCATGAGCGAAAAAATCCTCGAGAAGCGCCTGTACACCGCGACTGCAAGCGCCACGAACGGCCGTGAAGGCCGCGCCAAGACGGACGACGGTACACTCGATCTGCCGCTCGCATTGCCCAAAGCCATGGGCGGCAACGGCAACGGCACCAACCCGGAACAGCTCTTCGCCGCCGGTTATTCGGCGTGCTTCGGCAGCGCATTCAACCATGTTGCACGCGCGCAAAAGATCAAGACCGGTCCAGTGACGATCACCGCGAAGGTGACCATCGGCACGGTCGGTGAAGCCTTCGGCCTTGCCGTCGAGCTAACGGCCGAGGCACCCGAGCTACCCCGGGAGCAAGCGGAAGCGTTGCTGCAAGCCGCGCATCAAGTTTGCCCGTATTCGAACGCGACGCGCGGCAACATCGTCGTCGATTTGCGTTTGGCGTGAGCCGAGGAGCGCGTTTGCCGAGCCGCACCGACCCACCGACACTCGAGCAGCACCTGTGCTTCGCATTGTACCGCGCCTCACGGGCGATGATTCGCGGCTATGGGCCGCTGCTCGAGCCGCTCGGACTCACCTACGCACAGTATTTGGTGCTAGTCGTGTTGTGGGAAACGGACGCCGTGTCGGTGCGGCAGCTCGGTGAACGCCTCTCGCTCGATTCGGCGACGCTCACGCCGCTGCTCAAACGGCTGGAAGCGCAGGCTGCGATCGAACGAAAGCGCGACCCTTCGGACGAGCGCGTGGTACGCGTGCACCTGACCAAACAGGGCCGCGCGCTGCGCGCCAAGTGCCGTGATTTTCCGCTCGCGGCCGCGTGTCGCCTGGGTGATTTCGGCGACCCGGCGCTGCCCGCGCAGGTCAAACGGCTGCGCGAAGAACTGACCGAGCTCGCGAATCGGCTCGAGAGCTCGGAGTAGCGAAGTTCAGCGCACGAGGCCGACGCGTCGCCCGAGATCGGACACGAACACACCGCGTGGGTCGTACTTCGCCTTGGTCTCGAGCCACTGATCCAACCTCGGGTACATGGCGCGGAAGGTGCCCGCGTCGAGAAACGAATCTTTGCCGAGATAGACGCGCCCGCCTGCATCCAGAACCAATTTGTCCAAGCGCTTGAGCAACTCCGCAGTGTGTTTGCGGATCGGAAAATCGATCGCGAACGTGTAGCCCTCGCGCGGGAACGAGAGCAGGCCATCACTGTGCTTTCCGAAGCACTTGAGCACGTTCAAAAACGGCAGCTCGGTGGACGAGAGGATGGTCGACAAGATCTCGCGCAAGCGTCGCGGACCGTCCTCGAACGGAATCACGAACTGATACTGAGTGAAACCAGCGGGACCGTAACCGCGATTCCAATGCGCAAGCATGTCGAGCGGATACGTGAATTTCTCGTAGTGACCGAACGCCGCGCTGCGCCCTTGCATCTCCTGCACCAGCGCGTTGACGACGCGAATGCTCAAGCGATTGAGTGTCAGCGTCGGCAAATCAAAGGGCACCGCGAGCTTGGGTGGGCCCGAAACGCGCAGCGGCTGGGCCGCCAAAGCCGCGGGCAATTCGTCGCGCCGCGCATGCTCGCCGAGCGCCAGAACACCGCGCCCGAGCCGCGCACCCGTCGCGAATACGTCGAGCGTAGCCACGGAATAGGGGAATTCGTGGTCGTATTGCGCGAAGGCCGCGAGCATGCCTTCGAGATCGTTCACGCGAATCGAGCGTTGTCGAAAGTACGTGGTCTCGACCTTCCGCAGCCGAATCGTCGCGGTCAGAATCACGCCCAGCAAGCCCATGCCGCCGAAGCTGGCCCAAAACAGATCCGAGTTTTCGGTGCGGCTCGCGTTCACGACCTCGCCGTTCGCGAGCATCACCGTGAAGCTGTCGACACAATTGCTGAACGAGCCCTGCACGTGGTGCGCTTTGCCGTGCACGTCGTTGGCGATGCAGCCGCCAATCGTCACGAACTTCGTCCCAGGGCTGATCATCGGGAACCAGCCGCGCGGCGCAAAGTCACGCAAGAGGTCCTCGAGGCTCACTCCCGCCTCGCACGCCAAGGTGCCAGTCGCTTCGTCGAACGCGAGGTAACGATTGAAGCTCGTCATTCCAACGACGCGTCCACCGGTGTTGGTCGCTGCATCACCGTAGCTGCGGCCCAAGCCGCGCGGCGTGGTGCCTCGAACATCGAGTGACGCGCGGATTTGTGTCTCGAGCTCCGGTACCCGTAGATCACAGTCGACGCGTGCATTCGCGCCCCAGCCAGAGAGGCGGGTCAGGTAAGGCTTGGCCGGCACAGTGGCAAGTTCGCTTCTGCTCTGTTGTTGCGGCAGGCCCAGGCTCTTACCCACGGTATCCATGCACCTGGTCCTAGCAGGCCGGCCACTTTGACGCAAAAATCGCTGTTTTCTGCGCTTTCCACAGCACCACCTAACGGTGATACGCTAGACAACGAATGACCTTCGAGCGCATCCGGCATCGGCTGCAGAACGGGCGGCCATTGGTCGTCGACTCGGACACGGGGGCGGCCTTCCGCGCGCGCGGTGTCGAGCTCGATTCGCCGGGAACCCTCGGCCAAATGCTGCGCGAGCGCCCGCACGAGGTGCTGGCTCACTACCGCACCGAGGTTCACTCACGGGTAGACGTGCTCTCCGCACTCACGGCCGATACGACGCCGCGCGCGCTCGCCGAAGTCGGCATGGAGCACCGCTCGGCGCAGCTCACGCGGCGCGCAGTCGAGCTCGCTTTGGAAGCGGCAGAGGAGAGTGAGAACCCGGTAGCCGTGGCCGGCGTGCTCGGTTCCGACATGGTGAGCCCGGTCGCCGCCGATCGTTTGCACGACGAATTCACGGAACACGCGGCGCGTTTGGCAGCAGCCGGCTGCGAGTTGATCTTGGCCCGCGGCCAAGGTTCGAGACTCGGCTTGATGGCCGCAGTCGTTGCGGCCGCGCGCACCGATCTTCCCACATGGGCCGTGCTCGAGTTTGCTTCGGGCGAGGAATTGACGAACGCCGGTACCGCCGCTGATCTGGTGGCGACCTTGGCCGAGGCAGGGGCCAGTGTGATCCTGTTCGAGGTTGCCACCGTGGACCTCGGTTTGGCGTATTTGAAGCGCTTCCGCCCCGCTTTCACGAAGCATGGCATCGTGCCCGGTGTGCTGCTCGCGGCCGGCGAAACAAGTGTGCGCGGGTTTCATGACGAAACGTCGGACCCGGAGCGCTGGGTCGAGCGAGCAGTCGACTTGAGCGCGGGCGGCGGGCGTGTCATCGGCGGCGGAGCCGGAACCACCGAAGCCCACACGCATCGCTTGGCCGTTGCTTTGGGCTCTTTGCACCCGTCGTCGCGTCCCGCGCAGCGGGGCAGCGGAGGCGACCTCGACCCCGGTCGTCGCGACTGCTAAACGCGCAAGCTGACATTTTGAGTTCGATCGTTCAGGGCCGGCTTGCGCTCTGTCAGCCTTGCTCCAGGACTAGCTTCTCTCGAGACCAGAAACCGTGGATTCAACCGACGACCAGCGCCCGCTCCGAACGAGCGATGACTTGCTCGAACTGTTCCAGCGCGCGGAAAAGCCGCGATCTGCGTACCGGATCGGGACGGAAGCCGAAAAATTCGCCGTCGATAGCCAGACCGGCGCGCCGCTCGAATACGACGGTCCGCGCGGCGTCACGCGCATCTTCGCCGACTTCGTGAAGCGCGGCTGGCAAGAAGTCCGGGAGACCCCGGACGGCCCAGTGGTCTCACTGTTACGTGATCACCACTCGATCACGCTCGAGCCCGGCTCGCAATTCGAGCTCAGCGGCGGCGCGCTCACCAGCATCCACGAAACGCGCGCCGAATTGGACGAGCACTTTGCAGAGCTCGTAAACATTTCGAAAGAAATGAATCTGACTTGGCTGGGAGTCGGCTTTCATCCCCTGGCCAAGCAATCGGACCTCGGTTGGGTACCCAAGCTGCGCTACCCGATCATGCGCGACTACTTGCCGACACGCGGCAATGGCGCGTGGGACATGATGCGCCGTACCGCGACGGTGCAAGGTAACTACGACTTTTCCGACGAAGCCGACGCGCTCAAAAAGCTCGTTGTCTGCCTCAAACTCGCGCCCCTCGTGAACGCACTCGGCGCCAATTCACCGTTCATCGAAGGTAAGCTCTCCGGCTACAAGAGCCGTCGCGGCTACACGTGGCTGCACATGGATCCGGATCGCTCCGGCCTCATCACCGCGCTGCTCCGCAATCCCAAGCCGAGCTATCGCGACTACGCCGAGTGGGCGCTCGACGCCGGAATGTTCCTGTTCAAGCGCCACGGCCGCGTGGTCCACAACACCGGCCAAAAGTTCCGCGACTTCATGCAAAACGGCTTCGAAGGCGAGCGCGCCACCTTCGGTGATTGGAAGATGCACCTGAACACGCTCTTCCCCGAAGCGCGCCTCAAGAGCACGCTCGAAGTGCGCAGCAGTGACTCGCTTCCCGCGCGCCTGCTGTGCGCCGTCCCCGCGCTCTTCACCGGCATTCTGTACGACGAGCAGGCCCTTGCTGAAGCCGACGAGTTCGCACGCAGCATCGACGTCGACGTGCTGCTCGCCGCGCGCCCTGCGCTCGTGAGGGACGGGCTCGCCGCCAAAGTCGGCGATCGCCCGATGCAACGACTCGCTGAACGCATCCTCGAAATCGCCAACGGCGGCCTATCACGACGCAATCTGCTCAATGCCCAAGGCAAAGACGAGCGCGTGCACCTCGAGCTCCTCACGAGCCTCGTACAAAGCGGCAAAACGCCGGCTGACGCCGTGATCGAAGGGCTCAGCGCGGAATCGACGCCAAACGTCGCAGACGTGATCGCGCGCTGTCATCTGTAACACGCGACAGGCGCTGCCATCGTGCATGAATTGGGGGCGCCCCCATCCCAGCATCGCACCTCGCAGCGCGCATCGTTCTCCGCACAGCACGAGCGATGCACCCATACGCAGATAGCGACGCTCAGGAATTTGCCTCAACTCGTAGCCGTCGCTCTCGTACTCCACCGCGCTATGCGGCGTTCGCTATGCGAATCTTTTCCGTCTGCCCCGCGCGATAAAATGCGCGTAGGCGATCGCGCGCCCGTTCGCGATCGTTTGCGGCAAAGACGCGCGAGACGAAGCGTGCAGCGAGGCTGTGCGCGAGCCGATAGCGCGCGCCCGCTTCGGTGTCTTCCGGATCGAGGAAGCACGGGCTATCGAACAAGCGATCGAGCAGCGAGCGTTGGTTGTCTGCCGTGAAGCCGAGCGAGAGCACGAATTTGTCGACCTCCGCTTGGAGTTCCAATTCGAGCTTTGTGACGGGCAGTGAGATCCGCGCCCGCTCGACCAAATAAAGAAAGTGACTCACCCCTTCGGCGACTTGCAGCCAGATGTCGCTCAGCGCGCCGCCGGCTGGGATTTGCTTGGATTCTGGCGGCAAAACCAGCGCGATTTCGAGTTCGTCCGCGGATTCGCGCACGAGCACCACTTCGCGGCTTCCCTGATCGCCGTCGCGCACGAAGCGCGTCACGTTGGGCGCGCGTTCGAGGCCGTAGAAGCGCTCGAGTTCGGCTTGAATCCGTCGCAGCTCGCGCTGCCTCGGTGTGTCTTGACGCCGCGCCTTCGACCCAAGCGCTGCGGTCAATGGATGCCTCCGTGCCCCCGTTGCGGCGTGAGCCCTCGGCCAGCGAGAGCGACCGCGAGCGGCGCGGATCCGGTTTTGATCCAACGTTCGTACAAGCGCACCACTTGGCGATTCGAGTTGTGCGCGGAGTTCGCCTGCAGCACATCCGCGATGCGCGACACCACTTCGGCGAACATCGCGAAGTTGTCGGCGAGCTCCCGGAATACGTCGGGTGCGCCGGTGCCATCACCGGCACTTTGGCGGAGCATGCTCGCCGCTCCGTCATAGGCGCGCGCGCCGAGCGTACGCACGTAGCGCAGCTCGACCCCGCGCGTGGACAGGTGGTCGGCAAAGAACCCGCTCGTGTAGAGCACGCCGTCGCCCAGCGACCGGAGCCGCTCGAAGCGTTCGCTGCCCGCAGTGTGCAGCGCCTCATCGAGCAGGAGGGTGAGCGGGCGCTCGAGGCTCGCGGCTTCGAGGCGGTCCGGCTTGGCGTAATCGGCCAGCAGGCCTGCCAAGTAGTGCTCTGCGGCCTCGGTGGCCGCGCAGTGCTGGGTGCGTACGGCCTGGTCCACCAAGTGATGAAAGAAGGACTGCAGGTCGCTCGCTAGGTCGATGTCGTGCTGATCCGGGCTCATGACGAAGCTCCTTCCAAAGAGGCGCGCGGGCTGCCAGCGGGGCTCTTCGAGGGACCACTGCATCCGACGCGGGAAGCGTCAGGACTCAGGCTTCGAAGGCATCCGTTGAAAATCGGCACCTGCTAACAGGGTACGGGCAGAAGTGTTTCCGCGTTATGTAATTGCACTGCGCTTTTGAGCAGTTGCCTGTCACTTCTTCAGCACTCTCCCGTCACGGCTGCTAACCGGGAATCTAGCTGTACTGTCTCGGCACGCAGTTGGCCCCGGTGCGCGTCAGCAAGCTACGGGGCCAATCGTCAGGGGCGGCCCTTGACAGCCAAGGGCCGCTGGCTAAGTTCGCTGGCGCGTTGTTAGCACTCGCGCCCGTTGAGTGCTAACCGCAGAACTAGAATAGATTCAGAGGCTTACAGCAAATCCGGAGCACTCTGATGGGTGATTTCGAGGGGGAAAGCGGCACCGCTGCCTCCGCTTCGAGTGACCCAGCTCCGAACCGCCGAACGCCTCGAGCAACCGATAACCAACACCCGATCGAGGGATCCACATGGCTACCAAAATCCGTCCGCTGCAAGACCGCGTGATCGTTCAGCGCGTCAAAGAAGAAGAGAAGACCAAGGGCGGGATCATCATCCCGGACAGCGCCAAAGAGAAGCCGGTCGAAGGCAAAGTCTTGGCTGTCGGCAACGGCAAGGTGCTCGAGGACGGCAAGGTCCGCGCGCTCGACATCAAGGCCGGCGACCGCGTTCTGTTCGGCAAGTACTCGGGTACCGAGGTCAAGCTGGACGGCGAAGAAGCGCTCATCCTGCGCGAAGACGACATCCTGGGCGTGATCGAGAGCTGAGTTAGGGAGATTTAAGAAAATGGCTGCCAAAGAAATCGTCTACAAAGAGTCCGCCCGCAACCTGATCCTCAACGGCGTGAACGCCCTCGCCGACGCCGTCAAGGTGACCCTCGGCCCGCGCGGTCGCAACGTCGTCATCGAGAAGAGCTTCGGCGCTCCGACGATCACCAAGGACGGCGTGACCGTCGCCAAGGAGATCGAGCTCGAGAACAAGTTCGAGAACATGGGCGCGCAGATGGTGCGTGAAGTTGCCTCCAAGACCAGCGACATCGCTGGCGACGGCACCACGACGGCCACCGTGCTCGCGCAAGCCATCTTCCGCGAAGGCTCCAAGCTGGTTGCCGCGGGCCACAACCCGATGGAAATCAAGCGCGGCATCGACGCCTCTGTCGAAGCCATCGTTGCCGAGCTCAAGAAGGGCGCCAAGTCGACCAAGGATCCGAACGAGATCGCGCAGGTCGGCACGGTCAGCGCCAACGGTGACACCACCGTCGGTAAGCTGCTCAGCGAGGCCATGGAGAAGGTCGGCAAAGAAGGCGTGATCACGGTCGAAGAGGCCAAGAGCGCCGAGACCTCGCTCGACGTCGTCGAAGGTATGCAGTTCGACCGCGGCTACCTCAGCCCGTACTTCGTGACCGACCCGGAGCGCATGGAAGCGTCGCTCGAAGACGCCTACATCCTCCTCAGCGAGAAGAAGATCGCCAACATGAAGGACCTGCTCCCGGTCCTCGAAGCGATCGCCCGTCAACAGAAGCCGCTCTTGATCATCGCCGAGGACATCGAAGGCGAAGCCCTCGCGACGCTCGTCGTCAACAAGCTGCGCGGCACGCTCAACTGCGCTGCCGTCAAAGCCCCGGGCTTCGGTGATCGCCGCAAGGAAATGCTCAAGGACATCGCTGTCCTCACGGGCGGCCAGGTGATCGCGGAAGAGCTCGGCCTCAAGCTCGAGAACGTGACCATCACGGACCTCGGCCAGGCCAAGCGCGTCAAGATCGACAAGGACAACAGCACCATCGTCGATGGCGGCGGCAACAAAGAGAAGATCAAGGCTCGCCAGCAAGAGATCCGTAACCAGATCGAAAACACCACCAGCGACTACGACCGCGAGAAGCTCCAAGAGCGCCTCGCCAAGTTGGTCGGCGGTGTTGCCGTGATCAAGGTCGGCGCTGCGACCGAGGTCGAGATGAAAGAGAAGAAGGCCCGCGTCGAAGACGCCCTCCACGCCACCCGCGCGGCGGTCGAAGAAGGCATCGTCCCCGGCGGCGGCGTCGCTCTGATCCGCGCTCAGAAGGTACTCGACGGCCTCAAGCTCAGCGATGAGCAACAGGTCGGCGTCCGCATCATCCGCCGCGCGATCGAGGAACCCCTCCGTCAAATCGTGGCGAACGCGGGCGAAGAAGGCTCGATCGTCGTGCAAAAGGTCAAGGAAGGCTCGGGCAACTTCGGCTTCAACGCCGGCACCGGCCAATACGGCGACCTCGTCGCCGACGGCGTCATCGACCCGGTCAAGGTCGTGCGCTCCGCGCTGCAGAACGCGGCCTCCGTGTCCGGCTTGATGCTGACCACCGAGGCGCTCGTTGCCGACAAGCCGAAGGAAGAGAAAGCCCCGGCTGGCGGCGGCGGCCACGCCCACGGCGGCGGCATGGGCGGCGACTTCTGAGATTCAGAAGTAGTTAGCTCACGCTGACCTAGAAACGGCGGACTTCGAAAGGAGTCCGCCGTTTCTGTTTTTGTTGATGGGGCCGCGGGGCGGCGCACAGCGGCGCAGCCTTCGGCGTCGCGGGGCGTCGCTCAGCGAAGGGCGGCGCGGATGACCTCGAGTGCTCGCTCCGGATCGCGGAGCGCGAGCTCGGCGCTGAAGGCCCTCGCCCTTCAAAAGCTTCAAGGTGAACTCAAGCCATTGGATCAAGAGCAACGCGCCCTGCTCCGCTGCGCTTTCGTCGCCTCTCTCGATTCAATCCTTCATGTTTTTCTGTTCGCACAGACTGGATTCGATCTCGAGAACGAAGCGGATCGACTCGGTGCGAAGCTCACACGCGACGTTGAGATTCTGCGAAGGGCCGGCTAGCCATGGGGCGGCCGCTGGCCAACAAGGCGCTTGCCGAATTCGTGACGCGCTTTCTCGACGATCCCGAGTTGGTGGGCGTCCGTCGATCGTGAAAATGACTTGAGCAGCGTGGACCGATCGCAATAAGAGAAGGGTATGCGCAGCTCACTGTTGTTGCTTTGTCTCAGCGTCGGGGCCTGCGGTAGCTTTTCCCCGGCAAACGTCGCCAATACTACGCCGACTTATAGCAAGCCGGCGGTAGCGGCGCGCTCCGACGTGCCGCTCACGATCGTCCTCGATCCGCAAGCCGTGCGCGACGATATGGTTCTCGCAGGCTACAGCCCTGCCCCAGTTCAGCAAGTGAACCTGATTGTCACGAGAGACCTCAAGAGCGCGCTCGAGGTGTACTTTTCGCGGGTCGCCGTCGCGGCGCCCGCCGCGGCGAAAGCCACGGGTCATGAAGTCGTGACCGACGTGAAGATTGACACACTCGGCTGGAAGTCCGCCGAGAACAACGCCGCCGTTGGAACCATGGAGTGGTCCGTCACCATGCGCTTCGCGGATGAGCAAAAGTCCTTTTACCGATTTGCCGAGCACACCGTCGGCCACCAGCCCGTCGCTCAGTGGTCCAACACCAACGCCTTGATTCAAGGTGCCATCGAAGACGGCATGCAACACCTGTTGAAAGACATGGATGCGAAGGGCGTGCAGGCACTCGTAACGCCCGCGGACGCACCCAAGCCGGCAGAGCCCGCTCCTTCCTCGGAACCGCCCACGAACGACGACGACGACGACGAGGGATAGACGGCACTGCGCGCCGCTCGCCCGGGCCGCCTCGCAACGGAGAGTCACGGTTCGAACTCGAACTCGCTTTTCGGCAGCACGCAGAAGCCTGGTATTCGAGTTTGTCGATTGGTTTTTGATGGGGCCGCAACACGCCACAGGCCGGCGCAGCCTTCGGCGTCGCGGTGCGTTCGCCAGACCGAGGCGCGAGTGCAGTCAGTTCGCCCGAGTCGGGGACGCGGGGCGCGTCAAATGACTCTGGGCAACATCGAGCAGCCGCTCCACCTCATCGCGGCTTTTGCCGTCCGCAGGTAACTCGAGCTCGATGCTTCCTGAGCCCTGTGAGAGCTTGACCTTGATCGTGCGGTTCGCCGAGCGCAAAGCCCAATGCTCCAGAAATTCGATGAATTTTGGAAGCACGCTCGGCATCACGCCGATCGCGATTGCCGCCATCGTCAACGCTTCACCCGCAGCCTTTGCACCGCTCGGCGCCTCCCCAGCCGCGAGCGGTTCAGCGCGTTCGAGCTCGAGCTCCCTGAGCTCCAAAAGCAACGCGGCTCGCATTGCTGCGAGCTCTTCGGAAGATGCCCCGTCTTCTTGAACAACCAGCGTTAATTCAGTTGGCGCCATCGGCCTCTCCCTCCAAACCAGCTACTGAATGGTCGCGATGAGTGCGAGTCGCGGCGGTTGCCCGCTGCTCTCGGGAAACCTCGTAGATTTCAACTGTTGACTCAAGCAAGCCACGACTCGTTCATCGAGCGTGTTGGAGCTGTGCAAACGTACGCTCACGCTGCCATCAGTCGCGATTTGCACATCGAATCGGCCGCTGGTCCCCGGCTTTCCTGCCTTTCCACACGCGACGAGCCTCGGCTTGATTCGCTGCACGGCCGCGCGCCCTTCAGTCTCATCGCCTTCGGCGACCTTGAGCATGAGCGTCAACTTCGGCGTGACGGGCGGCGTACCGGCTGGTCCGTGCGACGTGGACCCAGACGGAGCCACAGACGACGCCGCAGTCACCGGTGGAGCTGTCGCGGACGCTAAAGCTACCGGCGCGCTTGCCACTGGTGCGGAAGTCAGCGCTGCGGAAGTCACCGAAGATGCCGCTGCCGGTAGGGGCGAAGTGGGCTGCACGGAAGGTGTGAGAGGGCTCGAGACTTGCTGCGCGGCCTGCGAATCGCGACTTGCCGCCCCATGCGGCGTTTTGGCGATTGCGGCAACGCCAGCGACGAGAGCGCCGGCGCCGACCCAGGCCGCCAAGCGTTGATACGTGCGTGGGAACGGCGTGGCAGATTTCGGCGACGAGGCCTCGCGAGGCGGCGTCGAAGCGACGCGCGAAAACGTAGTCGGAGTCGCCCGCGCTCGGGCGTCTATGCCCCCCGCATCGGGGTGAATGGAAACCTCGAGCACCTCGAGTACGAGCGATGCAATCGAACGACTGTCGTCTTCCCGCAATGCAGTAAGGAGCTCGTGCGCCGCCAACACGACTCCCGGTCGAGGATCGGCCAGATAGCGCGCCAACTCTCGCACAGCCGCTTGCCGCACCGCCGGCGGCTTTCCAGGCGCGATCGACTCGATAATCCCTGCGTCGATCAGCGCCGGCAGTGCCTTCGGATTGGGGTTCTGCGCCAGCACCACGTCGCCGCGCTGTTTGTACGTCCACTTTTCGGGTGTCTGACCTGGCTCGGCTTGGACCACCTTTGCGTATGCGTACTCGAAGAGCTCGTCGACGGTAATCGTGCCGCTACCGTCCGTATCGGCCTGTCCGGTGCGCAAACCCTCGACCAGGAAGTGAGTGAACAGCGAGGCCCGCGCGTGGCCGATGATGCGGTCCCCCTCGAATGCGAACTGAGTCGCGTCGCTGGCGGCAAGAACGATGCGCCCGCGACCGTTGCCCTCGAAAGCCACCATCGTTCCGGCGCTCTCACCGAGCCCGCCATTCTTGCTACCCCGGATGAAAGCACCGGCGTGACAGCAATCCAAGATCACGACTTGCCGCTGCGACCTGCAGGTGTCCATTTCTTCGCAGACGGCCGACGCCCGCAGCGCCGTACCCGACAGCAACGCTTTGAGCGAATTGTGTAAGCACAGATAGAGTCGCCCGTATGCATCGACGACACCGTGACCACTGAAATAAAGCAACAAGAGATCGTCGCGACCTGCCTCCGAAAAGAAGCGCGTCACGGCGAGTTGTACGTCTCCGAATGATCCATCGAGCAACACGTCTACGGAATCGAAGCCGCAAATCTCCGGTGCACTCAGTACTTCACGCAAACCGTCGAGGTCCACCTGTGGCGCTCGCAACGAGGCGAACGCCGTATCCTCATACCGCTCGGTCCCAATCAAGAGCGCACGACGTCTGGCCATGATTTCAGCTTATGCCGTTAGTACTTGTACGTGACGGCTCGCCATTCGCGTCCGGCGGGTTGGGCGGCGACCTCGGACTCTACTCTTCTGCGAGTGTCGTCAGGAACGCTCGCGTCCGATTCACTCCGCGTCAGCACGCCTTGAATTCGCCAATCACCCCACTCGTCTACGAGCTGCAGGCGATAGTAGCGCCGCCGGTGATCGCTTTCGACGGACACATAGGCGACTTGCCGATCTCCCTCACTCGAGACCTCCTCGACTTTGAACGAACTGACCTCGCCAAAATAGCCATCGATGAACGGCGCGTAGAATGCCTTCAGCGCCGCGTACGAATCCAACCCCTTGTCCTTCGCTTCCATGATTGAGCGATAGGCATAGAGCTCTTCCACGGTGAGGGTCGTCCCGATTTGTTCTGAAATTTTGGCGAGCTGCTCGGAGGTGAGGTGCTGGACATCTACGCCGCGGCGCTCGAGCTCCGCCATCACCGCCGCGAAAAATTTCCTCTTCGATCTGATCTGTGAAACGTAGCGCTCGAGCTCCGGGTATACGTTCCTGTCGATGAATTCCCGGCTGAAATAGCCGGAAGCGCGGGCCGCTTCGTTGCGCTGCAAGGACCGCAAGAACTTGGTCACTTGCGCGTTGACCTCACGCTCCGGCGTCTGCCGAGGCGCGGCGTACTGCCGGTAGAGCGCTTGAACGTGTTTGACGGGAACCAACAAACCCACGTGCGCTTCTTGCGCATGATGCGCCGTCGCAACGCCGACGAGTGCGCCGCATGAATCGACGACAGGGCCGCCACTCGCGCCGGGGATCAGCGCGACGTCCGTCTGAATGAATGAGCGATCCGCCAATGTGAGATTGGTGGAAGTAATGAGCCCGCTCGACAGAGTTGGCTCAGTTACCTTGCTGCCGGAAAGAACCGGATAGCCGAGTGTGGTGACGCTCTCGCCCGTGCGGAAAGAGGACGCCATCGGAATGCCAGGGCCATACACACTCATGCGAGGTGTCTTGAGCAAGGCAAGGTCGTGCTCGGGGCTGGTCTTGACGACAGCAACACTGCTGACGTCGACTTGCTTGCCATCTGCACGCACGAACTTGACGGAAAACGATTTTCCCTCTGAAATTACGTGGTAATTCGTGACGACGAGCACGTCGTCTTTGTCCGAGGTGTCGAGAATGAAACCGCTACCCAACGACGACTCGCTCTCGACCTGCACGATGTTCGGGCGCAGAACTTGCTCGATGCGGTCGGGTGAAATCGACTGCTCATTTGCAACACACGCCGCTTTTGGCGCTGCCACGGGGGCCTGACTAGCCTCCCCGGCGCACGAAGTAACGGCGGCACACAGCAATCCCAGGGCGAGTCTCAACAACTTCCCGTACATGGATGGTCCTCCTGCCGTCTCCGCAAAGTGCGGAGTCAACACAGCCTACGCCTCGCGCGAAAGTCCGCTAGTGAACTTCGTACTTCGCGAGGAAATGACTAAGGCGCGAGAACACACCTAGAACAGCGCGCGCTGTACCAAGCAGCAACATTGGCACGAGTGACCAAAGAGTGATCCACTCGAGTTTCGCGAGTCATGGGCTCTCGACTCTCTTTGCAGAGAGGACGCAGAAATTTCGAACGGCTTGCCGCGGCTTCGCGGCTCTGCCGGCAAACTCAGGGTTTTCCGCCCTAGCGTGCTACAACGAGCGCGTGCAACCAACATTTCGGAGCGCCGCGCACCGTCTCCGATCCGAGCTGTGCGATGGCCAAATCACGCCAGCAATCTTCAGCGCTGCACTTGCGCAAATAGCTCAGTCCGACCGCGACCCTTGGCTCGATCTCTTGTGGGACGTCGATGAGATCCCCTTCGACGATCCCGAGCTCCCGCGCGGCTGCGTGCCGTATCTGCCTTGCCCAGCGGCTTCCGTTCTGCACGCCCTCGAGCAAGCGAGTGTAACGAGCGCGGACGTATTCGTCGATGTCGGTTCCGGTCTCGGCAGAGCCGCGTTCCTTGCACACCTCAAAACCGGTGCCAGCTGCATCGGCCTCGAAATTCAGCGCTCTCTCGCGCGCGCTGCACAAGAGCGCGCAGACTGGGCCGGACTAGGCCAATTACAGTTTGTCCAAGGCGACGCGACTGAGATGGTCCGCTCATTCACGAACGGAACCGTCTTCTTCCTCTACTGCCCGTTCAGCGGCATTCGCCTGCAGCGCTTCCTCGACGGCCTCGAGCACGTCGCGCGCATGCAGCCGATTCGAGTCTGCTGCGTCGATATGCCGCCGCTCGAGACCTCATGGTTGGCACGGCTGCCCTCGCCTTCGTCGGACGTCGACGTGTATCGCAGCACGTTCACGGGCGAATCGTCACGCTCGCAACTCCGATGACCACTCGTGAGTGTTATTGATGGGGCCGCGACGCGTCGCATCCCGGCACAACCTTCGGCGTCCCAGCGCGCCCTCCCCCATTGCCAACTACGCCGAACGCGCGATCTGGCTCGAATCCCTGAGTGCGCGCTTCTCGCGGTACATCGCCGCGTCGGCGTCCTCCAACAGCCGCTCGATGTCGACCTCGGCTCCCGGCTCATAGCTGGCCGAGCCGACGCTCAACGACAATTGGAAGGGCTCACGTTCGCGCTGGTTGAATTCGACCACGCACATCCGGAGGCGCTGACGAATCGCTTCCACGTCGTCGGCGCCGCATTCCGTGGCAAGCACCGCAAACTCGTCACCCCCGAGGCGGCTCACGATATCGGCTTCGCGGAACACGCTCCTGAGCACTCCTGCGGTCACCACCAATGCCCGATCGCCCGCTTCGTGACCGAAGGTATCGTTGATGTGCTTCATCCCGTTGAGATCGACGAAAAAGAGACTGACGCGTCGGCGACCCCGCACGGCGCTGCGCAATTGTTGCCGCGCGTGCTCCATGAAGCCACGTCGATTGAGCAGTGAGGTGAGCTCGTCACTCAACGACAGCGCCTTCAGTTGCTCAGCCTGCTGGCGCAACTCGGCTTCTTGCCGCTTGCGCTCGGTGACATCACGAATCGCTGCGATGCGCACCTTCGTACCGTGGAACGTCGCGTCACGCCCGCGCACCTCGACCGGAAAGCGCGTGCCGTCCGGACGAAGCATGATTGCTTCGTAGAAAGCACCGGATTGCGCGCTCCTCGACCGAACGTGTTCGAGACACTCGGGCGCAAAGAGCGAGAGCCCGGATTGACCGATGATGTCCTGCGGAGTGCGCCCGAACCACGAGGCAAAAGTCGGATTCGCGTCCACGACGATGCCGGCCTTCGTGATCGCCACGCCCTCGAAGCTCGCTTCCGCGAGCACGCGGAGGCGATGCTCACTCTCTTCGATTTCTTTTTGAGCCTGCTGACGCTCGGTAATGTCGCGACAAACACAGACGCAACCGGTCAACACGTTGCCGTCCATGATTGGACTAGCCGTCAGACTGAGCGCGATCGGCGTTCCAGCGTTGCCCGAGACGACGACCTCGACTGTTTGCGAGCCTTGGCCCCGCAACGCGCGGGTGATCGGCCCGTTCGTCGCCGAGAGTGCGGTTCCGTCGACGAACCGCGCCTCGATGCCGTCGATCCAACGCACCGGCGTGAGTTCACCGTGGATCTGCTGCGCGATGGCGGAGGCCGCTGGATTCGCCAGCACCACGTTCTTATCCGAGTCGAACAGGACCACTGCGTCTTGCATATTCTGCAAGATCGACTCGAGCCGCTGCGTTTGGCCCCGGAGCGCATCCTCGGCGATCTTGCGATCCGTGATGTCACGCGAGGTGAGGTGCATGCTGCCCTCACGGGCGTTGCTCGCCAGACGATACTTGGTCTCGAACCAACGGAACGAACCATCTTTCGCGACCAGCCGATGAATGAATGGTTTCTCGACGGGCTCGCCGCGCCGTGCCGCCGCGACCAAATCCAAGGCGACCGCGCGATCAGTATCGGGGATCAGCGCGCTGGGCGGCATCGCCAACATCTCTGCCGGCGCGTAGCCGAGAATGTGCTCACACGAAGGACTCACATAGAGCGTGATGCCGTCAGGTCCGACGATCCGGACGAGATCGCTCGCGTCGTCTGCGAGCGCCCGAAGCGCGCGTTCGTTCTTGGTTAGCCGCGAGTTCGCGCGCATCGCCTCGGACACACCGCGACTCGCCGCCCAGAGCGCAGCCGCCGTGATGGCCAGAAAGAGCGATGAGGTGCCATAGAGCACGTAGCGCCCGTGAAGCCGCTTGCTGTCCGCGTTCGCTTTTCGGAATGCGAACTTTGCGCGCTCGAGCACGAGCATTCGCTCTGTTTCTTCCCGAATTGCGCGCATCACCAGTCTGCCATGCCCCTCGCGCACGATCCCCAGAGCTTGCTCAGCGTGCCCGCCTCGCGCCAAAACGATGGTGCTCGCCAATTCATCGAGCTTCGCGATTGCGAGCCGACGCAGCTCTGCCGCACCCTTGGACTCCTGCGCGTCCGCGTGGACGATGGCTTGCAGATGCTCCAACTGCGCCGGAATCGACAGCCGCGCTCGCTCATACGGCGCCAAGAATGCGACGTCGCTCGTCAGTAAAAAGCCACGCTGTCCAGTCTCGGCGTCCGTCAGCAAAGACTGCGTGTCGGCGATCGTTTGACGGATCTCACGCGACTCCATCACGGCATCGTCCGCCGAGCCGCGGTTCTCTTCGTGAACGAAAGAGAAGACAGCAAGACTCGCGACGGCAACCATTGCCACCAACCAGCCAGCGCGTCTTCTTCGAGTGGAGAACATGTGCCGCGATCAGCCTGCAAGGGTTAGGCCGCTCGCCCGTCGTACGGTCGACCGTCTAGGGTCTTAAGTCAGACAAGGTATGCAGAGCTCGGCGTGCAACTACACCAGCAGTTATTTCGCGGCGCGATCGGAGCATCCGCAGAGCGAAGTATTGGCTCACCAAAAGCAGCCAACGCGGGCACGCCAGAGCCCGAGAAATGCTTACGGATCTGACATCGCCATAACCCGTCACCCAAAAGCTTCGGCGTTCCGTGACTTGTTTTTGATGGGGCCGCGCCACGGCGCACGTCGGCGCAGCCTTCGGCGTCGCGTTTCGACCCTCCGCACTGAGTGGCACTGGAACGAGCCGCGCTCATTGACACTCGGCAACACGATGACCCAAAAGCAACGTCTCATCGTTCATTCTGCCGTCGAGATTCACCGCATTCTCGAGAATGCGCATCGGATGCACACGCCGCTGCCCCAGAGTAGAGTCACACTCATGCGCGCTCAGCCTCTGATCAATTGCCGCGATGTCCAGGCCTCTAGTCGCTGGTATCAAAAGCTGCTCGGCTGCATCGGCGGACACGGTGGTGACGAGTACGAGCGGCTCTGGGATCCGCGCTTGCACACCTCGAAGTGGGGACCGGACGGCTTGATTCTGCAGTTGCATGCGTGGGAAGTCGATCACCACCACGGGCCCATGGGCGACGCCACGGCGACCGTCGGCAACGGCATGCTGCTGTGGTTCGAGGTCGATGATTTCGATGCCGCCGTGGCGCGAGCGCGCGAACTAAACGCGCCCATCGTGCTCGATGTGCATCACAATCCCAACGCCGACCACCGCGAACTCTGGATCCGCGATCCAGACGGCTATACCGTGGTGATCGCTTCGCCCGACGGAGAGGCGGCATAGGCTCGACAATGCCCATCGTGGTGGCCGCAAAGTTCCTGGCCGTCGGCAGCTTCTTACTTCGCTCGCGCAATCTGTTCGTCGTCGTCGGTGACGTGGTCGAGGGAGAAGTCCGTGAAGGAATGGAGTTGGTGCTACCGCTGAACGGTACTCTTTCTGTCAACGGGAAGATCACAGCCATCGAATACGTCGACGTCTCGCACGAGCAGCGCTGCTACCTCGGGCTAGCCATCGCGTGCGATGACGCTGAAGAGGCTGGCATTTGGTCCGCGATGAACATTTCGGGAGAGACGTTGGACTTGCGCTAGATCGCTGAGTGGCTCGGTCTGTGTGCACTCTCAGAGTTGCCAATGCCTCGTCATGCTGATTGACCTCGAGCCTGCGGCACGAGGCCGTGGAGCTTCGCGCCGAATCGAGGACACGCCGCGCGGGCGCTCGTCCACCCAAGGCTGCTGCGGGAAAGCGAGTCTAAGTAAAGAATGACCCGACGCCCATCGCCGCTGGCGAGCTTTGCTCTGCGGCTGCGAATGCCAACGACACGCTCGTCAGTGCGCGTGGTCATCTACCTGCTGATATGGGGCGTTCTGTGGTGGTCCGCCGACAAGCTGTTCTTCTGGGGACTCAATCCCAAGCATGGGTTGGGTTTGGTCGTGCTCGTTCTCCTGCTGCTGGCTCTAGGAGCGCTGCTGCCCGCACAGCGCCCGCGACGAAGCCACTTGTTCCACACGCTTCAGTTCGCTGTACCCGCATACACACTCGTCGCCATGCTCACCTTGCTGCCCAATACATGCTACTTTTGCGACCAGAGTCCCGGAACGTGGGCACTCGAACTGGTCGAGTTCTGGGGTGAGTTTCTCTACTGCAACGCAGCGGTCACGATCTCAGCGCTCTCGCTCTTGCTCGCATTCAGGCCAAATGCGCGGCCGCTCGCCGAAAAAACTGCCCACTTCAGAGCGACGCGGGCACTCTTGCTCGCAACGGTTCTTGCCACGACTTGGGCCTACGGCTCGTACCTGCTGTTCGAACCGCAGCTCGTAGGTCGCGTCACCCAGAGGTGATACACTGCGCGAACGAACGGAGGCACCGCTGGAAAAACTGTGGGTCTGGTGGTTCTACAATACGCTCCGGAAGAGCTGGGACGGAGCGCCGGTTCGAATTCGAACCGGCTTCATCCTGCGTCCGAGTCCCAGGCTGGGTTCGCTCGCCTGGGCCTTCCTCGTCTGGATCCCCACGGCGATCGGGCTCACGGTGGCATCGCCTCCGGTTTGAACCGAGTCGCCACGCAGGTCGCGCCCGGAACCATTCTCGCGCTGAGTCCCAAGTCCGGCGGCTATGCCAGCGTCGCCTGCGTCAAGCGCTAGAGCGGCTCCGCCACCGAAGAGCTGCGTGCCGAGATCTTTGATGGTCACGCGGCACTCGCGGCTCGGCGCAGCCTTCGGCGTCGAGGTTCGGCGCAAGCGCAAAGTGCGGCCTCGTAAAGACTCCGCCCCGTCGCTTTTGTGTCAAGCTCCGCGCCGCAAACCATGTCCCGCTTGAGCCGCGCGTTTCGCACATTGCGCACGACGCCCGGATTGTTCGTCGTCGTGTTTCTCAGCATCCTGCTGGGGTTGGCCTATTCGTTCGTGGTGCCGTTCATGTCCATGTTCGGCACGCGCGAAGTCGGCATGAGCCATTTGGGGTTCGGCCTGTTCATGACCGTCACGAGCGTCAGCGGCATCGTGATTTCGACCTACCTGGCTCGCAGCTCCGACACGCACTGGAGCCGCAAGAACGTGCTGCTCTTGGGCGGCGCTTGCGGCGCGCTCGGCTACCTCGGCTATGCGTTCGTGCGCAATCCGCTGGCGCTCACCGTGATCGGCGCGCTCGCGCTCGGAGTCGCATCCATCACCTTCGGCCAGGTCTTTGCCTACGCGCGTGACACGCTCGAGCACAGCTCCATCGAGCGCCACGAGCTCCCCTTTTATATGAACTTCATCCGGCTATTCTTCGCGCTCGCGTGGACGGTCGGGCCGGCCATCGCCGCTTACTTGATGACTCACTATTCTTACAGAGTCACCTTCAGCGCGGCCGCATTCACGTACTTGTTGTTCTGTATTCTCGTGGCCTTGTTCGTGCCGTGGCGCGCGCCGTCCGAAGCGAGCCGACAGGCCGCGCTCGCCACGCCGCTCTCGGTCGCGTTCAAGAACCGACAGCTCTTGGCTCACTTCCTCGCGTTCTGCCTCTATTTCTGCTGTTCGACGATGGGCATGATGAACCTGCCCTTGCTCATCCTCGATGAGCTCCATGGCCTGGACCGCGACGTCGGCATCGCCTACAGCCTCGCCCCTATTTTCGAGCTGCCGCTGATGCTTTACGTGGGCGTACTCGCGACGCGCATGCCGCACGAGAAGATCATCCTCGGAGCTATCGCCCTCGGCCTTGCCTACTACGGCGGCCTATCGCTCGCGCATGCGCCACTTCAAGTATTCTTCTTGCAAGCGCTGAGCGCCGCGATCGTTGCCGTAATGAGCGGCGTCGCGATCACGTTCTTCCAAAACTATTTGCCCAACCAAGCCGGCACAGCCACCAATCTTTATTCGACGTCCTCACGGATCGGCTCGATTGGTGGCTATTTGTGCTTCGGCGCGGTCGGTGGCGCGCTCGGACACCGCGCCGTCTTCGGCGTCACGGTGGGGCTGTGTTCAGTCGCCTTGCTAATCTTGCTCGTGTCCCGCCAACAGCATCACCTCGCCCAACCGTAGTGGTCTGCAGAAGGTGCTGGCGCCTGAGGCGGGCTCGCCTGCGCAACGATCTTCTGCAACACGCCTACGTTTGGCACCGCAGCGATCGGCACCGATTGCCAGGGCTTCGGCTCGCCGCGCCTGCGAATTGCCAGAACCGCGCGCTCGAACACGATCGAATCAACCTCGTGAAACGGCAAACTCTGCTTACCACCCAACATCCCCGTGAACACCAAGCCTGCCTGCGGATCGAGTGACAAGCGCTTGCCAAACGTCACCGGCACGCCGCGACTCAGCTCTTGATGCACCTGAGCCGCAAGACGATCTGCCAAATACGGAATCAGCGAGCCGAGCAGCGCGTCATAATCCTTCAGCTGATTGGGGATCGTCACCTTTTCCCCGCCATTGCCACGCAGCAGCACGGATTGCGGCTTGATATCGTTCGAAGTCACGAGCCGCACGACCAACACGCCGATCACACCGCCCGCACCGGCACCTGCGTGCGCCGGATCGACCACGTTGAGCGTGTACGACTGAAGCTTGTCCCATCCCAATCGCTTCCGCCCAAAACGCCCACGCCGCTCGACACCATGCGTGTACACGGTGACCTGCATGCCCGAAAGCACGAACAACAGAAACGCCATCCCGAAGAGCAGCAGCCCGACAATCGCGGCCCCTGCCAAGGACCCCTCTGCCAACACCGCGATGAAACCAGCCAGCGCCACCGCACATAAAAACAGAATCAGCCCGAACAGCCACCAGTAGCGCTTCCCACCCACGTGGTACTCCGCCACGACAGGACCAAATTGCGGATCGACGAGCTGGGTCGGTGCAGGATTGAAAGCTGGTTGCATGGAGTCAGGTTAGCCCAGTTCGAGACTCAATCCGAACTCGCGGGCGGCTCCCACAACTCGATGCGATTCCCCTCGGGATCCATCACCCAGCCGAACTTTCCGTACGACTCCTCTTGAACCTTTTCGTCGACCGTCGCGCCCGCAGCGCGCAGCTGACCAAGCATCGCGTGCAAGTCTTTGACGCGAAAGTTGATCATGAACGGCGACTGGCTCGGCTCGAAGTACTTCGTATCAGCGGGGAACGGCGCCCAGATCAGGAACGGCCCAGGATCTCCCTGCGTCGGAAACATGGTCTCACCATGCTCGTCCGAGGGAACCCCCAGGTGATCGCGGTACCAAGCCTTGAGCTTCACTGGATCCTTGGCCTTGAAGAAGATGCCACCCACGCCGACAACGCGTTCCATGAGGCTGAGTTTACTCGGCAGCACACGTGGTTGTCGACCGAGCGCGTCTAAATCACACTCGGCACGATGTTCCTACGCCCCTGCCACTCACCGTGCTCGCTGAGCGCCCGAAAGCGGAGCGTCGTGAACTCGTGGTGAAAGTCTTTGCGGTTTCGCTCCAACATCGCCGTTGCGTGACGCTTTGCTCCTGCGGCCGAATCACGACCGTGAACCATGTTGGTCATGTCGCGGAGTGATCGCCACACCGAGAACGTGCTGACCGTGCGCGGGGGACGTATCGCGGCGAGCGCCAGAGTCGCGCCCGGGTGATCACGTACCAACTCCTCTACCGGCTTGCCCCAGCGGATGAAGCGCGGCACCTGCGGCAACTTGAGTCGCGCCAAGGTCACCACGACGACCGGCGCGTTGGGGTCCATGTTTCCGGAATTCTCGGGCAAGTCCTCGAACTGGGCAACGCGACCCCAGCGGCGTACGAACTCGAGACGCACATGCCAACCCAGCGCGAGCCTTTGACCGAGAGGGGTATCGTCGAGGAAGCGCGCGATCGCGCTTTCACTGTCCCACGCCGCGAAGACAGCTAGATTCGTCAATTGCATTCGCGCTGGCGACAGAATCGAAGAACCGAGCGCCATCACCGCCATGCACTCTGCATGACGCAAACCAGGCACTTCGGTTGCCGTGAGCGGCTGAAACAGCACGCTCGTCGTTGCACCGATCGAACTCTTCGCCAGATGGAAGCTGAAGATCCGCACGGTCGACGAGTCTACACTTCGGACCGGGAGAGTGTCTCAGTTCGGTGCAGCTGAAAGGTGGCGGTCAGTTCGAAGAAATCGCGCGCGGCGCGATCACCGCGGCGCGGCTCAATTTTCGGTGCCGCCTTCAGCCGAGGGCGCTACGTTGTGGGAGTTCATGCCACCCGCAACTCGTATGCGCCGTGCTCGATGCCTCTTTCCACTTTTGCTTGCCGTCGTTTCGTGTGCAGGCGGCGCCGCGACGAAGCCGCCCTCCGCGGTGTCTCGTCCGCAACCGGCGAAACGAGCGTCGGTTGCCAACAAGAAGAGCCCAGAGCGTGCACAGGACAGCTTGTCAGTGGTCGATCGCAATCGTTATCTCGAAAGGATGAACGACCTATGCGCGGACAGCTTTTGCGAGGGCCCATTTCGCTATCGCTTCACTGATCTGAATTGCAGCTTCGTCGATTCCACCTGCGTAGTCGCGTTCAACATGGTGACTGATGACCCGACCCGACCGGGACTTCAACCAGCACGCATCGTGGCCGCAGGTGCAGAGTCTTCGGAACTTGCCCAGTTCTTGGAGGTCGTTCCGCCATCGGACTGCGTCCGCGACGACGCGGGCTTCGATAGCGATGGCCCTCCCTGTACGGCAATTCGCGCGGCGTGCGTATTGACCCCGGTCAATCAGATGGGAGATTTCGTGAAGTCCAATTGGAACTTGCTCTCCAGGTGCGTCGAAGCGGTCGAAGGCACGGCACTCCCCGACCCCGTAGCGAACAACACGCCATCTCAGGCCTCTCCCAACACCTTCCCGCAAAAACCAAGCCCCTATCTACCCTGAGCGATTCTCCGAAGCAGCAGATCACACGCCTGACGACTCGTCGGTTTGGAACAACCGATCCGAACACCGCCACCCTCGAGCGTGATGAGCGCAACCGATCCTTCATCGCAGTTTGCGCTGATCCCGTAGTAGCTGCGTAATTCGCCCTGGATATTCGCGCTGGAAGAGCTACCCAACTCTTCCGTGCTGCACCCATAGTTGCGCGCTGCGGCTTTGAAGGCAGGCAATATGTCATCACGCCCAACGGGTTCCGACTCCTCGACGAACCATGCTGCGTTCTCGACGCCCGTGAATGTCGGCGGGCTCGAACGTGGTTTGGATGCGGCGCAACTCGCACCCAATATCAGCAATACGTAGCTCGAGATAGCGGCCGCCCCACGACGCCGACGCGCGGCCCTCACGTTTCCTTCGAACATCGAGTCGACGCTACCACGCCAAGCTTTGCTTTTCGCAAACACGTGCACGCGGCGCCACTCAGGTCCATCAAGCGCTGTGATCCATGGTAGCCGGGTCGGCGGCTGAGCGCGGCCCCTTTTTCTGGATACGCGGCCGATCTATGCTCGCTCCGAGTCATTCGGAAACCACAATGAGCGAGCACACCTCCAAGGTCGATCAATTCATCAACCGCGCCAAAACCTGGCAAGCCGAGACGCAAAAGCTCCGTTCCATCCTGCTCAAATGCGGACTCGATGAGGATCTCAAGTGGGGCAAGCCGTGCTTCACGTTCGAGGGCAAGAACGTGGCCATCATTCAGCCATTCAAGGAGCACTGCTCGCTCATGTTCTTCAAGGGCGCACTGATGAAGGACACCCATGGGCTCCTTCGCAGCCAAGGCGAGAACACGCAATCCGCGTTGCGCCTCGAGTTCACGAGTGAGAGCCAGATCAAGAAGGCAGTGCTCGAGTCTTACGTCAAGAGCGCGATTGCGGTGGAGCAGCAAGGCCTCAAGGTCGACTTCAAAGCCAAGCGCGAACTCGAGCTTCCGCCGGAATTGACCCAAATTCTCGAGAAGGACCGCAAGCTTGCGAAAGCCTTCGCATCGCTCACTCCCGGCCGGCAGCGCGCATACGTCATGCATTTCACGAACGCGAAACAATCCGCTACGCGCACCGCGCGAATCGAAAAGTGCGCACCGATGATCCTCGCGGGCAAGGGCCTCAACGATCGTTAGCTTGTCGCCTCGCCAAACGCAGCTACGCTTGCATTCGTGACAAAAACATCCGAAGCGATCGTGGAAGCGCTCGCCAACGAACGCGTGCTCGGTGCACTCCTCAATTCGATACGCCGCGATTGGGGCGCGTATGATTTGATCGCTCACCACCAACAAGGTGAGTTCCACCACGACGTCATGGTCCGGGTCCTAAACGCGAAGCCGCGCCTACCTGGGCAGTATTTGGTTATCTCGACCAACTGCAATGGCGGAGTCAAAGAGGTCCTTTGCTTCGATGCACCCGTCGACCCGTCGGCGCTCTGGCACTTCAGATGTCCCGAAAACCCGGAATTTTCTGGCGCGATCCCGCAATTGCTCGCCTGCGCTCGCACGGAGCATTGGTTCGAGCCGTGCGAGTTGCTCGCTCCGGATGCCCGCAGTGAGCTCAAGCCGGAGTTTCGCGCGCGCCAGACCGGCGGCGGCTGGTGCAAGCGATTGAGCTAGCGCGACGGAAGACGCGCCCATCATCGGGCTCCAGGGGATTGGGGACGCAGCTGTGCCGAATCATTCCAGGTTCGAACGAACTTGGCCTCCGGGCCTGTGCGACTTCACCGGCTTTCCCGCGGAAATCTCGCCGCGCAAAGAATCGTCCGCGCGAAGTATCCTTTCGGTGGGTTCGCCCGTTTCTGAGCCATGTCTGACCTAGCTCGCGATCCGCTCGAGGCACTTTCCAACGAGGCACGGCGAAGTTGGCACGGCTTCTTGTCGGTATACGAGCCGCTGCGGTCCGAGCTCTATCGATATTGTCGCTACCTGACGCGCAGTCCGTGGGACGCGGAGGACCTCGCGCAGGACGCGCTCGCGCAGGCATTCGCGACGCTCGGTCGGATGGGTAATGCCCCGCCGAACCCGCGCGCGTGGTTGTTCCGCGTCGCGTCGAATCTGTGGATCGATCGCGTGCGCCGAGAGCGCAGCCATCTTACACCGGAGCGCGCGCCGGAACCGAGCGTCGAAGCGCCGGATGTGCAGGGGACGCGTGAGGCTGCGGGCACACTCGTCGCTCAGTTGGCACCGCAGGAGCGCGCAGCGGTGGTACTCAAGGACGTATTCGAGCTCACGTTGGAGGAGATCGCGGAGGCACTCTCCACGACCGTAGGCGCCGTGAAAGCGGCGATTCATCGCGGGCGCAGCAAGCTCGAGGAGCCCGAGCGCGACACGTCAAAGCGCGCGATTCCAGAAATAATTGCCGCGTTTTGCGCGGCGTTCAACGCCCAAGACATCCCGCGGATGACCGAGCTGCTGTTGCACCACGCCGCGATCGAAGTCGTGAGCGCGACCGTCGAGGGCCCCGCGGACGGCAATGTTCTGCGAGGCATGCTTTTTGGGAGTGCGCGCATGGCTCGCGCCGCCGAGTTGGGCGGCATGGAAGGTCGCTTCGTCGCCGGAGTCCATCCGACCCCTGCACGAATGGAAGTCGTGACGCACCGCGGAGAGCCACTGCTCCTTTCTTGGTACGCACATGACGACGGCGACGCCGTCCGTGGTGTGACCCGGCTCGAGATCAGTGACGGGCGCATCAGTGCTCTCCGCAACTACTTCTTCACGCCTGACTTCATCGAAGAAGTGTGCCGCGAACTCGGGCTGCCGTTCCGCAGCAACGGCTATCGCTGGTGGCTCCCGACTCGTTGATTCGTCATTCCAATTCGCCATTCAAATCAGCGGAGCACGAGCGCCTTCCGTGACCGCCCCTACGTGCCATTTTGGCACAGAAAGCAGCCCAATCATGTCATTCGAACTCTATTATCATCCGCTCGCATCCTATTGTTGGAAGGCGCTAATCGCGCTCTACGAAGCCGAAGTTCCGTTCGAACGGCGGCTGGTCGACCTGGGCGATCCCGTCCAGCGAGCGGCGTTCCTCGAGCTCACGCCGCTCGGCAAGTTCCCGCTACTGCACGACACTCGGGCCAAGCGTTACATCCCTGAATCGAGCATCGTGATCGAGTATCTTGCGCAACACGCGCCGAGCGCGGCGCGCCTCTTGCCGAGCTCTCCAGAGCTCGCGCTCGACGCGCGCGCGAAGGACCGCTTCTTCGATTTGTACGTGATGGAGCCGATGTCCAAAATCGTGGCTGACAAACTGCGCCCTGAAACCGAGCGAGACGAGAAAGGCGTCGCGGACGCGCATGCACGCCTCGATACCGCGTACGCAATCGCCGAGCGCTTCCTTCGCGCGTCGGGCTGGGCCGTCGGCGACGATTTTAGTCTCGCCGACTGCGCTGCAGCGCCATCACTGTTTTACGCCGACAAGGTGCACGCGATCAGCGCCGCCTTACCCCTTTGCAGGGCCTATCTAGAGCGGCTGCACGCGCGTCCCAGCTTTGCGCGCGTGCTCCGTGAGGCCGAGCCTTTCATGGCTATGTTTCCAGGGTAGTATCGGTGCAGGGTGAGACCTGGCCAGGAAGGCGGAGGCGGCAACATGCTGTTAGACGAGATCCGAGACCGTGAAGAGCAATTGTTGAAACCAGAGGTCCGCGCGTCGGCTGGAGCGCTAGACCAGCTCATCTCGGATCAGTTCGTCGAATTCGGCAGCTCTGGCCAGACCTACACCAAACAGGACGTGATCGCTCAGCTGCTCGCCGCACCGAACTTCAAGGGCGTCCTCGACGACTTGCAGGTCCTCGAAGTCGCCGAAGGTGTGGCGTTGGCGACCTATCGAACGCCTGCATCGCTGCGTAGTTCAATCTGGCGACGCGAGGGAGACTCGTGGCGCGTCCTCTTTCACCAGGGAACGCCGATCGCTTCGAACACAAAGCCCGCATGAGCGAGCTCGTCATTCGACGCGCTGTGCGGGCGGACCTGAGCGCACTCCCAACATTGCTCGATGAAGCCGACGAATTGCACCGTCGCGCACTTCCATGGCTCTTTCGTCAGGTCGAAGGAATCGAGCAAACGGCGTTTCGCGAAGTGTATCTGTCCGATCCGGCTCACGCGGTGTTCCTCGCGCAGGTGGGCGCAGATTCGTTTGCCGGCGTCATCTACGCATTCCTCCGCCCGCTGCCACGCGCGCCGATCGTCCGCCCCGCCACCGTTGCTGAGATTGACCTGCTCGTGGTCAAGTCATCGGTCCGTCGCCAGGGCATCGGCAAGCGCCTCGTCAGCGCGGCGCTTGATTGGGCAAACCAGCACGGCGCCAGCCGCACCGAACTGGGCGTGTACGAATTCAACGAACCGGCGCGAGCCTTTTGGGCTTCACTCGGATTCGCCCCGCTGTCATCGCGCCTGGTCAGACACGCGAATGGTGCGTGACCGAGCGATTCACCGAACTAGCGCGGTTCAGCCTTGTTTTGGGGGCGCCCGCGACCCCGCCACGCACCTCTCAAAGGCGGATCGTTCCGCGCAGATCTCGGCTCAGCGCGCGAGGAAGCGCACGTCGTCGATCCAAAAGTCGAATGGCGTTTGCTCCGGCGCGACCGAAAACTCGAGTGAGAGCAGTGAGCGCGGGTCGAATGGAACCACTTGGCCGAAGCCCTTCTGCGCGAGCTCGGCCCACGTCACGCGACGCTCTTGCCAATCACTCGTGAGGTTGATGGTCACGCGGTGCGTGTCATAGCAATCATGTAGACACGAACCGCCGAACTCTTCCGGCACGACTTGCGTCATCTTGGCGACGACGTTGACGCTGCCGCGACCGCGCGTGAAGAAGACGATGCCGGCATAAACCGAAGCGTCATAACAGCGGCGCGGACTGAAATCCGTGGCGACGAGCGCGCCCCATTTCGTGAATTTGCTGCCGCTGGTGTGGAGCGCAAAGTGGCTCGAACCGCGCCCTCCCGGAATGCGCGCGACCGAGAGCGGGCTGCCTGGCGCTGGCTTCTGCCTGCCAGTGCCGTCGTTGGACGTGCCCCAAAAGCCGGCTCGGCGCTCGAGCGGCGCGATGCGCGCGTCGTCGTCCTCGAAATCGTCGATCAGGGGCTCGTTGCCCAAAGCGCGCATGGCGGGCGTGCACGGCTCGAGCTCCGCGGGGCGTGCAGACGTGCTCGGCGACGGCGCGGGTGTGGGAACGGGCACCGATGCAGTCGCGCGGGTGGACGCCGTTGAGCTGGCCGCGCTCTGACTCGGCTCGGGGCGAACCTCATTCGCGAGCGCGGCATCCGGCCCCGGGTTTGCGCGCAGCCACAACACGGCTCCCGCCGCGAGAGCGACACCCGCGCCAAGCGCCACCCCGCCCACCCGCTGCAGCACACGGCGGCGACGATAGCGGTGCAACACGGCCTCGATCGCCGCTTCACGCGTGCCCGCGCTCGGGGCGTCATCGCGCGTCGAGCGCACGAGCTCGCGTGCGTCAGGAGCGGCTGAATGCAACAAGCGCGGCGGCTGAGAGGGCGCTTGAGAGGTGCGCGGCGGCTGAGAGGTGCGCGGCGGCTGCGACATGCGCCGCGGTTGTTCAGGGTCGGAAGGATCGCCAGTCACGTTTTGGCTCCAGGAAATTGCTCGCGCGCGCGCAAGCGGCGCAGAGACGTGTCGAATTCCTCACGCGCCACGCGCAGCCGTGAACTCACGGTGCCGGGTGGCACGTCGAGCAAGCTGGCGATCTCGGGCACCGTCATCTCTTCGAGCTCGTACAACACGAAGACCGCGCGTTGGTCGAGCTTCATGGCCTGCAAGATTGCGCTCAGGTCACGCCTGGCGTGCGCCAGCTCAGCGAGGCGCTCGGGCCCCGGCGCGCTGCGCTCGGACAGCGGCTCGTCATCACCCAACCAGGGATGCGGCTCTTCACGCCGACGCTTCAAACTGCGGCGGCGCGTGGAAGCGACACGCAGCGCGGTCGCAAACAGGAACCGCTTTTCACTCTGCGGCGCAATCGAGCTCAGCTTGCGCGTGGCCACGACGAACACCTCTTGCGCGCCGTCATCCGCATCAGCGGCGGAGAGACCCAGCCGTCTCAAGCTGCGCCACACGAAGTCGAAATGCGCGGTCATCAGCGCGCGTATACGCAGCTCCGTTTCGTTCTCTCCGATCCGGGACTGCGAGCGAGAGCCGAAGAATGCCAAATGGACCAAAGAGCGACTGAGCTTGAGTGCTGGGCTAGCCACTTTCAAATATCATGGCCGCCACGGCGCTCGACGATCAAAAGAACGACCGGCCGCGCAAAAATAGCGCCCGGGGCGCCCCGGGCCGGCGAGACAGTTAGTCACCGTCGCCGACGATAGCTCTGGACTCTGAGCGCTCGCTCAGGGTCCAGAGCGCCGGTGCCGGTGAGATGCAAAAAAACTCACCTATCTAAAGGCCTCTCGCCGAACAGAATGGCTAATTCGACCCCAGATTGGCACTGGTACGCCTTTGCTACTTTGCTCCAATCTCACCAGACGAGAACCGAGCGATGAGCTCTTCAGCTAGCGACACGGAGCCAGAGGCTGCACGAGCTGAAGAGCGACGGCGTCAGTTCTCGTCTTGGGTGCGCTGCGATTCGATCATCAACTCCTCGTCCGCGACGAGGATCGTTGGCTCACCTGGGCGCACCTGGAGCGGTGGCGGCATGGGCTTCAAGTCACTCTCGCTGAGCTCGATCGTGTTCTCTGGAACCGCGCTGATGCGATAGGCACTGCGGGCCAGCGCGTCGCGCGTGAACGAAGGTTCGTGAGCGCCGAAAGCTTCTGCCACTGGCGAAACTGGCTCCGCGCCACGCACCAACTTTTGCACCGCGCCCTTTGCCGCTGCCCACAGTGAAGGACGCAGCCCACTGGCTCGCCGGTCGAGACGCAAGGCGGACTCGAGGGCGCTCCACAGCGCGCTCACGTTCGCGAAGCGCTCGTCGCGATCGAGGGCCAGCGCGTGCGTCACCCAATCGTCCACCTCAGCCGGCAAATCCGGCCGAAATTGGCGCAAACTCGGGCGGATACTGGTGGTCGCGTTGCGAAACTTTTCCTGCATGCTCGTGCCGGGAAATGGCAGCCGTCCGGCGATTACTCGGAACAACACGACGCCGAGCGAATAGACGTCGACGCGCGAGTCCATCAAATCCGAAACACCCTTCCACGCTTCGGGTGCCATGAAGCTCGGTGAACCCATTACCGTACCTGGTGCGGTGAGCGGCACCGATTGCTTCAGGCGAGCGAGCCCAAAATCCAAGAGCCGCACCCCGCCGCTTTCGAGCAAATAGATATTCGCGGGCTTGAGATCGCGATGCAAAATTCCTTCCGCGTGAGCCACCTCGAGCGTGCGCACGATCGGCGCGAAGATCTGCGCCACGCGGTCGAGTGGCAAACGGCCGCCGTGCAGCTCGATCGTGAACAGGTAGTCATCGAGATCCATCCCATTCAGCAGCTCCATCACCAAGCACAGCTCGCCCGCATCGCCTCGAAATAGGTCGAATAACTCGACTGCGGCGGTCCCCTTGAGCACGCTCATCGCCTGCTGCTCGCGCATCAAACGCTCCACCGCGTGCGGCTCACGAATCGCCTTCGTGCCCAAAATCTTCACCGCGACACCGCGCTGCATCCAGCGATCGGTCGCGCGATACACCGTGCCCTGCCCACCCCGACCAATCACCTCGACGAGCTCGTAGCGCTGCCCTACGACCTGACCGCTCCTGTCCTCGAGCTTCGCCACCTCGATAATGTATCACCAAAGCGACGCAAGCAGCAGTCACCAGGCTGACTCACGCTGAGGCAATTGCGCAATGTTGGATAGCTCGCCGTGTCGCGACCCGTTCCTGAGCTGTCGGCGTACGCGATTCAAACGCTGTGGCAGCGGTGCGGAATGACGCCTCGTCCGCCAAGACGAGCTCCGCATGAGCTGTTACCTTGCGAGCAGCGCATGCTCCTTCCGACCGATCGCATCTTGCGCCATTGGGAGCTGGTTCGAGACAAGGTTGGTGATTTCGCGACCTATCCATTCTCGATCCCGGCCATTGCCTCGCTGGCCAAGCTCGAGTTCCACCCCAGCATCACGTTCTTGGTGGGCGAAAGTGGCTCCGGCAAGTCCTGATGGCCTATCCCGGGGCGACGATCTACTCGCTCGATCGAAGCGGCATTCACCAGGTGCGCGACGAGGAAACGGAGCACTACGCCGTGACCAAGCACTTTCTTCAGGATCCGCTCGCCACTCTCGGTCGCATCTCTGAGGAGGTCGAGCAGGACATCAAGCGCTAGCCGTGTCGCCAATCGAGCTGATTTTCAGGGCAGCCGACAACACGACGCCGAAGGCTGAGCCGCTATGCGACGCGACGCGTGACCATCAACAAACAGAAAGCCGGAACTTCACGAAAGACTCGGCGTGGTTCAGGCTTCTTTTGTTGATGGGGCCAGAGTGCGGAGCAGCCACACGCAGCCTTCGGCGTCGCGTCAGGCTTTGAGATTGGGGAGCGGGCCGCCGGTGTTGAGCACTGGGTCGCCGAAGCTCATCACGTCTTCGAAGCCCATGTAGTGGAAGCAGGAGACGAGCATGTCCGCGAATGAGGCTTTGTTTTGGAAATCGAGCAGGCGGCCCATCTTGAAGTGGCCACCGGCACCGCCTGCGAAGACCACCAGCGCGTCGTTCTCGGAGTGGACATCGCCTTGGCCGAGTTCGTTCCAGTGCACGACGAGGGTGTTGTCCCAGAGCGTGCCGCCGGTCCCGTCCGGCGTGGCTTTGAGCAGCTCGTGGAGCGTGACGCTCTGTTCCCACAGGTGCTTGTGGATCGTGCGCACTTTCGCGAACGCATCATCGTCACTGATGTGCGAGATGTCGTGGTGACCGTCGGTCATGCCGAGGTTCTTGTACACGCGGTTACTCGTGTTGCCGCTCCAATTGAAGTTGATCGAGCGCGTGCGATCGCAAGCGAACGCCCAGGCGCTGACTTTGAAGAACAATTGGCCGAGTGCTTCGTGCTGGTCGTCGTCGAATACGTTCAGCTTCGGCGTCGTGAACGGCATTGGCGCGCACGCGGCACCGCCGCCCACCGCGAGCAATGAGCGCTCGATATCGCGCAGCGCTTGCGTGTGTTGATCGAGCCGCTGTTGATCGGCCGCGCCGAGTTTCGCGCGTAGCGAGCTGATCTCGCCGATCGCGTTGTCGAGCGCGGATTGTTTCATGGCGATGCGCTTGGCTAGCGCGGCGGCAGCGACGGGATCCGTCGTGTTGCCAGCGAACAATGCCGTGTACGCGTTGTATGGATCGGTTTCGGGATTGACGGGATTTTGCTGACCGACAGGGCCGGCGTGCGAGCTCACGTTCCAAATGTTGTTTTCGCGAGTATTGACGCGAAATACCAGGTGGCGCGCGGAGATGCCCGGGTTGTCTTGGAGCACGCGATCACCGATTTCGTGATCCGCGCTCGGGCCGGTGACGTAACCGATGCTTTGACTCGCGCCTCCGATCGGGAACGCGCCTTCACCCGACTTCCAAGGCGCGAGCGACGCGCCGCCTTGTTGGTGCCCGTCTGCGCGTTCGTTCGAGGGCAGCTTGTTGTAGCGGCGATCGAGCCGATTCAATAGCAGTAGGTCTTTGCGATACGGCTCGAGCGGCGCCAAAAACTCATCGAACGTGAAGCTGGTTTCTCCCGTGTCGATGAAGCGACGCTTGGTTTGATCACCGTTGGCTTGAAAGACGAAGATGATGCGCCGAGGCGTGAGCGGCGTTCCTGCGCTCGCTGAGCGCGGCATCATCGCCTCGAGCAGCGGCAAGCCGATGCCGAGTCCCGCGGCACCGCGCAGCAACGTGCGCCGACTGAGTCGCTCTTTCATGGGGACACCGAACCTTGAACCGGGAGGTAGAGGAATGCGTCGGTTTGCGTCAGCGCAATCAAGAGCTCAGACAAGCTGTAGGCCTTGCCTTTGAACGACTTGGAGAGCTGCGCGAGCGAACACGCGTCCGCGGGATCCGCGTCGCGGCCGTAGAAAAACCGGAAGGACTTGGTGACGTAGCAAGAGCGAACTTCTTCACTCTTCGCCAGCATGGCGCCGAGTTGAGCGGGATTCGCGACGTCGCCGTTGGCGTCCTTGGTGTGGGCGATCGTGCTCGTAGTGTCGACCGCGGCGCCCTTCTCATCCGCGCTGCGCGCGCGACCCACTGCGTCAAAGCCCTCGAACACGACGCCCACGGGATCCATCAGATCGTGACAGCCCGCGCACGACGGGTTCGTGCGGTGTTGCTCGAGGCGCTCGCGCTGGGTCAGGTTCGCGGTGTCGGTCGTGTCGAGCGTGAGGTTCACGTCCGGCGGCGGCGCGGGCACGAGCTCGCACAACACATCCAATCGCACTTTGAGGCCGCGGCGCACAATCGACGTGCGCGTCGCCTTGTCGCGCGCAAGCATCATGCCTTGCGTGAGCACGCCCGCGCGGCCGGGCGCGTCGACCTTCACGAAGTCAGAGCCCGTAGCGCCGGTGAGGCCATAGTGCTTGGCGAGATCGGCATTCGCGTACGTGTACGGCGCAGTGAACAGATCGCTCAAATTGCCGTCCGGCCGCGACAGCACGTCCGTCACGAACGCGCGTGTTTCCTGCTGCAAAAGCGGCACCAAGTTGGGGTCCAAATTGGGATAAAGCGTCGCGTCGCGCGTGAACGTGGTCGGCAGCGTGTCAGTGCCCAACCACTCGTCGAAGTACTCGAGCAAGCGTGCCGCCTTCGTGCTGCGCAGCATGCGCCGGGCTTGCTCTTCGATCTGCGCGGGCGTCGAGAGCTGGTTGCTTTCGGCCGCGTCGAAGAGCGACTGATCTGGCATCGATTGCCAGAACAAGTAGCTCAAACGGTTGGCCATCTCGTATTGTGAGGGGCGATTGGCGGTTCCGGCGGGCGCGGCTCCGAATTCGACGCGGTACAGGAACTTGGGCGATTGCAAGAACGCGAATGTAGTGGTCCGCACCGCGCTGGCGAAATCGTAGGCGGTCAGCGATTTTTGGAAGATGGCCGCGTATTGCGTCGTTTCATCCGCGGTCAGCGGGCGGCGGAACGCGCGCTTGCCGAAGTTTTGAATGAAAGTGCGCGCGCAATCCATCTCCGCGCCGGCGGCCGGCGTGCAAGAGAGGAACGTCTGATTCGCGGCGATCGCGTCCAAGAATTGCTCTGCCGCATCGACATAGCCTTGCGCAACCAACGTCGATACGCCGAGGTAGTCCGCGTTGTTACGAAAGCCGAGTGATTCGGTTTCCGAGGGGAAGCTACGCGTGGCGTTTGCGACCAAAGTCTGCGTCGCGGGCGAGTCGCCCAGCAAATCGGTCATCGTGTTGCGGTATTCGGCGTTGCTCATCCGACGTAGCGGCGCACGTCCGGGGGTCGGCGTCTGGCAAGCAGACGACGACAGCACCTCTTCAGGTGTCTTCGGTGTCGTGTTGGTCGCACCGGCAGCGCCCGCCTGGGCTGTGGGAGCGTTCTCCGAGTGCTGGCGGAAGTTGAAATCACACGCGGCCAGGCCGAGCACCGAGGCGCACAAGCCAAGCACGGCTGCGAAGCGAGAGGTCGTGACAGCCATGGGGCTAACAATCGTAGCGCGCGTCGTCGACCCATGATGGATATAAACGACAACGAGGCGCGAACGGGATGAAGAAGGCCCGTCCGAACTTTTGACGCTCACGGAAAATTCGAGAAACCCACGGAGTAAGGGATGTTTACCACCCGCATGCGACGAGCTGCACACACATGCGTGGCCAACCGGCGCATCTCGATGTGCGTCGCGCTCACTCTCAGGGTTGAAGTGATTCAGCTGCCAGCATCGGCATCCAAAGTGAACTCTCGTTGGAGCGCACAGCGATCATCTCTCGGCCTCAATTCATAGTCCTGCGTGGTGAAGCCGCTGCCGCTCACCTCGAGCTCGGTAAAGCCCGCTGTCCGCAGCTCGCAGTACAGTGACATCACCGCACTCGAATTGTCGGAGCCCGCCGCGCCTGCTGCTCCAGCAGCGCCCGCTATTCCGTCGAGCCCCGTGGCGGTCGAAGCGGATCCATCGAGCGGATTGCCCATTTCATCCACCAATTGGCAAAAGGTAACCTCGTGCCGAGCTTTGGGATCCGAGAGCCGAAATTCCTCCTCAGCCGAGCCGGCGTAGGTCACGTGCACCACGGTGTCCGCCGGGAGCGGCCGATTCGTCAACTTGAGCACGACTTTGAAGGACGGCTCGCCACCCAAGCACGTGCGCTTATCGGGACCGCAACTCCAAAGTAGAAGTGCGAACAAGGACAAGAGCGCCAGCAGCCGAAGCACGGGCCGGTCCTAACGCGGAATGGGCAGCGCCGGAAGGGCCGTCAGCGCGCTCCGACGAGCGTAATTCAAGGGGCTCTAAAACGTGGCCCGAAAGCCTTCAGACTGAGTCGTTGCAACACACTAGTGCCCTCTTGTTCAGCGTTGATCTCGAGCACCGTGATGCCGACACCGGGGCAGAACACGGTCGTCGTTCTACGGGTGGCCGGGCCCAAGCGCGCATCTTCAACCGTTTGCAGGCAACCCGCGAACTTCCCCGCGGGCACGTCCACGCTCAGGTTCACGTTGGTAACCTTCACCATACCATCGTCGCCACGCCACTCGGCGTTCAGCTCGAGCGGCGACTTGAGCAAGTAGCCGCCATGTGAGCTGCGCACGCCGCCGGGCTCGAAGTAGTAGCGCTTGCGAACTTGGCCCGCCAAGCTCAACTCAGCGAGTTCAGGGCGCGGGCGCTTGATCTCGAAGACCGCCAGGCCGCGCTCGTTCGTCTCCTCGATGTACGTCGCGTACGAAAACACGGTGTCGTTTTCGAACGGCGCATACTGGGTAAGCTCACTCACCGGCGCTGATGCTGCAGTGCTGGGTGAAGCCGCCGGCGCCGCCGCGCAGCCCGAAGCTACGATTGCGATCAGCGCGGAGAGAGGAGCGAGTGCGCGCGTCAATGCTGCCCCTGATAGGTGGACCAGACGATGTACAAGAACAAACCGAGCGCGACGAACAGCAAATATTTCATCAGCGGATCGGGTTCGATGCGACGCGCGAGCTCGCGTGCGGCTGCGCGAACGATCGGATCTTCCGTCGATTCAGCCAACTTTGCCGCACCCTCGCGTACGGCGCGGTAGTTACCGGTTTCGAACTCGCGCACCAATTTCTGAAGCGCAGGATCGTCTGGAAACTCGAGCAAGAAGCGTGGGCGCTCGCGGCCTTCCGCATTTAGTGCAGAGCCCATGGACGCAGAAGGTCCGGTCGGCTCGGGCGATGTAGGCTCGGGCAAGTTCGGGACTTCTTCGGCTTCGGTCATCAGGCCCCTTTAGAATTGGAAGTATACGAACGGAACAGCCTCGGCGCTCGCCATTCGTCGCACCAAGAGCAACACCCCAAATAGCGCCACTCCCTGAACGATTCCAGGCAGCGTACCGAAGCGCGCGCGCAGCTTGGCTTCGAGCCCGAGCGGCACGAAATGCATCCCGAGACCGAGGGCCAAAACCAGCAGCACGCGCGGGTCGAGGTTCGGATGATACGTGGTGAGCGTCGCCAGCTCGCCGAAGATGGCGCGCGCGTCGCGGAAAGTGTGCGCGCGAAAGAAGACCCAAGCCAAGAGCACGAACTGAAAGGTCGCGAACGTGGATAGCACTCGGAGCCAGGGTTTGTGCGCGATTATGTCACCAAAGCGCTCGCGCCAGGCTCGGTTGCACGCGAGCGCAACGCCGTGCAGCCCGCCCCAAACCACGAACGTCCAGCTCGGACCGTGCCACAAGCCGCCCAGCAACATGGTCGTGATCAGGTTCAGATACGTGCGTAGCGAGCCGCGACGATTGCCGCCGAGCGGAATGTACAAATAGTCACGCAGCCAAGTGGAGAGCGAGATATGCCAACGCCGCCAAAAGTCGACGATGTCATGCGCTTGATAGGGAGCCGCAAAGTTCGGCGGAAAGCGCACGCCGAGCAACGCCGCGGAGCCGATCGCGATATCCGTGTAGCCCGAAAAGTCGGAGTAGATCTGGATCGCGTAGCCAACCATTGCCACGTAGCACTCGAGCGCCGAATATTGCGTGGGCGCATCGAACACGCGATCGACGAGATTGAGCGCCAAATAATCGGCAATCGCCAGCTTTTTGAACAAGCCGGTCGCGATCAGCAGCAGCGCGGAGCTCGCCTCACCCTCTTGCCACACGGGAGGACGCGCGAGCTGCGGCAAGAGATCGCGCGGTCGTACGATCGGACCTGCCACCAGATGCGGAAAGAATGCGACGAACGTGAGATACTCGAGGTAGCTCGGATGGGGTGGGAGCTCACCGCGATACACGTCGATCACGTAGCTCATCGACTCGAACGTGAAGAAGCTGATGCCAACGGGCAGCGCGATCGAAAGCACCGGCAGAGGCACGTGAAAGCCGAGCGCGTCGAGCGCGGCCAGCGCGGTCTCGACCCCGAATTTCGCGTACTTGAAGTAGGCGAGCACGCCCAAGTTCATGACTACGGTCAGCGCAAGCCAGGCTTTGCGCTGGTGCGGTTCCCGTGCGCGGCCGATGGCATGGCTGAGCAAGAAATCTGCCGTCGAACAGGCGAAAATCAGCGCCAAAAACGCCACGCCGGATTGCGCGTAGAAGAAGTAGCTGGCGCCGAGCAGGAACATGAGTCGCAGCCCCCTCACGCGCGCGCAAAGCCAGGTCACGACGAAGGCCAGGGCGAAGAATTTGGCGTAGGCGAGCGTCGTGAACTGCACGGTCGGCGGGGACGTTACACGAACGGGGCGCTCGGGGTAGACTCAAGAACGTATGCCACTGACATCTTACGTTCGGATCGCGCTGACGTGCCTCTAGCGCGCCTTTTCCTCTGGCTGATCAGCCTCACATCGCTGGCTTGGTGCGGCTTTTCTTGGCCAAATTCGCGCCCCGGATCACTCGAGCTCGGTACGGCGCTCGGCGTTTTGGTTTTGTACGCGACCTACGGCGTGCTCTGGCCCCAGTGCGGCATGTACGGCGACGCCGTTGCCCGCGGCAAGGCTGGAACGCGCCGCGTTGCGTTGACCTTCGACGACGGGCCGCACCCGGTCACCACGCGTGCCGTGCTCGACCTTTTGCGCGAGCACGGGGCACGCGCCACGTTCTTCGTCTTGGGCCACAAAGTGGAGACGTACCCGGAGATTGTGCGTGAAATCCACGAAGCCGGGCATACCCTCGGCATCCACGGATTTCAGCACGATCGGCTTTTTTCGTTTCGCTCGCCCGGCTACGCATGGCGCCAAGTCGAGCGAACGCGGCAGGCGATAGCTCGAGCGTGCGGCGTCAGTCCGAACCTGTTTCGTCCGCCGGTGGGCTTCGCTAGCTACCGCACGTTCCGCGGTGCGGAACGGGCCGCGGTGCGGATCATCGCCTGGAGTGTGCGGAGCTTGGACGGCGTGCGCAGCGCCGACCCAAACCGCGTCGCCCAGCGCGTGATCGAGCGATTGGAGGACGGCGCGATCGTGCTGCTTCACGACGCGGCGGAACGCGACGATTTCACTCCGGCGTCGATCGCCGCTTTGCCCGAAATTCTGCGGGCGGTGCGTGAACGCGGCCTTTCCGCGGTCGGTGTCGATCAATTGTGAGCTCGGCTCACTCTGCGGAAAAATCGCCGGCGGCGCCGAGCACGAAACGCCGCTGGTAGCCGCGGGTCTGGTTTTGAATCGTGACCGTGACCGTGCCGTCGCGGCCGTAGTGGTACTGCTCGACGATCTGCTCGGATAGGCCGTCGCAGCGCTCCGCCGAGCGGCCGCGCAAATCATGGTCGCCGAGGAAGCGCGGATCGTACGGGAAGTAAATATCACCCCAAGGAGTGAGATCGCCCTCCGGACGACCGTCACCGCCGAGCTCGCTGCACTCCAAGTAGCGGAGGTGACCCACGGCGTGCACGGGCCGATAGCTGCGCTCGATCAGGAAGTCGCCGGAGTCGCTCACGGTGCCCTTGTCCAGGATCGGATCGAAGATCTTCTCGCGGCCAGCTTCACCCTCGCGCCAGACACCAAAGTGTCGGGTGATGGCTTCGCGCACGAATACTCCCGCATCCGGATCTGCGGCGATGGCTAGACCCACCGCGGTCGCCGCGTGCGGCTGAGGGGCGAGCTGCACTTTGCGCTTGTAGCGCTCACGCAGCATTTTTCCGACCATCGGGAAGCCAGTCGCTCCGCCGACCAGGTACACGGCGCCGAGTTGGCGCGCGTCATTCGGATCGATGCCGCGATCTTCGAGCTTGCCGAAGACGCGCTCGAGTAGCGAAAGCGATCGGTCGATCAACGGCCGGGTGGCATCGTATAGATCGGCTAAATCCAAGGTGATCGATTCGGCACCGGGGAGAATTCGCCCAAGATCGATCAGCATTCGCCTGGAAGCTGGGCTGAGCGCTTCTTTTGCCTCGCGGCACAGCTCGAGCAAGCGGGCGCGCTCCACGTAGCTGAGCGTGTGCGGGTCGAGCTTGGCGGCCCGGGCGGCAAACTCGAAGATCAGTTGATCGAAGTCGTCGCCGCCGAGCTCGCCGATGCCCTCGCTGGCGATCAGCTCGAAGCGCCGATGCTCGAGCGAAACAGCGGAGGTGTCGAAGGTGCCGCCACCTAAATCGTAGACGACCACGTAACGCTTCGGGCTGCGTTTGGCGATCGTGCCCAAATTGCGGTGCGCGAACTCGATCGCCGCGGCCGTTGGCTCGTTGACCATGCCCACGACCTCGAAACCGGCGCGACGAAAGGCCTCGATGGTCAAGTAACGCTGGCGAGTGCTGGCGTTTGCGGGCACCG
>Ga0164241_10000734_pt1 | contig 50399 bp, 52 predicted proteins | sample OricomyardsoilBY_FD_108780 | JGI IMG/M metagenome (GOLD analysis project Ga0164241, IMG submission 108780) | Backyard soil microbial communities from Emeryville, California, USA - Original compost - Back yard soil (BY) | ecosystem: Environmental > Terrestrial > Soil > Unclassified | place: USA... | reverse complement strand
TCGTGAGGGGGCGAGGGAGTGCGGAGCTGCTGCGCGACCGCACCAACTTGACATGCACCCCCTCATCCCCTTAATGTCTACCGAACCGATAGGAATACGCCAATCGGACACACATCACGGGAGACAGAGATGAGCACGAAGACACGAGCAGGTTGGTTGGCGGGTGTATTGGCGATTGGGTCGATGGCGCTCACGGCCTGCTCGGCGGCTTCTGCTGATCCCAGCAACACCGGCGGCCCTGACACGGCAGACGGCAACGGCACCCAGCTGTCCATCGTCGCCTTCTCCGTGCCACAGGCCGCCAACCAGGCGGTCCAGGCCGCATTCGCCAAGAAGGGCGACGGCGGTGGAGTCACGTGGTCGGAGTCTTATGGGGCGTCCGGCGACCAGAGCCGCGCCGTGGAGTCCGGCCTCGAGGCTGACTACGTGCACTTCTCGCTCTCGAGCGATGTCACGCGCCTCGTTGAAGACGGACTCATCGACGAGTCATGGGACAAGGGACCCACGCAAGGGACGGTAACGCGCTCCGTGGTTGTGTTTGCGGTGCGCCCTGGCAACCCCAAGCACATCGAGACCTGGGATGACCTCGTCAAGGACGGCGTGGAGATCATCACGCCCAACCCCGGCTCCTCGGGCTCGGCGCGCTGGAACATCCTCGCCGGGTGGGGATCGGTCATCGCCGCTGGCGGCTCGGAGGAGGACGCCAAGGCGTACACCACCAAGCTCTTCAACAACGTGGTGGCCCTTCCAGGATCCGGGCGGGACGCCACGAGCGCCTTCCTCGCTGGCACGGGAGACGTGCTGCTGAGCTACGAGAATGAGGCGATCGCCGCACGCCAGAACGGTGCAGAACTGGATTATGTGGTGCCGGATTCCACGCTGCGCATAGACAACCCAGGGGCGATCCTCAAGGACGCCGACCCCAAGGCGCAGGCGTTCCTCGACTACGTGCTGAGCCCGGAAGCACAGGCGATCTACGCATCGTTTGGCTTCCGGCCTGTGGTGGACGGCGTGACGCTGCCCACCGTGGAGGGCGCCAATGACCCAGCCAACGCGTTCCCAACGCCAAGCACTTTGCTCACCATTGACGATTTTGGTGGCTGGTCTGAGGCCAAAAAGAAGTTCTTTGACGAGGACACCGGCATAATCACCCAGATCCAAGTAGAGACGGGCAAGTCTTCGTGACAGCAGTTCAATTCGACGCCAAGGACGCGGCTCCCACGGGGGGTCGCGTCCTTCGCCATACCCTGACCAGGGGCGCAGGCATTGGCCTTGGCGTTGTGGTGCTGTGGTTCTCCGTGCTGGTGCTGCTGCCCCTCGCCGCGGTTGTCGCGGTGGCGGTCAACGGCGGCTGGGACGGCTTTGTGGACACGCTCTCCAATCCCCAAACCGCTTCCGCCATTGAGCTCACGGTCTTCACTTCGCTAGCAGTGGCCGTGCTCAACGTGCTCATCGGCACCCTCATCGCGTGGGTGCTGGTGCGCGAACGCTTTCCCGGATCACGCCTGCTAGAGGTGGTGATTGACGTACCGTTCGCGCTGCCAACCATCGTGGCGGGCCTGGTCTTGCTGGCTCTCTACGGACCCGCGAGCCCCATAGGCGTCAACGTGGCCAACACGCGCACCGCCGTGTTCCTCGCCTTCGCGTTCGTGACGTTGCCCTTTGTGGTGCGCTCGGTGCAGCCCGTGCTGGAACAGCTGGAACGCGACGCCGAGCAAGCGGCGCACTCGTTGGGAGCCTCCGCCGCAACCACGTTCCGCCGCATCGTGCTCCCGGCGCTCATCCCGGCCATCGCGGCGGGCGGCGCGCTCAGCTTTGCCCGGGGCGTGAGTGAGTACGGCTCGCTCGTGCTGCTGAGCGGCAACCTCGCCATGCGCACGGAAGTCACGAGCGTGCGCATGCTCACCTATGTAGAAAACGGCAACCTCGCCTCCGCGTCCGTGGTGGCCACCGTGCTGCTCGCCGTGGCACTGGTAGTGCTCGTCGCCATAGATCTCCTGCAACGCTGGCTGGTGCGCCGTGGCTGACACCCCAACAGCGGGCCCGACGCTCACTCAAGGCTCCCGTTCGGTTGGCTCCGGCGCGGGCCGGGTTACGCGGCAGGCAATCGTCATTCTGTATCTGTCCGCCCTGGTGGTGATCCCCGTGGCGCTCGTGTTCTGGAATGCGTTCAAGGACGGGCTGGCGCCCGTGGTGGCCGCCCTCACGGACCCCGTGGTGGTGCACGCGTTGCAGCTCACGCTCATTGCCGCGCTGTGGTCCGTGGTGCTCAACGCCGTGTTTGGCGTGGCCGTCTCGCTGCTGCTGGTGCGCTACGAATTTCCTGGTAAGCGCATGCTCAACGCGTTCATCGACTTGCCACTTTCCGTGTCGCCCGTGGTGGTTGGCCTCTCGCTCGTCATTGTTTACAACGTGCGCGACGGCATCCTGGGTCAGCCGCTCGCGGAGTTGGGCATCCGCGTGCTCTTCTCCACGCCGGGCATTGTGCTCGCAACAACGTTCATCTCCATGCCCCTTGTGGTCCGCGAAGTGGTGCCCGTTCTGCAAGAGCAGGGCACGGACCAAGAGCAAGCCGCGAGCAGCCTTGGCGCGAGCGGTTGGGTGACCTTTTGGCGCATCACCATGCCCGGCATCCGGTGGGGCGTTGTCTATGGCGTGGTGCTGTGCTTTGCGAGGTCCATTGGCGAGTTTGGGGCCGTGAAGATTGTCTCCGGCAACATCACGGGCCGAACCCAGACCGCGACCCTCGCGGTGGAACAGCTGTACCAAAACTTCAATCAGGCGCAGGCGTTCACCATCGCCGCCGTACTTGCGGGCGCCGCAATCGTCATCATTTCTGTGGTCGCGGTCCTCCGGGTGCGCGTTGAGAGGAACGAATCGTGAGCATCATCGTCAATTCCGTCACCAAACGGTATGGGAGCTTTGTGGCGCTCGACGACGTCTCGGTGACCATCCCGTCGGGCCGCCTTACTGCCTTGTTGGGACCAAGTGGTGGCGGCAAGTCCACGCTGCTGCGCGTCATTGCCGGCCTCGAAACCGCGGATTCCGGTGCCGTGAGCATTGAGGGCGTGGAGGCCACCGATCTTCCGCCGCAAAAGCGCAACGTGGGGTTTGTGTTCCAGCACTACGCGGCGTTCAAGCACATGTCCGTAGCCAAGAACGTGGCGTTTGGGCTGGAAATTCGCAAGCGGCCAAAAGAGGAGATCAAGGAGCGCGTGGACGAACTCCTCAAGTTGGTGCACCTGAGCCAATTTGGGGACCGGCTGCCGTCGCAACTGAGCGGCGGGCAGCGTCAGCGCATGGCGCTCGCGAGGGCGCTCGCGGTGGAGCCGAGCGTGCTGCTGCTCGACGAGCCGTTTGGAGCGCTGGACGCGCAAGTGCGCAAGGAGCTGCGGCTGTGGCTGCGGCGCCTCCACGACGAGGTGCACGTCACCACCGTGTTTGTGACGCACGATCAGGAGGAGGCGCTCGAGGTGGCCGACGACATTGTGGTCATCAACCAGGGGCGCGTGGAGCAGTCGGGCACGCCGGACGAGATTTACGACTCGCCTGCGAGCGAGTTTGTGATGCGCTTCCTTGGACCCACTACCGTCTTTGAGGGTGCCGTGGTGCGTCCGCATGATCTAGACGTGTTCTCCATGGCCGTGCGGGAGGCCGTGCGCGCCGAGGTCACCGATGTGCAGCGCGTTGGTCATGAGGTGCGGCTCACGGCATCGGCAAACCCGCAAGGGCCGGGAACCTCGGTGGCGCTGACTCGGGCGCACTTCCGCGACCTCGAGGTGGACGTAGGGGACACGGTGTGGTTGCGGCTCGCGCCGGGCGCCTCGCACATGGCGGCGGCAAGTACAGATCCCGCGATCCCCGCCACGCCGAGCGCCGGATAGGGTTGCCCCATGCACGTATCAGCCAAGGGAGACTATGCCGCGCGCGCCGTTGCGTACCTCGCCAGCGTGTACCCCGAGCGGGCATCCGCCCAGGTAGTGGCCGATTCCTACGAGCTTCCACGGAAGTTCCTGGAGGCCGTGCTCGCGGACCTGCGCCGCGCGTCCATCGTCACGGCAACACGTGGGGCCGACGGCGGGTACGCCCTGCGTAGGGCGCCCAGTCAGATCACGCTGGGCGAGGTGTTGCGCGCCATCGATGGTCCGCTCGCCGACGTCCACGGCCTGCGGCCGGATGAGGTCACCTATCCGCCAGCCTTGCAGCACTTGCAAGAGGTGTGGGTTGCGGCCCGTTCTGCCGTGCGATCCGTCTTCGACGAGGTCACGATTGACCAGTTGGTGACGGGGGAGTTCCCCGCCGCTATCCGCCGCCTCTTCGCAAGCGAGGACGCGTGGACGCCGCGAGTTGGCCCGCAGCACCCCAAGATCCCTCGCGGCGAGGACCCTGAATTCCGCATTTAGGTTGGACGCGGTGAGCGTCGCGTGGACCTTGTCACTGCCGTGCCTGCGTGTCAGGGTTGTCCCGTAACCTGGTGCAGGTGGGTTGGCAACAGAAATCGGGGATGACGGGCGCGTACCCCCCTGCGGCTTCGCGCCGTGGCAGCACCGTGCGGCTCGTCATCATGCTCGCGGTGCTCGTTGCGTTGGTGTTGGGCGCGGGCCATGTGGGAATCCTGCCGCAGTGGATGCCGCTGCGCGCGAACTTGGTAGCGGCCGCGCCGGCCGCGCCCGCGGTGGATTACCCCGTGTTTGGCTCGGACGAGTTCGTTAAGTACCTTGCCGCAAACATGATTGCGCAAGAGGATTCCATCAACGTCTCCGCTTGGGCAAACGCGCCCGGAATTGGCCGCGATGGAGTGTTCGACGCTGTGGCTGAGGCCGCGATCCAGAACCCCTATGTGTTCGTGGATGGGTGGACGTATCAGGCAACTATCAGGGGCATCGTCCTGCGCCCCGACTACGTGTACAGCGACACCCGGGCCGAGCATAAGCGCGTGGACACCGCTGCCGCGGTGGCGGCTGGGCTGCAGAAGACCGGAATCACGCCAGAGATGTCCGTGGAGAAAAAGGTGCGCGCCATCCACGACTACGTGGCAAGCGTTGCGACCTACGATTCCGTGGCCGCAGATGCCATCACCGCGGGCTCCAGCGAGGGGCTCAGGGTGGAGCAATCGCAAGAGGCGTACGGGATTCTCGTTGCCGGAACGGCCGTATGCAACGGCTACGCGCAAGCCTTCCAGGCGATTGCGGAGGCGGCAGGGCTCTCAAGCATCATCGTCACGGGCCAGGCTTTGAGCGGCGTGACGGTAGGCCCTCACGCGTGGAACAGGGTGTTGGTTGACGGCGAGTGGCTCATCGTGGACGTCACGTGGGACGATGCCGATGCTCTCGGCACGCACGAGCAATACCTCCTGGTAGACCCCAGCAGCGCCTTGCTGAATACGCGCACTGCTGACAGCGACTGGGTGGTTGACTCCCAGGCCGCACGGTTCGGCGGGTAAGGCGGCCCGGCCCTAATCCACGGCTAGGTCAGTCCACGGCCAGATCAGGCCACGCCAAGCTCGCTGAGCAGCGTCGTGACGCGCTCGCGTATGGCGTCACGGATAGGGCGAACGGCGTCGATCGACAGGCCAGCGGGATCGTCGAGCGGCCAGTCTTCATAGCGTCGGCCGGGCACAAAGGGGCATGTGTCCCCGCAGCCCATGGTCACCACTACGTCCGACGCTCCCACGGCTTCCGTTGTCAGCACACTTGGCAAGGCGTCACTGATGTCGATGCCAAGTTCCGCCATGGCCGCAACAGCCGTTGGATTGAGCGACGCGGCGGGGGCCGTGCCCGCGGAACGCACTTCTACGGCGTCGCCAGCAAGGGCGCGAACAAAGCCCGCTGCCATCTGGGATCTGCCAGCGTTGTGCACGCACACAAAAATCACCGAGGGACGGCTCATGCGTCAGCGAATTCCCACCGCGCGCTGCGCATTAACCTGGCGCACTTGGCCCGGGATGGTGAAAAGGTCAATGAGAGTGCCGATGCCAAAGATGCCAAACGTGAGCAGCCACAGCACGCCGCGGCCGATCTTGCCCATGTAGAAGTGCTGGATGCCAGCAAGCCCCACCAACGTGAACAGCATCCACACGTAGGCGACACCCGCGCGTTTGGGCGGGAGCGCCGCACCGTATTGACTAGTCATGGGACCAGCGTAGGGGTCAATCGGTGGCGGGCGCGGGATTGCGAATCCCCACGAACGAGATGACGCCTCCGGCCAGCATGAGGATCCCGGTAAACGCGGTGGCGCGGTGGAACCCATTGAGGTCAAGGTCTCCCGCCACGATGGTGCCAAGCAGGGCTACCGCTACCAGGCCGGCTATGCGCGCCACGGCATTGTTGACGGCCGACGCTATGCCCGATCTCGCTGGTTCAATCGCCCCAAGGATGGCGCTAGTGAGCGGTGCCACCGTGAGCGTGAGGCCCGCGCCAAATACCAAAATGCCTGGCAGAGCCTGCGTCCAGTAGTTGAAGTCTGCGCTGAAGGAGAGGAGTAGGAACGCGCCGACGGCCATGATGAGCGGCCCCACGGTCATGAACAGCCGCGGCCCGTACCTCCCGCCCAGCGCGCCAACGCGGGAGCTGCCCAGGATCATCAGCACGGTGATGGGCAGGCTCGCGAGGCCAGCGGCGGTGGCGCTCAGCCCCGCTCCTTGCTGGAGATACACCGTGACGATGAAGCCATTGAGCGCGAGCGCGGCGTAAATGAACCACGTGGCGCCGTTGCCCCACGCAAAGTTTCTTGCCGTGAATAGCGACAGCGGCAGGATGGGGTTGCTGATGGTCGCTTGCCTCCAGAAGAACCACACGAGCAGCAACGCGCCCGCAACGAACGAGCCCCAAATGGCGAAGTGGCTCCAGCCCAAATTGGGTTCCTCAATGAGGGCGTAGACAAGCCCGCCTAGTCCCAACGCGCACAGGGCGGCGCCAAGGATGTCGATGCGCGAATCAGGCAGCCGCGTGTCTTTGTGGGAGACGCGCATGAGCAGAACAAGCGTGATGGCGATGGGGATCACGTTGATGCCGAACGCCCACCGCCATGAGGCGTAGTCCACAAGCACTCCGCCAAGGACGGGGCCAATAACGAAGGCCACCGTGGTGGCGCCGGTCCAGGTGCCGATCGCCTTTGCCTGAGCGCGCCCGCGGAACGACGACATGATGAGCGCGAGGCTCGAGGGCACCAGCAGTGCCCCCGCGAGGCCTTGCACCAAACGTGCGCCAATGAGCACCCCGCTGGTGGGGGCGAGCGCGATCACGAGCGACGCAATGCCAAACCCGATGAGGCCAATGCGGATGATGCGAATGCGGCCGTAGACGTCGCTCAGTGAGCCAGCTACCAGGATGAATGCGCCCAGGGTGATGAGGTACGCGTCTACCGCCCACTGTTGCAGGGCAATCCCGCCGCTCAGTTCCTCCGAGATTGCGGGCAACGCAACCGTGATGATGCTGCCGTCGAGGAACGCCACAAAGGACGCGAGGATCGCGATCCACAGGATGACGGGTTCGCCCTGCGGTGGGGCTGGGTCAAGACCGGGGGTTGGCTCGGGTGCCGGAGACGCCATGGGGCCACGGTACGCCGCGCCGCCGCCGCGAGGCGACCGCGCTACTTGCCTACGGGCGTGCCCGTTGCGTCGAGCACCCACCACACGCCGCCGGAGCCTTGCCCGGAGGTGTCGCCTGCGGCGGCGTCACTCGCGTAGTAGTACAGCGGCCAGCCGTTGAGCGTGAGCTGCGCGGAGCCGTTGGTGCCCGTGATGCTGCCTACGTCGCCCGTCACGCCCGTGAGTTCCGGCGTGCCATTGCCTGCTGGGACCGGCGGCCACATTGCGAGGCATCCGCCTGAGCACGTGGACTCGCCCGAGCCCTGGGTGTCGCTGTCATACATGTAGACGGTCATGCCGCCGCTGTCCGTCACTATGGTGCCCAACGAGGAATCTGCGGTCATGAGGCCCACGCCTGCCGCGGCGGGAGCGCTTGTGGGCGCGGCGGTATTGCCCGTGTCGCCGTAGTCGTTGCCGCCCGTGCCCGTACCCGTGCCGGAGTCACACGCTGCTAGCGCCAAGGCGACCAATGCCACGGCGCCCAAGCCTAGATATTTACGTCCGTTCATGACCACTCCTTGGTTGAAGATGCACTTGAGGAGGACACGAGATAGCGCGCGAATTGGTTCACACGTTCGCGGAAAGAACTGATTCCCCGGCGGCATCGCGCACCTCAATGGTCGCGATGTGGTCCACCGCCGTGGCCGTGCCCGCGTTGAGCGTGACCGTCTTGCCGGGAGTCGCCGTCCACGTGGACACTTGACTCTCCACACCAGCGATATCGGTAATTACCAGGGAGTACGTGGCGTCGGTTGGGTATCCAGTGCCCGACGCTGTGGCTGGGTAGTCGCACAACATCGAGATGGAGGTGCCCCAGTTGGTCTCGGTGAGGTCAACCGAAGCAGCGAGTGGCGTCTCACCCACGGGAGCCAATGCCACGGTGACTTCCGGTGGAGTGGCGTTCGAGGTGACGACCGCTGGGATCGCAAAAGCCAGGGCAATCGCCGCCGCAATGGACGCCACCGCAACGGTGACGCGACGGCGCACCTTGTGCCGCCGCAGAGCCTCGCGCCGTTCTACCAAACTCACCAGATTGATGGGTGGGGCGTCCAGGGGACTGGACTCGGCGTCGGCCTCAATGACTGGGCGTGCGCGGGAGAGGAGGCCCGGCAGGGGAGCCAGCTCCGCGACGGCCGCGCGGCAGATGTTGCACTCGGCAAGGTGGTCCTCAAAGGCGAGACGATCCTCTAGGGTGAGTGCGCCAAGCACATAGGCGGCGTCCCACGTGTGGAACTCGGCGTGGGCGGCGTTGTCTGAACTGCTCATCGCGTGACGCCTTTCTCTTGGAGGGCAAGGCGCAGTGCGCGCAGGCCGTAGTGGAGGCGGGACTTGACCGTGCCTTCGGCGAGGCCAAGGCGGCTCGCGAGTTCTGCGGTGCTCCGGCCCTGGAAGTAGGCCTCGACAATGACGGCGCGGTGGTCCTCGGAGAGGGTCGCGAGGGCGTCGGCGATGAGGAGGGAATCGAAGATCGCGTCCGTGGCCTCACGCGTGGGCTGCTCGGGCGGGTTATCCGTGGCGGATTCGTGGCGATGATGGGCGCTGCGAGCCTCATCGATCACCAGATTGCGGGCAACCGTGAACATCCACGAGCGGGTGGACGCGGGGTCTTGATCCAAGATCCGGGGCGAGCGCCAGGCGCGGAGCAGGGTCTCCTGCACCACGTCGTCGGCCGCTGTGGCGCTGCCGGTGAGGTGCACCGCGTAGCGCCACAGCGCCGTGGCGTGGAGATCGTGAAGCTCGCGCAATACGGCGGCGCGGTCCGTTGGCACGTCGCCTCCTCTAGTACGCGGTCCTGAGGGGGTAACGAGACAGGAGCGCTAGTGGTTCAACTAGCGTAGGCGCCGCCGTGCGTTCAGGCGGAGATGCGCTCGAGTTCTGCCTTCAGTTCCTCGCTCGTGTGGGTCTCCTGATCCAGGTTGGCGTTGAGGAGAGTGAGGACGTCTGAGGCGCCCATTGCGGTGACCGGAATGATGAGCGACTGATAGGCGGAGATCTCGTAGTGCTCGTTGCCAAGTGCGGCTGCGAGCGCCACACGGTCGTGGAGGACGTCAGCGGACTTCTTCAGAAGCGATTCCGCCTGCTTGCTGATGCCTTTGGTGCTGGGTGACGGCGACGTTGCCTCCTTGAGTTCAAGCAGCGTGAAGACGCGCTTGAGGTTCTCGATCTGCTCCTTGGTCTCATCCGCGTGGTGGCGGAACATCTTCTTGATCTTCGCGGACCTAGCGGCCTTCTCGAGTGCGGCGAGAGCGGCGAGCGAGTCATCCTCCATGGTCATAGCGGTCTTGAGCTGGACGTGCAGCAATTCGGTGGGCGTTTCAAGCAATGTGGTTGCCATGGCAATACCTCCCGTTTGGGCCTTGTGAGCCGTTGTTGATACACGGCGTAAGTACCCCGGGAGGGCGGTGATTAACCGCGGGAATTTGGCATGGCTGAGCGGACGTCCGTGTGGCCAAAGTCGTTGCCCGTGAAGAGCAGCGGCTCGTCGCGGGCGATCGCGAGCGCGTAGCTGAAGCAGTCCCCAAGATTCAGGTTTGCGGCATGACCGCTACCGCGACCGAACGTCCGGTAGGCGTCGGACGCGATGCGGGCCTGGTTGGCATCGAACGGCACAATCTCGATGCCGGCGCGATCAACTACGCGTTCCGCGCGCCGGGCATCCTCCGGTGACAACCCCCTGGCAAGTACCGCAGCGAGTTCCACGCGCGTGGCCGCGGACATGGCCGCGCGTGATGCGTTGCCGAGCGCCTCGATGAGGAGTGGTGCCTCGGGTTCGTTGAGGACTATCGCGATGATTGCCGACGTATCAACGACCACTTGGTAGCCCGAGCTCGTCGTAGAGATCCTCGTTGGCCCTTCGCAGTGCCGCGCGCTCGTCATCGGTGATGCGCGCGTGGAGCTCGGCGACGCTGTCAAGGATGTCCGCGAGGCGCTCAGCGCGTGCGCGCTCCTCGTACGAGGTTTCCGTGCGCACGTCCTTGAGACGCGCCTCGATTGCCTCCTCGATGGCGCTCGTGAGGGTGGTGCCGCGCAGTTGTGCGAGTTCGCGCGCGAGGCTCACGGTGCGCTCGTTCTTGATGTTAATCGCCACGGGTAGAAGTCTACCCCTTTCGGGGTAGACGCGGTTGGTCCCCAAACGGTGAGGCACACTGTCGCTATGGAAATCCGCCCCTATCGCCCCCAAGACCGCTCTGCCTGCTACGACGTGTGCGTCAAGACCGGGCTTGGCGGCCAGGACGCCACGGGCGTCTACAGTCACGATGACCTGATCCCGGAAGTCTTCTGCGGTCCCTATCTGGACCTGGAGCCCCAGCTGGCGTTCGTGGTTGACGACGGCGAGCGGGCCGTTGGATACGTGCTTGGCGCCGCGGATACCCGCGCGTTCGTGGAGCGCTACCGAGAAGAGGTGCTGCCCGGGTTTGCCGCGCGCTTTGGCGACCTTGCCAGCGTGAGCGCCGAAGAGCGAGAAATGACGGAGCTGGGTCTGCAGCCCCAACGCATGCTTATCCCTGAGTTGGCAGAGTATCCGGCGCACCTGCACATCGATTTGTTGCCGGTGGCGCAAGGGCAGGGCCTTGGCCGACGCCTCATTGAGACGCTGCTTGATGCGCTCGCCGCGCGGGGGGTTGAGGGCGTGCACCTTGAGATGGACGCGGCAAATCATGGAGCGGGCGCCTTCTACTCGCGGCTTGGATTCAAGCTATTGGAATCCGACGATCCAGGCTCGGTGCGCTTTGGCATGCGGTTGCCGCGCGCGCAGGTATCAGCCGTATAACAACCGGGCTCAAACGGCCCTCCCAGATTGACAAGTTGGCGAGTAGGCGGTTCACTGACTGCACAGGTTAGTAAGGTTTACTAACTCGTGGATCGCAGGCTTGATGACGAGACTGGACCGTGCCCCCTACGCCCGGATCGTCACCGATGGTGTGTGACAAGTGTCGAGAGGGAGATATGGCAACGAAAAGTAACCGCGGACGCCTCGCTGTGTTCGCCGGAATCTGTGCAGTGGCCTCGCTGGCGCTGGCGGCGTGCAGCTCGTCTGGCCCCGATGCCAGCAATGGTGAAGAGAACATCACCATCCGCATCGCGATGGGAAGTTCGGGCGACGCCGTTGACAGCCAGTGGGATGCCCTGGCCGAGCGGTACCACGAGAAGTACCCCAACCGCACGCTGGAACCCGTCATCCAGGAGGATGACATCTACCAGACCACCGGACTGCCCACGCTGCTGAGCAGCCGTGAGGCGCCCGACGCCTACTTTGAGTGGTCTGGTCCCCGCATGCGCGGTCACGTCGCGGACGGCGACGGCTACGACCTCTCCACCGCCCTCAAGGGCGAGTTGTTCGCGGGCCGTTTCAACGATGGCGCGTTCACCAACATGGACGTTGACGGCAAGGGCATCTACATGGTGCCGTGGACGGGCGACGTCACGAACGTGGTCTGGTACGACAAGGCCGTGTTCGCCGAGCTTGGTCTGTCTGTGCCCACCACGTGGGACCAGTACCTCGCCGTGAACAAGGCGATCCTCGACTCCGGCAAGACCCCGCTGGTGTTTGGCAACAAGGACCAGTGGCCCGTTGGCTCGGTCGCGTCGCACCTCGTCTCGCGCGTGATTGGTGAGGACCTGTACTCGGACACGATGGACGGCAAGGCGCCGCTCAACTCCCCAGAGATGGTGGACGCGTTTGGCTACCTCGCCTCCTTGGCTCCCTACGTCAACAAGAGCGTCAACGCTCTCGCCGACGACGAGGCCAACACGCAGTTCTTCCTCCAGAAGGCTGCGTCCATCCAGATTGGCAGCTGGCTCATGGCTGACGCCGCGACGGAAGCCGATGGTCTCGACTTCGACTACTTCAACCTGCCGGCTATCCCGGCTGGCAAGGGCGACCAGAGCAGCGTGCTGGGAATCTCCACGGGCTTCATGCTCAACGCCAACTCGCCTCACGTCGAAGAGACGATTGACCTGCTCGCCATGTTGGTCGATGCGGAAAGCACCAAGGCTTGGGCTGAGGCTGGCCTTGCTCCTATGACCATCGACCCGTTCGTTGGCGTTGACGCAGACCCACGCACCGTGAGTCTCGCGGAGATGCTGAGCAGCGCAGGCACCGTGGTGGCGCCTGCCGACAGTGGGCACGACATCGAGATTGCGGCAGCGTTCTACGACGCCGCAGCCTCCGTGATCGGTGGCACGTCCACGCCACAGGAAGCACTCGATACCGCTCAGTCCCGCATGGACTCGGCGGGCTGACAGAACATCAGATTGGGTGTGGACCCGGTTCCGGCCGGGTCCACACCCCATCACTCTGAGGACACCAACCAGTGAAACCTGTTCGCGCTCGGACCCCGTACCTTCTTGTTCTTCCCGCATTCGCATTGTTTGCATTCGTTGTCCTCGGTCCCGTACTGGCCAACACCGCCCTGAGCTTTGCGGACTGGAGCGGCACCAACGCCATCAAGTTCGTTGGCTTCAGCAACTTCACGCGTGCGTTCCGCGACGACATCTACCTCATGGCGTATCGCAATACGTTCATCTACATTGCGCTCACGCTCGTGTTCGAGGTGCTCGTGGGCCTGGTGCTCGCTGGGCTCGTCACGGCGCGCGGTCGCAAGACCGGGTTCTACCGAGTCGCCTTCTTCATCCCCGTGATCTTGCCGATGCTCGTGATCGCAGTGCTGTGGAGCTTTGTCTACAGCGACGACATTGGGCTCATCAACGGCGCCTTGCGCGGAGTGGGACTCGACAGCCTCACGCGGGTGTGGTTGGGCGATCCGTCTACCGCGCTCATCGCGGTGAGCCTTGTCTCCGGCTGGATCTATGCCGGCTTCTACATGGCGATCTTCTACGCGGCCCTCACTCGAATCCCCAACCATGTGATCGAGGCCGCCACCCTAGACGGCGCTACCGAGTCGCAAATCTTCTTCCGGATCAAGGTGCCCATGATCCGCCCCATGATCGAGGTGGCGATCTTGCTGTGCGTAACCGGCGCCTTCCAGACCTTTGATCTCTTCTACGTCATGACGAACGGCGGTCCCGATCACGCCACGGAGATCGTCACCACCTATTTGGTGGAAGTGGTGTTCCGCTTCCACGACCTTGGCTACGGTGCCGCGCTTTCCACCATCATGACCGCGGTGGTTGTGACCATTGGCTTGGTGCTTGTGCGCCTACGAGGCAAGGACGGAGGCAACGGCGTTGAGTTCTAAAACCGTGGCGAATTCAAAAACCGTGGCGAACCCTGATGCAGCCCAGCGCGGCCTAGTGACCCGCTTCATAGGCAGCCGGGCGGTCTACCACACCATCATGATTGGCTTCTCGATCATCTTTGTGGTCCCCATGCTGTGGATGGTGATGTCGTCCTTCAAGACCAAGCGTGAGATCTTTGGCTCCCCCTTCTCGCTGCCTAAGTCGTTGGACTTCAGCGTGTGGACCGAGGCGTGGGAGCGCGGAAACCTGGGCCAATACGTGCTCAATAGCTTCTTCGTCACGTTCGTCTCGGTGCTGGCGATCTTGGTCTGCAGCCTCTTTGCGGCGTACGCCTTCAGCCGCTTTGAGTTCCGCTTCAAGAACGTGCTGCTTGGGTTGTTCGTGCTTGGCCTGCTGCTTCCCGTGCAGTCCTACCTCACGGCGCAGTCGCGCCTCTTTGACGCCCTCTACATCCTGGACACGCGGTGGGCGCTCATCATCCCTTATTCGGGGTTGGGGCTCGCGCTCGCGGTATTCCTCCTCAAGACGTACATGGATTCGCTTCCCAAGGAACTGTTCGAGGCCGCGCGCATGGATGGGGCCGGAGACATGCGCATCCTGTTCAGCGTGGTCACGCCGCTCATGGTGCCTGGTATCGCCACCGTTGCCATCTTCTCGGTGCTTGCCACGTGGAATGAGTTCTTGCTCTCGATCCTCTACGTGGTGGACGACAGCCTGCGCACCATCCCCGCGGGTCTGCTCGCCTTCACGGGCAAGTACTCCACCGATTACCCAACGCTCTTTGCCGCCCTCTCGATCATCACCATCCCCATGATCGCGATCTACGTGGTGTTCCACCGTCAGGTCATTGCCGGCGTCACCGAGGGCTCCGTCAAATGATCCGGGTGGGGGTGGACGGCGGTCAGTCCTCGATACGCCTGCAGGTGGCGGGCGCGGCCGATTCAGTAGTCGTGGGCGGCGTTGGCCGTCTCGAGGCGGATCCTGTTCGCCAAGTCATCGAGCGCGTTGCCGAGGCGTGGGAACAGGCAAACGGTTCCGGGGCGAGCATCGATCGCATGGTCCTTGGCCTCACCACGCTTCCTTCCAGCGCCGACGGCCGGGAAGAGTTTGCGCGGCTGCTCGCCCAAGCGGTTCCCGTGCAGGAGGTGTGGCTGGCAAGCGACGCCGTGACGGCTCACGCTGGCGCCTTTCCCGATGCCGAGGGGATCTCGCTCACGGTGGGAACCGGAGTTGCGTGCATGGGCATCAACGATGCGGGGGAGTCCGTTCGCGTAGACGGTGACGGCTTCCTCTTGGGGGACGCGGGCGGAGCGTTCTGGATTGGTGCGCGCGGCGTTGGCGCCGTGCTGCAGGAGCGCGACGGCAGGGGGCCCGCAACCGCGCTCTCCTCCGCGTGTGACGCTCGCTACGGCTATCACCGGGACCTCGCCGCGCATTTGCATTCGCTGCCGCGACCGGTTGACGAGATTGCTCACTTCGCCGTTGACGTACAGGCAGCCGCCGTGGCGGGCGATCCCCTCGCCGCCGCGATCATCGCCGCCGCGGCGGACGAGCTCGTCAACGCCGCCGTTGCCGCCGCGGCCACGTGGCACGCGGGCCCCGCCCCAGTGGCGCTCAGCGGGCGAGTGGTTGGTGAGGGCACCGCCCTCAGGCAAGCACTCTTGCCGCGACTGCGCGAGGCGGGTCTTGAGGTCCGTGACGCCGCGGGAAGCCCGCTCGAGGGATCACTGCGCCTAGCGTCGGCCCCTGAACCTGGGCCGTACGATCACTTGATCACCTACTGGAAGCGATCTGCATGAGCGACCGGCTCGATCCCGTCACCGAGTACCTGCAAAACGCCTCGGCGCTCATTGATCGCCTGCTCGCCACGCAACTGGCGCAGATAGAGCGCGCGGGTGACCTCGTGGCCAACGCCATAGCTGCCGATGCGCTGGTGCACGTGTTCGGCTCCGGCCATTCGCACATCTTGGCGGAGGAGCTGTTCTATCGCGCCGGAGGCCTTGCCGCCGTGGATCCCATCTTGCGTGACGAACTCATGCTGCACCGCTCGGCCGTGGAATCCACGGTGCTTGAGCGCGAACCGGGACGCGGGGCTGCCATCTTCGAGTCCCTCGTTGTCTCGCCCGGCGACGTGCTTATCGTTGCCTCGAACTCCGGTGGCAACCTCGTGGCCGCGGAACTCGCGAGCGCGGCCGGTGCCGTTGGCATGCCCGTTGTGGCCATCGTGAGCCTCGAGCACGCAAGTTCGTCCGGCTCGCTGCGTGGCGGGGTCTCGACGCTCGTTGAATTGGCAGACGTGGTCATCGACAACGGCGGAGTGGCCGGAGACGCTGCCGTGTCCGTTCCCGGCGTTCCGGCACCCGTTGGCCCTACGTCAACTGTGGTTGGCGCGGCAATCGTCAATGCCATCGCCGTGCGCGCGGTGTCGCAGGCCGTTGCCGCGGGTCACGCGCCCGGAGTCTTCTCCTCGAGCAACATGGCAGGCGGGGACGCCAACAACCGCGAGCTGCTGGGGCGCTACCAAGGCAGGGTGCGGTCGCTGTGAGCCCGTTTAGCGTTGGCGGCGTGATCGAGGGCTTCTACGGCCGCCCATGGACGCACGCCCAGCGCCTAGACATGATCCGGTTTGTGGCCCAGGTGGGGCTTGGTACCTACGTGTACTCGCCCAAGGACGATCCGTTCACGCGCAGGCAATGGCGAGAGCCCTATCCACCGGCTGAGCGCGCCGCGCTCGCGGAGTTGGTTGCCGAGGCGCGCTCCCACGGCGTGAGCGTGAGTTTTGCGCTGTCCCCGGGGCTGTCCATGCGGTACTCGGACGCCCGAGACATGGACGCGATTCTGGCCAAGCTGGAATCGGTGGCGGAACTTGGGGTGACGAGCTTTGCCCTGTTCCTGGACGACATTCCCGAGGAGCTGCGCCACGCCCCAGACAGGGCCGCGTTCGGTTCGCTTGTTGAGGCGCAGATTGCCGTGGTCAACGCGGCGGCTTCACGCCTTGCACGGGCCGTCACCGTTGACGACTTCTCCGTGTGCCCCACGCTGTATTGGGGGCGCGGCTCCGAGCCGTACATCGCCCAGCTTGGCCGCGGCCTGAACGAGGGCATTCGCCTGTACTGGACGGGCCGCGCCATCTGCTCGCCAGAACTCGACGTTCGCGATGCCGCCGTATTCCACGAGTCCACGGGCCGCAAGCCGCTGTATTGGGACAACTTTCCCGTCAACGACGTTGCGATGACCGGAGAGCTCCATATTGGCCCGTACCAGGGCAGGGACCGCAATCTTGGCGATCATGCGGATGGCATTGTCGCCAACGCCATGCCGCTCGCGGAGGCGTCCAAGATAGCGCTGGCCTCCATCGCCGACTACGTGCGCGACCCCCACACTTTTGATCCGGAGGCGAGCTGGGAGGCGGCGCTCGAGCGCATCGCTGGCCCGCGAGACGCCGCCGCGCTGCGCGAATTTGCCGACGCGTGCCGCGGATCTGCCCTGTGCATGGATGACGCCCCTCGCCTTGCCGCGCAGATGAATCGCTTTGCCTTTGACTACGAATACGGCAATAGGGCCGACGCTGTGGCACGGTTCCGCTCCTACGTCACCCAGTTGCTTCACACCACCGCCGTGCTTTTAGCGCCCCAGAACGAGGCGCTTGGGAGCGAGATTGCGCCTTGGGTTGCCTACTACAGGGACTGCCTCGCGGCCGTGTTGAGGGCCGTGGACGCGCTCCCCACCAACGGAACCGGCACCCCGCCTGCCCTGGCTCCGGGAGACCGGCCGGCGGCGCTTGCGGACCTCGAGTCGCTGCGTTCGGCACGCCTTCGCGTGTTCGGCGACCTCGTGGACATGTTCCTCTCGGACCTCGGTGGAGAATTTAACTAAGGCACGGTTTTAACTAAGGCACGGTTTTAACTAACGCACAGTTCAGCTAGTCACTTCTACGCGAGTGCCGCTGCGCCAGGAACGCGTGACTGCATCCAGCACGCGAGACCCGGCAACGGCATCGGCCGCGTCGAATCGCAACTGGTGCTCACCGCGGACTGCCCCACTGAAGTGCTCTGCCTGGCTCGTGTAATGGTTCACGCGCGGCACCTCAATGACTTCGGTGACGCCGTCCACGGTGATGATGAAGTCGCCGTCGTCAGGGCCGCACAGGAAGGCGTGCGGCACGCTGAGCCGCCCGCGAGAGCCCGTGATCTCGATGGTGTCCTGATCCGTGCTCCACATGCCAACCTGCGCGGTGGAAGACACCCCAAGCGGAAACTCCATCAGCATCGAGGTGCTCATGTCGATGTCGCCGTGCAACGCTGAGGTTGCCGCGTGCGCCGTCACGGCGTCCGGCTCGCAGCCCAGCAGGTGACGCGTCACGTGAATGGCGTAGCAGCCAACGTCGTAGGTGGCGCCGGAGCCGGGAGCGCCCTGGAAGCCGGAATGTCCAAGCTCGGCGGAGGCGTCAAAGGTGAAAACCGTGTGGATGGCGCGCACGTCACCTATGCGGCCTTGCGCAAGCGCCTGGGCAATCATCGCGAAGCGCGGGTGCTGCGCGTACATGAACGCCTCGCCAAGCAGCACGTTGTGCGCGGCGGCGGTTGCCGCCATCTCACGCGCCTCCGCCTCCGTGACCGCCATGGGCTTCTCGCACAGCACGTGCTTGCCGGCTGCGGCCGCGCGCATGGCCCACTCGGCGTGTTGCGCGTTGGGCGTGGGGAGGTAGACGGCTTCGATGCTGGGATCAGCCAGTAGCGCGCGGTAGCCGTCAAAGGCCTTGATCCCGTAGCGAACGGCGGCCTCTTCCGCGCGGGCAAGGTTGCGGCTCGCAATGCCAACGAGCTCAACCGACTCACTCGCAAGCATCGCGGGGATGACGGCCTCCGTGATCCCCGCCACTCCAAGGACCCCCCAGCGCACGGGCGCGCTCACGGTGTCACCGCGGCCGTGTCGAGAGCGGACCAGTCAAAGAGCACGCCCATGTAAGAGCTCCTGTCGGTAGTTAGAGCCGCATACAGCTGGGGAGCGTCACGAGGCGAGAAGGTGTGGCTGATGAGCCCGTCAAGGTTCATGCGGCCGTCGCTCACGTAGTCGAAGAACAGTGCGGTCATCTGGGCACTGGTCCAGGGGTCGAGCGCGGTTGCCTGTGCGGCCGCGGTGCCCGCGTGCACGCCGATGATGGAAATGGAATCGGCGACGATGCGCGGGCCCAGGTGCTGGCGCGATGGTTGTGGGCTGTCGCCCAGCAGGATGAGGCGGCCCAAGGGCCTCAAGAGAGTGGACGCGGCGGCGAACGCCGCGGGGTGGCCCGTGATATCGAAGACGGCATCGAGCATGCGGCCTCCGGTGGCCGCAAGGAGTGCTGGTGTCGCATCGCCCGCGGTGGCCGCGATGGTCGCGGTTGCCCCGCCTTGCTGGGCGAGCTCTAGGCGCGCGGGATCGGGGTCTATCGCCACGATGTGCCGCGCTCCGGCGAGCCGCAAATACCGGACCACGAGCTGACCCAGCAGGCCAAGTCCAACAACGCCAACGGTCTCGCCCAGCTCCAGCTGCGCGCGGCGCACGCCCAATTGGGTGGTGACCGCAAGCGATGCCCAACAGGCATCGGCGTCCCGAATGCTGTTGGGCACCGCCACCGCCAAGGTGCTGTCCACCGTGACGTACTGGGCATGCGACGTGGGAAGGGAAACGCGGTCACCCACGCGAAGGTTTGTCACCCCCTCAGTAACGGTGACCACCTCCGCCGTCATCGAATACCCAGGCTTAAAGGGGAAGTGCACCCACTCTTCCCAAAACGTGCCGGCGTCGAAGGTGCCGGCGAGGCAAAAGGTCTCGGTGCCCGTGCTGACGAGCGAGGTGAGCGCGCGGCACGTGATTTGACCAGGGCCGGGCGGCGCAACATCGGTCTCCACGAGGTCAACGACGCCAGGGGAGGGGAACACTACATCGAGCGAGCGCATTACGGCTTTGCCGCATCCGCGATTTGGCGCTCGGCGTTCGCGAGCAGGCGGACTATGTCGCGACCAAACTCCACCCCGTAGGGGTGATCGCTCCGGCCGCTCGCCGCGAGTTCGCCAAGCTCGTTGAGCGCAACGGTGAGTGCCGCAAGCGAATCGACGTCGTCAACGGGAACCGCAAACTTGCCCTGCTCTCCCCAGAGCGTGGTGGAGAAGCCGTCGGCAGCGTCGGGCGCGCGAAGTGTCAATGAGACGGTGCTGCTGGCGCCGGAGGCGTGGGTGAGGACCAGGTGGCGCAGGTCCGCCGCTCCCGCGTGGGCCGCAACCTCCACGATGGGGCCAACCGTGGTCCACAGCACCGAGAGCGCGTGCGGGCCAAGGTCCCACAGCCCGCCGTGGACGTGCCGCCAGGGCGTGTTGAAGGGGTTCTCGTCGTTGAGGGCCGATCCCAGCCAGAGGCCCGTTCCGCCTAGTAGCGCGGGGGCCTCGGCGGCCGCCGCGATGAGGGCTCGCACTCGGGGGTCGTAGAGGATCGTGAAGAACACCGCGGTGGCGGCACCGCTGCGCTCAGCCGCCGCCACGAGCGCGTCCGCCTGGGAAGCGTCAAGGCTGATGGGCTTCTCCAGCAGCACGTGCTTGCCCGCGTTGAGCGCGCGCAAGGCGAGGGGCGCCTGGACGTCCGGGGGGAGCGCAAAGGTGACGCCGTCAACGGAGTCAAGGAACGCGTCGAAGTCGTCAAACGGGGCCACATCGCCAGGCAAGGAAGCAGCGAGCGCCGCCGTGGCGTCGGGCCTGCGACCCCACACCGCGGTGAGGTCCCAGCGATCAGAGGCGACCACCGCGGGAGCGTGCGTGACGCTTGCCCAATAGCCGGTTCCGGCAACTCCCATGGTGAGGCGATTGGTCATCAGGCTGGTACTCCCGTGCTCGCGAGGCTTGCGCGCAGGCGGTCTGTGCGCTCGGTGATGTCGTTGGCGTCCGGTCCAAGGAGCGCTTCAAGGCCCAGTAGAGCGGAGCCCAGAATGGGCTGATCCTCAACGATCGTGATGCGCGCACCGGGAGCGGCGGCGAGCACGAGGTTGATGACAACGTCAACGAGCAGCGGCTCGCCCGAGGTGAGCATCCCGCCACCCATGACGACCTCCGGGGTGCCGTCCGTGAGGTGCAGCCGCTCCAGCGCGTTGGTGACGAGCAGCGCGAGCTCCTGGGCCTGGCGATGCACCACGGCCCGCGCAATGGGATCGCCCGCGTTGGCCTCGCCAAACAGCAGCGGAACTATCTCATGCATGCGGTCGTAGTCGATGCTGCGCAAGTGCATGGCCTCGGCCACGGCGGCCGCGTGGGGGAGCCCAAAGTGGCTGGCAACTGCCTGCGAGAGGCTTGTGGCCGGGCCGCGGCCGTCGTGAGCGCGGGACGTGTACCAGAGCACCTCTTTGGAGATGCCTAGGCCTCCGCCCCAGTCGCCCGTGATGCGGCCCAGGGCGGGGAAGCGCACGCGCTCGCCGTTCTCGCCAACGCCTATGCAGTTGATTCCGGCGCCGCACACAACCGCCACGCCGTGGCCCTGCTCGGTGCCCGTTCGCAGCATCGCGAGGGTGTCGTTCTCCACGATGACGGAGTCGCTCCAGCCGTAGCTAGCGATGGCGGCGGCGATGAGTTCCTCCTCGATGGGGAGGTCCGCGTTGGCGAGGTAGCCAGCGATGAGCGTCACGTGCCCGCCAGGTGCCGAGGCGAGGGCGCGCTCGATGTCCGGGGCGAGCAGCTCCACGGCGCGCACGGCGCCAACGAGGTGGGGGATGAAGGGGCCCGAGCGCGTGCGCGTCATGACGGAGCCGTGCTCGTCAACGAGCAGGATGTCCGTCTTGGAATTGCCGCCGTCGAGGGCGAGCAAGGTGCGTGGGTGGTGGTCGCGTGCAGGGACGGTAGTGATGGTGCTCACCTCAGGTGTTGAAGACGCGGTCGCGGGCAAGGCCCAGGCTGAGAATCATGGCGCCGCCCGTGATGGGGGAGTCTGTGGCAAGGCCAGCGCTGACGGGGGGAGTGGCGATGGAGACGGCCTTGAGTTCGCGAGCCACCGCGTCCACGAGCGACTGCCCTCCGGCATCAACCACGGAGCCGGCGAGGATCAGCTGCGCCGGGTCCAGCAACGCGACAATCGAGGCCAGGGCAACGGCATAGCGGCCCGCGATGTCGTCAACCAAGGCGCGTGCCGCGGGGGTGTCGAGGGAGACGAGGCCAGCCATGGCGTCGGCCCCGCTGGAGGCGGTGATGCCCGCCCGGGCTGCCAACTCCACGATTGCTGCGTCTCCCGCGAGGTCTTCCAGCGCGCCGTGGTTGTCCCTGGCGGGATCGCGCACCACCGGCACGCCGGGTACCTGCAGGAACGCGGTCTCGCCCGCCGCCCCGCGTGTGCCACGGAAGAGTTTGCCGTCAACGACGATGGCGCCGCCGATGCGCTCGTCCAGCCACAGCAGCACAAAGTTCTCCGCGCCCTCGCGCTGGTGCTGCTCCACCACGGCAACCAGGTTGACGTCGTTCTCCACGGCGAGCGTCCCGGGGATGCTGCGGCCGAGGTGGGCGATGAGGCCCGTCTGCTGCCAATCGGGGAGGTGATCGGAGAAGCGCAGCTGGTCAACGGAAGGGTCGTAGGAGCCGGGGGCGGCGATGACGGTGGCCGCGAGGTGCTCCAGCGAGAGTCCCGCTTGCGCAACGGTGGCCTCTAGCACCTGCACGGCGCGCTCGGGCCCGTGGTTGCCGTCTCCGGCCTCGGTGGGGAGCGTGGACTCGGCGATCGTGTTGCCAACGAGATCCGCCACGCGCACCTGGATGGTGGCGGGGTCAACGTTGATGGCTGCGGCGAACCCGGCGCGCGGGTTGAGCCGGTACATCTGGGGCGCCCTGCCGCCGGGGCGGGGCGTGCCGGGGCCCGCGTCAAGCACCAGCTCCGCGTCCAGGAGGCGCGTGAGCAACTGGGAGGCGGTGGGCTTGGAGACGCCCGTCATGCGGCACACGTCGCCGCGGCTCAGGGAGGGGTACTGGATGAGCAAGTCAAGGACCGTGCGGTTGTTGATGGAGCGCAGCAGGCCCGGCGTTGCCGGCACGGGAGCGGGCGCTGCCGCGGCGTCCGCACGCTCGCCGGGAGCGTGGCTCGCGGCTCCGGAAGTAGGTGACTGCACGGGTGCCCCCAAGAGGTTAGGAAACTTTACTGTCTTGAAACTTAGCCAGTCCTGAACGGCGTGTCAATTGCCCGCGAGGGCGGGTTGCCGGCGCGCCAAGGGCGCGCGAGCGGCCAGGTGCGGGCTAGGCCCAGGTGCTGGAGCGGCGGGCCACGTCGTAAAGTGCCTCAACCTCGTTGGGGTCAAGAAGCACGGGCCGGCGGCGGAACCACTTGGGCACGTCCCACTTGGTAAGGACCGACGCTCCAACCGGGTGGCTCTTGTAGGTCACGTTGGGCGTGAAGGAGCCCGTAAGGACCACGATGCAGCCGCGCACGGGCACGTCAAAGTCCACGTGCGCGCGCAGAAGTTTGGAGGCGCGCTCGGCCTCGTATTTGGCGTTGCGGAGGTAGGGCACCGACTTCCCGTTGACCGTCATGGCGTAGTCGGCAACCCAGATGTGTTTGCCCTGGTGATTCTTGGAATTGATGGTGTAGACACCGCCCGGGCCGATCACCACGTGATCGATGTCCGAGCCTTCCTTGCCCACCGGCACCGAGTGCAGCACGTGCCAGCCGTGCTTGCGCAGCTCGTTGAGCTTGGGGCCCACGTATTCCTCGCCCTCGGCGCCCTTGCGCCATGCGCGCTCATCCGTTTTGGCGTCAAAGAGGCGCGCGCCGTAGGCGAGCAAGGCGGAACGGCTCTTGCTCGCGGCCCACGCGGCCGAGTGCTGGTCGCGCAGCAGCTGGCCCGGCAGGTTGGTGGCCAGGTCATGCCACGGGGAGCCGTCCACGGTGGTCACGGCTCCCGCCTCAGATCGGCGCCCCAATGCGCCCATATCTCCCTCATGTACCCATATCTACTCCCGCCCACGCGGTGCGAGCGACAGTTTGTGGCGAGGTCCACATTTGGGGCGTGGCGTGTGCAGAATCAGACGCGCGGGGCGTGCGTTATGCCAGGCTCGGAGCATGTCCACCCATGTGCTCGCGATAGATCAGGGAACCACGTCCACGCGCGCCCTGATCTTTGACCACGCGGGTGCGGTGGTGGGGTCAAGTCAGCTTGAGCATGAGCAGATCACTGCCGCGCCGGGCTGGGTGGAGCACGACCCCCTGGAGATCATCGCCAACGTGCGGCGCGTGATGGCCGGTGCGCTCGCGGCAGCTGGGCTGACGCGAGCGGACCTCGCGGCCGTGGGGATCACCAATCAGCGCGAGACCACCGTGGTGTGGGACAGGGAGACTGGCGAGCCGGTGTGCCCGGCGATCGTGTGGCAAGACACGCGCGCGCAGGCGATCGTGGATCAGCTGGCAGCGGACGGCGGGGTAGACCGCTTCCGCGGGTTGACGGGGCTACCGCTCGCCACCTATTTCTCGGCTACCAAACTGGCGTGGATCCTTGCCAACGTTGACGGGGCGCGCGAGCGAGCGTCGGCCGGGCAGTTGCTTTTTGGCACCGTTGATACGTGGCTCGTGTGGAACCTCACGGGCGGCGTGCACGTCACGGACGTCACCAACGCCTCGCGGACCATGCTCATGGACCTCGAGACGCTCGAGTGGAGTGATGAGCTGCTCGAGGCGTTTGGGGTGCCGCGCGCGATGCTGCCGCGCATCTGCTCCTCGTCTGAGGTTTATGGGGTGGCCGCGCCCGGCAGTGAGCTTGAGGGCGTGCCCATCGCGGGGATGCTTGGCGACCAACAGGCCGCGGCGTTTGGCCAGGTGGCGTTCGATGCTGGCGACAGCAAGACCACGTACGGCACCGGCAATTTCCTGCTGGTTTCCACGGGCGAGCGCGTGGTGCGGTCCACGCAGGGCCTCGTGACCACCGTGGGATTCAAGCTGGGCGATGCCCCTGCGCAATACGCGCTCGAGGGCTCCATTGCCGTCACCGGATCGCTGGTTCAGTGGGTGCGCGACAACCTGGGCTTGGTTGACTCCGCGGATGAGATTGAGGGGGTGGCGGCGTCGGTTGCGGACAACGGCGGCGTTTACATAGTGCCGGCTTTCTCCGGCCTCTTTGCCCCGTATTGGAGGCCCGACGCTAGGGGAGTAGTCGTTGGCCTCACCCATTTTGCGAACAAGGGGCATTTGGCTCGCGCGGTGCTCGAAGCGACGGCTTTTCAAACTGTCGACGTGCTCGCTGCCGCTGAACGAGACCTGGGTGCCCGGCCGTCGGCCTTAAGAGTGGATGGCGGCATGACTGCCAACTCGCTGCTTATGCAATTCCAAGCCGACGTGCTGGGAGTGGACGTGGTGCGGCCGCGCGTTGCGGAGACCACGGCATTGGGCGCGGCATATGCGGCCGGTCTCGCGGTGGGCTATTGGGGGTCGCTCGATGAGTTGCGGGCTAACTGGCAAGAGGGGGCCAGGTGGCGGCCCGCGATGGAGCGCTCAGAGGCGGAGAGGTTGCTGCGCAATTGGCACAAGGCCGTTACCAGGACGTATGACTGGGTGGACAGCGACGTGCGGTGAGGCTTGCTGGGGTTAATGCCAGGTGGCCGGTGTGTTGGCGGTGTCGTAGATCCAGTCCGCGTACTCTTCGGAGAAGATCCGGGGGAGGCCCTTGAAGCGGTTGGGAACGTCGCACAGGCGGAGCACCAAGACGTCCTCAGGGAGGCGCTTGACCACGTAGGTGTCAGACACGAGCACTAAGACGGGAGTCACCGGGACCGTCCACGGGGTCTCGCGGGTGAGGACACCGGTTGCCTGCTCGCCTTTGTAGCGCGCGTTCATAAGGTGATGCGTCTCTTTGCCGTCCACAATAATCACGCTGTCGCTGACAAAGACCTTGGAACTCGAGTGGTCCTTGAGGTCTATGGCGAAGACGCCGCCGGGGCCAACCAGGAGGTAGTCGATGACGTCGTTGGCGCGCCGGCCAACCTGCACGGAGGGGACGGCGTGCCAGCCCCAGCCCTCGAGATTCTCCAGGCGAGCGCCAATGGACTCCTCGCGCAAGCTTGCGCTGGGGAGCCCGTCAACCAGTGCGTCGCTAAGAGCGGCGGGAAGCACCACATCGGTCATACGGACAACGTAGGCGCGACATGGCTGCGAGCACGAGGGACTGTGATGATGTCCACAGGCGGGGGGTGGGGTGCTCGCTGGTTCAATGTGCGGTGAACGCGTCGAGGCGCCTGATGAGCTCTGGTAGATCCTCGTGTGCGGTCTTAAGTATGAACTTGGGCTCCACAGTGGCGTAACCGTGGGCGATGCGGTTACGCATTCCGCGGATGTCCGGCCACATGTCCCCGACAAGATCTGCGCGAGTGGCTTCTGACATCGCGGCGAGCCCCTCGATACCAGCGAGAATTCGCATGGAGATGGCATCGATAGTTACCGGGTCGTCGGGATCACGAGTGGCATGGCTGACGGCGAGAGCAAAGTGAAACCGCGCGGTAGCGACGTGGTGCATCGGATTGCGGGTCACAGATGCACTGCGCTTTCCAGGATTTCTTCGCGCAAGTCTGGGCGAATGGACGAGTCAGGGATGAGATCTACCGTGGCGTCAAGAATCTCCGAGAGCCGTCTCTCGAGCGCCGAGAGCTGCATAAGCCCCATGGGTTCCGTGAGATGGACCAGCAGGTCGATGTCCGACTCAGCATCGTCCTCCCCGCGTGACACCGAACCGAATACGCGCACATTGAATCCGCCAGCGTCGGCGAGTTCCTGTCGGACTTCGCTGGTTCGCTCGCGGAGCCGCATCCCTAGCGGACTGGTGCCGTGAAAGCGGAGCAAGCGATTGACCTCGGGCTGACTGCGGCCTATTTCACGGGCGATCTGGCTCTGGGTCATGCCCGAACGGGAGGCCGCACGGATGGCAGACACGAGTTCCGCGCGCGCGGCGCTCACGGCTGCGTCAGTGCGCTGAGCGATGTCGCGAAGGGCTTCCATGAATTCACCATAGCAAGTGCTATAAGGTCGCTCTAGGATCTGTGGAGAATTGTTGGTTCTCCCGTTCCATGTGGACTAGGTGGCAGAGTGTCGTCATGGCTACGCACGTTGGAGCACGTCTCGCGGTTCTCATTGATGCTGACAATGCGAGCGCGCAGCACCTGGAACGGATGCTCGTGGAGATTGCCAAGTTCGGCACCGCGAGTGTGCGGCGCGCGTATGGGGACTGGACCACCACCAACCTTTCGCAGTGGAAGGAGCAGCTCCTAAAGCATTCAGTTCAGCCCGTTCAGCAGTTTGCGTACACAACGGGCAAGAACGCCACGGACAGCGCGTTGATCATCGACGCGATGGATCTGCTGCATAGCGGCACGGTGGACGGATTCTGCCTGGTATCGAGCGATTCGGACTTCACACGCCTTGCCGCGCGCATCCGCGAGCAGGGGCTGCTCGCCTACGGGTTTGGCAAGCGAAACACGCCCAAGCCGTTTGTGGCGGCATGCAACACGTTCATCTACGTGGAGAACCTCGAGGGCGTCAAGGCCACCCCAACGCCAGTAGCCGCACCAAAGCTCGCACGTGACGCGAAGCTTGACGGGCTCCTCGCGGAGGCGGTGGAGGCGGCGTCGGCCGACGACGGTTGGGCGGGCTTGGGGGCTGTCGGGTCCAACCTTTCGCGGCTCGCCTCTGACTTTGACTCGCGCACGTGGGGCTTCACCAAGCTGACGGATCTGATGACCGCACATCCCGGCTACGTGGTGCAGTCGCGGCCAACAGGTGAGGGGAAGCCTCCCGCCACGTATGTGAAGCCCAAAGCGCGGAAGTAAGCGCCGGAGGGCGAGGCGAGCGGGACGTCGGGCCATTTCATTAAGACTTGAGCGTTGTCCGCTCAAGTCTTATAATTGTCGCAGGAGCGAGCCTCCTGCTCGCTCTGGCCGGAGGGAGTCAGACACCTCCGGGTACACCGTTCAAGGAGGTCTGAAATGGCACGAGAAATGCTTCGTCGTCCTTTGCCCGCCACGCCGTGGCCGGACGACTTCCAGCGCATCGTCTCCCAGTTCTTCGCGGACTCGGAGGCTCCGCTCAGCGGGTCCTTTGCCCCAGCGCTCGACGTTGAGGAGACGGAAGACAACTTCACGCTGCACGTTGAAGTGCCGGGTGTGAAGCCCGAGGATGTGGAGGTCTCGATCGAGGAGAGCGTGCTGACCATCGCTGGCTCGCGCAACTTTTACGAGGACAAGTCCGCCGAGGGATTCCGCCGCGTGGAGCGCAGCTTTGGCACGTTCCGCCGCTCCGTCCGCCTGCCGGATCGCGTTGACCCGGATGGGGTCACGGCCGCATACAAGGACGGGTTGCTGACGGTCACGGTGCCCAAGTCAGAATCGGCCAAGCCGCGCCGCATTGCGGTGGCGACGGACTAAGGCTGGGCCTTTTGCCCGACGCCGGGGCCGGGTTCGCGCTTAGCGGCCCGGCCCTTGGTGTGACCGTTCACCCAAGAGCACTTAAAGCACCGGCAACCTTCTGCCGGTTTCGACCGGCGAAACGGTGGCGCGGTTGTATGGGCGGATCTCAGCGGTGGCGTTCAAGCGGGGTTCCGCGCCGGCGCGTCAGTCAGACCATCATGGAGATGCAACATTGCCCGCGGCCTCGAACGTAGCGGGTCGGATGGGCGCTGTCATGGGCGGGCCGTCGGATTGCTGTCCCAACGCGTAATCAGTGGCGCCTTACAATCCTCGATGCGGACCACCCCCAGCGTTTGCACACTTGAAACCTCGATCTCATGGGCGGCGGTTGAATTACGCACGTCCACGCCCTTGCGGGCCAGCGTGTTGCGGATGCAGATGTACGCCGACGCCGCAACGCGACTGAGCAGAATCGAGCGATCGCAGCGGCCGTCTATGAACGAGAAGGTGCTCGACTCGCAGTCGACAACGCTCACGTCGCCTTCGACGATTGCCGTATCGAGGTGGATAGGACCGTCAACGAGGACCCGCTCGACAGTCACGCCTCGCGCGAAACAGTTCTCTAGGTAGATGCCCCATGCGAGTTCGTGGGCTGGGTTGACTATCGAAGAGTCCGCTATCACGATCGAACCTTCGGCGCGAATGCCACCTAATCGGAGCCCTAGCGCGGCGTTGATCCTCGCGAACTCTAATTGTCCGTTGAACGACGATCCCGTCATTGAGACCTCGCCCGGGAACGAGCAGCCACGGAAGCTGGTGTCACTGCCGAAGAGGCACCCCTCGAACCGCGTGCGGTTGCCAAATCGTGCCGAATCAAATTGCCATCTGACGGCATAGAGATGGGACGGGGCGTTATCGGCGGAGATCGCCCGCGAGATCGCGTCCGATATCGAGTTTCGCAGGCGGTGAGCTTCGGCGATCGAGTCGCGCAAGCCTGGCGGGTCTTGGTCCCAAAGGTCGTCGCGTTCCTCTGCGTCACGGTCGCTCGGATTGGGCATGCGGAGTCGCGCACACAGCAAGTCGGCACATGCCTGTGCGTGGCGCGGGGACTCACGAAGTAGCACGCCGAGCAATTGCGCCCCGGCGATAACTTCCGACTCGGTTGATCCTCCGAGGAGCTGTGCTCCCGTCCGAAACTGGTCGTCAAACATCAAGTTGAGGGCGCGTCGGGATTCCGCACGCTTGAGATTCAGATTCTTCAGCGTGAGCCCCCCGGCTCCACCGGCTCCAATGGAGGTCACGAAGACCGGGAAGGCCCAGGAGGCACCGAGTTTCGCATCGGCGAGAGCGAGAAGGGAGACGAGAACCAATGCGGCGATCGCGCCAAAGCCAAGCGCACCTGCAACCGCGGCAAGTGCAGGACTCCAACCCTCCGCGTGGAACGGGATGTCCGAACTGCGATGCCTGGTGATCCGCATGCTGGGACACTATCGCCTTGTAGCCGCGGCCCGCCGCAGAGCGCGAGCGCCCGGATGTCCTGCGCTCGGTACCTGGGGCGCGAACTAGAGGACTGCCATCGCGAATTGTGGCGCAACCAGTAGCTGGACCGGATCCGAGTTCGCGTGTCGGTGACACGGCCCGGACGTGAAGCGTTGCCAACGCTCCGCTGAGCTTTCGTTCCGGTAGCCTCACACCATCGGCATTGCCGAATTCGGGAGGGGCTGCAGTGAGTGACATACCGGAGTGGCTTGCGACACTTGAACCCTGGGCCACAAGCAACATCGACAAGGTGGCTAAACGCATAACCATCGACTGCAATGGACGAGCAGGCGAGATTGCATTTGGACAAGTCCCAAAGGACTGGGCGATACACCTAGAAAATCTTGGTCGTGGCTACGAGGCGGCCGTCACATGCAAGCGGCAAGCGGCCAACGTTTCATGGCACCTGGCTCGACCGGGCGGCAACCTGATCCGATTCGGGACTCAGATCTCGAACATCTATGTCCATCCAGATCGGCACAACCGGATTCACCTTGAACTGGCCAGAAATCGCACGCGATTGACACTGGCGGATGGGGCGTATCAACTCGATGGCTCTCGAAAAGGTCTGCCGTTGTCTCTTGAAGTGCACTGGCTCGAGGACGCCGCATTCACCGCTCACGTTGACGGCGAAGCGAAGATCGCCCGCTTGGTGGGACCGAGCGCTGGCAGGATAACCGTCACCAATCTCGCCGAGTGCGCGTCAATCACGGGCAGCGGCGGCGAGATGATTCTCGCCAGCGACGTTCGCTCTCCGAATATCGCTAGCACGGGACGTGTCCTAATCGACGGCGTACTCAGTGGCAGTGTGGCAGTGAAGGTTACCGAGTTTGTTGTTACCGGCGTGCGCGCCGAGGGAGTCTTGGAGGCGGACACGCTCGAGAGTTGCGGAAGCATCGTCGGCGTGGGTGCCGGGCTAGACGTGGCGATACAGACCCGCTTGTCAGTAGCAAATGAACTAGAAAACGTAACGGTGACAGGCTCGGACCTTTCGCGCGTAGCGGAGTGCACCGTTGGCCTCGCCGACCCGCGTACGGTGGTTTCAGTCAGCGGCTTTGACGTGGACAGCGCCTGGCCGATCGAGTCTCTCAGAATCTCCACGTCGCGCGCTACCAACCTCGCCAAGGTCAAAGAAGCATCATTTCTCGGGCGCCTATCGGTGGGCTTTGCCGGACCAGCTCAAGATGTGTACTTTGACATTGCTGGTCGAGTAACCGCGGCCCATGAAGTTTCTCTCGCGCGGCCCCACCCGTCCGGGAGACCTAGTCATGTGGGGGCGATCTACGTACGCGGGACCTTAGACCTAGGCGGTGGCACTCTAAACTTTGACTCGATAGCCGCGGCGCAAGTCCTCAAGGAGGGCTCCTTGACCTGCCACGCGCGGAACGGCGCAGTTCACATGCGGCACGTCCAAAAAGTCAGGATCGAAGCCGATCTTGTCGCGCTTGCAGGCTCCCAGAACGGCGAGCCAACAGTAGTTGCGTCCAGCGTGTGGGGCCGGAGCGTCGTCAAGGTCGAGCACGATGTGGACTCCGCTTCGGTGATTGAGGCCTTTGGCAATGCAACTCTTTCGGGGGACGTCGCAGGCAGAGTTCGCTGGCTCCCAAGTGGTGGGGACCATTCCGAGCACGAGCTGACAGTCGGCGGTCGCGTCCACTCGCTCCGCGCCGTACCGGTTGCTGTTGAAGCACGAGCAGTCCTAAAGCTGGGCTCACAAGCCCACGTCGGAACCCTCGATTGCATGGGGCCGATCGAACTCGACTGCTCGGGCGACGAAGCGCCAGTGGGCCACCTAACCATGAACGAAGGGAGTGCAGTTACGCTCCGCGCTCCTGCGGTGAAAATAGGCCGCGTTGCCATTTCAGGCGATGCGCGGTTTGTGGCCGTCTCCCGCGAGGCAGGACATCGGATCACACTTGGCCTAGTGGCCCAGTCTGGTCAGGCTTCCGCCAGCCTAGAATCCGCTGGCGCAACCTTTCTCGTGCAACCGTGGCCCGCTGAAGGAGACCCCGACCAGCCGGGCCCCATGCCGCGTCTCGCAATACACGGAGGCGCAATAGTGATCGGCGGAGACGTGCCCGCCCTCGACGCGTTCAACGGACCAGGCTCCGTGGCGCCGACCGTGTCAGTTCTCGAAGAGGGTCGACTACGCAATGTTTGGGGCGGATTCGCATTGCTCGGTCTTGACGGTCGAATTGACGCGGGCTTCCGCCAGTCAGGCGGCGTCAAGGATCCGAAGCCGAGTCGCGCATTCTTAACAAAGATCTTCCCGCTCGCAGTCTCGGATGGCTCGACGCGCTCGGCGAAGTCCGGGCAACTCAACGGCGTCGACATCAGCCGCATTTCAAGCGCAGACGTTGCGAACTTGGCGCGCATTCAGGTGCTAACGCCACCGGGGCGGCAACTGATCGACTACGCGAAGGACCTCGGACCCAAAGGACCTCGAGCCAGGCTTGAACGGGCCGGGAAACCTCGAGACCGAAAGGTACCGTTCTCGCGGCAGGGGCCGCACGACAACCTCCGCGCCGAAGCGCAAAAGCTGCGCGAGATCGCGGACATTCTTCGCGAGCGAGCAAACTCGGGCGCAACCTATTCCGCCGCCGAATGGGCAGCCGCACACGCGCATGCACTTGCCTTTAGGCGCCCGCGGATTGAGGTTGTTTTGCGCACCCTCCATCGATGCGTGGGCTACGGCGTGCGACCGGGACCCGCACTCCTCACCCTCGCCATGTGGATCTGGGGGATGGCCACTCTGCTATGGGCCCGCGACAGCCAGGACCCTGGCGGTGCCGCGTGGGCGGCATTCAGGGGAGGGGGTTATGACTACTTGCAGTCGCTTGGGAGGGCGATTCTGCTACCGGCGGGCCTGCTCAGGTCCGACGTTGGTGGGGCCGATCCCTACCGGCCCGCGTTCGAGGATCCCTTCTGGCACTTCGTGTTTGTCTTGGCGACTGGCCTCATTGTCGGCTTCGTAGCAGTAGCGCTCAAGAATTACCTGCTCAGGCCCAAAACTGACCGCTAGGCAATCAATCGGCACCCCACAGTCGTACCTGGACTGGAGCGTCCAGTCGGCAGTCAAAGCCTGTCTGCGCCACTATGGACTCACGCGCCACGAGGCGCGGCAGGACTTGAGCAGGAGAACCCCCGTTGGTCAACCACGTCTCGTTTATCTGGAACATCGCGGAGTCACTCAGGGGGCCGTTCAAGCCTTCCGAGTACGGATCGGTGGTCCTGCCATTCACGGTCTTGCGTCGCCTCGACGCGGTCCTCGCAGCGACCAAGGCAGGTGTCCTATCAGTCGCGCCAACGCTCGGCGACAAGCCAGAGAAACTCCAGCAGATCACGCTCACGAAGGCGGCGGGCCATGAGTTCTACAACACCAGCCCCTTCGATTTCGCCAAACTCGTCGCTGATCCCAACGACCTGCGCCAAAACATCGCCTCCTACATCGCGGGATTCTCACCGAACGTGCGGGACATCTTCGAGCGCTTCGAGTTCGATAAGACCCTGAACAAGCTGGCGGAGAAGAACAAGCTCTTCGCCGTGGTCGAGAAGTTCGCCGCTGCTGACTTCCATCCCAGCAAGGTCTCCAACATCCAGATGGGCCTCGTGTTCGAGGAGCTTATCCGCTGGGCAAACGAGCGCTCGAACGAGACAGCTGGTGACCACTACACGCCGCGTGAGGTCATCTCGCTGATGGTGCAACTGCTGTTCGCTACGGACGACGACGCGCTGTCCAAACCCGGCGTGGTCCGGTCCATCTACGACCCCACAGCGGGCACGGGCGGGATGCTTTCAGTTGCGGACGAACGCCTGCGGGCCATGAACCCCAAAATCCAACTCAGCCTCTACGGGCAGGACTACAACGACGCCTCTTACGCCATCTGTAAGGCCGACATGGTCATCAAGGGCCAAGACGTCGACAACATTCGTCTCGGCGACACTCTCACCGAAGACCACTTCGAGGACAAGAAGTTCGACTACGGACTGTCCAACCCACCGTTCGGTGTCGATTGGAAGGACCAGCGCGCCTACGTCGACAACGAACACAACACCCTGGGGTTCGTGGGACGCTTCGGCGCTGGCACGCCCGCCGTGTCTGACGGCGCGATGCTGTTCCTTCTCCACCTCGTGTCCAAGATGCGCAAACCCGAAGACGGCGGATCCCGCATGGCCATTGTCCTCAACGGCTCACCCCTGTTCTCCGGCGGTGCAGGGGGAGGGGAGTCGAACATCCGCAAGTGGCTGCTCGACAACGACCTCGTCGAGGCGATCATCGGCCTTCCGAAGGACATGTTCTACAACACCGGCATCTCCACCTACATCTGGATCCTCACCAACCGCAAGACAGAGGACCGACGCGGCACCGTCCAACTGATCGATGGCCGCGAGCACTACGCCAAGATGCGCAAGGGGCAGAACGCTAAGCGCAACGAACTCTCGCATGCTGACATCAGCCATCTCGTAACCCTTTACAGCAACTTCGAGGACACCGAGGAGTCGAAGATCTTCCGCAACGAAGACTTCCTCTACCGCACCATCACAGTCGAACGCCCCCTGAGACGCCGCTGGCAGGCAACGCCCGACGCTATCGAGGCTCTCTTCGAGACCAAGCCAGTTCAAGGTTTGACTGTGGCCGAGTCGTCTGCGCTCCGCGTCGCCTTCGAGTCGCTGGGTTCCGATGCTGCTTGGACGAATCGCGACGCCTTCCACACGGCTCTCAAGACCGAGTTCGCCGCCCAGAGGATCAAAGTCGGCGCACCGCTCCTCAAGGCCATCACCAGCGCGCTGGGTCAGCAAGATGAATCCGCCGATTTGTGCACCGACGCCAAAGGTCACCCCGAACCCGACCCGAACTTGCGCGGCACCGAAAACGTCCCGTGGAACGTGGACATCGACGAGTACCTCAGGCGCGAAGTCCTGCCGTACGCGCCTGACGCCTGGATCGACCACGCCAAGACCAAACAAGGTGCGGAAATCCCATTCACCCGTCACTTCTACAAATATGTGCCACCCCGGCAGCTCGAAGAAATCGACCGCGACCTCGAGGCGGTCATGGCCGACCTCCGTAAGGTGCTTGACGAGGTAGAGGGATGAGTCGACCCTGGGAGGTCGACTTGCCGGAAAGTTGGCGACGCAAGCCGTTTTGGACGGAGTTCCGGCGCGCCAAGACACTTGGCGACGGCAACGAGGAAATGTTGTCGGTCTATCGCGACTATGGGGTGATCCCGAAAGCAAGTCGTGACGACAACTTCAACAAGGCCTCGGAAGACTTATCCAAGTACCAACTGGTTGCGCGCGGCGACCTTGTCATTAACAAGATGAAGGCGTGGCAAGGGTCACTGGGGGTCTCCGCGTACGACGGCATTGTGAGCCCTGCATACTTCGTATACAAGGGGGTCGGGTCGCTTAACCGCCGCTTCGCGCACTACTTGCTACGTAGCAGGGGATACGCCGACCACATGGCCGCGATCTCATCGGGGATCAGGCCGAACCAGTGGGATCTCGACCCATTGCAGCTCTCGGCTACTCCGCTTCTCGTGCCGCCCGTCGCCGAGCAGGAGGCGATTGCGGACTTCTTGGACCGCGAGACCGCACGGATCGACGCGTTCATCGCGAAAAACATCGAACTCATCACCCTCCTCACCGAGCGACGGGCGACTGTGATCCGACGTGCGCTCATGTGGGGCAGTCAAGGCGTCGCTCCCAACACATCTCCTGTGGATCATGACTCGACAGAGGGTACGAGCCAATGGGACGCGAGCGGGTTGCTTAGGTACGCGTCTACCATCTCGGGAGTTGGGTTTCCGGAAGTGGAGCAAGGTCTCGAAGGCGAGCCAATAGCGTTCTACAAAGTCAACGCGCTGGGACGCGCCGACCGCGACGGTGTAATTCGAGCGAGTTGGGACACGATCTCATACGCAACCGCGGGACGACTCAGAGCCACGGTCCTGCCGGCTGGTTCGCTTGTGATGGCGAAGATCGGGGCCGCACTCCTGCTCGGTCGCGTTCGGCGCACGTCTCGACTCGCGTGCATTGACAACAACATGATGGCTCTCATACCTACGAGCGATCTCGACTCGCAGTTCGCGGCCTACGTCGTCGAGACGATGGACTTCGCACTGTTCGTGAACCCAGGAGCAGTGCCGTCGCTCAACACTTACGCGTTCATGCACTACAAAGTTGGGGTGCCCCCAATTGAGACCCAGCGGGAAATCGTGCGACACCTCGATGCCGCCGTACTGGCCTCACACACGACCGTCGAGACGGTCGAGCGGGCGATCAATCTCGCGCGCGAGCGGCGTGCGGCGCTGATTTCGGCGGCGGTTACGGGAAAGTTCGATGTGGGGGTGGCCGGGTGACTGGTGTCGGTGGGGCGCATTTGGAGTCCGTGCTCGAGACGGAGATCGCCGAGCACTTGGCGGCGACCGGGTGGTTGTACTCTCCGACCGATGCGGGCTACGACCCGATCCTTGCCCTCTTCCCTGAAGACGTGCTCGGCTGGTTTGAGGACACGCAACCCGACGAGTACGTAAAGGTGGTGCGGCCGTCGGATACGCCCGCGCAGCGGGCTGCAGGGAAGGCATTGCTCCTTCAACGCCTCGTGAAGGCGCTGGACAATGACCCGTTCAAGAATGGCGGCACCCTTGAGGTCTTGCGGGGTGGGTTCAGTTTCGTGCCGCCGACGGGTGGTGCGGTGAAGGTGCGGATGGCTCAGTTCCGCCCTGTGACGTCTAACAACCCCGATACCTTGGGCGCTTACGGCAAGATGCGGCTGCGGGTGATGCGGCAGGTGCACTACTCGCTTAAGAACCCGAACAAGGCACTGGACTTGGTGCTCTTCGTGAACGGGCTGCCGGTGGCGACGGTGGAGCTCAAGACTGACTTCACTCAGAAGTTTGCCAACGCGACGAAGCAGTACCAGTTTGACCGCAACCCCGCCGGGGAGCCGCTGTTCGCCCATGGCAGGCGCGCGCTGGTGCACTTCGCTGTGGCCAACAAGGAGGTCGCGATGACCACGAAGTTGGCCGGCCCGAAGACTCGCTTCCTGCCGTTCAACCAGGGGAACGACCAAGGCAAAGGCAACCCGCTTAACCCAAACGGTTCGGCGTCGTCGTACTTCTGGGAGCAGATTCTCGACCGCGACACGTGGCTGAAGGTCATCGGTTCGTTCATTCACACGCAGGTCGAGACCGAGGTTGATCTCGATACGGGCAAGAAGACCCGCACCGAGAAGATCCTGTTCCCCCGGTATCACCAGTGGCGTGCCGTCACCCGCCTCGTGAGCGATGCCAAAGAGATGGGCTCCGGCCAGCGGTACCTGATTCAGCACTCCGCTGGTTCGGGGAAGACGAACTCCATCGCGTGGCTTGCACACCAGCTCTCGCAACTCCACGACGAGGGCAACGCTAAGGTGTTTGACACGGTCGTCGTCGTCACGGACCGCACTGTGTTGGATAAGCAACTACAGGACGCGATCAGCCAGTTCGAGCGCCACAAGGGCGTGGTGAAGTCCATCACCCGGGAAGAAGGCGAGTCCAAGTCCGCGGAACTCGCAGAGGCCCTCACGTCGGGCAAGCAGATCGTGATCGTCACTATCCAGACCTTTGAAGCGCTGATCAACCTCATCGACACCAAGCCCGAGTTGCAAGGAAGGCGGTTTGCGGTGATCGCCGACGAGGCCCACTCATCCCAGACCGGTTCCACCGCGGGAGCGCTCACGAAGGTGCTGTCGTCCGACGAACTCGCGGCTGTCGGCGAAGGCGCCGAGGTCGACGCGGAAGCGTATCTGCAGTGGGCCATGTCCATCACCGCGAACGCGCCCAACATCTCCTACTTTGCCTTCACCGCGACACCAAAGGCGAAGACACTGGAACTGTTTGGTCGTGTGCCTGACGGTGGGACCTTACCGGAGCCGTTTGACCTGTACTCCATGCAACAGGCCATCGAGGAGGAGTTCATCTTGGACGTCCTCACCAACTACACCCCTTACAAGGTCGCATGGCAGCTCCAGCATGACGGGGCTGACTACGACAGCACCACAGACGTCGACGAGTCGGCAGCGGTCACGGCTCTCGTGCAGTACGTGAAGCTTCATCCGACGAACATCTCGCAGAAGGCGAAGATCGTCGTGGACCACTTCCACGCCTACGTCAGGCCCTTGCTCGATGGCAAGGCGAAGGCCATGGTCGTGACGGGCTCTCGTAAGGAAGCAGTCCGCTGGAAGAAGTACCTCGACAAGTACCTAGCCGACAACCACATCGGCGACGTGAAGGCACTGGTGGCGTTCTCCGGGACGGTCGAGGACCCCGACGACGTGGGCACCGGTTTGACCGAGAAGACCCAAAACCCGGGGCTGTGGACCGCAGACCTCGCGGAGGCATTCAAGCCCTCGACCTACAACGTGATGATCGTCGCTGAGAAGTTCCAGACCGGCTTCGACCAGCCGCGCTTGGTCGCGATGTATGTCGACAAGAGGCTGGGGGGTGTCCAAGCCGTCCAGACCTTGTCGCGACTCAACCGCACATATCCGGGCAAGGACAAGACCTTCGTACTCGACTTCGTCAACGACCCTCAGGAGATTCTTGAGGCGTTCTTGCCGTATTACCGCAACGCAAGCCTGACTGCGACGACCGACCCGAACATCATCTACGACCTCGTCACCAAACTCGACACCTCCGGCATCTACGAGTGGAGCGAGGTTGAAAAGGCGTTCGCGGCTGCACTCGCTGGGGGGCTCAATGCCAACTCGAACGTCTCCGCAGCAACTGCACCCGCGGTCGACCGGTTCTCGAAGCGGTGGGTCAACGCCGTCCTCGACGGCGACTCCGCCGAACAAGATGAACTCAAGCTCTTCAAGTCCGACGCAGGGGCGTTCGTGAAGTTCTACGACTTCATCTCCCAAGCTCGCAACCTTGAAGACACGGCACTACCGCGACGTCACTACTTCATGCGCCGTATCCTGCCTCAGTTGTCAACCGCAACGATTGAAGAGCCGGTTGACATCTCCCAAGTTGACCTGCTCGGCTACCACATCACCAAGGGTGACACCGAGACACTCAAGCTCAGCCAGGGCGCTCCCTTGGACCCCATCACCGCCATTGGGTCCGGGGCGGTCCACGAGAAGCACCGCAGTGCGCTCGAACAGATCGTCGCCAAACTCAACGAACGCTTCGGTGACAAGTACGGCCCGGGAGTCGTCGACGGAACTATCGGCAGCATCGTCGTCCGCCTCGCCCACGACGAGGACCTCGCACGCCAAGCCGAAGTCAACACCGAACAACAGTTCGGAGAGTCACCAGCGCTACCCAAGGCATTCGCCGATGCGGTCGTGGGAGTCCGAGACGAAACACCCCAGTTTGTCGATGACATTCTCAACGACACCGGGCTCTTCAACGAGCTCGCCAAAGCACTTCCTGCAATGCTTTACGAGTTTCTGCGCGGTGTTCGCGGCGCTGAGTAACTCGATTGCGTGACGCCCGGTTTGCTCTCGTCTCGCGCAGGGGCCCCCGATCCGTCTTACTTTCGCAAACTCCGCACTCACTCCGCGCAAAGAAACCGACCGCCCGAAGGCCACTCCGCCCCGGGGCCGCGCCCGTTGCCGGCGATCCGACCTGCCGCACCCCGTGGAAGCCGACCATGGCAGCGAAGTTGTCGAGGTGGGGCGAGTGGACGCAGGCGATCGAGCCCTGCGTTCTCCCAAACGTTGAGGTTGCCGGAACGCAAGACCGGAAAAACAGACGCCACGTCGGCCGCCTGGCACTCGCGCGCGTCCGCGCCCGATCGGCCGGGTGCCTCTCTTGCGCTACTTAGCGAGCTATGTGGTCCGTGTGAGCTCCACCGCAGCTCGGAACCCCGCATGAGTGCTACCTTGCCTTGTAGCCGGGGACCCGGCCCCCCAGCTCACTCGAACATCGGCGGTGGAGATGCGAATTGCTTCAGTTCATTTTGAGGCGTTCAAGTCGCTCTATGACACAACTGCCGAACTTGGAAACCTTACGGTCATTACCGGTGCCAATGGGTCTGGCAAAAGCAACCTCGTGGACGGACTGGTGTTCGTCTCAAATGTCTATCTCTATGGCCTGGACTTTGCGGTCAGCCACGGTGGTGGCTACGAGAACGTCGCGCATCGTCGAACTCGGCGTGCACGTCGACCAGTGCGGCTCGTCACCGAGTCTGAGATGACCGAAGCGGAACTGCGCTCAGCCTACCCTGCAAGTTTGCAGGTCAGGCGGACAAAAAGTTCGCGAAATGAACAGAGACTTTTTGTAAGACACGACTTCTCGTTTCGTGCTGATTCCTCGCGGGTTACGGCCGATTTTTCAGTTGTACACGAACGGATTTCCATTCTCGACGATCGCCGAGAGAGCCTGGTAGACATAGTGCGAACCGCTGACGGTGTCGCGGTGTCGCGCAGCGAGCGGGCGCATCCTGCTGCTGACCTCATCGATCTAGCGCTCAGGCCGATTGAACGTCCCGAGTACTTTCAGGATCTGCGTGTGCCCGACAGCGAGCTGATGTTCGCGCCACGGTATCTCGGTGGGCCGTTCCGGCAAGTGGGCCGAAGCTTGTCCGCGATTCGCGTCTTCCAACTCTCGCCCCACACATCGAGATTGTCGGGCGTTGCCTCCCCGACCGCCCAACTCGAGAGACACGGCGAGAATCTTCCGGGCGCGGCAAACCGACTACGGCGGACGCGTCCCTCAGCATGGGCGCGTGTAGTTCAGGAGATGCGAGCGATTGTCCCGAACCTTGAGGATGTCCAAATCACGTATACCGAAGATCGTCGCCTTGCTGTTCAGTTTCGTGAAAGCGGGTTGGGTAGAGCCTGGAATGCTTCAGAGGTTTCCGACGGGACGATTCAGGCTCTCGCGCTTCTCATCGCGATATACGACTCGCGGGCCTCTGTCCTGGTGATCGAAGAACTGGAGAATGCCCTTCACCCATGGATCTTGCGACAACTGCTTCGGCTATGCGTCGAGTCTAAGCGCCAGATCATCATTACTTCACACAGTCCCGTCTTGTTAAACTCCGTTGATCCGCGGTCTATTCACCTAATGTGGATGCGTCATGGGCGAAGCTACCTCCGTCCGATTACGGATTTTGATCCCGACGTCGCGCGCGCGGCAGTGGACGGAGAGCTTAGTGTCTTTGACGTTTACGACAGCGGTCTGATCGAAGAGGCGCTCCCCCAGGGTTTCGGAGTCGTTCCCACGTGACCATCATTGTGGTGAGTGAGGGCGAGTCAGAGTTATTGGTCTTGCCGCACATGTTCAGGCAGATCGCTGAAGCGGGCGGGCACCAAGTCTCCAAGATGCTAAAGGTGAATCTGCAACCTGACGGTCCCGTGCTGGCAATTGTGCGGTGCTGCAAGCCGACACTAACTATCGCGTCAGCGAAGCGCGCGAGCATGTACGTACTCGTAGTCGACCGCGAACAACTCGGGGTTGCAGCTGGGAACCGTGCTCGGGCCATTGCGGCCGCGTTGCGAGCCTCAGGTGCCTGGCCCTTCGACATCACGGTGGTTGTGAAGGACCGTGCACTCGAGAACTGGCTGGTGGCAGACCTCGAAGCGTTGCGGCGCCAACCACGGCGCTTCTCCGTCTCGGCGTCCATGGTGCGGCGTGTCGAGCCAGATCACGCGGACTCCGTAGATGCGCTCGCACTCCTGAAGCAAGCGGCCGTCGGACCCCATTACGACAAGAAAGTTGACGGCGCCAGGATTGCGGCGCATCAACACCTCGAAGTCGCGGCACGCCACAGTCGAAGCCTTCGGCATCTGCTCCATGTGCTCAATCACCCACTCTACGCAGTTCAATGCTCACGCGCGGTCGTGCCTTAGGCGGACGTGCGACGTGCCGCTAGGGCCGCGAGCGCTTGACGCACGAATCGTGCCCATCACTCCGGTGAGTAGCGCATTCCACGGCTCGGACGCTTCAGTGACCGCGGTCGAAGTTGCGAGAGGCGCGGGGCGTGTTTGGCGCGAAGTCCACGCCGGCGGCTCCTCCGCAAGGTGCGCGGCGAACCGCTCTGCGTTGACGCCCTCGTTGAGGTGGTCGATCTCCTTGAGGCTGATCTCCGCAGGCTCGTCGATTAGCGCCGGAGCGTTCGCGCGACGCGCGACCAGCCGCACGCGCATGAGCGGTAACTGAGGTGTTCGCCTCTAGACGCGCAGACAACAAAGGTGCGCACCCATGTACGAACGCACCTGTCCGCACTGCCACAAGGCGTTCACCATCGATGAGGCGGGCTACGTGGACCTCGTCAAGCAGATGCGCGACGAGGGGTTCGCCAGGGCGCTCGAGAGGCGCCTGGAACTTGCCGAAAACGAGACGCGTGCGGAGCTCGTGCTCGCCGAGGCCAAACTCACGAGCGGCTTCCAGGAGGCGCAGGCAAAGGAGGCCGCAGAGATTGAGCGGCTCAAGGGTGAACTCAAGGCGTCCGACGTTGCACGACAGCCCGCGGTAGAGCTCGCTCAGGCGAAGGTTGCGAACGCGCTGAAGGATGAGGCGGCGAAGCAGGCGACGGCGAAGCAGCTGGCGGTGACCACGGCGGTGACGACCGTGGAGAAGGAGCGCGACGCGCTAGCGCGAGATCTCGAGGCGAAGGCCACCGAGCAGAAGCTGCTCGAATCCTCGCTCCGCGAGGCCTGCGTGGCAGAGGTCAGGGCCAAGGGCGACTAGAACGACTTCAAGGCCAAGTAGTCCACCAAGATGGTGGGGGAGAGCCCTGAGCAGCACTGCGAGATCGAGTTCAACCGCGTGCGCGCGGGGGCGTTCCCGCGCGCGTACTTCGATGAGGACAATGACGCGCGCTCTGGCAGCAAGGGTGACTTCATCTTCCGCGACTTTGACGAGGATGGCACCGAGATCATCTCCATCATGTTCGCGATGAAGGACGAGAATGACACCACGGCGACGAAACATAAGAACGAGGACTTTCTCCGCGAGCTCGATAGCGACGGCACGGAGAAGGGCTGCGAGTACGCGGTGCTGGTGTCGCTCCTGAAGCCTGAGAGCGAGCTCTGCAACTCGGGTATCGTGGACTTAAGCCACCGATTCCCCAAGATATATGTGGTGCGGCCGCAGTTCGTCCTGCAGCTCGTGAATCTACCGCGCACGGCCACGATGAAGGCGGTCGGCTTCAAGCGCGAACTCGCCCACTTCCGCGCTCCGGACACCGACATCCCGAACTTGGAAACCGAGCTCACCACCTTTAGAGCGAACTTCGGACGAGACGCGCCTAGCGTCAGAGGGGTTCAACGAGGCCATCAAGGACCTCGAGAAGACCAAGGAAGCGCTGCACAAGTCGGCGAACAACCTGCGGCTCGCCAACGATAAGGCGGGCGACCTCACCATCAAGCGACTTGCCAGGAGCAACGAAACGATGGCCGCGCAGTTCGGCGAAGCTCGGGCGATCGATCCGGTACCGGAGGCGTAGCCGTCCATCTCGGTTGGGTCCTAGGCTTGGCGCATGACGGGGGCGCAAGAATTGAACTTGGCGGCGCGGCAACTACGCACGCGGCATCCGGGCAAGTGTTCGCAATGTCACGCCTCATTGCCGGCGGGTAGCCAAGCGATGTGGGACCCAGTCGGTCGAGCGCTTACGTGCCTCGAGTGCCAGGTTCGGCCGTGGGCTTCTGTTGATACGGCGGTCGCGGCCGAGTCAGCCCTTGTCTCCGTGCTGCCCGGCCCAATGCCTCCCACCGCGCTTCCCGACCCGCTGGTGGGAGGTTCGGCTGGCGCCTCGGCTCAGCGCGAGTATGAGCGCCGTCAGGCGAAGGACGAGCAGCGTACAAGGGACAAGTGGGGTCCGCTCGGCGGCCTTGCGGTGACGCTATCTGGCGAGAGGTCGAGCACCGAGGTCTGGGCGCGCGGCGCGATAGGCGAGCGCAAAGTGGGCGCGCGCCTCGACCAGTTGCGCTCAGATCGCGTGGTGGTACTCCACGACCGCCGGATCCCCCGGAGCAGGGCGAACATCGACCACATCGTCATCACCGAGTGTGGGATCTGGGTTGTCGATACCAAGAGGTATGTCGACAAGCGCCCTGCGCTGCGCGTTGAGGGCGGGTTCATCCGTCCCCGAACCGAGACGCTGACCATCGGTGGCAGCAGATCCAGTCACCTCGTGGAGGGCGTGCTCCGTCAAGTTGAGTCCGTTAAGGCCAGGGTTGGAGACGTGATCGTAGGCGGCGTGCTGTGCTTCGTGGATGCGGACTGGCCATTGATTGGACTGGACTTCGAGACCCAGGGCGTATTGGTGACGTGGCCCCGCGAACTGGTCAAACGCATTCAACGCGACAACGGCCAGCGCATCGACGTCGCTGCAGTCGCTCACGCGATCGCCAACTCGTTCACACCCGCTTAGCGCCCCCACCCACCCCACCCGTGCCACGATGGCCCCATGGCAAACGAGTCGGTAACCCTAGGCGAAGAGATCCCCGACAACGCCCTCCGGGACGTGGTCTCACAGGTCGCCTCGGGCCGCGTCACGCCCGAGCAAGCCTGGGTCAACCTCCAATCGCGCCGCGCCGCCCGGCCGCGACCCGCCTTCGAGGATCAGTTCGAGGATCTCCTTCCAAACCTTTCGCGCGAGTCCCGCCATGGCTCGCAGTACCCGTATGACACCGCCGGGATGGGCTGGCGCCGCTCCGCAGTGCTCGCCGACGACCTCCGCGAGGCCGGCCTGCGTGCCGATCGCGACGCGGGGCTGACGCCATCGCCGGCAGCCTTCAGGGCATCGGGCACGGTCATTGGAGAGCAGCCAATCCCAGGGTGGGCGGAGCTCGCGGAGGTGTTCCTGTTCCACAAGAGCTACTTCCCGGTGCTCAAGGACCCTGACCTGGACGCGGAGCTCAAGAATTACGCGGCCTCCGTGGCGCGCGGGGAGCTCAGCATCGCTGAATACCGCGTGGAGGAACGCAGGCTGCTCGACGCTGACAAGGCGTAGGCGCCGCCCGTGTCACACCCCGGCCATAGCGTCGGGCCTATGTACGACTACCCAGAGCGCAAGCGGCGCACTAATACGGCGAGCGTTGTCGCAGCTTTGCGCGGCGGCTACAAATACGACCCCATCAGGTTCGCGATTCCACTCGCACGGAGGCTCGCGACCCTGTCTCGCGAGTACGAGGCAGTGGGCAACCTGCCGGTGGCACGAAGACATCTCAACTCGGCCATCAGGGCCATGAAGCGGGTGATCAACGACGAGGCGATTGAGCTGAGCCGCCGGCGCGAGTTGGTGTGGCTGCAGTGGCAATCGAGCAGCCTGTTCATCCTCCAGGGTGACCACGCGGGCGCGTTGCACGCAATCGACGAGGCACCGCGGTGGGACGCGATCACGTGGGACGCGCACGTGTACGTCTTCAGGTCTCGTGAAATGGGGCGGGCGCACATGCTCGATCTACGCGCTCAGATGCTCGACTCGCTTGGCCGGGCGCCGGAGGCGGTGGAAGCTCGTATAGACGGGATCATGACTGCGCTGAGTGACCCGGATGGCGGCAATGACGAGGTGTCGCGGGTCGCGGCTCGGTTCGCGCTGGAAGCGGCGTGGGGGTTCGCCGAACGGTGAGTGCAGGGTGGCGCGCGGCGTGGAATCAAATTCGAGATTGGGCCTGGGCGCGCTTGGTACGCCTATGGAAAGCAAGTAGCGTCTACTTAAGGATTCCCACCTGCGCCGAGTCAGAGGTTTTCGTCGCTCGGAGGGCCCGCGGACGTCCCCCGAGCCAGGTGCATCCACAGGGCGGCATCGAGGAACCGCAAGTCTGAGTCGTCCACTTTGATCGGGGCGTGGTTGCGATCGGCATCCGCTTGCATTCGTGTGCGCGCTTCGCGCATGGCCGCGATGACGCTGGCTTCTTTCAGGAGCGCGCGTATGACTTGCCAATACACGCTCGAGCGCGCGAGGGCCGCGGCACCCAAACCAGCACCGACCACGTTGTCTCGTACCGGGATTAGGTAGGGGCGCTTGCGGGCACAGAGCTTGGATGCCGTCACCCACGGTCCTTTGCCTGCTGTTCCAACTCGGATTGCCGCGAGCACTTCTTCGTGGAGTTTCCACGCGGCGAGCAAGTCCGCGCCGGATGAACTTGCCAGGCTCACGTCGTGTGGCACGGCCCGTAGCGCTTCGAGAACGCGCGCGCGAGCCTCACCCTCGTCGAGAAGTTGGCGAGTCCCATGCGGACCGATCGTTACCGACAGCATTGTTACGGCGTGAAGGTCGTCCGCAGCGACGTCGAACGGATCATTGCGACCAAGCGTGGCGAAACTCGCGCCTGCATAATTGCCGCTGAGCGTGTAGTAGAGGCCATGTCTTCCGGACGAGGGCACGTCTAGTGCCTCAAGCGCGAGCGAAAGTGCTCCAGTCATGTCGATGTCGTCGCCGCGCGCCCAATCCGCTGGCAAATCGAGGTTCTCGGGCATGTAATCCTCCTGGGACGCTGGGAGTCTTTGCGTCGCTAACTGTAGCGACGCGGTGCCTGAGCAAGGAAGGTGTTATGACCCCGCCGGCACATTGCAGCAGTCGTGTCAGTGGCGAGAACTATGGTCACGGTGTGCTCACCGCTCTCGACAATCGGTATGGTCCCGATCCGCGCCGCGACGATATCGAGGCCGCATGGGAGCTGAGTACCGGGGCCTCCTATGCCGGTCAGTTTGGCCTGTACTGGCGGGCGCTCCAGGAACTTACGAAAGCGCAGGATCTTCTGAGAGGCGCCAACGACCAGGAGGCAGCGGACCTGCATGCCCGGGACACCTTGGTGTATGTCCTTTTGTTTTTTGTAGATACCGTGCTGGCGGCGAAGTCTCCCGACGTGAGCTGGCTCGTCGATGCACATGCGGCTGCCACCGAAGCGGTCGAGACCCAGCGGACGCTTCTTGTTGAGCTTCAAGAGTCCGAACTCCCGTATAAGGATGAACTCGTCGTTGATGGCCACGAGACTCTCGTATTCGCGCTCGCCAACCTAGCGAGCGTTGCGTTGGCGTGTGGTCTTGTCGACGAGGCGCGGATCTGTATTCGTGACGCCGAGATCGCCTCTTCATCGGTTCGCCCTCACACCACAGAATTCTTCGCGTCAGTACTAGACGCGGCGCATCGTCAACTAGACCCGTAACCAGCCCGCCGCAGGGGGCGACTCCTGGCACCCGTCACGCGCCGAGCGCACGCATGGTCTTCATGAGCAGATACAGGTGCAGAGGATCGCTTGGGCTCGGCACAAAGTCAGGAATTCTGTTCGTATAGAACTGGCGCGCGGCACTGTTCTCGCAATGAACCAGCAACCCTCGGCAGCCAATACCGCTGCCAACTGTGGCCGCACGCGTCACCACGTCTCGAAGCATGCTGCTCCCGATGCCCCCGCCCTCGTGGCGAGTGTCCACGGCCAGCCTTGCCAGGAGCGCAACGGGCACCGGGTGCAAGCCGCCGCCGTGTGTCACCCGTGGGGGAGCGTTGGGTGGGAGCACCGCGGCCATGGTCCATGCGTAGTAACCCACTACGTTGCGCGAGCCCACCTCGGTGACGACGAACACCTTGGTGAACCCCCCGCCACTGGATGAGCGCGCGTGTGTGGTGAGCCACGACGTGAGTTCTTCGCTGGCGCAGTGGAAGTCATCGATGACGTGCTCCGGGCGCAGAAGTGTGGGTGCGAGGTAGGCGCGACGTGCGGGCTCGCCGGTCACTCGCTGCACCTACTCGTCTACGAAGATGCTGGGACGCTGCATGAATTCGCGCAACTGCTGACTCGGTTCCGCGGGCTCGGCGTTGATGCGTTCCCACAGCGCCCATTCCACGGGCGAGAGCATAAACTGGGTGCGGTCCGCGAGCACTCGTTGCGCGGCGATACGCAGTTCATCGGTGGCGAAGGTCGAGACGCCAACGCCTTGGGCCGCTGCCGCGCGCGCAAAGAGGTCGCGATCCTCTGCGGATACGCGGAATTCAAGGCGTTGCCCCTTCTTTGCGGGAGCGGTGTCCGTTGACATAATGATCCCTTCATGACGTGTACGGACAATGTACGGCACCGGCTGTCCGCCAGTCAATGTCAGACCCCTTGCGTAACGTGCGCCATATGAACCGCAACGCTGACAAGGAGGAGGCCATGAACCACATCAACAAACGCCGCCTGGTGGCAATTGACCTGGAAAACCTGCTGGGTTGTGCGCCTTCGCGGGCCGATGCCCACCTATGGGCAAGCGCCGCCGAGCAGTTTCTTGTGGCGATTGCGTTCCAGCCTGGCGTTGATCAAGCCGTGGTCGCAACAGACCCCGATTGGGCGTTCGACGCTGCCCTAGCCATGCCAGGAGCTCGCCTATTGGTGGGGGCAGGGGAGTCAGGGGCAGATCGCGCACTCTGCGACGCCCTCGCCGATTCCGAGCACATTCGACAGCGCTACGCCGCCGTGGTGATCGGATCGGGGGACCACATCTTCACGGGCGCGGCAGCCGCACTGAGGGCAGTTGGCGTGCCCGTGAAGGTGGTTTCACTGGGGCTCATGGCGTCCGGCGCCCTGATGGCGGCTGCCGACGACACCATGCTGTTGTCGCGGCCACAGCTCGCGCTCGCGGCCTGACCCGCTGCGACCCCACCCATAGACTCCTATCGCAAAGGAGCCCACCATGCCCGAGATCAACTGCCCGCACTGCGGCAGAGCCTTCCCCATCGATGCGGCCAGCTACGCGGACATCGTCTCCCAAGTGCGCACCAAAGAGTTCGACGCTGCGCTCCAGGAACGCTTGCACCTCGCCGAGCAAGATAAGCGAACTGCCGTTGAGCTAGCGGAGGCGAAAATAGCCAACTCACTCAAGGACGAGGCGGCAAAGCAGGCATTGGAGATCGAACGCCTCACTGCCGAAGTGCGAGCCGCAGCGACCGAGAGGCAGCTCGCCGTCACAACCGCGGTCATTGCGGTCGAGAAGCAACGCGATGCTCTCGAACGGGACCTCGAGGCCAAAGCGAATGAGCAGAAGCTACTCAAGTCCTCCCTCCAAGAGGCGCATGCCGCCGAGGTGAAGGCTAAGGACGAGCAGATCGCGTACTACAAGGACTTCAAGGCCAAGCAGTCCACAAAGATGCTGGGCGAGACGCTGGAACTGCACTGCGAGAACTCGTTCAATCAGATTCGCGCCACGGCGTTCCCCACTGCCTACTTTGAGAAGGACAACGACGCGCGCACGGGCAGCAAGGGCGACTACATCTTCCGCGAGACGGACGCGGCCGGCACGGAGATCGTGTCCATCATGTTCGAGATGAAGAACGAGGCGGACGCCACCGCCACCAAGAAGAAGAACGAGGACTTTCTGCGAGAGCTTGACAAGGATCGCAATGAGAAGGGCTGCGAATACGCGGTGCTCGTATCACTCCTGGAGCCGGACAGCGACCTTTACAACGGCGGCATCGTGGACGTGAGCCATCGCTTCCCCAAGATGTTTGTGGTGCGGCCGCAGGCGTTCATCCCCATCATCACGCTGCTGCGCAACGCCGCCATGGGTGCGCTCGCCTACAAGCAGGAGCTCGCGCTGGTGCGGGCGCAGAGCGTTGATGTAACCAACTTTGAGCGGGATCTAGAAGCGTTCAAGTCCGCATTCGGCAAGAACTATGACCTAGCGGCGCGGCGCTTCCAGACGGCCATCGACGAAATCGACAAGTCGATCGATCACTTGCAGAAGACAAAAGAGGCACTTCTGGGCTCCGAGCGGAATCTGCGCCTCGCCAACGACAAAGCTCAAGACGTCACCATCAAGAAGCTCACACGAGGCAACGCGACCATGCAAACTAAATTCGCGGAACTTGAGGCAGGCACCAACACGGTCGCTCCCTGACGGCCCCGGACTCAAACCGCAACGAGCACACCGCGCCGCTGGGCCGTAGACACTTCTGCGTACTACCGCCGGTGCACGCCACCCGCCAGGCTGACGACGTACGCCAAGTGGGCGTGCAGGCATCTATCTGGTTGGGGAAGAGATAACTGTGAAACAGAACACTGTGGGTCGAGTTCGTACCCGAGTAGCCGCGATCGCGGCGCTAGGCATGATGATGGCGGGCGTCACTGCCACCGCGAGTAGTGCGGCGCCCGTGACGCCTTGGGAGTGCAGCGCAACCAATAGCTTTGCGTGCACGGAGTTCGCGGGCTACAGCGCCGCCGACACCGGGTACACGTGGCTTGAGCAGTGGTACGGCGCCACCTGGGGTGTTGCTCCCGATGGTCACAACTGCACCCGCTACGTCGCTTACCGCATGGCGCAAGCTGGCATCCCCCAGCCCGCCACGAACTTTGGTGACGCGCAGTTCTGGGATACGGCCGTCAAGGCAGAGTATGGGAGCGCTGTGTCAGTTCAGCAGACCCCCGTTGTAGGCAGCATCGCGCAGTGGGAGTCTGGCCACGTCGCGTATGTAGACGACGTCACGTACGCGAACGGGATCTGGACCGCTTACACGAGCGAGGACAACTTCAACACCAATGTCACGGCGCGGGACGTCATCGTTCAAGGCGATAGTGACCGGCCGTCCAATTTCATTGTCTTCCTCAAGGCGTTCAACGTTGTGGAGGCGCCTAGCATCGGTGGGAGCGGCGTAGTTGACTCGCTACTCACGCCGTTCTTGGGCGGTTGGTCGCCCGCTGCAACGTCCGTCACGTACGGGTGGTATCGCGACGGCAGTGTGCTCGTCAGTTCAGCGGCAACCTATACGCCTGGCCAGGC
>Ga0164241_10000733_pt1 | contig 50400 bp, 62 predicted proteins | sample OricomyardsoilBY_FD_108780 | JGI IMG/M metagenome (GOLD analysis project Ga0164241, IMG submission 108780) | Backyard soil microbial communities from Emeryville, California, USA - Original compost - Back yard soil (BY) | ecosystem: Environmental > Terrestrial > Soil > Unclassified | place: USA... | reverse complement strand
GCGCAGCCAGGGCTCCGATCCGACTGCGTCCGTCTTAGGTCACGAAATCACGATCCAAGAGGGGACCGCTTCTCGTGAGCAGAGCAGGGTCTTTTCTGCACGGCGTTGAAGGTCGAGCGTGGCAACTGCGACCTCAAGGTCCTGGAACCATTGGTCGAGCTGCGCCAGTTCGGTCTCTGGCAACATGGTGAAGAGGTGCGGTTCGGCAAACTCGACGGCGTCGAGCTGCGACTGGTCCTCTTCGTTGTCAGGTCGGAGGGTGAGCTCGTTCCTGATCAGACCGTCGACACGTTTCCGAATGGCTGCGTGGTACGCAGGGTCGGTGTGCATCGACCGGGCGAGGTCGGCGGTTGCCGAGAAGTCGCCCGTCATCTGCCGTGAGATGGCAGAACGAACGGCAGCGTCGTTCCAGAGCTTGGCTCCAGAAGCATTGCGTTCGCTGACAGTTATTGACCGGTCCCCCATGTTTTGCCCGCCGTGGCGAGCAGCACCATCGGTCTTGCTTGATCGCGTGCGACGACGACGCGCGAGGGAATCAACTACTTACGCACCTGAGATGGTCATCAGCGACCACGTCGAGCGTTGGCTCGAGCTGTCGCGATCTCTAACAATCGCAAGCGAACACGCTCCTGCGATGTAACCTCGGGTTCAACCTCGAGCTGCTTGACGTCGAAGCCCTTGGTGTCGTTGCCCCGGCGCTGACCGTTGGAGTGACGGACGATGCCGTACTTGTCGATGGCGAGTGGCTTCAAACCATCCTCCCCTGTCCCCGCATCTTGAGGAAAGCCTGGCCTGCCGCCGTCTTGAAGCCGAAGTGTGGTGCTGCCTGCTTCTTCTTGAAGGCCTCGTAGGCAGCTGCGAGAGCGTCAACATCGTCGTCGTGGGGGTCGTCTTGGCCGGTGAAGCCAGTCACGTTGACGATGAAGGCCCGCATGTGCGGGTTAGGGTTCGTCGGAGGCTGGATGTTGTGGTCGTTCCAGGCCGCTGACACGTCCAGAGCCCGGTAGTACTTGCTCTTCGACGCCGTCAGGAACACCAAACGAGGTATCCGAGACTTGAGGAGCTGAGCGATCGCTCCTTCGATGCTGCTACCGAACCAATAGACGTTGCACGGGATCTCTTCGAAGAGTTGGATCAGGTCGGGCAGGAAGCCATCGATCTTCGTCTGCCGACGGATAACACGGTCGACGTGGATCAGGCCAGTGGCGACGTCTTGGACGAGTCGGACCGCAACGCTCCAGTCAGCACGCTTGCTGTCGGTGTAGGCCAGGTCGATGCCGATCGAGTAGCGAAGGGTAGCGTCGGCTGGAAAGGGCGCGCTGTAGTAGGCGGGTTCCTCGAAGACGCGGTCGCCTTCCGGGAACGGGTTGCCCTGGTACATCGCCTCCCAGACCTTGTCGCCCTGGTCGCTCCTGATGGACTCACAGCGCTCTTTGCTGTGAACGGTAGGCCACAACGGTTCTCCGACCTGACGCCCTGTCGGGTCATCGTCGGAGTCGCAGACCATCGGCAGCCGGAGGTAGGGCCAGCGCAGCAGGTCGATCAGGCGACCGACGACGTCGTCGCGGTGCCAGCGGGTCATGATGGCGACGATCGACAGGCGATCCTTTAAGCGGGTCAGCAGCTCCTTCTGGATGAAGCCCCAGGCACGGTCGCGCTGGAGCATGCTGTCGGCGGCGCTGCCGTTCTTGATCGGGTCGTCGACGAAGGCGACTCCCGAGATCGAGTAGCCAGTCAGCGATGAGTTGACGCTGGTGAACCTGACCGAGGTGCCGCCTCGCCGAGCGCCGCCGTCGATGTTGATGGTCTCGGAGTGCGCCTTGTGCTTGATGCCGAGGTGCTGGAGGAAGTACTGGAACTCCTGCCTGACCTCGTTGGCTCGGGTCTGGTTGTAGGTGATGTAGGCGTGGCTGCGGCCCGGCTTCTGGAAGACGTAGTAGACCAGGGCGGCCAGTGTCGTCGTCGTCTTGCCGTGCTGCGGCGGCTCGTGGAGGCTGAAGCGCAGCTCTTCATCGCAGGCTGAATGCAGCTGCTTGATGTAAGGCGCCTGGTGGTGCGGCACCTCCATCGTGATCGACAGCGGTGAAGGGGGAAGCCTCTCGAAGACCTCCCAGATCGACTGAGGTTTCCAGCGTTGGACCTGGTGTTCCTGCTCGAACCGAGCGACTAAACGAGCTGCAACCTTGGGCAGCACGCTCTGGTGAAACCCCCGCTGCCTGCTGCGCTTGACGAAGTCGGGCGCCAGCTCCCCATCAACCCTGCTGTTCCTCACCCACGATAACTATTGAACGCGAGTGAGTTGTGAGGCGGGCATGGAGCGAGCGGCTTACGAGGCAACCAGCTCGAGACACCGCTCATCATCGACGACCATGTGACGAGGCCCGTATGCTGTCAGCACGTAGTGAACCCGCCAAGGACAACGACCCCCAACGTAGTTGGGAGCAACGTACGCAGTGAGTCTGCTGTTGTCCTCGGGAAGCTCTGCCAATGCCATGACCAGGTTACCAGGCTGGAGTACTGGGGGAGCGTTCGGGGCATGTGGCCCGTCAGATCCGATCATCAACACCACAAGCGACAAGAACTCGTCGGGCACCTGTTGGTACGCCACATGCCAACGCTTCAGCCTCCACAGCTCGCCTGGCTTCACTTGTCGAGGTAAGACTTCAACGCATCGAAGTTGGCGTTGACGATGTTCGACAGGGCAACGAACTGCGCTTGGTTCGCCTCGTCGTAAGCTCCAGCCTTTAGGTGCTCGAGCAAGCTCGTTAAGCTAGGCACGAGATCGTGCGGGATCGACGGCGCCGTGGTGATAAGCTTTTCGACTAGCAACGCTGCTTCGCTGTATTTCATCTTCATTTTCCCCTTCAAGAAATTGCCCCGATTCCTCCGCAGCTCGGGGCGGGCTGCCTACTCAGTTTGCCGACGTCGCTTTCTCACAACACCATCGGCGTCTGGAGATCACTACGTATGGCGCACGCAGTGGGTTATGAAGGGTTGACCAGGTCGTCGACGATCACAGTGGCAGCAGCGACGGAGGCGGAGGCACCTCGGTCAACTACGTCCTCCCGCCACAGCACGCCCACCGTCCACCGCTCCAACACCGGACCGACCCAGCAGCTGCCGTCTGGATAGGTCTCGACGACCACACAGAGGCACCGCCCGTCCGGCAGGGGTTCCACCACCCAGGTCTGCTTCATCCTCCCTCGTCGGTCAGGGGCGGGAGGGAGTTGCTAGCTTTTGTCACCCGCGAAAAGCTGGACGACGACGTTTTGTGGTGTACTTCTGCGCAGCTCTTCGACGACAGCGCTGTGAAATACGCCAGCTCGAGTCTCCTTGTCGCGCTAGTCGAAGTCGGCGAGCGACGGCGCGAACAGCCGACAACGTCTGTCAACAAGGCTGGCGGAAAAGGGCGGTGGTAGTTTCCTAAACAACAGCAACCGCACACGCGCCGGCGATTGTCACTGCTTATGGTTCTTGTCGCCTGGTTCTTCCGCCTTTGCCGACACGTGAGGTGACAACGATTGTCGGTCGCTGAACATGACAGACGCTTTCAACAGCGAAAAAGAGCACTCGCGCGCGACGTCGACACTCTTTTTCCTTTACAATGGGGCACAGGTGGGCGGTTCCGTGGGCCGCTCTAGACCACGGTTTACGACAACGATCCCCCTCCAGACGTCGTGGGGTTATTGCCGTCGTGGTCTTGTAGCTTGAGGATCTGGATGTTGGGCGATGACATGCCGCGAGCCCGGAACAGCGATTGAACGTAGTCCAGGACGTCACCGACGCTGGCTGGTCCTGAGACAGTGATGTATAACCAGCCGACGACAGGCTGGTGGATGTCGACTACGTCGAGCCCTGGGAAGGTTGACTGGATCTGTTCTTGCAGCATTCGTCCCCAGGCGGTCTTGAGGCAGGAGTAGCGTTTGAGGTCGGACCCTGAGTTGGTTGTTGTTTTCATTTTTGGTTGTCTTTCGTTGTCTCCCGTCGAACCACTTCTGCAGCGATCTCCCCTCGAGACGTCGTGGTGTGGTCCCCGTTTTTAGTTGTACAGCTTGGTGACCTGGATGTCGTAGAGAGCGCCACGGAAGAACAGCGAGCGGACGAAGCTGGATACCTCTTCTGGGTCCACTGTTCCGATGACTGCGATCCTGATGGAACGGCGATTCATCTCGGTGTCGACGACTAACGTGCCTGGGAAAGCCGAGCGTACCTTTCTTCTTAGTCTGCTTTCGATGGTTTCAGTCATCTTCCAGTTAGTCTTCATTTTGGATGTCTCCCGTCGAACCCACCGTTCACTGCACAGGGACGCCTGCTCGCGCGATGGAGTGCTACAGCCTCTCGGGCTTGCTGGCTTCTTGGACGACCCACCGTGAACGGCGAGGGCCATCCTTGGTTATCACCTGGTCGATGGCTGACAACGGTAGGTGGACGATGCCCCGGTTTGGGTCGAAGAATGGGATGGGCAGGTCCTCGATTCCGTAGCCCACGCCGCTCTTGGCTTGGGTCACTCGCAATGGCAGCCGATCGTCGACGAGTCCATCGATGCCCAAGAACATGACCGGGTGCTTGGGAAACGGCTCGTACCATTCGCCCGTGATGTGGTGCTTCATCTCGTCGAGCAACCACGGCTTGACCAGCACGCAGTCCCCCACCCCGAAGCACAGGTCGAGCGACACTGCGCTGGCGACCTGGACGACGTTGGTGCCGGGCAGGATGGGATCGCCCTTCTCCAGTCGCCTGCCTGAAGCGGACAGCACCACAGGTTGGTAGACCCACTCGATGCGGCAGTCGTTGCGGACAGTCATCGCAGCAGCTTGTCGTCTTGGTTCATCGCCAACGCCTGGCCGCTCATCACCTGCAGGCCGGTGATCCACTCCATCAGGCGATCCTTAGGTATGAAGGGTGCGGTGTATTCGATGAAGGCTTCGACCTCGTACTCGATGCGCATGGTGTGACGGGCCGAGTACTTTGACCTGGTCTTCTCCAGGAACTGCAGCATCAGCTTGCCGTGTTGGGGATCGAGGTCGGAGTCGTGGATCTTCTCCAGGATCTCGGCTTCTGCTTGGGCCTCGGCCTTGCGGATCTCATCGTAGACGTAGCGAGGCAGACCCGACGACGCTGGGTCGGCTCCTTCCGTCCTCAGCTGGAGCACTGACTTGGTGTCGAGCTGCAGCAGGTCGCACGCCACCATCAGGTCGACGTACTTGGTGCGGATCGTCCGGGCCAGGTCGTCGATGTTGTCCTCTGTCACCAACAGGTTTGCTGTCTTCTTCATTTTCTCTCACCCAACCACCGGTTCTTACGGCCTGTCGTCAACGATTCGCTCACCTCCGAGAAGCGCTCAGAGAACGCCTGGAGCGCTGCCAGCGCCAGGGTCCGGGCCTCTTCACGTGCCTGCCTGAAGCGCTTGGGTGTGTTCTTGCACCACCGTGCCATCACCTCGATCGTCTGACCGCTGACGTGGCAGGCGACCAGCGACAGGTCCAAGGGTTCGGTGCACGCCTGGTGTGGACGCCATTCAGCCGCGGTCCGCAGCTCGACGGGTACACGTCCTGGAGCGTCGTGGTGCAGCAGCGAGATCACCAAGCGTTGGTCCTCGGGCAACGAGTTGAAGGCGTGCCGGGCTGCCTGCATCTTGGCCGTCACCTGTGAGCGGTGGATCGTCTCCGTCACCCACTGGTCGGTCGACGGCTGTGTCGTCCCCCCGAACTGCGAGGCGTGGACGATGCTCTCCCACGACGATGTCCTGCCTGCGGCCATGTCCTCGTGCAGCAGCCAGAACGACAGCTGGTTGGTCGACACCACGAACATGGCGTCACGTGTGTTGAGTGCCTTCATTGCTTCACCACTAGATACTTCTTCCCCGTCACCACCAGTCGACCCTGCTCGAGCAGCCGACGTACTGTGTTTTGGACTGAGCTGATCGAACAGTTGGCTCGTTCAGCAATCTCGCGGTAACTCGGCAGCGCAACGCCCACAGGAAACGTGTCGATGATTGCCATGATCGCAGTTGCGGTTGGGGTTGCAGAAGTTGCTGCCTTGCGACGTGCCCAAGCTGCGCGCAGCGAGGCATTGTGCTTTTGTCGAGAAGAACTGACCTTCACCGCCACAGGGATGACGATCACTCTCGTCCCTGCAGCGATCAGTTTGTCGGTCAACCTCTGCCGAGCGACGTCGCGCCTACGAGCCTTTGGAATCGACGGGACCACCACCGACAACGTGTAGAGGTCACCTGCCTTCAAGCGACGCCTGAGCTCATCGTCACTCGGCATCTTCTTGTGCAGCGAAACGACGTCGACTGCAACGCAGGTGCAGGCGTCCCCATGGGCAATGCAGGTCGGCGCTTGACCGATGTAGACCGCTCCGTCCAAGAACTCCAAGGTGTAGAGGGAGCCAGAGACTTCAGCGAACCAACGATTGTCTTCGTTGAAGATCACCCTGCACCCAGCTCTCTGTCGAGCAGTGCCTTCAGCGAGCGCTCACGCTGGAGTCGTCGGTAGACGCCCAGCATGCCGGCCTTGTGAAGGCGGTACAGCAAGCGCAGCCGTTTCATCTCCCTTGGCGTCATGCGACCCTCCGGCATCGACCCTTGCCCCTGCCGGGCCGATTGATGCGACCCGCTTCAGCCAGTTGTAGGTAGCAGCGCTGGACGGTGGCACGACACGACTGCGTCGCCAGCGCCGTCTCGTCCATCGTCGGCAGCTCTCCCCCGATCGGTGTCGTCTCCATGACGCGATCGAGGTGCTCCTCAACGACAGCCTTGATCTTGCGCATTCCCTTCGGCGGCGACGCTTTGGCGTCGTTCAGCACCAACCACTCTCCCGAAGCACGCAGCTGGTCGATCAACAGCTGTTCGGCCTGAGTCGCTAATGCCTTGGTGTCGAGTGACATCAGCAGCTCGAACTTGAAGCTGTCGACCCCGACCTGCCGCATGGTGCGGTACAGGTGGGTCTGCTGGTATGTCAGCGCGTCTCCCAGTGCTGCACGTCGGTGCGACTTGGCACGAACCTCAGGCTGTTTGGTCTGCCCGACGTAGACGAGACGGTGCTCGTCGTTCACCAACACGTAGACATAGCGGAGCGTTTCCCCTTCGACATTGCTCATGCCCATACGTATGGGGAGCGCTTGGGATCCTGATGGGAAGCGACGCAGTATTCAGCGCAGGGCTACACCGACGATCGTCTCCAGCCTGTCGAGCGTCTCGCTGTCGGGGGTCGTCCAATCGGCGGACTGGAAGTCGTCGGGCCAGCTCGCCTGCATCAACCCGCCGTCCTTGTGAGTCAGCCCCAGCAGGTGCCCAACCTCGTGCATCGTCGCTCCGGTGGCGTAGGACTCGTAGTTGCCGCGGTACAGGAAGACCTCGACGCTCGGGTCGTCTTCACCGAGCCCGCCGATCTGGCGGGTGCAGCCGGCAGCGTCGTCGCTAGCGCACAGCCCCGAGTGCGGACCGACCTCGAAGACGGTGAGGTTGCAATCGGTGGCATCGGGCACCACTTCGATTTCGCGCCAGGGTTTGAGGATCGTCGCCCACGCCTGGAGACCGGCGATGACTTCTCCTCGCGAGGCTTCGGACACCTCGTAGAGGCACGCGGTCAGGGCGGGGTGGACGATCTCCTCCTCTATAACGTCCTCGGCGAACGGCTCCGGTTGGGCGGCGGCTACGCCGGACACCACCGCGACGTCCTGGGCAGTCGGCGCGGGTGGAGAGGCACAGGCACTAGACAGCAACAAGGCGAGCAAAAACGAGGACTTCCGGAGCATCCTCCAGATCTATCCAGCTCGTGTGAGACGGACACCGACGGGTGCGGCCGCTGCATGTGACGGTGAGCCCTCGGAGTGACCCGTGAGCCCCGGACCAAGTCCCTAAGGTTGGAGGGAACCGGAGTGACCTGAGGGCAACTGGAGGGTTGCGGTCACCAGGGGCTCGATCGAGTAGAAGGCTGCCGCACTTGCGAGCAGTCGTCCTCGGTGCAGCTTGGTGCTCGGGCGATCCATCGTCAGGCCTTGGTTGCCGTCGATGGAATCGAACACGTCTCCGCGTACATCTTCGACAATGGCGTAGTGCGAGTTCTTGGCGAAGTAGGCGATGTCACCGGGCTTGGGCACCCGGACGTGGGGCAGGTGCTGGGGCTCGCAGTAGCCGATGCCGTCCTTCCAGAAGACGTTCTGCGCCAGGCCCGCCATCTTCAGGCAGTACAGGGTGAAGCAGCCGCACCAGTGCTTCTGTTGGTAGGCGTCGACCTGGGCCTCGGTCCACGACGGAGGCAGCACCGCTCGCCAGTACGCTCGGCGGCGGGCTGGAGTCATCACCGGCTCGACTCCCTTGGGCAGCGGCAGGGCGAACGGGTCTCCCAACCACATGGCGTGGTCCTTGGCGAACTCGAAGCGCTGGCTCTGGTACTCGAATCGGGCTGAAAAGACGACTGATTGGCGAAGTTCGTCGGGTGTCATCCCGATAAGTAGGTGCGTTGAACAAAGCTTTCTCGCTCGCGTATGCGCTTCGTCCTAAACAACCCGTTTGTGCCGGATACTTTATAGCTAGACGTGCCGAGAGGTGCGATCCAGCTCTGTCCACAAACTAAGCGAACAAAGCCCCTGGGAAACCGGGGGTTTTGTCTTTCAGCGCTTAACATCTCACGAGCGTGTTGTAGTTATTTGATGTGGACAGCAGTTATTTTCGACACATCAACACTCTCGACGTAAAAGTCGGGCAAGAATTTCCGTTGCTTCCCGATCAATCTTGGATTGAATCGTGGTTAGTCGGCGCCTGGCGCTTGCTTGGTTACCATTGGCACAAGCACGCCACGCTTACCTTGAACGTAGGCCGAAAGGTCTTGGCTTCATTGGGCATCTACAACACCCCTGCCGAGAAGGTGTTCGCTAGGATCCTCCCATTGATCGAGGGCCGGGTAACTGGGTACTCGCCAGAGAAGGGCATCGCTCGCCACATCGAGGTTGGACAATCAAACATCAGGGATCTCCGGTTGATGGTCGATCCACAACGGATGGCAGCCTACGATCAGGAACACAAGAAGCTACACCGTGAGCGGAAGAACAGCGGCCCAACCTCTAATGTTAAACAGGCCCGAAACACCGGGGAAAGTGGCCTGCTTCAGACCTGGACGTCGGTCGACGGCGAAGCGTTCGAGCTGTGTGCTGAAGGCACCATGCGCTTCAACCCGATCCAATCGCTATCGAAGGTCGAAAAGCAGCAGCGAATGGACAGCATGCCAGGATCTCGGAACTACGACGCCAAGTTCGCTCACGGTAACGTGATCGGCTCGCTGCGGACGTACGACCCAATCTCCGGTTGGTCGGTGAAGTTTCCGAAGGCAAAGGCCCTGGTCGAGATGATCATGGCTGAAAGCGACGAGCACAAACGCAAGCTGCTGAAGGACGTCTTCATCCAGACGCTGAATGGTGGCTCGTGGAACTACGGCGGCTCAGTCTGGAATGTTATGTTCCGCTTCTGCGAACACGAGTACGAGGCAACCACTGAACTGAGGGCGATGCTGCAGCAGGACCCAATCTGGTCGTCCTGGCGCGAAGAAGTGGGGGACTACGAAGCTTCAAACGGAAAGGGCTCTGTGGGCCGGCTAGCTCGGTCGACGACTACGGCTTACATCGACCACGTCATCGCCAACGCCACCAAGCTGGGCTTCAACGTTTGGAGCCACGAGCACGACGGCGTCTTCTGCGATGTTCCACCGACTCTGATGGAGCAGCTACAAGCCTCGGCGAACTCTGCGTTCCACGTCACCCTGAACTTGAGGGAGAAAGCGTTCGCACCAATCCAGTGACGAGTTGGCTCGATAGTTTCGGAAAACAAGAGGACCCATGAGTTTTGCGCGGAAAATAAGAAGACATAAGTCGGCGACACCGAGGATGGTCACGGTCACGTTTGCTGATGGTGAGACGCACACGATGCGTATCCCTGAAGAATTTCGTCACGCAAACTTTGATCGCGTCATTGAAGCGATGAAGACCCAGACAAGGGAGTCGCTGAGAGCGATGGTCGATCCACAACGGATGGCAGCCTACGATCAGGAGTACGCCAGGTTAACGGCGAAGGAACCCTGACGTGGTAGACGACGACTACAAGTGGCTGGACTTCAGCTTCTCTCCTGACTTACGCATGTCCCTCGGAGAGGTGGCTCGGGACTACTTCGGCGGGACCAAGAGGGAACCAACCAACGCAGTCGAAAGGGTCTCCAAGTGGGTTCCGTGTGCCCCGAAGCAACGGCAGACGAAGAGAGGCGGACCACGGACGTGTAAGCAGTGCGGTCAGCCCGGTCACTACTCGGTCACCTGCAAAACGTGAGTGAACAATCGAGGGACGCCTGTGTAGAGATTGGAGGTGCAACTCCAGTCACCTTCACCGGTCTACGCGACGATCGACTCGTTCGCTGAGCGGCTGCTCGTCTCTCGCAACACCGTGAAGAGGTGGCTCAAGCTGGGCATGCCGTCGGTCTGCGTGGGCCGTTCACGCCGCATACAGATCGTGCAGGCGGAGGCGTGGCTGCTCGCGGGCGGGGCCGAAGAGCGTCCGAAGAGGACCAAGGTGTCCCGCGTGCGGCGCACCGCGCCGGGGCTTTCCACCAATAACTCCGACGGGTGATTTTCTCCTGTTATTCGCGATCGAACTGTTTAGAACAGCAATCATGGCCGGTCGCTAACCCGGCGATAACACAGGAGAAATGCCATGAAGTCACAACACTCACCCAAGCCTCCCGCCGTCGCGGAGAAGACCCCCGCTGAGCGCCTCAACGAGCAGCTGGAGCACGCCATCGAGTTCGTCGTCAACAACGTCCAGGTGCTGTCGGTGGTGCAGACGACGAAGCTGAACGTCGCCCTGAAGCAGGAGCGCAAGCGGGCCGACGAGGCCGCCAAGGCCCGTCACCCGAAGGTGGGCGATGAGGTCACCGTCACCGGCGGTCGCTTCAAGGGCGAGCGCGCCACCGTCTCGTCGCTGGTGTCCCGCAAGCAGTACCTGCTGCTGCAGTTCGCCAAGGAGGGCATGCGCCCCGACGTGGTCCACGTCGACGACCTCGAGGTCTTCAAGGGGGAAGCGGCTGGTGGCCAAGGCTGACATCGCTCGGGTCCAGCTGAAGAAGCGGGAGGTGCCCGACGACGAACGAGCGTCGGGCACCTTCAGTTCTGCGGCTGCGAAGCGCCGGCAGCGGATGCTCGGGACGGTGCCCGAGGAGGGCCACTGCGTGCTGTGCACCAGCGTGGTCGACGACTTCACCGCCAAGGTGACGTGCAGGCTGGAGCTGTACGTCTGCTGCCGGTGCATGAGCGAGCGACCCGACGCCAGCGAGGCGGCGATCGCCCTGCTGCGAGCGTTGAGGACGCAGGACCGCGACCTGCTCAGCGTCTGCGCCCGAGCGACGGGTGCCTCGTACGAGTGGTGGAGCCAGAAGCTGGCCCAGCGGCGAAACAAACCAGGGGACGACGAATAGGCTTTTTTTTCGAGGAGAAACTGATGAACGTAGAAACCAATGGGTCCGGCGGTGCGTCCGTCGGGCCCCGGGTCCATTTCAACGCACGCAAGAGGATGTGGCAGGCCAACGCTTGGGTCGGCGGCAAGCGCAAGACCAAGGCGGTCCCGGTCAACATCCAGGACGAGGCCGCCGCACAGACGTGGTTCGACAACTGGTACGAACAGAGCCAGCTTGAGCAGCGCCGGCTCAGCAACGACCAGGTGGTGTCGACGAAGCGGAAGACGTTCCGCTCGCTGTCGTCGCTGTGGTTCGACCTGCTTCGCGCTCGCTACGCTGGTGACGACCCCTCGTACAACGGGTCGAAGCGAACGCTGGAGCACTACGTGCTGACGCAGCCCATCGCTGACGTCGACATCGAGGGTGAGCTCGACATCGGGCACTGCACCGCCTGGGTCGAGTGGCTGAAGACGCTGGGCAAGTCTCCCCTCACCGTGCGGAACGTCGTCCAGACGCTGCGGGGCTTCCTGGTCGACGCTCGCGGCAAGGGTTGGGTCAAGCTCCGCGAGAACCCACTGCTCGACCCGTACCTGAAGAAGGTGATGCCGAAGCGCGGACCGATCGTCAACGTCTACCTCGACGAGGCGCAGGTCAGGACGCTGCTCACCTGCGACAGCCCGGGCACCGACGCCATCAAGCGGGTCCGGAACCTCACCGCCATCGCCACCGGCATGCGTGCCGGCGAGCTGATCGGCCTGGTTTGGAGCAACGTCGACCTCGACAAGGGCCTGGTGCGAGTCTTCCAGCAGGTCCGACCCAACGGGCCCGGGCAGTTCGTCGTCAGGGCGCCGAAGAAGGACTCGCACCGCACGCTGCCGCTGCACCCGACGGCGCTGGCCGCCCTGAAGTGGTGGCGGGACAACGGGTGGAAGGTCCACACCGGCCGCGACCCGGAACCCACTGACCCGGTCTTCTGTGGGCCCAACGGCGGCTGGCTATGCGGCAACTTCCCGTTTCACCTGCGGCGCGACATGGAGCTGGCCGGGCTGTCGCCGCTGTTCGACGGCGAGCACCTGTTCGACTACCACGCCCTGCGCAAGACGTTCGCCACGTTGCTGGAAGACTCGGGCGTCGCGCGCAACACCCGCGATGTGCTGATGGGGCATGGCGCCAAAGGCGTCGGAGATCGTCATTACGTTGGAAAGAACATCAATCGTTTCCGAGAAGCGATCAACAAGATGCCTCTTCCGAAACCTGAAGAGTTGTCATGGCTCCGGTGAGTTTCGCGTTGGGCCGGTTGCTGGTGACGAGGGGTGCCATCCAGAGCGTCCCCCGAGAGAAACTGGTGGAACTAATCCTGCGACATTCCGAGGGCGACTGGTCGGAGCTAGACGCCGATGACATCCGCGCAAATGAAAAGGCTCTAGTCTCGGGCGACCGCATCGTGAGTGCATATGAAACGTCAGCTGGTCGTGTCTTCGTCATCACGGAGTCGGAAGACGACGATCAGAAGCGTCAAGTCACGACGGTCATGTTGAGCAGTGAATACTGAACATTAAGGCGCTCGATACGTAGTTTCTGGCTTGAATGCAGAGATTTTACGTGTACAAGCACACGTGTCAGGTGACGGGGAAAGCTTACGTGGGGTGGACATCGACGACGATGGAACAGCGTTGGCTTGGGCACGTAAGCGATGCGCGTCCCAATCGCTCGAAGCTGACCTTTCACAACGCCATCCGCAAACACGGTGCTGAGCTGTGGGACCACGAGCTGCTTGAAGTGATGACGACGGAAGCGGGCGCCAAACGTGCTGAACAGCTCTGGATCAAAGAGCTTCGAACTCTACGTCCAGGCGGCTACAACCTGACTGCCGGTGGAGACGGCGCGACCGGGCGGAGGCCAACCGAGAATATGCGTCGCAACATGCGTGAGCTAAACCGACGACTGAACGCAACGCGAAACAGGTCGCCTAAAATGCGAGCAGTATCGACTGAAACAAATCGCAGGCGATGGGCAGCGATATCTGACGAAGAACGCCAGGCATTTCGTGAGAAGATTTCGGCGGCTAGGAAGAAGCAGTCGGTGAACAATTCGGGGGTCGTCGATCACTCTGAGGTTGCTCGCGGATGCGGGCAGAAAGCAGAGAATCGATGGAAATCAAGCGACGAAAACGATACGCAATGTGGCCCACGCCTCCGAAGCGCAAGCAGGCGACGAAGAAAGAGATCACCAAGGAATTGAACCGAGTGCTGTGGCACATCGGGCGTTTCAGTGGCGAAGCGTACGCCAAAATGTGCATGGTCCGCCTGATGCGAGCGCAGGTTCGCAGCCTCAGGCGTCAGCTTGAGCGTCGGGATGAGAAGCTCCGAACGGTGAAGCGATGAGTGGTTTCGCGACAGCTGCCGAGGATCGTCGTTTCAAAGAACGACTGCGTCGTCGCTGGCAACTGAAGAAACGTGGGGTGAAGCGATGAGGTCCATGAAGAAGCCCGGGCCACGTCCAGGTCAGAGCACCGAGGAGTGGGTCTATGGAATGCTCTCGGCGAAAAACCGAGCGAAGTTGAAGCGCATCAGGCAACGTTGGGACGAGCTGAAGGTTAAACTTCGCGACTCAACGCAGTGAGCGGACGAGCCGCGAGCGCCCCTTCACCGGGAAACGCTCGCGGCTTTTGCCGCGTGTCAGCACATCATCGCGTCTTTTAGGTCGACGTTGCGTCGTTCGAGACTCAGCAAAATGTCGAAAAACCAATCGCTGTCGACGTTTGCCTTGCACCACAAGATGACATTCGTTGAGTCCTTACACACGGCAGTGCCCAGGTATTCGCCGCAGTCTTCACCGTGGTATACGTCGTATGAGGCGACGCCTTCTTTGGGCCAGAAGAGCGTATCGACCCTGATCGGAACGTCGCAACTGACACAGCCGACAATGACCGTGCCGGCACTTTCTCGCTTGTAACGAGAAACGCGCTCTTTTGCAGTCGATCCTTGTGCGAGCTGCACCAACGTCTCGAGCAGCGTTCGCGCTCGCGCACTCTTCTTGAGCGACATGTTAGGCAGCCTCTTTCTTCGACGGCGTCCGCTTGACCATGTCGAGGCGCTCGCGCTGGAGCCCTTCCTTCCAGAGGTTGGCGCGGGTTGCGGGCCGAGCTTTCGGACGTTCTGGCTCCCAACCTTCGATCAGCAGCGCTTGGCGTTGCTCTTTCACGACCGAGTGTCGGTACGCCATCTTCTTGTCGAGCTTCTCATTCCCGGTCTTGATCGCGAAGTCGCCGAGCAGTTGCTTCGATGCAGCCAAGTAAGCCGACAACGGTTTGGGTTGACGCTCGTCGTAGAACGGCAGCTCGCGATCCAAGCCCCGGAGATAGGGCTTGGACATGCGGCCAGACTTCAGGGTCCGCACCACGAAGTGGCGTTGCACCCCGGCTGGAAAACTGGCGTACTCCTCTCGTGTGACGTAGAACTTCTTGCCTCGAGCGAACGGTTTGGTTTTCTCGGGGGACTCATTTTTGTTCAATTGTTCTGCGGACATAGCTCTTCCTTTCGCCTGCGCGACATGCACAGGACGTAAGAAAACCCTATCGACCGACCTCGCTATCTCACGATCTGGCCCGGCGACCGGGGAGCTGTCACTTGGCGTCGCCACACCGGCTATCGTATCGTCGTGGATCGTGAAGAACGTCGCTCACCGACAGACGGCGATCTGGGGAGGCAAGGTCTGGCACTTGCGGCAGGAGGCTGCCGGTCACCCTGCAGGTAGCATCGTCACCTGTGAGGAGGTGTGGTGGTACGGCAAGCCGAAGAAGCTCGAGTGCGTCCTCACCGTCAACGGTGATCGGCACGTGGTTCGAGTGCCACCCGAGGAGCTGTTCGGGACCGAGGTGCAAGCCGACAGCGCGCAGCAAGCTCCAGCAGAAGAAGACGACTATGCGCCCCGCGCCCCGGTTTTTCGAAAGGGGAACAAAGGCGACCCGTTCTACGTGTCGCTCGAATCGTACCGGCTAATCGAGGCTGAGACCGGCATGACCCCAGCACAAGTCGATGGCGCGATGCTCGCAGCGCTGCCTTCAAGCGAGTGGCTCGCCCTGCTGCAAATCATGCGGTTCGTCAACAAAGGCGTGGGCAAGCTGCCTTCCGTGGGCCCGGAGAAGAGGCCGACCGCGGAAGTTCTAGCGTTGCTCGAGAAGAACGTAATCGTTTGGACCGGCAACTGGGGTGCTGATCCGAAAGTCGAGTTGCTGCCTTACTCGGAAGGCGGTTCTCGCGAGACTTGGACGATCGACGACACCCTGCGTCACCGCAAGTCTCGCTCAAATTGGGACCCGTGAGTTTGCCCCCAAAAACAATCGCCGCCGCTCGGCGATACATCAGCGCCGGATCGCGTTCGCTTTCGGTTGGTGAGGTGAAGAAGACCTCGCCGTTTGAAAGGAATCGCGATGATTAAAAACAGAGAAAAGACGGTGCTGATGCATGCCGAGCCGAGCGGCGACTACGCCGATTATCTGGCTGGGCGACTGGAAGTGTTCACCACGTGGGGCCAGCCGAACCCGCTGACGGGACTACCTGAACGCCCGTTGGCGTCATGGGAGGTGTCGCTGTGAAGGCCGTCGGAGCTTCCGATAGGGCATCGGAGATGATGCGGGTGCATGCCAAGGGTGTGCCGCCGGTGTCGATGCCCGGGCAATTCGACGAGAGGGTCGGAAAGTTCGGTGCGTCGGAGGTCTTCCGCCGTTGCATCGTTCGGATCGATCCAATCACGGATCGAGGCTACGTGCTCGAAAGCTACTTTGTCGTCGGACGAGACCAGGCTGCCGAGTTGATCGGGATGTCCGTCGCCGGTCACTACCACCCGGAGCCCATCATTCGGGAGTTCATGGAGGTGGTCGACGCTTCGAGGACGACGAAACGCTTGTTCGACAAGGTCAAGTTGGCTGCCCTCGACCACGATCGCCGGACCAACGACGAGATGAAGCGCGATGCCAGTGTTGAATCGAGGTTGCCATGAAGCGCTGTTCGATCTGCAAGGGGTCGGAAGGCCCGTTCGACTCTCGCACACGGGTGTGCTTCAGCTGCATGCTCGATGAAGCAGGGATACGGAAGGCTCGACGACCAGTTCGCAAACCGAAGCGGGGGAAGCCATGAGCGCCTTGCTCGAAGAGGACTGCTGGCCTGAGTACTGGGCTAGTGAGGTCTACCGGAAGCAGATGCAGGTTAGGCTCGTACTCGGCCAACGGGTTGAAGTGTTGTGCGTGGACGACGTTGGTGACCTCGACCACCAAAGCCCTCGCTACGTCAGGTACGGGACCGTCCTTGCGATCATCGGCGACGAAGCGGTCGTCGAGACTGACGAGGGGTGGCTACTGATGGGGAAGAGCATGCAGTTCATGCCCACCCCGTAACCCACAGCGCTCCCTTGAACGCCGGACCTGGGCTCACCCCTGGGTCCGGCCCGAGCGCTCTCTCGGCCTTCGAGCAGGAACCCAACGTAGGAACCGGCAACCGAGCTAAGGAACCAGAAATGAGCAACGCCGGGGTGGAAAACCCCGGCGTTTGGGAGGTGAGGACCGGATTCGAACCGGCGTATAACGGTTTTGCAAACCGTTGCCTAACCGCTTGGCTACCTCACCGAAGCGTAATTTTCAGAAAGCGTACGGGTACTCGAGGACGGACCTTTGTGAAGGGAGGCGAATCCTACTCGCGGAAGGCCGCTCGTCAACGACAACCTATGCCGGACCACGAGACGGGCCAAAGCCGTCACTTTTTCAGGGGGACGGATAGGCCTTCGCTCGCGACCAGGACCTTGGTCGCCTTGCCTTCGGACTTGATGAAGGCCTGGCTCGTCTCGCCGATCAGGTCCAGGGCGTTGTCGCTGCGCTCCGGGTCGTGGTGAAACAGGGCCAGCTGCTTGGGCTCGGCCATGATTCCGAGGCGCAGCACCTCGGTGACGACCGAGTGACCCCACCCGAGCTTGGCCGGCATGTCTTCGGCCAGATACTGCGAGTCGTGGATCAGCAGATCGACGCCGTCGGCGAAGCGCGCAAGCTGGCTGATCGTGGTCTTGGCGTTGTCGGCGTTGATCTCGTTGTCGGTGAGGTAAGCGACGGAGGTGCCGTCGTCGTCGTCGATGCGGAAGCCCTGGGCGCCGCCGGGATGGTTGAGGATGATGCGGCGCACCGTCGCCGGCCCGATGCGCCATTCGGCCTTTTCGGGCCGCGCCAGCTCGAGGCGGGCGGGAATGTCGTCGACGCTGACCGGGAAATGGATGTCGTTGAAGATGTTCCGCTGGAACAGCTCCTGCGCGTCGTTGGCCAGCGGGTAGACGAACAGGTGCGTGTCGCTGCGATACAGCGGCGCGAAGAACGGCAAGCCGAGCACGTGGTCCCAATGCGTGTGTGACAGGAGCAGGTGCATCGGCGTCGTGCTGCCACGCTTCAACAGCGCGTTGCCGAGCGCGCGCATGCCGGTACCGGCGTCGAGGACCAGCGTGGAGTCATCAGACAGCCGCACCTCGACGCACGATGTGTTGCCGCCGTAGCGCACCGTGTTCGGGCCAGGTGCCGGAACCGACCCGCGAACGCCGTAGAAGGTGACCTCCATCAGGAACCTACACTCTATCAACATTGCCACCCCGGCCGAAAGGCTCCCGAAAACTCCTGGGGTTTTAGATGGCCGCCACGGGCCTCGACGGATGCGGGGAGGCGGGCTAGCGTGCAGAGCCATGTCGGTGCTGGCCCCGGGGTTGCTAGTCGCGTCGCCGCCGCCCGGAGATCCCAACTTCGACCGCTCCGTGGTGCTGCTCGCGGCGCACGGGCCGGAGGGCGCTTTTGGCTGGATCATCAACGGTCGCGAGCTGATGACCTTGCCCGAGCTGCTGGCGCGCTCGCAGGTCTCGGAAGCGCCGCCGGACCTTTCATGCTCGGTCCGGTTGGGCGGACCGGTGTCGCCGGAGCAGGTCTGGCTGGTGTACCGCAGCGAAGAAAAGTTCGCCGACCACGAGGGCCAGTTCGACGTGGGCGGCGGAATTACCGCCACCGCTTCGCGCAAGGTGCTGGAGACGATCGCGTCCGGAACCGTGCCGCGCAGCCTGATCGCGCTGGTCGGCTACGCCGGCTGGGCACCCGGTCAGCTCGAAAATGAGATCCGCAGCGGCTCGTGGCTGCCGATCGATTGTATCCCGGAGCTGGTGTTCGAGACCGAGCCCGAGCAAGCGTGGACGGCGGCGTACGGCCGCGTCGGCACCACGCCGATCGCGTTCACCGCGCGCACCGTCGGCTCGGCGTGACTCAGGGCAATGGCGGAGGCGGCGTCGAATCGCTGATCAGCGGTACGAACACGCAGCTCGAGCCCGCGCGGTAGTGCAAGGTGCCCTTGTCGTCGCGCTCGCAGGTCACCAAGATCTGCGAGTCGGCGCCGCCCACCGGCATCACCAAGCGTCCGCCTTCACGCAGCTGCGCCACCAACGGGTCGGGAATCGCGGCCGCTCCCGCGGAGACGAGGATGCGATCGTAGGGGGCATGTGCCGGCAAGCCCAGCGTGCCGTCGCCCTCTTGCACGACGACGTCGGTCACGCCGATCCGGCGCAGGGTCTCGCGGGCGCGGGCGGCGAGCTCGGCTTGACGCTCGATGCCGAACACGTCGCAGCCGAGATGCGACAGTAGCGCGAGCACGTAGCCAGAGCCCGAGCCCACCTCGAGCACGCGGTGGCGCGGCTGGCAATCGAGCGCGTCGAGCATCAGCGCGATCATCGACGGCTGGCTGATGGTTTGGCCCAGACCGATCGGCAGGGCCTGGTCCTCGTAGGCGCGGCTGACGAGGTTGGGGGGCAGGAACGCGGCCCGCGGTACCTGCTCGAAAGCCTCCAAGATTCGCGGTTCTTGCACGGAGCTGCTGCGGGCCACCCGCGCCCGGAGCGCGCTGCCTTCCAAGGTCGGGGGGGGTGCCATCGGGTTGGGATTTAGGCTGCCCGGCGAAGGCGTGCAATGGTCAGGCGTGCGCCGCCGGCTACTTGCAATCTCGGCCCTGTCGATGGGCGCGCTCTGGGCGTTGGGTGGGGGGCCAACCCGGGCGGAGGCCGAAACGACGCGTTCGCGCGGCTGCCCGAGCGAGATGGCGCGCGTCGGCCGGTACTGTATCGACCGCTGGGAGGTGAGCGGGGTCGACAAGCTGACGGGTGAGGCACTTTCGCCGTTTTACCCGCCCTCGCCGGGGCTGGTCAGCGAGGTCTGGCGCGGCTGGCTGATCGAACGCGACCAGCTCGGCGGCGCCGCCGCCCGCGCCATGCCTCTGCCTCCGCTGTCCGAGCTAGAGCGCCACGGTCGCTTCGAGATCAAGGCCGTTTCGCGGCCGGGGGCGATTCCGCAAAGCTACCTGTCGCAGGTGTTGGCGCGCCGCGCGTGCGAAAACGCAGGCAAGCGCTTGTGCACCCAAGACGAGTGGGTTGGCGCGTGCAAGGGCAAGGCCGGCCTCAAATACCCGTACGGCGGCAGCTACCGGCAAGGCATGTGCAACGTGTACCGCTTCGTTCATCCTGCGGCGGTGCTGCACGGCTCGGCTTCGCTCGGCCACCGCGATCCGCGCCTGAACCTGGTTTACGAAGGCGAGTCGCCGCTGCTGCGGACGACCGGCGAAACTCCGACCTGCATTTCACGATGGGACGACGAGCGGATCTTCGACATGGTCGGCAACATCGACGAGTGGGTCGAAGAGGGCATGTTCCTCGGCGGCTTCTACTCGCGCAGCACCACCCAGGGCTGCGAATCCAAAGTGTCAGTCCATGCCTCGGCGTACTACGATTACAGCACCGGTACGCGTTGCTGCCGCGACGCGCAGTGACAGCCGCAGGCTTTGGACGCCCGGCGCGAGCGGAAAGGTGGGCCGGCCGTCAGAAGTGTCACGCTGCCGGCTCGTCGCCGTTCCAACGTGGTGAGAAGGGAAGCGACCGATGCCATCCGAAGAAATGACGTGCGGCGAAGAGCTGGCTCACGATGCCGAAGTTCCGGAGCGGCTCGGCGAGCTGTGGGAGCACGTGGCCACCAACTTGGCCGCCCACGCCAAATGGGTCGGTACCGCGACGCCGGAAGCCGCTGCCGAGCACGATGCTCTGATGCACGTCGCGCGTGAGTACCGTTGCATCGCCGCCGCCGCCGAGCGCGCCGCCGCGATCATGCACGGCATGCATGACTTGGCGCCCGCCGTTCACGACGCGTCGCGGCTCGATCGCGCGGCCCTGGCTCACTTCATTCGCCGCAAGGTCGAGCTCCAGCTCGGGCTCGCCGATCTGTTGGTACGGCACGCCGACGACTCGCGCCGCGCCTTGGCCGAGCTCGAGCTGCAAGCCGACGCGTGACGGCACGGAGCGGCCTGCCATCACCCAATTGGGTGATGCATGAGCAAAACTTCGGGTGAGTCGCGGTCGGAGGCGGTGGTTTTACGCGGCCCTGACCACGAAAAAATTACGAGCCCATGCTTTCCGGCGTGGCGCACCGACGAAGTGCGGCTACCTTGCGGGACGATGAGACGAGTCGCTAGTCGGGGAATGATTCAGGTTCGGGGAGTCACGTATCGCGTGGAGCGGACCGAGCCGCAGTGTTACTCGGTCGTGCGGATTCTCGATGACGTGCACCTCGGCACATTTCGGACCCGGTCCGGGTTACGCCTGCACCCGCTCGATTGCGATTTCGACCTATTCGCCGAGATCGCCAAGACCGCGCTGCGGTTCGCGCGCACGAGCGGCATGATGCGCGCGGTGGCGGCGCCCAGCCTCGCTTCGGCGCCGGCAGTTACCCACCTGCCGAGCACGATGCCGCCGCGCTCCGCGCTGATCTAAGGCGCCCGACTCGCGCTCGACCAAGTAGTCGGGTCCCGCCAGGCAACGTGCTATGTCGGGCGGCGTGTCACTTCGAATCATCTTGGGTCTCGCGCTGGGCGGCGCCCCGCTGATGCTCGGCGGCTGCCAGCTGTTCAACGAAAAGCCGCCCGAGGCGCCGGCCGAGAAGCCGCCAGTGCTGCTGAGCCCGCCCGCGCCGCTTCCGCCGGAAGAGACGCCGCCGCCAGAAGCGCCTGCCAAGCCGCTGGATCCGCCAGACGCCAAGCCGATCGAGCCCGGCATCACCGCGACCGGCGCGCCGACGCGCGGCACGCTCCCGAAATCGGTGATCGACGAGCAGCTGAAATCGGCGGGGCCGAGCATCCAGGCTTGCTACGAGCGCGGCTTGAAGGCCAAGCCCGGGCTGCGCGGCAGCATCGACATCAACTTCGTCGTCGCGACCGACGGCAAGGTCGTCCACACTGACGCCGCCGAGGGCGACGACGCGCTCACCGATCAACCCACTGTCGACTGCGTGCTCGGCGTGATTCAAAAGCTCGAGTTTCCGCAGCCGAAGGGCGGCCGCGTCTTCATCAATTACCCGCTCAAGTTAGAGCCGCCCAAGTAGCTTGTCCGGCGCCATGTTGCTCGCACGCTTTCGGGCTTGGTCGAAGCCGCAGCGCATCGCGCTCGTCAGCGCTGTCGGCGTGCTCCTGGTCGGAGTCGTGGTTTGGTGGCGCCTCGGTGAGGCGGCGTACTTGCGGCTGGTGCTCGAGTCGCCGGGCGCCGGCAAGTGTGAGCGGCACCTCAGCCGCCCCGTGCTCGACCGCTCGATCGCTCTCGGCACTCGGTTCTTGCTCGCTCATCAGAAGCCCGCCGGCAACTTCGACTACGAATACGACTGGCGCACGAAAACGCTGTCCGAAGGCGACAACGAAGTGCGCCAGGCCGGCGCGCTGTGGGGACTTGCGCTGCTGCATCGAGATGCGCCAAAGCCCGAGCTGGCGGCCGCCATCGAGCGCGGTCTGGCTTTTTTCGAGCAGCACTCGACGGCAGCCAAGCGCGCACGCTGCACCGCCTATCCCGGCAACGAGTCCGGCAAGATCGGCACCGTGGCGCTGCTGGCGCTTGCGTACGTCGAGTATTTGCGCGCCGCTCGAGACCTACCGAGCGAGCATCGCGCCGACCTCGCGCAGCGGCTCGACCAATACCTGCGGATGCTGGTGGGCGCGGTGCAGCCGAGCGGCCTGTGGTTTGGCGATTATGACGTGAAAAATTGCAAACCGAGCGGAGAGCACTCTCCCTACTCGGACGGCGAAGCGCTGTTGGCGCTGGTCAAAGCCGCGAAGTACCTCGGCCACCGTGAGCTGCTGCCGGTGATCATGAACGGCGCCGCCGCGGGCAAGCGCCTGAATATCGAGCGCGCGCGCGCCGAAGAAGCCGACTCCGACGTGACCAAAGGTTTCTACCAATGGAGCTCGATGGCGTACTTCGAGCTTGCTACGAGCGACTTTCCCGACACGCGGGGTTACGGGGACACCGTGCTCGAGCTGGCAGACTGGATCATCGACACTCACCATATTCTTTCGCGTACGCGCAACACCGGTTACGCCTTCGAAGGCATTATTCACGCCTACGCGCTCGCCAAGCAGCGCGGCGACGCGCGCCAAGCCAAGCTCGCGTGCGCGATCGACATCGGACTCGAGCGGTTGATCGGCTGGCAAGTCGGTGGGCCACTGCCCAATCGCTACACGGCCGGCTCTGGAGCTGACGATGCCAAGAGCTTGGGGGGCGTGCAGAACGCCGCCTTCGAGTCGCCGCTTCGCATTGACGTCACTCAACATCAAATGCACGCCGCCGTGCTGGCGCGGCGCTACGTCTACTAGCCGTGCTAGGCTGGTGACGGGTGAGACGCGGGATGCCACCAAAATTCGGGACCCTCGCCGCTGCGGCGGGGCTAGTCGTGGCGCTCGGGGCGCCTCCGGCCCACGCCTACTGTCGCAGCATGAGCTGCAGCCTCGGAGAGCAGGCGGCGCTGCGTGCGGGACGCAAGCCGTGCAATCGCGACGCGAACGGCTGCGTGACCGAGGGCCAGCCCCAACATTGGGCGAGCCCCTGTATCGACTACGCCGTGCAGGTAGACGGCTCGCCGAAGCTCGGTTTGGACGCGGACGTGTTTCAGAAGATCGTGGCCGACGCGTTCGCGGCCTGGGCAAACGTGACCTGCCCACAGGGCGGCTCACCGCGCTTTCGGGCGCGCTTCCAGGGGTACGTCGGCTGTGATCGTCACGAGTTCGTCTGCGGAGACGCGAGCAAGAACGTCAACGTGATCATGTTTCACGATCGAAGCTGGCCCGGTGGCTCGAACGTGCTCGGGTTGACGACGCCCACCGGCGGCATCAGCTCGGGCTTGGTGGTCGACGCCGACCTGGAGCTCGATTCTCGCGACTACGCCTTCGACATCGACGGCTCCGGTAAGGCTCCCTACTCGCTCAAAGACGTTCTGTCCCACGAAATCGGGCATTTTCTGGGGCTCGATCACAGCAATGTCGACGGCGCGTTGATGTCCAAAAACTACGCGCGGTTGTCGCTGAGCCATGAGCTGCTGACCGCGGACGACGTCGCCGCGATCTGCGCGACTTTCCCGCCTGGCGCGCCGCTCGAATGCGCGGCACCGAGCGCTCCCGTCTACGACGCTTGCCAACTTGAGCCGGGCGCAGCGGAGCCGTGCGAGCTGGCGTCGATGACGCACGAATCGAAGGCCGGGTGCAGCGTGGCCGCTCCCGTGCCGCGAGGCAGTCTGGGGCTCGCTCCGCTGTTGGCCGGACTCATCTGGCGGCGCCGCCGGCAGTCGCCGCCTGGCTAGCGCTCCGCGCGCCGAGGCTGGCCGCGTGTTGCTCCCGTGCGTCACCGGGCGGAAGCTTCGTTCACGCGCGCGCCCCAACCTAGAAATAGAGGCCAAAAAGCCGCGGCATGAGCGTTGCACCACGCCTGCCCGGCATGCGCGGTTTGCGTCGCTCGTTTTGGCTCGCTGGTTTGGCGGCGCTCGCGTCTGGCGGCGCCACGCGCAGCTCGAGCGCCCAGCTCGTGCTCGTCACACCCGACGACGCGCGTGAGCCGCCCGCCGTCGTCCACGGAGAGCTAGCCTATGCGAGAGGGACGGGCGCGCCGGTGACGTGGCTGTCGCTGCGTCTGCGGCGTGGTCCGGCGGCGCTGATCGCGGCGCTACCGGCAGACGCGACGGTCGAGGCCGGCATCGACGCGTGGCTCGCCTCGCTCGAAGCCGTCGCGAGCCCGAACATACTGCCTCCGCGGAGCGCTACCGACTGTGGCAAGGCCGTCAGCTACGCGCACGTCAGCTGGCCGCGCGACGCGAGCACACCTCCGAGCGAGCTGCTCCTGCGTGCACCCGAAGACGTGACGGCCGCCCTCGACGAGCAAGGACTGGTAGCGCGAAGCCCGCTGCCAGCCGCCGAGCGCTACCTCGTGTGGTCCTGGCCGGCCTCGGAGCTGCCCCTGACGACCCGCACGTTGCGGATCGTCGGCGGGGCGACGCCGTTGACGTTGGCGCCCGGCGCCCCGTTCCCGCTGCTGATCAGCAGCATCACGCGCGGGCCCGAAGCGTTGCGCGGCGAGCTCGCCAATCAGCAGCTCCGCGTGACGTTCGTCGCCGGAGAGCCGTCGAGCGACTACCAGCTTCGGTTGCAAGACTGGCTCGGAACGCGCGACGAGCCGCTGCTCGAGACGCGCGCGACGGCGCCGCTCTTCGACTGGTCCATCTTCGCCGACGCTGTCTCGATGCGGCCGCTGTCCGACACCTACGCGCTGAGCGCCGGCCGCGAGCTTCCGGAGATCGAGGCCGACGAGTGCGCCAAGCAGCTCCACGCGCTGCGCGACGTGGACGCGCCCGGCCCGACCGCCTGTGGCGCCGCTGTCGACTTCGAACGGGCGCTCGCGGCGGCCGGCCTCGAGCAACCTACGCTGCAGCGCTTCGTCGTCTCCGGCGCCCAGGGGACGGTGCCGAACGACGTCGGCTCGGGCGGGGAGCCGAGCAATCCCGTATTGCGCGCCAGCTTGCTCGACGACGCGGCCTGCCCGAACGTCGACGTTGCGCCGCCGATCGTGCTCGATCCCCCGCCGCCCGAGCGCGGCTCGGGGCAGACCGGCAACGCCGCCACCACCGTCGTCGTGGAAGAAACGGTCGTGAGCGACGAGCCCGCCGACCCCGGCTGCAGCTGCGACGCCGGCCGCGATCCCTACTACGACGATCGTACCCGCATCGATTGCTCGTCCGACACCTCGAGTGAATACGACTCGAGCGACGGCTCCTGCTCGGCGGACACCTCGTCGTCATCGAGCGACGATAGCGGTTGCGGGTCGGACACCAGCAGCAGCAGCGGCGACGACACCAGCTGCGACGGCGGCAGCGAGGATAGCGGCTACGACGGCGACACTTGCACCGGGAGCGCCGCCCCCGATCGCTCTCAAAAAGCCCAGGCCCGCCTCACCGCGCGCCGCCGTCGCATGAAGACCAGCCTCTGGTCCCTGGCCCTGGCCGCCGTCGCGCTGCCGATTCGGCGGCGAAAGCGGCGCCAAATCGGCGGCGGTTGAAAGCCGGGCCACGGCCTTGCAATGTCCGTGGTCTCCCGATGAAGCCTCAGAGCTTTCGACGCCAGTGGCTCTTCCCGATCGTGTTCTTGACCGGCGCCGCGCTGGCGATCTTCTGGCTGTTCTACGCCGTCGATCACTTCTTCACTCACGGCACCGGCGCGCCGTCCGACGGCGGTTTGTTTTCGACCTACCTCAACTTCGATCCGACGAGTATCACCGACGCCGTCAGCTCGATGGCGGGCATGATCGCGGCCGTCTTCGGCATAGTGATCACGGTCGTTTCGCTGATCGTGCAGCTGTCCGCCGATCGCTACACGGGCGTGGCGCGGCTGTTCTTGAGCGATCGCCTGAACCTGTTCGTGATGGGCTATTACGTGATCGCCTGCGTCTGCGGCGTCTGGCTCAGCGTCTCGATCCACCATGACTACGTGCCGCGGGCGGCCTTGCTCGGCATGATCAGCGCCAACACCCTGGGCATGGTGCTGATGGGCCCCTACTTTCGCTACGTGTTCTGGTTCGTCGAGCCCATGAACATCGTCGACAAAATCCGCAGCGACGCGCTCCGCACCACCCTCCAGGCGTTCAACGCCGCCGAAACCGAGAAGATCGTGCGCGGGCAAGCGGTGACGCTGGGGGCCATGGAAGAGCTGACCGACATCACCAGCAACTCGATCTCGGGCAAAGACAAGATCATCGCCAGCGGCGCCGTCGACGCCCTCAAGGACTTCGCGCTCGAGTACATCAAGCACAAGCCGAACGCGGCGGCGGCCTGGTTCGACATCGGCCCCGATATCCGGGAAAATCCCGATTTCGTCGCGATGGACCCGGAGTCGCTGCAAGACCTGGAGCAGCGGCGCACGTGGGTGGAGTGGAAGGTGATGCGCCAGTACCTCGGCATCTTCAACGAGGCGCTCGTGACCATGCGCGACATCAACTACCTGGTCGCGATCGACACGCGTTACATCGGCGAGGCCGCCGCCGGGGCGCGAGACGCGGAGCTGATTCAGCTCGTGTTCCGATTCATGAACTCGTACCTGCGTGCGGCCCTGAACGCCCGCGACGTGCGCACCGCCTACAACATCTTGAACCAGTATCGCCTGCTCGTAGAGTCGATGCTGCGCCAAGGTAGCGCGGGCGCCGCCGTCGAAGGCGTGCGCCACATGTTTTACTACGGGCACGTCAGCTTCGACATGAAGCTCACCTTCGTCACCGAGACCGTCGCCTACGACGTCTCGGCGCTGTGCCAGATCGCGGCCGAGCTCGGCTTGCGACAAGAAGACGAGATTTTGCGGATGTTTTTGGAGCTCGACCGGCCGCTACGCGTCTCCAGCCAGGAGACGGCGCTGCTCGGGGTGCGCAAGGCCCAGGTCAAGCTGGCCGCCTACTACCTGTCTCAAGGCGCGGAAACCAAGGCGCGCCTGATCGCCAAAGACATGGAGAGCGAGCCGGCGGAGCGGCTGCAGTCCATTCGCCGCGCGCTCGAGAGCGTGACCAGCAAAGACTTCTGGGAGATCATCGATCGCGGACGTAACTTCGAGTTCATGCCTGAGGGACAGCGCGCGAAGCTCGCCGAGTTTTTCGCGTGGCTGAGCGTGAGCGCGTAGCGCGCGTGGGCTCGCGGCCCGTTCAGTAGTTTGCCGCTTGCTTCGCGCTGCCCAGCTCGATGAAGTCACGCCCGGCTTGATCACCGAAGTCGTCGCTGACCTCGACGCGCACCACCCACGGCCCGGCCCCATTCACGGGCGCGATCTTGGCGGAGTAGGTGTTGCCGGTATGGGTCCACGTCGGCTCGACCTGGCCGACGTTCACGAACACTTGCGGCTTGTTCTTGAGCTCGTCGGTGACGGGGCGGCCGTGGTGGTCGAACAGCTTGACGGTGACGAGCAGGGGCTCGCCGGGCCACCGCGCCGTCTTGGGACCGATGTCGACGTCCGCCTTCAACGTACGAGGCTCCAGCTTGATGCCAAGCTCCTCTTTCTTGCCGGGCTCACGCAGTCGCAGCAAGGTGCTCTCCCCGCGCGCGAGGCCCACGTCCTTGGGGACGGGGATGAACAGGCTGGCGCGGCCGTAGCTCGCCTCCAGACCTTCGGCGCCGATCAGCTTCACACGGCCGGCGCGGCCGAGGAAGATCGCGCCTTGAAGGAGCCGCGCGCCTTCCGGCAGCTCGGCGCCGATCACGCGCAGCGTCATCGGCTCCGACAGCGGGCTCTCGACGCCGAAGCCGTCGATGGTGCGACCCTGCACTTCGTACCGCCCCGGCACCAGCTGCGGCAGCTGCTGCGCCTCGGAGTGAAAGTCTTGTTCGATGATCTTCGTGCGCTTCCCGCCGTCGACCCGATAGAGGGCGAGCTGGTGGGAAGCGGCGTGCTTGCTGGGCGCGGCGCGAAGCTGGGTGCTGGCGTCGCCGTCGAGCGCCATCAGCATCGTCTTTTCCAGGCTGAGCTTCGGCGCTGCCGGCACGGGCTGCTCCATGGCGCTGCCGCCCGCGAACGAGCGGATGATGCCGCTCGGGAGCGGCTTCCAATCGTTGCCGAGCGCGGCCAGCATCTCACCGCGCACGGCGGCGACGGTGATGCGATCGCTGGCCGCGATCACCAGGCTCTGGCCACCTTTGGCGACCGCGCTCACCTTGCGCGGGCCTTGGATCAGCACCGCCGTCTTCGGGCTCTTGGTCTCCGGTAGCGTGACGCTCACGCGGCCGGCCGATAGCCTGAGCACCTGTACCGGCGTCTTCTCGTGGCCGGTCGCCGATAGCTCCAGCTTGATCGGACGACCGAGCTCGTACTTGGCGTCCTTGGAGAACGTCAGCAGCGCCCCGCCGGGTAACGTTCGCGTGTCGCTGCTCGCGGTCTTAGCCGTCGGCGGCGCCGCGCTCGCGGGAGCGACGAAACAAAGTGACAGGCCGGCGATCAGAAAACCTCGCGTGAACATGCCCTCCCGATACGGCGCGACGTTCAGGTGGCTTTAGCGCGTCGTGATCCCCACAGCGCCATACAGAGCAGGCATGGTAGCTGTGGAAAACTCCGTGAAAAGATCGTTTAGCGGCCACTGGCTCGTGGCACGGCTGTGCGCTTGCTCAGCCGCGTCAGACTAGCTTGTTCAGCTCCGCTAGCACCCCGTCGAGCAGCGTCTCGTCGCGCCGCATGATCGCGACGTTCAGCAAACGCACCCGCGCGTCGGTCGGCGGCAGATCTTTCATCAGCACGCGGGCGATGCCCATCTTCTTCTCGAGTCGGTCGTCGAGCGAGCCAGCCGCGGGGCGCGTGCTCGAGTGGCTACGGCGGCTGCGCGCGGCAGGTTTCAACTGGGAGTCGGGCGACGACTCTTGGCGTGGCCGGGCAACCCCATCGCGCGGGCGAATGCTCGAGCCTTCGTCGTGCGTAGCGACGAGGTCGGGGTAGGAAGGGTGCTTGGAGCCGATGTGAGACATCGTGTTTCTCTGCTTCTCACCCTGCTCGGGTGCGTCAGTCAGCCAACGACTCAGATGCAGGTTCTGTTCCGCGGTTGAGACCCCCGGCCCCCCGCATGGCTTGGGCGTCCGGGGCAACCCTTCAAGCTGCGGCAAGCGCTGGAGAATGTTGCTTGCGCTCCGGCCGCGAAAATTCTTGCGCAGGGGCGAGAGTGCCAACGCCCGTAGACTCCGTGCAAACCGACCATGACAGCGAGATCGCAGCAGTTTTCGGCCGGCCACGCCTCCTACACCCCCCGCCTGCGTCGCCGGACGTCCTCGCCGGCCCGGACAAGTGCCCGGCAATCGTTGCAGCCGCCTTGCGAAACCGGCGGTCGGTTTCTATGGTCTGGGCCCTAAACCCCGAAAGCCGACCCCGTTATGTTGATGAGGGCTACCCCCGAATCCCCGCGGATGTTCGAGAGCGATTTCATCGATCTCTTCTCCCGCACGCCTTGGACCATCGTTCCGATCTTGTTCGTACCGGGAGCTGCCTTCCTGTTTTGGGGCAGCCTGCACTACACCGATCTGGGTGTCCTGGCGACGCTGGGGCTCACCCTCGGCGGCTTCCTGTTCTGGACGCTGTCGGAGTACTGGCTCCACCGCCTGTTCTTCCACTGGGAGCCCCCCGGCAAATGGGGCGAGCGCATGCACTTCCTCGTGCACGGCGTCCATCACAAGTGGCCGAAGGACAAGTACCGGCTGGTGATGCCGCCGGCCGTGAGCATCGCGCTCTACTTCATCTTCGGCGCGCTGTTCTACTACACGATCGGCCCGCGCCTCACCTGGGGCGTGCACTGCGGTTACGTGATCGGGTACATGTTCTACGACATTACCCACTACTACATTCACCACTTCAACCCGAAGTCGGCCTACGGCTTGCGTCTGAAGAAGAACCACATGCTCCACCACTTCAAGACCCACGACCAGCGCTTCGGAGTCTCGAACATGGTTTGGGACAAGGTCTTCGGCACGACGGGGATGACAGGCAAGTGACCTCCGGGCTCGGCGGCGCGATCGCTGGCGCTCCGAGCCTGCACCACGTGGCGGTAGGCACGCGTGACGTCGAAGGGCTGGCCCGTTTCTACGCCCAGCTGCTGCGAGCCTCCGAGCAGAAGCGTCACACCGACGAAGCCGGGCTGCGCTCGATTTGGCTCGATCTATCGGGCGTGCTGTTGATGATCGAGCGCACTGAATCGCCGCCCCCCGCGCCGGCGCAGGGCGTGGGCCTCGGCGCCTTCCTTCTCGCGTTTCGTGCAGATTCGAGCGAGCGCGCCGCGTTCGAGGCGCGCGCCGACGAGCTGGGCGCGGCGATCGAGGACCGCTCCGCGTTCACGTCTTACTTGCGCGATCCCGATGGCAACCGCATCGCGGTGAGCGAGTATCGGGTGAGCGAGTGACGGTCGAGCTGCGCGGTCTCGAGCTCACGGTCGAGAAGCTCGTGCCCGGTGGCGACGGCTTTCTGCGTTTGCCGGACGGCCAGGCGCTGTTCGTGCGCGGGGCGGCGCCGGGAGACCGAATCCGCTTGGGCGCCGTCGAGAAGCAGCGCGGCACGCTGCGCGTGTCCGACTACGAGCTGCTCGAGCCGAGCGTCGATCGGGTCACCCCCGAGTGTCCGTCCGCCGCCAGCTGCGGTGGCTGTGACTTGATGCACGTGGCGCGCGGCGCCGAGCTCACGCAGAAGGCGGGCATGCTGCGCGAGTCGCTCGAGCGCGTCGGCGGCGTGTCGTTCACGCCCGCCGCGCTCACCACGGCTGGTGAGAGCCTCGGCTACCGCTCACGCGTGCGCTTCCATGTCGGACGTCACGGCAAGCTCGGCTTCTTCGCGCGCGGCAGCCATCAGCTTGTCGAGGTGCCGAGCTGCGCCGTGGCCGATCCGCAGATCAATCGAGCTTTGAGCTCGATTCGGCGGCTCGCGCGGCGCTTTCCGGAGGCCCTCGCCGGGTTCAGCGACGTCGAGCTCCGCGCGACCGAGAGCGGCGTGATTGCGCGTTTCGTGCCGAAAGACGGCATCAAGCCGATCGCGGCCGAGCCGCTTCTGCGCGCCCTTTCCAAGGAGCTGCGGGTAGCCGGCTCCGAGCGTGAAGCAGCGCAGCTCTCCGAGCGCCGCAGCGTCGCGAGCGACGTGTTCGTCGAGATTCCGGCCGACGCGTTTTCGCAGATCAACGCCACCGTCAATCGCGAGCTGGTTGCGGCGGTCAGCGCTGGCGCGCGCGAGCGAAAGCTCGAGACCTTTTGCGATCTGTTCGCGGGCGTCGGCAACTTCGCGCTGGCTCTAGCGCGAGCGGGGCTGTCGGGGGTGATGGTAGAACGCACCCAGAGCGCGGTCGAAGCCGCGCAGCGGGCGGCCGCCGCGCAAGCCATCACCGGCCTGCGCGCCCGCACCGCCGACGCCGGCCGCGCCCTCAGCGACCTGATCCACGAGGGCAAGCGCTTCGATCTAGTCGTGCTGGATCCGCCGCGTGAGGGCGCGCCTGACGTGATGTCGGGGATCGGCAAGCTCGGGCCGCGTACGGTAGCGTACGTGGCGTGCGATCCCGTGACATTGTCGCGCGATCTCAAGCCGTTACTGGCGGCGGGCCTGCGGATTCACAGCGTGCAGGCCTTCGATATGTTCCCGCGCACCCACCATTTCGAGACGCTGGTTTGGCTCGAGGCCTGACGAATTCGATCTCCAAAAGGTTGGCCCAGCGCGTCGCCAATCGCGAAAATTCGCGCTCGGAGGGCCCGCCATCGCTCTCGCGCTGTTAAAGAATCCCCGATGCACGTTCAGTCACTCACCGGCCTCTCTTCCGACACGATGCAGTCGCCGCGTTGGCTCGTGACGAACGGCGACACGACGGTCGGTCCCGTACACACCGAGCTGCTGTTGCGTGGCTACATGGGCGGGCGCATCCCCGAGCACTGCTGGGTGCGCGAGGTGCGCTGGGGGGCTTGGCGACCGCTCGATCGCATCCGTGAGATCGGCAGTCTGAAGCGTCGTTTGGCGCGCGACAAGACGCCGCTCAACTTGCGCGAGGCCGGGCAGGAGCTGCCCGCGACGCGCGACGTAGGTGAGCTGCTCACCTGGGCGCTCCAGCTGGCCGCCCTCGCGCTCGACGCCAACGCGGGTCTGCTCCATCGCTACCGCGCTCCGCTCGACATGCCCGTGACATCCGCCGTCTTCGGCGTGCCCGCCGAGAAGCTGGGCGAGGTCGTGTCGCGGAGCGATCCGAGCTACCTGCTGGCCCTGCGCGGCAAGTCGCTGTGCGGCAGCCCGCGCCTCGGCACCGCTGAGCGCCTGCTGGCCGAACGCCTGCAGCACGACGCGCCGCTCGCCAGCGTGTCGATGACGCCGATCATGGCGTCGGGCAAGCTGGTGGCCATGCTCGAGCTCGGCCGGACCGACCACGCATTTCGCGTCGACGATGCCGACGATCTCACCGAGCTGGCGGCGCGGGTCGCGCTGCGCCTCGGCTAGATTTCTCGGGCCCACAATGCTGCCCTGCGCCGCTCGGGGAGCGCGGTTTCATGGGCCGACATTGTCTGCTACCCTCACCTCGGGAACCGGACGGATGAGGAGCGCGGCTTACGCCGCGAGGGTCATGAAGCAATCCATCGTCAGCAAGTCGAGCCGCCTGCGGCGTCTGAGCGTGTTCGGCGGTTGTCTCTGCGCAGTGGCCGCCGCTTGCGACCGCCCTTCTTACACCTATTCCGACGTGCCGATCGGCGGCAGCGGCCCGACCTTCGGGGGCGGTCCGATCGTCACCGCCGGGACCCCCGCTGGCGGCACCACGAGCAGCCCGATTTGCGGGCTAGATCTGGCGATCGGGACTCCCGCGTTCGTCAAGCAAGTCGTAAACAATCAGCACCCCGCGCGCCTCGATGTCTACGTTCAACTGACGGACGCCGAGGCCGCTGAGCTGAAGCAAACGCGCACGCTGCTCGGTAAGCCGGCCGCGGTCGGCGGCGTCGCGCCCCCCTTGAGTAGCTTGTTGAATCAGCTCCTCATCACCGCGAGCGCCTCGCAAAGACCGCTCATCACCGAGCTCGCGGCGCGCTTCAAGGTGACCCGCGCCACCTGGCCCAACCCGTGGGCGCTGCGGTTGCTCGAGCATCCGGGCTCGGAGCACATGAACCCGCTGCGCGTGTCGTTCAAAGCCGAGGCCTGGATCGTGCGTATCTTGGACGGCATGGCCGCCGTCGTCGACATGAACAACGTGCCGGTCGCGATCGAGGCCGCGATCGCCGCGCCGGAGCGCATCGCCGCCATTTACTACATCTGGGACGATCGGACGCCGGGTGCTCCCACGTCGTGCGAGAACGGGCGCCGGGAGCTTGCCCTTGGAAACGAGGCCATGGTCGAGCAGTATTCTCTGGGTACGCCGGAGATTCTCGCGCGCCTCAACGCCGACATCGACGCGCTGTCGGTGGTGTTCGACGCGGCTCGACCTTGCACTACGTTCGACAAGAACGGCATGACCTTTCACGCCAACACTGTCTGCACCTCCTGGCGTCAGTTCAACGCGACGACCGAGTACTTCGCCTACCAGTGGTCGCTCAGCAATCCGGCCGAACAATACAAGCCGACAACGCAGAACCTCTCGGATCTGTTCGAAGCGCTGAAGGCCGATCGCTTCGAGCCCGACCCGTTCGTCGCCGAGCCCAACCTCATGCCCGAGCCCCCGCCGTCGATGGGCGGCGCTGGCGGGGCGGGGGGAGCGGCCGGCGCCGGCGCCGCTGCTGGCGACGGTGGCGCTGCTGGCGACGGTGGCGCTCATGCGTCGGGCGGTGCCTTCGAGGGCGGCAACCCCGGCCTCTAGAGCGCGGCGCAGAAGCCGCGCACCGCGTCCAAAACTGCCAGCTCGACCTGCGGCTGGGTCGTGCCTCGAGCTCTGAGCGACGTTTTGGTGGCTTCGAGCGAATGATCTCCGCCCTCGACCACGAACACCTCGCTGCGTGCGCTCATCTGCTGGCGCACGCGGTCGAGCTCCTCGAGCGGGCACATCGGGTCGCGCGCGCCCTGAACGAACATGACGGGCGTGGCGAGCGCGAGCAACACTTGGTCGCGCAGCTTGCCGTTCTGGCCGCGGAGCGGGTACCCGAAGCAGATCAACCCGGCCACGCTCGCCTCGAGCGCGACGTGGCAGCCGACGCGGCCGCCCATGCTCTTGCCCGCGAGCACCAGCTTCTGCACCCCGTCCGCTGCGGCTCGCTCCGCTTCCAGCTCCGCTCGATGCGCGGCCACCAGCGCTTCCAGCTTGTCGGGTGCCCTGCGCCCGCCGTTGCGCATGTAGGGATAGTCGAACGATCGGACGGAGCCGAGGCTACCGAGCAGCTCGGCGTAGCGGCGCATCCAAGCCGAGGATGCGGGCGCGCCAGCGCCAGGGGCGAGCAGCAGTCGCAGCGTCACGGGCCGGAAGCTAGCGCGCTTCGCGACGAACGACGGCCCACGGCGACGGCACAAAAGGACAACGGCCCGGAGCGAGGGGAGCGCTCCAGACCGCTGAGAAGATTAGGGAGACGGCGACCCAGGCGGAGGGGGGGGCACCAAGGGCGCCGTCTGCGACCTCCAGAGCGTGCACGGGGTGTGCCAAGCGTGAATCTGAAAGATATTGATATGTTACGGAATTTGTCGGGAATGTGTCATTTCAGTTCTGAAACGGTGGATGCGCACTCGAAACGTCGCCGTCATTGTCCGTATGACGCCAGGCGGCGTCAGCTAGCGTCGGCAAGCCCGCGCCCGTTCCGGAGCCTATGCTTGGCGGGTGAGTTGGTCGCTTAGGCTCGGTAGCGTTTCGGGCATCGCCATTCGGGTGCACTTCACCTTCGCTTTGTTGCTCGCGGCGTTCGCCAGCCACTTGGCAGAGCAGCAAGGCACACGCGGCGCTTTGTTCGGCGTGTTCCTGGTGCTCTGCTTGTTCGGCTGCGTCGTGCTCCACGAGCTGGGGCACGGGCTCGTGGCGCAGCGCCTGGGCGTAACGGTCCGCGAGATCGTGCTGTTGCCGATCGGCGGGGTGGCTCGTTTGCTCTCGGAGCCCAAGCGACCCTCGCACGAGCTTTTGATCGCGCTGGCGGGGCCGTTCGTCAATGTGCTGCTGGCGCTGGCCGCCTTCCTTGCCCTCCAGGGCTCGTCGATCCCGTCGCTCGCGACGATGCCGATCGAAGCGTTCACCACGCCGAGCGTTCACGCCGTACTGTTGCTCTTGCTGTACAGCAACATCACCCTGGCCGCCTTCAACATGCTGCCGGCGTTGCCGATGGATGGCGGCCGTGTGCTGCGCGCGCTGCTCAGCTTCTTCTTCGGTCAAGTGCGCGCGACCAACATCGCGGCCGGAATCGCGCAGGTCCTCGCCGTTGCGCTCGCGCTGTTCGGCCTGCAAGGTCAGCCGATTTTGGTGCTGATCGCCCTGTTGGTGTTCATGGGCGCGGGCCAGGAGCGGGTCACGACGCGTACGAATGCGCTGCTCGCCGAGCTGCGCGCGGGCGAGGTCTGCGATCCACACGCGGTCACGTTCGCGCCCGGCGACAGCGTTGGGGCCGCGGTGGACCAAACCCTGCGCTCGCCCCAAGCTCACTTCCTCGTCTCTCACGGCAGCGAGCCGATCGGCACGTTGTCGCGCGACGACTTGATCGCTCTGGCGGGCCGGGTCGGCCTGCACGCTCCGATCACCAGCATCACCCGGCGCAGCCCCCTGACGATCGCGCCCGACCTGTCGCTGTCCGAGGTCCGCCGCGTGCTCCAAGAGAATGGGGGAGCGCCGGTCGTGGTCCGGGGGGACGACGCCGCCGCGCTCGGGGTGCTCGGGCTCGAGGACGTTTCGCGCATCGCCTCGCTCACCGATCACCTGGCCCGAGGCGGTGTGCGCCGTCCCGTCGCGCCGGATCCGGAAACATCCGCCTAGCGCGGGCTTTGTTCGCGCTTTCCTTACGGCACGGCTCCATGCTGGAGTGCGCCGAAGGTGGATTCATCGACTCAGCCCAAGGCGCTCAGGGTTCTGTTCTTCGCGGAGACCTGGGAGCGCTTCAGCTACTACGGCATGCGCGCGCTGCTCGTCTACTACATGACGAGGCACTTCCGTTACAGCGACGATGCGGCCTACGTCGTCTACGGCAGCTACACGGCGCTGGTCTACACCACGCCCGTGATCGGGGGGATGCTCGCCGACAAGCTGCTCGGCGGTCGCAAAGCGGTGGTGTTCGGCGGGTTGTTGATGGCGCTCGGCCATTTTGCGATGGCGTTCGACTCCCTCTTCTATCTGGCGCTGGCGCTGCTGATCTGCGGCAATGGCTTCTTCAAGCCCAACATCTCCGCGATCGTCGGCCGCGTGTACGCCGACGACGATCACAAGCGTGATCGCGCTTTTGCCATCTTCTACATGGGCATCAACCTCGGCGGCATGGCCGCCGGTGTGTGCGGTTACCTCGGCGAGACGTTCGGCTGGCATTTGGGCTTCGGGCTGGCCGGGTTCGGCATGTTGATCGGCCTGGCCGTGTTCTGGTGGGGGCAGCGCTTTCTGGGGCACTCCGCCGAGCCGCCGGACCTCGTGCGGCTGCGCCAGCCCGTGCTGCTCGGCCTGAGCCGCGAATGGCTGACGTACCTGGGCACGCTGGCGGCTGTCGGCGTGGCGTGGGGCCTGGTGCAGCAGGGCGAGCTACTCGGGTCGTTGCTGCTGATCGTCGGGCTGGTGACGCTCGCGGGCCTGCTGTTTTACCTGGCCCGCGTGGCGCTGCCGGCCGAGCGCGGGCCGCTGTTCGTGGCGATCGTGCTGATCGTCTTTTCGACCATGTTCTGGGCGTTCTTCGAGCAAGCGGGCAGCTCGATGGCGCTGTTCACCGAGCGCAACGTCGATCGCTCGGTGCTGGGCGTCGAGATCAAGCCGTCGGTGTTCGCCTCCGTGAACTCGGCGTACGTGCTGTTGTTCTCGCCGTTCTTCATCTGGCTGTGGCAGAGGCTCGGCGCGCGCGAGCCGAGCACGCCGCTCAAATTCGGCCTCGGCACCGTGCAACTGGGACTCGGGTTCGGCGCGCTGTGGCTCGGCGCGGTGGGCGCCAAGGCCACTGGCGTCGTACCGCTCGCGTGGTTGATGCTCGGCATCGGGCTGCACACCACGGGCGAGCTGTGCTTGTCGCCAGTCGGGCTGTCGATGATCACCAAGCTGTCGCCGCCTAGAATCGTCGGCGCCATGATGGGGGCCTGGTTTTTGGCCAGCGCTGAAGCCCAGTACATGGCGTCCGCGATCGCGCGTTTGACCGGCGTCAAGGGGGCGGAGAGCGCCGCCACCGCGCTCGCCCCCGCCGATACGGTCATGGTCTACGGTTCGGTGTTCGGCGGCATCGCCCTGATTGCTTTGGTCATCGGGGCGGTGATGTGCGCCGTTTCCCCCCTTCTGGCGCGCCATACGGGCGCTCATCGATGAAATAGCGACTTGGCAGGCGGGGCCCGAGGCGTTCAGAATCCGGGCCCCCGATGGCGGACCTATCTACGAACTTGCCCTTGACCGAGGCGAGCGACGCGGCGGAAGTGTCACTCGCGCTCGAGACCGCGCGCGCGCTTTGGGCCAAAGGCCTCGCGCTCGAGTCAGTGCGCTGGATCCAACGCGCGGCCGAAAACGCCGAGTCGGCCGGCAACGACTTACGCGCCGTTTCGCTGGCGCGCGCCGCCGCCGATCTGCGCGCCGAGGTGACGGTCGAGTCGGAGCCGCCGCGCACGCTCAGCAACGACGCGCCCGCGCTCACCCCTTATGACGATTTCACGGAGCCGACGATCGTCGATTCTCCGGCCTCGTCGTTGGCGCGCGTGGCCGCGCAGAGCAGCGTGCAGATCGCGGAGATGCCGCCGCCGGCGGCGTCGGTGATCGCGGCACCGTTGCCGTCGGCGCACACGGCTGGCGCCGGCGTCGCAATCCAGCATCAGACGGTGCGGGTGTGGGTGCTCGGCGCCGCCGCGGGCGCGCGCGAGCTCTCGGTTCGCGTGGTCGAAGAGGGCGAGAGCGCGCCCTCCGGCGCCACCGAAGCGCTGCTCGTCTCGCTGCACCCACAGGCTCGGCTCGTCTGAGTCAACGCGCCTGGCGCAGCTCGGAGACGGTCTCGGCGTCGACCATCAGCGGGCCGATCGGCACCTTGGCGAGCGCGAAGTCGATCAGGGCGACGCGGGCGGTGACGCGGGGACCGCAGGAAATTCCGCACGAACGCGCGGCCCACGCCACGATCGCCCGGGGGTCGGTGCCACCTTCGCGCAGCTCTTGCAGGCTCAGGTCGTCCTCACGCTTGGCGAGACGGCGGCCGGCTTCGTCGCGCACCAGGGGCACGTGCACGTAGCGCACGCTCGGCAGATTGAGCGCCTGCTGAAGCAAGATTTGGCGCGCCGCGCTCGACAACAGATCTTCGCCGCGCACGACCTCGGTGACGCCCTGACGTGCGTCGTCGACCACGGCTGCCAGTTGGTAGGCAGGCGCGCCATCGCGCTTGCTGATCAGGAAATCGCCGACCTCGGCTCCTACGTCGAAGCTCCGTTCGCCGAGTAGCTCGTCTGCGACCGTGACGGCGGCGTCAGGCACGAGCAGCCGCAGACCTGCGGCCTTGCCGGTTTGCTGCTGAGCGGCGGCCAGCGACGGATAGCGGCCGCGGCACGTGCCGGGATAGCGCGGCTCGCTGTCACCGAGCTGGGGGGCGCTCTGCGCCGAGCGCACGTCTCCGCGCGAGCACACGCAGGCGTAAGCCAACCTGGCTGCTTCCAGCTGCCGGGCGGCGCCGTTGATCTCGTTCAAGCCGCTCGATTGCACGTAGTCGGGGCCGTCCCAGTCCAGGCCCAACCAGCGCAAATCGCGCACGGCCGCCTCCGCCATCTGCGGCTTGGCGCGCGGTCCGTCGAGGTCCTCGAGCCGCATGAGCAAGCGGCCACCGACGCTTCGCGCGCGCCACCAGGCGACGAGAAAGGTTCGGGCATGCCCGAGATGCAAGAGCCCGGTAGGGCTCGGAGCGAGGCGACCGACGTACACGCCGTCACGTTACTTCGGGCAGCCGCAGCTGGCGACGCGCTGCGAGGCATCGTCGCGAATTCGCCGCGCCCGCTCGCAGCGCTTGCCGTCTTCGTTGTCGAGGCGGCAGACGGCGTCGCTGGCGCGATTCAAGGACGAGAACGCCTTGCACGCCGTCTCGCAGGCGCTCGACGCCTCGCGGGTCGGTGAAGGCGGGCGGCGCGGCTGCTCGGCGCCGTCGGCGCGCGATGCCTCGGCCTTGGGAGCTGGAGCGGGCGCGGGCGCCGCTGGCGCCGGAGGCGGCGCTCCCGCGGAGCCCGGGCCGCCGTCGTTGAGCGCGAGCTGATCGAGCTGGGCGCGCGCTTCGTCGAGCTGCGCCTCGGCTTCGGCCAGGGTCATCGGCGCCGCCTCTTTCTTCTCCGTCAGCGCGTCCGCCGGTGTGGCCGCCGTCGGCGCGGATTCGGCGGCGGGCGCCGGGGCTGCCGCCTGGGGGGCGCGGCTACAGCCCGCGGCCAGGGCGAAGGCGAGCAGCAACGCTGTACGTCCCAAAGCTCGTTGAATCGACTTCATGAGGCCCTTCGAACCAGACGCACGAGCCCGACAAACGGGTCAGCCCACCGAAAACTTTCAGATCTCGGCCACCATGTAGGCCAGCCAGCCAGGTTGGTTGGGGGCTCGGGTGCGCTCTCGGTAAGCGTCCTGGCTCGGGTCGTTGCTGGTGTCCCAATATACGTGAACTTTGGAAAAGCCGGCCTCGCGCAGCAGCTCTTGCAGCTCCGGCATGCTCCAGAAACGCCAGTCGTAGCGGAATGCCTTGGGGAGCTTGGTTCCGTCCTGAAACTCGAAGTGGATGTAGTTGGTGACGTCGTGGGTGATGGCGTCGAAGGTGTTCTGGTCCCACACGTAGGTGAAGCCCGCCTTGATCTTGCGGTGCTCCTGCATCGGCTCGTGCGACTCCCAGCCGCCGTAAGCGTCGAGGAAGAACAGGCCGCCCTTGGCGAGCCCGCCGCGGACCCGCTTGAAGTAGTCGACCATCGCTTCGCGCGTCTTGAAGATCCAGTAGCTGAAGTTGAAAGCGCAGATGATGTCGTGCTTCTGCGCGACCTTGGCGCGCACGTCTTGGCGCAGCAGCGTCACTCGCGCGCGCTCGGCTTCGCTCAGGGGGCTGAGGTTGTGCTCGGTGCCCCACGCCAGCACGCCGCGATCGATGTCCACGCCGGTGGCCACCCGCTGCTTGGAGCTCTTCACCCACGACGCGCACAAGATGGCGGTGCCGCAGAAGTCTTCACGCAAGCTGAGCGGCTTCTTGCCCGCGATCTTCGTGAACCAGGAGCTCAAGAAATCGACCTCGGTCTCAGGGGCCTGCACCGAGAGCTGGTACAGCACGTGTTTGTCGGCGGTCTTGGCCGTGAAGCGCGATCTCTGAGCGGCCCGTTTACGTCTGGCTTTTGGCATCGGCCAGGCATCTAGCCGCGCCGAGGCCGGTCGTGAACCGCTATTTGCAACGAATCAGCCGCGCCCAGGTGCGGCGGTCGGCCACGTAGGCCAGCACCGCGCCTTCCGCGACGGGATACAGCGACACATCGGCGAAACCGCGCGCGGTCGCCAGCTGCTCGGAGTGAGCCGTCTCCTCGAGGGTTAGCTCCGAGAGCATCAATTCCTGGTGCGCGGTCGGGCTCGCGTCGGCCGGACGTACGTAGATCGCGGTGGGCGCTCCGCAGAGCAGCGCTGCCGCGCTCGGGGAGCGATCGAGCCCGTTTTCGTAGGTGCGCCAGCGCAGCGGCGGATCCATCTTCGGCTCCTTCTCGAGCGCCAGCGTGGCCAGGCCGAAATGGACGGAGTCGCGCTCGACGGGCAGGATCAGCCAGCTGCCGTCGTCGGTGCCGACGCTGGCGATCTCGGTCATGCCCTGGGTCGCGCCCGATACCCAAACCACGACGTCGGGATCCAGAGCGCCCGTCGCCATCCGCAGCTTGCGCGCGTGGACCGGCGTCATGCCGCTGCGGCCGTCGATGTAGCTCGCGATCACGTCCGGTCCGGCGCGGGTCAGCGAAACGCTGCTGGCGGCCGCGCCCTCGGGGGTGAGATCGAGCTGCCTGCCGTCCGGCAAACGCACCCGCGCTAGCGAGTCTTGCTTGCCGACTGGCTGCGTGATGTAAGCGACAACGTCGGGCGAGCTGGTGACGGCGACGCGCGTGCCGTCGCGAGCGTCGTTGGTCAAGACTTCCAGGTCGCCGCCGGCGAGCGCACGCCGCACCACGCGTCCCTTGGAAATCCAGTACGCGTGGGTGGCGGTCAGCGCGGGGCCGCGCGCGACGGGCCAAAAATCCTGAGGCCCGCGCGTGAGCTCCTCGAACGCGCCCGCCGCGGGCTTCTTCGATTTGCTCGGCGGGGCGACCAGCCGGGAGATAGCCAGCTCGTCGCCGCGCGTGATCAGCACGACGCCGTGGGCGAACGCGGACGCGGGCGCCGCCGGACCCACGTCGTTGAGGCCGTCGAGCAAGTAGCGGCTGTTCTCGACCGGCGCGTCGTCTTTTTCGTTCGTCGCCAGCGGCTTGGGTGGCTTCGGCTTGCCTTTGCCGGGGGAGCGGCCCGACGCATCGCCGGCGGGGGCGGGCTCTGGCGACGGGGGCAGCGGCTCGGCGGAGGCTTTCGGTTTCTTGGGCTTGGGCGCTGCTGCCGGCAGCGGGCCAATCGGTGAGCCGCTCGAGCCGTGACTGTCGCAGGCAGCGAGCGCCAGCGCGATCAGGCTCGGTAGCGTGCGGCTTCGAAGAAATCGCCTCACGCTCGCGATGTTAGCCCCACTTTCGAGCGCGTGGGACACCTTCGACTAGTGCGTGTCCCTAAATTGGGGGCGCTCGGGCGTGCCCGTAGACGTGCCCGTGACGGGCACGTTTACGGCGAGACCAGCAATTCAGGGACACGCCCTAACCCGCGCTCAGGTGCTCGATCAGCGTCTTCGTCCCGAGGCCGATCAGCACCAAGCCGCCGAGCGCGTCGAGGCGGCTGCCGAGCGCGGCGCCGAAGCGATGCCCCGCGAACAAGCCGAGCGCGCTCAGCGCCGCCGTCGTCAGGCCGATCGCCAGGAGCGAGACGCCGAGCGGCGCGTTCAGCAGGGGTAGCGCGACGCCCGCCCCGAACGCGTCGATGCTCGTCGCGATCGCGAGCAGCAACAAGACCTTGAGGCCGAACGCCTCGGTCTCGCTCAGCGGCTCTTGCTCGCCGGCATGAAACGCCTCCCACAGCATCTTGCCGCCGATGCCGCCGAGCAGGGCGAAGATCAGCCAATGATCCCAGGCCGCGATCGATTTGCCGACGCGGCTGCCGAGCGACCAGCCGAGCAGCGGCATCAACGCCTGAAACCCGCCGAAGAGGCTGGCGACGAGCAGCACGTGGCGCGTACGCACGCGCTCGACCATCAAGCCGCGCGCGGCCGCGACCGCCATCGCATCCATCGACAGCCCGAACGCGAGCAGCAAGATCGCGCTCAGCTTCACGGCGACGCCGCTTCGACGCGCTCGACATTGCCTGTCAGCAGGTCGGTGATGTACGGCTTGCCGTCGGGGCCGATCGTGATGCCGGCGAGCGAGCCTGCCGGCATTGCCGTGTCGAGCACGCGCAAGGCCGTCCCCGCCCGATCGAACAGGTGAATCTTGCCGGTGGCGTTGTCGGTCACGTAGAGCGTCGAGCCCGAGAACGCGATGCCGCGCGGCTTTTGGAGCGTGCCAGGCCGGACCAGCTCGTGAGTCGTCGCGCCGTCCATGAGGCCGCTGGCCTGGAGCGCCTCCAAGATTTCGATCTTGCCGCCGGGAGTCGCGGTGCTCGGATCCACGCTGAGCACGCGGCCGTGCCCGGTATCGACAACGTATATCGAGTGGCGCTCTGGGTCGTACACGAGGTGACTCGGCACCTCCGCCACCCGCGACAGCTGCCCCGCGATGTAGCGGTGTACCTCACCGTCGGCGTGATCTTCGCCCCCAATCTGATGCGGAGCGTGAAAGTCGACGCGATCGAGCGCGCCCGCGTCGCCGTTGAACACCCAGTAGACGTTGGCTGATTCATGGGCGATACCCATGCAGAACGGCGTCTCGTGCAGCATGTCGAGGTGGGTGCCGTTCTGATCGGGTAGCGGCTCGACCCCGAAGATGTCGGGGCTCGACGACCAGAGCACGGGACCCGCGTACGCGATGCCGTCGTCTTCGTAGTTGTCGGTGTAGGCTTCGCCGCAGCTCGCGAACAGCTCGCCGTCTCCCCACGCCATCGCGGTCGGGCGTCGCATGAAGTGCCAGGCGTTGCCGTCTTGCTTGATCACGGCGCGGGCGGCGTCGCCGGGCGCGTCGCTGATCACCGCCATCGCACCCGGCAGCGCGCTACATCCACTGTCATCGTCGCGCGTGCAGGGTAGTCCGCTCGGGAACTGGCGCAGCGCGACCCACAGCTCACCGTCGACGGTTGGATTGAAGGCCAGGCTCGTCGCGCTGACCGGTACGCTGGCGGCCGGCTCGTAGACCCTCACCAACGCTACGCGCTCGGTAGGCGCGCTCGGGTCTCCGCCGCCTTCGTCGAGCGCCTCCGACGAGCAACCCGCGAGCAGTAACGAGCTCAGGAGGGCGGAGGCGAAGACGCGAGGGGTGAGCACGCCGCGCTAGCCTAGCTCCGACGCGCGGCGGGCGCAGGCTTACGCGGAAACGGCCGGTCGGCTTGCTTGCAGCTCGGAGCAACTCACGCCGCGCCGCGGGTTGCGTCGCCCGACAATTCGCGGGAAAAAGGACGGCCCCATGATCGCTCGCTGCGCCAGGTCGGGTTCGCGGTTCGCCTCCGCCACGTTGCTGTTGGCCCTGGCCGGCTGCGCGTCGCGGGCAGCGCCGGCGGCCGCGCCCGTCGGCACCAGCCCGAGCGACGCCGCGGCGGAAGGCCCGAGCTCGGGCGCTCAGCCTGGCGGCGCCAGCACGGATCCGGCCAGGCCGGGCGGCGCCCGGACGGCGGTGTCTCCCGCTCCGCCTCTGCCGGGCGGGGAAGAGCCGACTCCGGACAAGGCCTTGCCCGAGCTGCGGGTCGAAGCGCTCGGCATGCACGTCGGCGGCGGCGACAACTCACCGGACGGTAAGGCGCCGTTCCACCGCGCCCTCGAGCGGCAGTTCCCGGCGTTCCTCGAGTGCTATCGGCTCGTCGACGACGCGTGGACGGGCGGCAGCTTCGGCATCGATCTCAAGATCGGCCGCGGTGGCGGTGCGCCTACGCTGGAGCAGCCGCGCACGAAGATCCGTGGCACCGGCTTCCGCGAGTGCATGGTCGCGGCGTTCGGTAGGGTGCAATTCGAAAAACCGAAGGCGGGGCCGACGGTCGTAAGCTACTCGGTGATGTTCACGCTCGGCCGCGGCAAGTCACGCTGAGCGGCGGCCGAAACGCGAAAACGGCATCGCCGCCGGCGCGCCACGCAGCGCCACGTCGGCCAGGTGTCGGAGCAGCGGCAGCTCGTTCGGAGCCGTCTTGCCCAGCGCGTCGAAGTGCGCGAGCGCCAGATCGAGCTCACGCAACACCTCCAGACACTCGAGCGTCGCGCCCTCCATCTTGGCGATGGCGTCCGCCAGCGGCAGCCCCGTTCCCAGCCACTTACCGAACCGCCCGGTGCGGCCGCCGTTGCAAGTCACCATCAAATCGCCGGTGCCGGGCAGCCCGACGGCTGTCTCGGGCGCGCCGCCAGTCAGCTCCACGACGCGCTGCATCTCCAAGATCGCCTGCGCGAACACTGCGCTTTCGTAGTTGTGATGCGCCACGCTGCCGTGCTGGCCGCCGCGCGCTTCGTGCACGCCCGCGCCAAAGCCGACGCCCATCGCGAACGCGTTCTTGAGCGCCGCGCACGTCTCGGCGCCGACAAGGTCGGGCTCGGTGTGCACGAAATAGAACGGCCCGCGCGCGAGGTCGGCCCACGCTTCACACGCCGAGAGCGAGCGCCCCGTGAATACGATGCTCGTCGGCACGCGCTGGAGCAGCTCGCCCGCGATGCACGGACCCGCCACCCCGACCGGGCACACCTGCGCCGCTGCCGGCGCGGGCAGCAGCGCGCGAAACACATCCGGCAGTACGTCGAGGCGCGCGTTTTGCCAGACCAAGCCCTTCGAAATCATCAGCACCGGCTTCGGCGCGCGAGCGAGCTGCTCGCCGAGCGCTTCCGCCGCCCAACGCACGCCCGCCGAGCTGACCCCGAGCGCGATCGCGTCGGCGCCGTCGAGCGCCGTCGCCAGCTCTTCGACGAAGTACGCCGACACCCCGGGCACGGCCGCGCGCAGCTTCGGGTGCGGCGCGCCGGCTTTCAACGCGACCACGATCTCGCGATCGAGCGGGGTGCCCACCAGCCGGAGCTCGTGACCGTTCGCGACGAGCGGCGCCGAAAGCGCGCTGCCCATCATGCCTGCTCCCACGATCGCGATCACGGCCATGCGCGTCTCTTAGCCAGAAGGCGCGGGAGCGGCCAGCTCCTTCTTCTTTGCGGGCTCCCGAGGTTGACCGGCGGCCTCGCCGAGCGGCAGCGGCGGCAAGGTCGGCAGCGTCAAGCTGGTCGGCACCGGCGGCAGACCTAGCTCCTTACCGATGCCCTCGAGCTTGCGCCCGACCTCGTCGCCGATGGCTTGCAAGTCTCTGGCGTTCGGGGTGAGCGCGAGCAGCTCCGAGAGCGACAGCGGTCGTAGCCCGCAGCCCATGCCAATCTTCTGCGTGAGCTTGGCGTTGGCCAGGTCTTTGGTCGTGGCCTCGATGCCGACCTCGACCGCCACCGTGCCCCCGATCAGGGCCTGCGCTGCCCGTTTGCCTTGCTTGCCCGAGGCTCTGCCCAGCAGCTGGCCGAGGCGCGATTCAGCGGCGGCGCCCGCCAAAGCGTCGCAAGGCAGCGCGCCCTTCAGCAGCAGCTCCGCCCTCGCTGCCAAGCCCTCGCGCCGTACCGTACCACCGCCGTGCAGCTCGAATTTGCCGGCTTTCACCCGCGAGCTCGTCAGCGTCACGCCGTTACGCTGCCCGTCGATGACGAGCTCGCTATCGAACGTCGTTTCGTCGCCGAACACGAAGCCGTCGAGCTCGGGCGGATGCGGCGGAATGAAGCCTTTCAGGCTCGAACGCAGCTTGCCTGTTATCTCGGCGCCTTGCAGCACCGCCGCTGGAAAGGCAAGCTCGACGTCGCTCGACACGATCACTTCGGGCAAGGGCAGGGGAATGCCGAGGCCCTTGCCGAGCAAGCCGAGCTTGGTCGGCGTGAGCACCAAATGCAGCTTGCCCGCGCCTTTGGCGTCGACGCTGGCATCGAGCCGCAGCGGCGCCGCTTGCGCGCGCTGATCGCCGAAGCCGATTGAGACGTCGCCTCCGGTTTGGGCGAAGCCGGCGCCGACTTTGCCGAGCTCGAACCCCGAGAGCTTGCAGCTTTGCGCCGAGAAGGCCGCCCCGAACGCCGTCCGTGTCAAAAAACCGTTCGATACGGTGAGCCACGGCGCTTCTGCCGGCGCTTCCGCCACGCGGAGCTCGATCCGGCTCGCCACCACCGGGGCCTCGAAGGCGCGCGGATTGTTCTTGGCCCACTCGCCCAGCTCGAGCAAGACGCGCGGTAAGCTGCCGCTCACGCCGAGCTGCACGTCGGACAATTGGACCAGTGTCGGCTCGAAGCTCTCCAGCTGTACGTCGACGAGGCCGAGCTTGGCCTCGAACGCGGGCGCGCCGATCAATTTGGCGTTCGCGCCCGCGAGCTGCACCCAGTGCAGCCCGAACGAAATCGAGCCCGGCGTTAGGTCGATGCCGCGGGCTCGGGCTTCTGCTACGACGCGCTGCTCGATGTACCTGGGCACGTAGACCTTGAGCCCCACCGCGATGCCGATGAGCCCGACGACGATGATTCCCAAGCTGATGAGCAGGCCTCGGCTTCTCTTCACGGACCGAGCCTAACATGCCCAACTACCTCACCCCCGAGGGCGCCAAGAAGCTTCAGGCGGAGCTCAATCAGCTGCTCAACGTCGACCGGGCCAAGGTCGTGGCCGAAGTCGCCGAAGCCGCCGCCCAGGGCGATCGCTCGGAGAACGCCGAGTATATCTACGGTAAAAAGAAGCTGCGCGAGATCGATCGTCGCATCCGCTTCATCACCAAGCGGCTCGACGCGGCCGTGGTCGTCAAGCAAGACACCACCCACGGCGAGGTGCGGTTCGGCGCGCGGGTCGAGGTCGAGGACGAAAATGGCAAGACGAGCCGCTACCTGATCGTCGGGCCGGACGAAGCCTCGCCCTCCGACGGCCGCATCAGCTTTCAATCACCGCTCGGGCGCGCGCTGATGAAGCGCAAGGTCGGGGACGTCGTGAGCGTCGTGCGGCCCGCCGGCGAAATCGAGATCGAAATCAAAGCCATTACCTACGAATAGAGCGCGCGCGTTCGCGTTGCGCCCGCCCCGGCGCTGCGCGCTCGTTGGGTTTGGGCAAGGCCTGACTAGTCGTGGGCGCGTCCAGCTGGACGCGCGAGAACCAGGCCTACCCCCACACTCGCTCCACTCAGCGAGCGACGGGCCAGCGAACTCGATAGCCGCGCCCGCGCAAGTACTGGATCGCGTCGGGTGCACCCGCTGTCCCCAGTCGTTGTCGGAGCTCGTACACCTGGTTGCGTGCGGCGTTGCCACCGACGGAGCCATTGAGCACGACGCGGTTCAGCTCCTTGGATGGTACGAAGCGCTCGGAGTGATCGAGCAAGAACTCGAGCACGGCGCACTCGGCGCGCCTCAGCGGCACCTCTTGTTCGTTGACGGTGAGCGTACGCGCCAGGCGATCGAGACACAGCGGTCCGGCGCGCAGCACGCTGCGGAAGACATCCGAAGTGCGCCGCGTGCGAGCCGCCAGCGCCAGGATGCGCAGGCGCAGCTCGAGTCCGTCGACGGGAGCGCGCAGGAAATCGGTGGGAGATTCCCGCTCGAACAAACTGGGCGAGGGTTGTCCCGCACCCGGAACGATCCACAGCACGGCTTGGTCGGTGGGAATTTCGCTGGGCAGAGTTGCGTCCGATCTGGCGACGCAAACGGTGACCGACGAGAGATCGTCGCTGACGGCGATTCCACCGTCAGCGAGGGAAGTACCGAGGTTCGAGAGCTCGGTTGAATCGAAACCGCGAAGGCACACGAGCTGCTCTTCGCTGACTGCTTGCGTGGCTTGCCCCATAATGTAGGTGACTCTGCGACTATCGTTTTCCGGGGTCAACCACCCTAGGTGCCGGGCCCCACTTTTCGGAGGTTTTGACCATGGATGGCTGTTTAACTGACGCTCAGCGGACGCTTGGGCGAGGGCGGCGCCGGGGCAAAAAGCTGATGCAATTCATGCAAATAGCTGCGAAATCCACCGTGGGTGAGCCGCAATCAGCGCGAGTGGCGGCGGCGAGGTGCGGAGTGTGTCGAAATTGTCGCTCGGGCTGATTTGGGCGTGACTGACTCTCACGATCGCCTGCCGAGAGTGGCGCAAGTCAGGAGCTTTTTTCGCGAGCGGCGCGCTGACGTTGAGGTGCGCCAGAGTCTGACGCCGCCGCGGTCGAAACAGCTTGCCACTCTTTTGGGTGATAGGTTGTTTCACCCTCGGGAGCTATCGTGTTCGACGGCCAAGTGCCGAGTCGTGCTGCGCAGTCTGCACCCCCAACCGGAGCGGGTGACGAGCGTGATAGCCTGACCTGTGACCTCACTCGTTCCTCGTCTCTCGCCCGGCAGCACGTTCGCCGACCGCTTCAAGATCTTGGACTACGTCGGAGAGGGTAGCGCGGGCGCCGTCTACCGCGCCGCGCCGATTTCGGGCGGGCCGCCCGTCGCGCTCGAGCTGGTTCGACTCGATGCTACCGATGGTGGCGCGTTCGGTCGCTTCGAGCGCGAGGTGGAGAGCGGCCGGAAGGGCGAAAGCCCCAGCGCCGCCGTCCCGCTCGACTGGGGCAAGCTGAGCGACCACCTCGCCTGGGTCGCGATGGAGCTCGCGCCGGGCGATGACGACGGCTCGGCTTTGGAGTCTCCGCCGCAAGGCGCCGAGGGCGCGCCGACGCCCGACCGGCCTGCGCTCGTAGTCACCAGGCCCGGTCCGTTCGTGACGGCAGTGCTTCTGAGCTGCGTCGCCGCCGGGCTCGCCATTTACTGGCTGCTCCGATCGATGCACATTTGAGGTACGCTCGCCCCGCATGCTGCGCCTGTGTTTCGTGTGCCTCGGCAACATCTGCCGCTCACCGATCGGTGAAGGGGTGATGCGGCACTTGCTTCGCGAAACCGGTCTCGACGGCGCGGTGGAGGTCGATAGCGCGGGCACCGCCGGCTATCACGCCGGTGAGCGGCCGGATGCTCGCGCCCGAGCGGCCGCGCGCCGCTTCGGCGTGGAGGTCGGCGGCCGCGCGCGCCAGTTCGAGCGCGCCGACTTCGAGCGCTTCGACTACGTCCTGGCGATGGATCGCACCAATTTCGAAGACCTCAGCGAGCTTGCGCTGGACGTGACAGCGCGCAAGAAGCTCCACCTACTGCGGAGCTTCGAACCCGGCGCGCTGCCGGGAGCGTCGGTTCCGGATCCCTATTACGGCGGCGACGACGACTTCGACGACGTCGTGCGAATCTGCCTCACCGCCTGCGCGGCGCTGCTCGAGCAGCTGCGGGGCGAGCATCGGTTCTAGGCGGCAGCATGGAGAGCGGCCTCGAGCAAGCTCTGCACCAAGCGCTCGGTGCCGCCATCGTCTCGAGCCGCCGGCTGTCGGGCGGCGACATCAACGACGCGCTCGCGCTCGAGCTCGCCAACGGCGAGCGCGTTTTTCTGAAGACCAACGCCAGCGCTCCGCCCGACATGTTCCCGGCCGAGGCGCACGGCTTGGAATTTCTCCGCGAGGCGGACGCGCTGCGCGTTCCGCGGGTGCGAGCCGTTTCGTCGGGACGTGAAGGCGCACCGGCGTACCTGGTCCTCGAGCTGCTGACACCCGGCCGGCCGCGGCCTGATTTCGACGAGCGCCTGGGACGAGGGCTGGCGGCGCTGCATCGCTTCGGTGCGCCGCGCTTCGGCCTCTCGCGTGACAATTTCATCGGCAGCCTGCCGCAGCGCAACCGCGCTCACCCGAGCTGGGCCGAGTTCTATTGGCGCGAGCGGCTGGAGCCGCAGCTGTATCGCAGCGTCGC
>Ga0164241_10000732_pt1 | contig 50420 bp, 45 predicted proteins | sample OricomyardsoilBY_FD_108780 | JGI IMG/M metagenome (GOLD analysis project Ga0164241, IMG submission 108780) | Backyard soil microbial communities from Emeryville, California, USA - Original compost - Back yard soil (BY) | ecosystem: Environmental > Terrestrial > Soil > Unclassified | place: USA... | reverse complement strand
TTGGAGACCGTCTCGATGCCGAGTTCGGTGGTGGCTGCCTGCCGGATGGCGCCGCCGGCCACGTTGCCGACGGCACCGTTGCCAACCCGGTAGTGGGCGAAGAAGGTGGTGTCCGGCGCCGGCCGCCGGCCGTAGACGTCGTCGCCGAACCGCAGCGCTGCCCGGCCGTCGTCCTCCGGTTCGACCACCAGATCGGTCTCCGTCGGGTCGCTGGCCAGCAGATCCGAACGGGCGATCCACTTCCGGTTGCTGTCGGCCTCGACGAGGACCAGCGCCGGCATCGCCACCGAGGGACCGGACAGCAGCGCGGCGCACGGTGCCGCCGGGTCGTAGGGTCCGAAATCGTCCCGCGTCGATCCCCCCGACCTGGATGGCAGCAGCACCCGGGGTTGCCAGCTGAGCGGCCCGTTGTCGAGTCGGGGACGGTACCGGGGCGGGACGAACCGCCGGTCGCGATCGTCGTCCGATTCGGGTGCGCACCCACCGGTGCAGGACGCCAGCACCCGGCGCAGCGTCGGCTGCGGAACGGGCGGAAGCGGCTCGGCATTCAATGGCGTGAGCCCGTGGTCGGCCAGCACGATGTTGCCGTAGGCGGTCGTCATCTCGCCGACCTCGTCGTCATCGAGCTGTGCCGACACGGTCAGCGCAAACGGCAGGGCGTCCGCCGGATCCCAGGAGATGTCGGTGACCGGCAGCGGTGGAGCGTCCGGCGCGCCACCGTCGACCAGACCGGCGAGCGGGTCTGCGCGCAGGGTCACCGCGGTCAGCCGGACCGGGTGCCGGTGGCTGGGATCGGCCTCCCCGAGCCGGCCGTTCACTATCCGCTTGGTTTCCGCCAGAACGACCAGATCACCCTCGGCGAGAGTGGTCAGATCGCCCACCAGGGTCGCGCAGGTGGCACCGGCCGGCAGGCAACAGTCGCGGCCGCCCCAGGTGTGCAGGGCCATGGCGTTGTGGGCGTAGCGGAGCGTCCGGATCACCGGCTCGGCCAGTTCGAAGACCACCGCGCCGCCGGCCACCGCGGCGGCGAACTCGGGGTCGCCCGGGTCGATCGACGGAGTCGGATCCGGATGTCCCGCGCTCCCGGTCAGGAACCGGACCACCGGCGCCCCGGCCGCCAGCTCGGGCGTCGCCGGCAGGACGACCTTGTCCGATTCCTTTGACACCCGCACGTTGACCAGCACTCGCGCGGCCGCTCCCTCATCGACCCGGTAGTCGACCAGGCGGGCGTGCCGGCGGACCGACACCCGCCGCCGGGCCGTTGCCAGATACGCCTCGGTGGCGGCGGCGTCCTGCTGATGGCTGAGGTAGTCGGCGACGTAGGCCAGCGCCTCGACCAGGGTGACCCCGAGGTCGGCGGCGTGGCGTTCGACCGTCGGCGGACTGAGGGTTGTGATGCGGTCGAGCATCAACCGCCGGAAGCCCTGGTAGTCCTTGGTCAAGTAGTCGAGGTCGGGGACGCCCACGGATGCGGTTGCCGGGCACGAACAGCCTGCCGCGCAGTCGAACTCGCCGGGGCATTCGGCCTTGAAGCCGAACCGGACGCTCGTCTGGGGTTCGTCGAACCCGGACAGCGGTCGGTAGCCGTCGTCGGCCGGCTCGACCAGTCGCAGCGTGTACTCGGAGAAGTCGCCCCATCGGTTCACCCGGATCTCGACGTCGGCCGATGCCGGATCTGTGCTGACCAGGACGGCGGTGACGTCGCGGATCCGCTCACCACCGCTGATCTGAACGTTGTCGGGACTCAACGCGACATCGCCGAGCGGCTTGATGAGCCGCAGTCGAAGCACGAGTTGGCGATCGGCAGGGGTGGCCGCGTCGGAATCGACGACCTCGATGAAGTCGATGCCGTTCAGGGTCGGGTGCGCGGCGACGGCTGCCCTGCGCCGCTCCGCACAGCAGTGGTAGATCACGAGAACACACCCGGCTGCCGGAACTCGGCGAGGCCGCGTTGCTGGGTGCGTCGAAGGAGATAATCCACCAGCACCCTGAGCACGGGCCCGTCGGCCTGCACGGTCACCTCCTGCACTTCGATGACGTCGCCCAGCCACTCCTGCAGGGCGCCATGCGCCTGGAGTTGCGCGGCTGCCGCGAGATCCGCGCCGGTCGGCTCGAAGACGATCTGCAGGAGGCCGCAGCCGAACGTCGGCCGGTTGACCCGTTCACCCGGCGACGTGAACAGGACCTGGGCGATCATGTCGCGGATGTGGTCGCCCTCGGTCGTGGTGGCGGTACCGCCGCGAACGTCAATGGCCAACGGAAAGGCGATGTACGTTGCGCCCATCAGGTGCCCACCACCCGCGGCTGAGTGGTGATCACCGAGGGCGGTCCCTGCGGGATCTGATCCGCGCTGAGGCACAACCCCGTGCTGGTCTGCAGCAGTGCGGGCTGACCCATCACCAGGACCCGGGCGGCCGGCACCAGCCATCGCACGGTGACGCACGGCTGCGGTTTGCCCGGCGGAACGGTGAAAACGCAGCCCGCGACCGTGCAGGTGTCGGGCTGCACCGCGAGCGGAGCGCCGCCGGCCAGCACCCGGGTGTTGGTCGGAACAATGGCCACCTGACCGCCGTGTGGGCAGATCGCGGTCGCGCCGATCTGGATCAGTGGTCCAGGCATCACGTCACCACGAGCGCGCCCTGGTTGACTGTCACCGAGGGCCCGACGAGCGTGATCGAGGCGCCCTTTCCGTTCTGCAGGTAGATGCCGGTGTCGTTCACTATCACCGTCGCGCCGCTGGCGCTCTTGAGCATGATGCCGCCGGTCGGACCGGGCAGGTCACTGATCACCAGTCCGTTCTGCAGGGTGGTCTGGATCGCGAGCCCGTTGATCGCCGGGGGGACGGTCTTGGCCAGCGCTGGTACTTCGGCGGAGCTGCCCCAGTAGCAGCCGGCCCAGATCGGGTAGTCGGCATCCCCCTGCTCGAACTCGACCCACACACCGCTTCCCATCGGCGGGGCGGAGTAGACCCCGGACTGCAGGCCCGCAACCGGCATGCACGGCATCGCCCAGGTCGACGGCATCAGTCCGAGCACGTCCGGGACCATCGCCATGATCCTGCCCATCTGCATCGGGTCGATGTTGTTCACGACGGTTCCGCGGTACTTGCCGTGGAACCTCTTGGTCTCACTGGCCAACGGATGCTCCTGGGGTAGGCGTGGGCGGGCAGGTCAGACCGGAACGGTTGAGGTGAAGGGAATCAACGCGTTGCGGGACAACGTGAAGTTCTGCTTGTACTCGCCGTGCTTGATGTTGTGGGTGACGGACCGGACGTAGTACAGGCCGTCGTAGGCCGGGCCTGCGCCGCGGACGCCGACCAGTTGACGCGCCTTCAGCACCCGTCCGTATCGAACGATGTCCAGCGCACCCGATGCGGTGATCACGTCCGAGTGGCGGGACGCCTTGCCGAGCGCGATCGCCGCGGCCTGCACGGGCGAGTATTTGGCCGTCGCCTTGGCATCCTCGCCGTCGCCCAGGAATTTGACGTGCAACGGCAATGGTGGCTTCAACCCCAGCGGCGGGTTCAGCGGCGTGACATCCGGCACCGGGATCGGAATCGGCGCCTTGGCCGGGGACAGCGTCTCCTGAATGAACAGCACGTACAGCGTCTTCGACAGACCGTCGTAGGTGAAACTGAGCGACTCCACATTGGAGTGGGCATCCATGTTGACGCTGAGCGCCGGTTGCGCAGGGCCGACCTTGATCTCCGGACCCCAGTAGGCGACGTTCATCCGCGGTGCCGGCCCTGGCTCGATGTAGAACACGTAGCCGACCTCCTCGGCGAGGGACAGGATGTACTGCAGGTCGGTGCCCTTCTGGGTGGCGATCTTCTCCGTCGGGCTCATGACGTTGATCAGGATGCTGGGGATCACCAGCGGAACGATCCCGAACATCGCGTACTTGGCCAGGATCAGCGCGATGCGCGCCTCGTTGGGCATCGCCGGAAACGGGATTCGCGGGACATCGGTCAGGTCCATCGCCTGACTGACGTCTTCGCCCGTGACCACCAGCGACGACTGACCGGGTTCGCTGCTCGGGGTCAGCTGCTGCCGGGTGATCAGCCCGTCCATGATCACCTCCGGCGATCCGTTGATGGTGACCACGACGATCACCCGCACCATGGGGTCGAAATATCCGGCGGGGATCAGGGACCGGCTCAGCAACGAGTTCTTGCTCAGGCCGAATGTCAGCTGAAATCCGCTGCGCTGTGATGAGCCGACGGTGACCTGGACGGCGGTCAATGCCTCGACCACCTGCCGGGGCACCGGATTGACGACGATCGGCCCCATCAGCAGGCTCAACTGCACACCCTTAAGCATCGGTCGGCGTCCCCTCAATACCCGCCGGATAGGTGATCAGCACCCGGTGACCAGGCTCGTCGGTGAGCTCCATGGGAGAGAAAACCGGGTTGGCGTCGGCGATCCGCCAGAACTGTTCCGGGTCGCCGAGATAGTGGTTGGCCAACAGGTCGGGTCGCTCGCCGTCACCGACGCGATGCTCCTGCAGCAGGGCGAATCGGTCCAACGGCGCCAGGATGCGCCGTTGTAGGTAAGGAATGCGACGCCCGTCCGCCGCAACGTAGGTCGCGACCTGCACACCGGTATAACGGCTGCCCATGCCGATCACGGCTTCTCCTTTCGCCTGGAACCGAGCCGTCAGGAAATGCGCTGGATGCCCAGCGCGGAAAGGTCGGCGTTGGCCCGTCTGGCGCCCAGCCGCTCCTTTTGCTGCTGGTAGCCCAGGTACAGGCTGCTGCCGCGGTGCCCGATCGGCAGGTCGTTCACCGACAGCACCCGAAGGCCGAGTGAGACCTTGGCCCGGATGGGGTTCAGCGCCACATCGAACATTTCTTCGGTCACCGTGAACTCGGTCAGCCGCACGGGCAGGATCCGGTTGCGACCCCAGACCAGCAGTGTCAGCGGCGCCGCCGCCGGGATGATCTCCAGGCGGCCACCACGCGCCAGGTCGATGTCCTCCTGCAGCTTGGCGCTTTCCGGGTAGAGCAACAGTTCAAGGGCGGCGAGTTCGGGGAGGATGCCGAAGCCCACAGCCAGCTGATCGGGCTGAGACTGGCCGAGGTGATCGGTCGCGTCGATGTCGACGTCCAGTTTGACCGTTTCCACCGGCGGTCCCTTGAGACGCAGGGTCTCCACCCGATCGCCACTCTCCGAGCCGACGCCCTGAACGGCCAGGGTCCTGGTCATCGTCTCGGGGTTGTACTGGAAGGCGATGACGCGCAGCATCGCGCCGGTTTCCGGCGCCAGCAGGATCAGGCCGCCCTTGGTCAGCCGGGGTGATCCGGGGAAGGTCGTCATCCGTCACTTCAACTTTCGGTCTCGGTGCCGGAGCCGCTCATGATCTTGCTGAGCATGTCGCTGGGGCGGATATCGGGGATGATCCACTGGATCGAATCCAGGGTCGGCGGCGTGAACGCGGGGTTGAGCGCCGAGTCATAGCTGATCGGAGCCTTCATGCCGAATCGCAGGCCGGTGTCGTAACGGAAGTTCTTGAGGTTCCAGACCTTCTTTGTCTCGACGCTGAACGGTCCGATGCCGGCCTGGGCCTTCACCTGGGCGTCGATGGCCAGGCCCAACACCAGTCCGGCGGTGATCTCCGGGACGGCCTTGGCCGTAAAATGGTCCTTGTCGTAGTGCGCGGTGAATGAGGCGAATACCCCGCCGTCCAGATTGACCGACGCGGTGACAGCGATGCCGCCGGAGACGCTCGCGACGAACGCATCGATCGCCAGCGATGCCTCGATCTTGCCGCCGATCCCGGCCCTGGCCGGGATGGCCAACTTCGACTGCAGGTCGACCGAGAGGTCCTTGTTCTCCTCGAACGGCTCGAAGCTGGCGGCGACCTTGGTGTCCTGCAATTCGCCGGGCCCGATGTGATAGTCGGCGACGATCGAGCCGTCGATGGTGAGCACCAGTCCGATTGGGCCGATCGACGCCCCCGGGATCGGGATCTTGATCGTCGGCGACTTGAACAGGGTGCGGGTGTCGCCGAACGGGTCGAACAGTCTGATCGGCTTGGTGAAGGCCAACTCACCCTTGACCTTGATCGGGCCCTTCTCCGGGATGTCCACCCCGGCCTTTGCGATCAGGCTCGGGCTGATCTCGTAGCTGAGCGCGCCACTGCCGGAGAATTTGCCGGTGTTGCCGTTGTAGCGGACTGTCGCGTCCTCGAGATTCGCCCGCCCCTTCTTGCCGGACAGCTTGCCCTCGCCGCTGACCTTGCCGTCGTTGTACGCGAGGGTCACTGTGCCGGTGAAGCCGTGCAGTTTGAAGCCGGTGGTGCCCTTGGCGGTGAGCTTGTCGCCCGCGTAGAGGAAGTTGAGCTTGACCGGATCGAGGCCGGGCACCTTGACGATCCCACTGCCGGAGTAGGCGAAGCCGGCACCACGCCGCTTGTCGACCTGCAGTTCGACCTCGTTGTCGCCGGGCAGTCCGAGGCTGATCTTGCCGACGGCGGCCGGGCCGTCGTTGTCGAAGCTGACCGTGACCGAGGCGGCCTTGAGGTACGGGATGTTGAACTGGCCGGCCTCGACGGTGAATTGCCCGGACCATTGCTGGGCGCGGTAGGTGATGTCGCCCTCTGCCTTGTCCACCCCGGGAAGGTGGACGTTCACCCTCCCGACGGCGACCAGCCCGGCCGCGTCGGCCGACAGCGTGACCCCGCCGGTGATGATCTTCCGCCCACCGCTGCCGAGTTCGAAGGCGACCTCCCCGGTCGGCTTGAACTCGGGGTACAGGTCCAGGCCTATCTGGGCTTTGGTGATCTTTGCCCCGAACGGCGCGCCGAGCTTCTTCGGGTCCAGTCCGGCCGTGATGGCGAATCTGTCCGGGCCGAATTCCACCGTCAGCTTCAACCGGTTCAGCAGTGGCAGGCTTGGGGTGATCCACCCCGAGCCCGACAGCCCGCGTTGGGCGTCGAAATCCAGGTGAGTGATGGCGCCCTTGCTCAGGTAGGGGTAGGTGAAGGCGATATTCGGTTTGCCCGCCTTCAACTTCAGTTGTCTGTCCGCCTCGTTGACCGTGAGCTCGACCTTTTCGGCATCGCTCGCGATGGTGATCGGCAGGGCCGTCTTCTTGTTCCCGGTGTCGATGCGTGCGGTGACCTCGTCGTTCCCCTTGGCCTTGAGGTGCAACTTCTCGAGCGCCATGCCTGGGACGAGCGTGGACGCCGCGCGGGTCCGCATGAACTTGGATTCCTCGATCGGTACTGTTGCCGCCTTACGCGGCGACCGGGTGCCCGGTTCGAGGGCGAGTGAAGTGGGGACCGCCGCGACGATGTCGTAGGATTCCGACGCCTCGTTCGGATCGGTGGCCAGCGCTCCGCCCGCTGCGATCATCTTCTGCGAAACGGCGTAGAACGGGCTGGCAGCGACCCCGGCCTGGTCGACATCGTCGAAGTTCAAGATCACTGTTTCCAGCCCGGGCATAACCTTCCTGATCGCCAGTGCCTGAGTTTTCAGCTGTTGAAAGATGGTGCTGCCGCTCGATTGATTGTTCGCCGCGTCCAGGACCTGGATGTTCTCCGGGATGTTGTTGCCACCGATTTGCAGCTCGATGATGTGATCCATCTGGCCGGTCTTGCCGGCGATCTTCGGCTCGAAGGTTGCCGCCTGGTCCCCGCCGGCGGCCTGCCATGCCACCGCCGCCGCCTTTGAGTCGTTGAAACCGATTCTGGTCAACCAGATCTGGCGCAACTGCTCGGTGCTCGGCCGCTCCTGCTTCAGCGCCGATCGAGGGGTCCCGTCGGCGTCGACAAAGCTCTCCAATCCGCCCGGGCCGCCCCCGACACCCTTTGCCCTGGATTTCCAATAGTCCAGTACCGGGCCCTTTTCCTTGGGCAGGTGGAAGGTGCCCATCTTGAATGCTCGAATGGTGGGCGAGATCTCGCCCGGCCGAAGCTTTGACTGCTCCTTGACGCCTAGATTGGCCAGCGGTCCCGGCGGTACCGGCTCCCACGCGCGAACCGTTTCGGTTTCCGCCGGGGCCGGTTCGGCGGCGGCCGCCGGCACCCGGCAGATCGCGGGCGCGGTGGGGTGTGTCGAGATGGTGGGCATGGCGACGGACCGGGCCGCCCGTTCGGCCTCCCGCTCGTACCGGGAGTTGACCCCGGGATCGAGCAGCGCGGTATTGGCCGCCCGCTGCAAGCCCCGTTGTTGAACGGTGTGTGCGAGCTCGTGGGCCAGCAACTGCTGACCGGCCGGTGTGTGCGGCCGGTATTGGCCGTGATCGAACGCGATGTGCTGTCCGACGGTGTAGGCCCGGGCATCGACCGCTCGCGCCGATTCGGCGGCCTGATGATCCGTGTGGATCCGAACGTCCCCGAAGTCGCGGCCGAAATGCGACTCCATGACCCGGCGTTGCCCGTCGGGCAGCACCTGACCCGCCGAGCCGATCGTCCGGGTCACGCTGGCGGGCACCGATGATGGTCCGGGACCGCCGTTGCCCGATCGCTGCAGAGGTCCGCCGCGACAATCGTCACATTGACTTCCCGGGGCGCAGGAGCAGGACTTCGGCGCCGGCGCGATGACACGTTTTGCCGCCTGATGGGTGGACTCGGTCATTGGCCCCGATCCCCCAGGACGGCTGCGGCGATCCGTTGGCCGAGTACCGACGCGGATCGGCCCGGACCGACGCGGATGGGACCGCGCAGCACCCGATCCGTGTGTCCTGCGGAACGCAGCGGCGCGGGCAGCCCGGCGGAGCCGATCAGGCCGGCCAACTCGGTGCGGATCGAATCCGCGACGTCGGTTCCGGAGAACCTGGGCAACCCCAGCAGCGTGACCTCGCCGATGTCGATGGTGATCGAAGGCCGAGTGACCGGGGCCGGGTTTCGATCGCCGGCGCCGTGCTGGCCGCCACGATGGGCGGCGAGCCACCCGGCGCGGCGCTCTGCTCGGTTCACACCCACCCCCCGATTTCCGCTGCGGTGATGGGCTTCTCCAGCTTGCGGCACTCGCCCTGCGCGGCCCGCAGCAGGTGCGCCATCGTGATCGGCTCATCGCGGGCGGCGGCGAGGAACGCCGCGTGCAGCGCAATGTTCCTGATGGTGCCGCCGGTCACGTTCAACCGTGCCAACCGTTCGACGCGCAGGCCGGTGGTGGGGGTCGACGGGGGGAAGATGCTGGCCCAGATCGCCGCCCGTTCAGCGGATTCGGGGAACGGGAACGTCACAACGAAACGCAGGCGGCGCAGGAAGGCCTGATCCAGTGCGGCGCGCTTATTGGTGGTCAAAATCGCCAGCCCGCGGTAGCACTCCATCCGCTGCAACAGATAGCTGACCTCGATGTTCGCGAACCGATCGTGGCTGTCCTTCACCTCGCTGCGCTTTCCGAACAGCGCGTCCGCCTCATCGAAGAGCAGGATCGAGCCGCCGCGCTCGGCCGCGTCGAAGACGGCCGCGAGGTTCTTCTCCGTCTCGCCGATGTACTTGCTGACCAACTGGCTGAGGTCGACGCGGTAGAGGTCCAGCTGCAGGTCGTTGGCCAGCACTTCGGCGGCCAACGTCTTGCCGGTTCCGCTGGGACCGGTGAACAGCGCGCTGACGCCAAGGCCGCGGCGCAGCCGGCTGCCGAACCCCCAACTGTCGTTCACCCGCACGCGGTGCCGGACATGCACCGCGATCTGTTGCAGATCGGCCAGTTGCTCAGGTGGCAGGACCAACTCGGACCAATCGGCGGGCGATTCGATCCGCTGGGCGAGCCTGCCCATCGGCGCCCTGGCGCGAAGCCGGCACTGTGCCCACAGTCGGTCCGCGATCGGGTCCGGCGCACGGCCGTCGACTGGCGCGGCCGGGCCGTCGAGCTGCGCGACGGTGTCCAGGAACTGATCGACCTCGAGCGGGAATTGCGCCACGACCTCGTCCATCCGGCCGTTCATCCCGGTCGCCACGGGACCGAGCGCGTACTGCCAGAGGGCGCGTTGCTCCGGGACACTGAGCGCGTCCACGACGATCCGACCCACCCGACGACGGGCCGGCAGCAGACGTTGGGGCACCACCACCGGGCACTGCAGCCCCCGCACGAACTCCTGGGCGGCGGTGACCGCCGCGGGGTCGTCGCCGATGTCGTCCTCGATCAGTAGCGCGTGCTGACCGAACATCGCCTCGCGCTCCCAGAGGCGTTGCAGCGTTCGTGGTTCGCGCTCTCGGGCCAATGCGCTCGCGTCCACCGCGAGCAGCCCGAGACCCAGTGCCGCACAGGCGGCCACGGTGACCGATCGGACCGCGGACGCTGACCCGTCCACCGCCATCGGCCCACCGTCCCAGAGTGCGGCCAGCCGCCCGGACTGTGCTCGATAGGACATGGGCAGTGCGTCCGGTAGCTCCACCTGCTCGGCCATCCCGTCGAGCCGCGGCTCGACGTAGTCGATCCCGAGCAGGTAGTGCAGGGTGCGCTCGGACAGCCGAAATGCCGTCGACGTGTGGGTGTCCGATGCGCTGGGCTCGATCAGCTGCCACCGGCGCAATGGGGCGGCCGGGGTGAACGCGGTCCAGTGCGGTTCGGGCAGCGCCCGCAGGGCGAACCCGAAGGTCGGCCGGCGACCGCCGCATTCCGCCGACACGAGGTCGGCCAGCACCGGATCGAGTTCGATTCCGGCGCCGAGCAGGACGACGGCGAGTTCGAACGAGGACAGCCCGAACCCGTCGCGCAGTCGTTCGTAGGCGGCCGGCGGGTCCAGGAGTGCCTGTGGTGCCGCCGGTTCGGGATCGGTCCCGGCCCGTAGTCGATCGCGCAGCGTACCGATGGCGTCAGTCAGCCGGCTGAGGTTGCCGGCCACCCAGGATTCCGTGTCGATGGTGGTGTCGGCCGTCACGGGATCACCACCCGCGGGGAGTCGTATTCGTTCGCCGCGCTGGTACCGAGGGGGCTCTCGGCCCCGTCGACCCGCAGCCGGACCAGATAGTCCGCCGGCATGACGCCCACGAAGGGCGCGCTGACGGTGGACGCCGGTGGGCCGGGGACGCGTACCGGGATCGCGAATCGGTACGCCAACGCATTCCGGACCGATGCCTCCGGTGGATCGAACTCGTTGAGCATCACCGTCAGTCGCTGCTCGGCGGCCACCGGGATGTCGATCGCGACGGTGAGCGTGCCAGCTCTTGGCGCTGGTCCTGACCCGCCGGCCGGTGGGTCGAGCGTGGCGGTCACGCTGCGCAGGGTCGGGTGTAACACCAGCGGCAGGGTGTTGGATTCGACCCCGGCGTGCGGGGTGGGTGGCAGGCCCATATCCAGCAGATGAACGACATGGATGGGATGGATCCCGGCCCGGAGCCGCCCGGGCACGGGGAAGGTGATGAGTGCGTCGCTGACCGACAAGCCCTCCGTCACCTGGACATCACCGACGAACAGCTGCGTCCGGTCGCCGCGAAGCTGCCGGCCGAGCAGGGCGACGATATCGCCGCGACGGATCGGCCGATCGGCCGAGAACTCGGTCCCGGAGGCCGGTCTGGCCTTGATCTGGTCGATGACCGGCCGGCGCAGCGTGCGTGCTCCCACGGTGAAGGCGCGCACCGGTGGCGCCGCGGAACCCTGCTGATCGCTTTCGATGAGCACCACCGACGCCAGATAGGAAGCGGTTGGCCGATAGGGCGCGGAGAAGGCCAGCCAGAGGTTCGACATGGCCTCGGTGGTGAGGAAGTTCTGGGTGATCGTGACCTGCTCGATCTGATCGGCGAGTCCGGAGCGGACCAGGTCGCGCAGATTGGCCGGGATGTCTCCGTCGGCGACGACCAGGTTGGGCCCGAGCGCAGTGCGGATTGCGGGCCGGGTCAGCACGGGTGTCTCGTGCAGGAGTTGCATGGCGTAGCCGAGCAGAATCTCGGCGTGAAAATCCTTGGCACCGTATGCGGTGAGCAGATAGTGCAGATTCAGCGCCAGCGGCGGTGCAGAGATCAGCTCCCCGCCCGTTGCCCGTGACGGCTGGCCGACATTCGCCCAGCCCTGGTTGCGCGAGACCAGGTAGAGGTACAGGTTCAACTGGCTGGCGGTCTCCGGGAGGGTGATCCGGTCGGGTGCCGAGGTACTGATGATCACGTCCCCGACCGCGCCCACGACGTCCCGGTCGATCAATCCGTTGGACAACAGGTCCTTGAGAACAGCGGTGACGGCGGCGAGTCCGGCCGCGGTACTCACCCCGGCCCCCTGCTTCGCTCGCCCAGATAGTCCTCGAGGGATTGGACGGGCGGCTTGACCGGCGCCGGCCTTGCTGTCGGCGCCGATGGCCGATCGACGACGGCCCGCACCTCGACCCGGCCGATGGTCACCACGACGGCCGGAGTTGCTGCCGTCGGTGCGGTGGCAAGCGGCGGCGGCCGGTGCGCCGCGACCGGGGTGACGCGGCCCGCCGCTCGCTGCGGGGCGGACCCCGTGCCGACCCGCGGCGGGCCCGGATCGGGCGCGCCCGACTCACGGTGATCGATCGGCCGCGGCCTGGCCGGCGCCATCGAGGAGCGGGTCGCCGGGTCCGGACCTGGGAGCGTGGGCTCCGGGCCGCCGATCGATCGTTGGCCGGCATGTGCCGGCTCGCCGGGCCGCCTCGACCCGATCCGTCGTGCCTTCGGCGCTGTCCGGTCAGGGTCAGGGTTCGCCCCCGATGAGACTGGCCGGTCAGCCGATGAGCCGGGCCGGTCGGCGGAAAGGTCGGGCCGGTCGGCGGAAAAATCGGGCCGGTCGGCGGAAGAGTCGGGCGGCCGGAACGAGTCGTCGTCGTTGTGCTCGACGGGGGCCGAGGCGTGAGCCTGGGACGCGGGGATGGGCTGATCCGCGCGGTGCATCGGGTTCACCGCGGGCGCCGGTCCCGACCGGTCCGGCCGGTTGGGCGGCGCATCGGGTGGATCGCCCGGCTGTCGGTCGGCCAGCACGGCGACCGAAGGTGTCGACGACTCCGCGGGGACGATGTCGGCCCCGGCCTCGAACCGGGACCGCAGTCGCGGCCGAACCGCCGCCGTCGCCGACGCCATGCTGCGCACGGCGAGATTGGTCAGGAAGTTGCTCATCCGCTGATCAAATCGAGGTAGGAGCGCCGCCGGATCGGGCTCAACGCAAGAATGTCGGACTCGGGCCAGCCGTATCCGGACGCCAGCACATGCACTTCGCGCAAGAGCCACGAGGCGAAATCGGCGAGTTCGGACCAGACGAATCCGGGCACGTCAAATGGTGCCGCCCAGGCATTGCCGCAGTCCGGACAGTCGCCCGCCAGCTGGATGTCAGCCAGCGGGTCCTGCTCGCTCATCCTTTCCTCGATCATTTCTCTGACGTCCGCCGGCAACTGGCTCGCGGCAAGGGGTGAACCGTCGTGTTCGGCCCAGAGCAGGCAGCGGGCCAGCAGAAAGTGCTCCGCGTTGGTGCCGACCGGTGCGGCCGCCAGCGCCAGCAGATCATCGCTTCTCGGCACCCGGAAGCGCAGTTGATAGCTCGGGCAGTCGAGGACGAGTTCGCGCTCTTTCTCCCCGTCGAGCGGCGGTTGGCTGGCGATCAGCTCGTCGGCGTCGATGGTGAGTTCGACCGTCCCCCCGCAGCCCGCGCAGGTCACCAGCCCCGTCAGCTCCGATCCGAACATCGACACCCGCAGCTTGAGGACCTCTCGGTCGCGGCTGCCGATCGGCATGGCAGAAATGAGGTTCTGTGGACTATCGGGGTTGGCCAGGCCAACCAATGCGACCGCACGGCCGACCGGCGAGAGTGTCGCGCACCGCTCCCAGGCCGTGAGCAGTTCAGCGGAAGAGAAGCCGGCCATCACCTGCGCACCTACGAACCGAAGAAGGTGAATTGCGGCTCTTTCGGTTCCGCCACATCCGGATCGATCTGCCAGCCTTCGTTCTCCAATTTGATGTGTTCGATCGCCACGGCGTTCGCATTCGCATCCAGATCAGAGAGAGCCTGCAGCTCCGAGACCCAGCAGCGGAAGATCAGATATGAAAGGGCGAGCTGACCGGCCTCGTTGTAGACCTCGAGGATGATGTCCTTGCGGAAGTCCTTGAGCGAGACCTCCGCGCCGAGCCCGGCGCCGAAGTTCCAGGTCTTGAGCGCCCAGGCCAGGAACGCCTTGTCATGGGTGACCCCGCGATCGAGCGTCAGGGCTTCGAACTCCGTCCGACCGGGCATTTTCCGGCTGCTGCTCGGGTCGCCACCCTCGCGGTGCTTGATCACCTCGGTGGTTCGTTTGAGACTGCTGACCTTGCTGACCCCGGCGATGTAGACGCCGTCCCACTTGAGCCTGAATTTGAAGTTCTTGTAGGGGTCGAACCGTTGCGGGTTCACCGTGAACTGAGCCATGGCTGATTCCTTCCGGTTCTTCAGGCGGCGATCTGGCCGGCGATCTGCTGGATCTTGATGACGACGAACTCGGCCGGCTTCAGTGGCGCGAATCCGACTGCAACGTTGACCACGCCAAGATTGATGTCGGTTTGGGTGGTGGTATCCGCGTCACACTTGACGAAATAGGCTTTCGAAGGGGTGTTGCCCTGAAATGCGCCCAGCCGGAAGAGGTTGTGCATGAACGCACCGACGTTGAGCCGGATCTGCGCCCAGAGCCCGTCGTCGTTCGGCTCGAAGACTACCCACTTCAGACCCTGGTACAGACTCTCTTCGATGAACAGTGCAGTCCGGCGCACCGGCACGTACTTCCACTCGCTGGCCTGGATGTCGGCGCCGTCCATGGTTCTGGCGCCCCAGACCACGTCACCGAAGATCGGAAAGTTCCGGATCGCGTTGATGGCGAACGGATTCAGGCCACCATTGGCCAGATCGGTGATCTTGGTAGCCAGGGTGGCGCCGGTCAACGACACGTCCGTGCCGGCGGGGGCCTTCCAGACGCCACGCCGGGCGTCGGTCGCGGCGAAGAGCCCGGCGATCGTGCCGCTGGCGCCGAGGTTGCGTGACCGATTCTCGTTCAGCGGGTCCGGGACCAGCAGGCGCGGAAAGTAGATGGCCGCGTTACGGTCGCGGATGTTCTCGTTGGCGGTGAGCCAATCGGTCATCTTCGCCGGCGTGTCGATCGTGCTGGGGATATCGACGATGAGGAACGCGCGCCGATCGCCGCAGTACTTGGTGATCGGCTCGATCGCGGCGCGCAGGTTCGGCGATTCCGAACCAGCGCCGTCGAGTTCGGCGGCCCGCGGCACGCACATGAGGTTGAAGATCTCCGGAGTGATCTGATCGAGGGTGTTGACGCCGGCAATCAGCGCCCCGGCGTCCGGTGGATCGCCGTCGTCGCCCGCATTCACGGTGCCGCCGGCATGTGCCGTGTCGGCATGGGATCTGAAGACGTAGCGGTGGTTCTCTCCCGAGCCGAGCGATTTCTCACCGGTCGTGGGATCGCCGACGATCACCGGATTCGTGACGTCCTTGACCTCGGCGGTGGTCGTCGCATCGGGACGCACACCAGGGTTCGGCTGCTCGATGAGCCGGACCAGTTGCGACTCGCTGCCGACCGCGTCGACCGCGTACCGGGCCTTCCCTTTGTCCAGCGAGAGATTTCGCAGAATCTCGCTGCGGACCACCCGACGCCGTCCGCTGATCGTCTGCACCTCCCGGACCGCAAGGTTGAACTCGTTCGTCAGAGGCACGCCGGTGGCCGGATCGGGCGCGGTCAGATGGTCGACGGCGACCTGGAGGCTGTCGCCCCATTTCCCTTCGTCGACGGCTTCGACCAGCATCACCACCTTCGGATCGCCGTCTACTGTGCTGACGAGGGCGATCTGCGACCGCAACGGGGTGCCGGTGGCGACCCGGACGACAAAGGCGATCGACCCGCCGTTGAGGTAGTACTGCCGGATGGCGTAGCTGGCTTCGCTCCGGGTGTCCAGTCCGCCGAACACACGCTCGAATTCGTCGAAGCTGGTGATCCGCACGGGCTCGTTCATCGGGCCGCGGGGGAAGAAGTCGACGAAGGCCGTGTTCGACGTGCTGACGCCGACCAGGGTGCGAACCCCGCTCGGAACCTCCTCGACGTAAACCCCTGGGTAGGACAGTGTGCTGGGCATCGAAGCCCTCCTGACTAACTCAATTGACGATGAGGCCGGCACTTGTGTGGTGCGTCAGCACGTCGTGCACTGATTGCGGTTCTGCCACCGATGCCCTCGTCCGCGCCGATTTCGCGTGAGCCTGTGGCCGGCGTACCGGCGCGCCGCAACGCGCGCCGATTCCTACCTTGCGGAACGACCGCGGCGGGTCCAGACCACTTTCCATGATCTCCACCAGCGCGGGACCCTTGTCCCACACATTGCGGTGCAGCGCCACCCACTCGGACGCCTTTCGTCCCAATTCCCTGGCCTCGTCACGGTGTTCGGCGACCCACCGCAACTGCCGCGCCGCGTGGTCGGTGTCGGGCACAGATCGTTTGCCGCAACGACCGTAGAAGCCCGCGATGTGGGGTTCCCGGCTGGCAACGTGGACGGGCAACACCAATCCGGCGGCGTCGGCGCAGACGTCGCCCTGGCCCTCCGCATCGAGGCCGATCACGGTCAGGCCGCAGGCCATTGCCTCCACCAGCGGCAGCCCGAAACCTTCATTGCCCAGCGCCATCAGCACGTCGGCCCGGCGGTACCAGTGGGCGATTCCGCGGGAGGGTTCGTTCACGTCCACGTAACTGATACGCGGGTCGTCGGTGGGCAGCACTGCGTATTGGTGATGAGCCTTCAGCAGAAGCCTCGCCCGTCGGTCCCCCGCGAACGCCCGCTGCCAGGCGGCGATGCCCTCCGGCAGGTGCTTGCGTCCAAGGTTGGTGCCGACCATCAGCGTGACCACCCCGTCGCGGTCGGTCGGCGGCCGGTAGTGGTAGACGGCCGGGTCGACACCATCGGGAACGACGTGGATCGGCCGCGTCAGACCATGGGCGCGGAACACGTTCGCACACCAGCGAGTCGGTGCGACCAGCGCGCGGGCGCGGTGCATGGCCGGCAGCCAGTTCGACGGCAGGCCGTCGCTTTCCCACATCGTCGAGATCACATAGTCGTGGCAGCGTTCGTACAGCCGGAATCCTGCGTCGACGGTGCTGTGATGCAACAACGGCGCGGCGGGATCGAACTGGGAGTTCCGGATCAGCTCGAGCAGTCGCTCCGACAGACCAGCCTCGATGATCCGCGACGGGACGATGTCGAGCTTGGCGCCGGCCCGGTCCATACCCAGCGCGATGTATTCGGCCATGCTGCCATAGCCGTCGGCCACCATGAAGTGCGCGCTGAGTGTCATCGAATCGGCTGCCAAGGCCCGACCTGGTGGTGCGCCGCCCGTGCGTAGCGTGGAGTAGAACTCCCAGTCAGTGATCAGCATATGGGCGACGTCGTCGATGGTGCGAGGGAACCACCACGGGTCCGTGAAATTGTGCCGTCCGGCGTTTCCGGAATGGACGATGGCGACATAGAGCATCCGGTCGTCCAACGCGATCAATCCGGACGCCGGCAGACGTGCCAGGAACTCCTCGTCCCATTGTGTCTCCCGATCCGCGAACGGCTGCTGGATCCACTCGTCCTTCCGAAACAGGAGGGTGGTCGTCGCGATTCCGGCTCGTTTCACCCCCGGGTACTCGCGAGTCCAGACGCTGCCGCCGGACGGCGAGTAGTGCAGCAGCGGTGCCAGCCCGACGGCCTCGGCACAGGATTCGCGCAGAGTCGCGACCTGAACCGCCAGTCGGCGCGAGCTGTGCCAGTCGCTGTCCTCCCAGTGGGCCACCAGCGATCCCCGGCCGGCCTGACATCCGACGTTGTGCTTGTGGCCGGTTGACCGTTGCCGATCAAGCCGTATCACCCGGATCCGGTCGTCTGCCGGTAGCGCGTCGGCGACCGGCGCCGCGCCGTCGTCAACGATGACCAGCTCTCGCGGGACATAGTCCTGACGCAAGAAGCAGCGCACTGCCTGGGCCGCCAACCGTTGATTGTCCCTGGTCAGCATGACGCAGCTGACGAGCGGACCACTGGTCGTCATATCCACTCCGAGGTGCAGCGCAATGGGTGCGTTGACGCTAGCCAACAACACTCCTGGTGAACTCACCCCGCGCTCATTCAGTGCTCACGGCCACGCTGCGGAAGTAATGAGGTCTGCGAAAGACTCTTGGCCCAGGCTGCGGCCTGTGCCATGATTGCCGACTGTTGGCCCGAGTCCATGATGAGGGGGCAAGGACAATGGACGGACTACTCCAGTCGGGCAGCGGCCAGCACAACTGGAGTATCACTCCGGGTCCAGACGTTTCCAATACTTCCGGTACGTCACATCTCGCCGACGAACTGAACCGTCTGAGTGGAATGTGTCGGCAGATGGATCATTTGCCGCAGGGTGCCTCGCTCCTCGCGCGTGTTCGAGAGCTGACTCGTGACCTGAATAACGAGATCGATGCGAAGAATCCCAAGTGTGCTCGGCTGAATGTTGCCAGCTTCGGACGATTTCAGCTGGAAAGGGATGGGGAACGACTTGCACCCTGCCCAACCCGCCGGTCCATTGCGATTCTGCGGTACCTCTTGACCCGTAACGATCATGCCGCGCACAAGTCCGAGTTGGCTGAAGTGATCTGGCCCCTCGACTCGATAAAGGATTGCGCTCACAGCCTGCATGTAGCGGTCAGCAACCTCCGACGATACCTGGACCTGACATCAACCAGTTGCCTGCTCTTCAGCGCCGGAACCTACTTTCTCAATCCCGCTGTCAAGGTGACCGACGATACCATCCTGTTCCAGGAAACCGCCCGACATGCTGACGAATGCTGGAAACAGGGCGACTTCGATTCTGCTGAGTCTGCGTACCTGGCGGCGACCGATGGCTATACGGGCGACTACTGCTTGGAAGATCTGGATTTCGCCTGGGCAGCGGCAGAACGCGATCGCCACCTCGAGCGCTACCTGTCTGCGCTCTATCGACTGGGCGATGTCCGTCTGCGGCAGCGTCGATATGAAGCGGCCATCGAGCCGTTGGTGCTTATATCGCAACGCGACTGTTATCGGGAGGATGTACATTATCAGCTTATGCTCTGCTATTCACGAATTGGTCGCCGATCGCGCGCCATCCAGCAATTCGAGAATTGTAGCGACCTCTTGACGAATGGCTTGTCTATTGCACCCGCAGAGAAACTGCGAAGGTTGTACGAGCTGATACTTGACTCGGACGAGCGTTCTATCGCGGATTTCGATATCAGCCTGAGTGAGTATCGATGATTCGGCAGTGCGCCCTCGGTGGCACCAGCCTGCGCCCGCTCGATCAATGCGCCAATGCCGTCCAGGATGATGTCCAGGGACGCGCCGATGTCGTCACCGACCTGGTCCGCGGCGGGCCGGTCGTCCTCGAACACCCCGTCGGCCAGTGCCTCGGCCAGGGCCGTGAACGACTCCGGATCGATGAGTGAGCCCAACGCCCGGCCGTAGGTCTCGCCACTGCCGGGCGCGCCCAGCACGATCGGTGGCCGCCGGCTCGAATTCACCTTCCCGTCCGCGGAGGCGTTCGTGCTCGGGCGCGAACTGCTCGCCCGCGGGACGCCCGATGCCGACGCGCTGATGGTGAGCGTGCCCTCCGATGGCGGCGCGGACGACCTACGCCGGCTGCTGCGCGAGTTGGACGGGGTGCCGCTGGTCACGGTCACCGAGCGCACCCCGACCCTGGACGACCTCTTCCTCGCCCTCACGGGACACCGCGCCTCCCACGAGCTGCCCGACCGCCGGGAGGTGGCGGCATGACCGCGATGACGACCAGGCGGCCGGCCGGCAGCTACCTGGCCGACACCGCGACGCCGATCGGCCGCAGCATCCGGCTGACCCGCCGCGACGCCGACACGCTCCTGATGTCGATCGTGCTACCCGTCATGTTGATGTTGCTGTTCGTCTTCGTGTTCGGCGGCGCGGTGGCGATCGACGGAGCCACGTGGCCCGCAACGCGCTCGCGGCCGTCGTCGTGTTCGCGGCCGCATTCGCCTGAGGTTTCCGGCCTACGGCCTCGTCACCCGAATGGGCGGCCGCCGCGGGGCTGCTGTTGCTCTACGTGCTCGCCCTGTCCTGGCTGGCCGCCGCCCTCGGGCTGCTCGCCGGCAGCGTCGAATCGGCCGGCATCATGAGCTTCTTCATGCTGTTCCTGCCCTACCTGAGCAGCGCGTTCGTGCCCACCGACACGATGCCGGGATTCCTGCGGGCGGTCAGCGAGCACCAGCCGGTCACGCCGGTCATCGAGACCGTCCGCGGCCTGCTCTCCGGCACCGCGATCGGGTCGAGCGCGCTGTGGGCGGTGTTCTGGTCGGCGGGTCTGCTGGTCGTGGCCTTCGTCGGGGCCGCTCTGCTGTTCCGGCACCGGACCCGTCGCTGACTCCTCCCGCTGCGGCCGACACCACACCGGTTGCGGTGTCGGCCGCCCGGTCGGCTTTGGCACCATGGACCGGTGACCGCTTCAGCCGCCCAGGGTGGAACCGCGCCCCCGCGAGTGCTGGCCGGGCGATACCAGCTCGATTCGGTCATCGGCAGGGGCTCCATGGGCACCGTGTGTGCGGATACCGACCTCGTGCTGCATCGCAACGTGGCTATCAAGGAGATCGACTTCCCGCCCGGCACCCCGGCCGCCGAACGTCGCCAACTCGAACAACGGACGCTCCGGGAGGCGCGGGCAATCGCCGCCCTGTCCAACCCGTACGTGATCACGCTGTTCGACATCCTGACGGTGGCCAGCGGTCCGGTCATCGTCATGGAACTGCTGCACTCCCGATCGCTCGCGGACATCCTGCGCAGGGTCGGCCGGCTGCCCGACGGGCAGGCGGCCACCATCGGCATCGCCGTCGCGTCGGGCCTGCTGGCCGCCCACGCGGCCGGCATCACCCATCGGGACGTCAAGCCCGCGAACGTGCTGATCTGCGACGACGGGCGGATCAAGCTCACCGACTTCGGCATCGCCCGCAGCTCGGCGGAGAACACCATGACGGCCACCGGGCTGCTGCTGGGCTCGCCGGCCTACATCGCCCCGGAGGTGGCCAGCGGAACCGCCGCCGGTCCGATCTCCGACGCCTGGAGCCTCGGCGGTCTGCTGTTCGCCTGCACCGAGGGGCGGCCGCCGTTCGACCAGGGCACCGCGATCGCCACGCTCACGTCGGTGGTGAAGGATCCGGTGCCGCCGCACCCGTACTCCGGCCGGCTCGGCGCGGTCGTCTCGGGCCTGTTGGTCAAGACACCGAATCTGCGGATGCGGATCGACAAGGCGCTGCAGATCATGCGGGGCATCGCCGACGACCCGTCCGGCACCTACCTGGCTGCCGTCTCGCGGCTCCCCCGAGGGGAGTGGCCCGGCTTCGGCCGGGCCGAGACCGGCTCGACCCCGTTGCCGCCACCTCCCGCCGGTAGTTCCGGAGCGCGATCGACGCCGCCCCCGATCCCGGGTGGACCGCCCGCCCCCGGCGCGGGTGCCGCCGCGGCGCAGGTGGCCGGCACCGGTCCGGGCGCTCCGCTGCACGCAACGCGGCGACCGCCGACGTCGGCCGATGCGTCGTTCACCGGCGGACCGTCCGCGCCATCGGTCGGCCCGCCGCCCACCGGTCCCCGATACCCCGGCACAGTCCGGCCGGTCGACTCCGGCCAGCTCAGCGGGCACATTCCGCTGCCCGGAATCGCCCGAGCCGCCAGTCAGGCCGGCCCCGGGTTCGGCGCCGCATCGTCGGAGCCGCTGCCGCCGCCGCCATGGGCCCGGTCGGAGGCGGCCGCACTGCCGGCCCTGCCGGACCAGGCACCGGAAACCTCGGCCCGCACCCGCATCATCGCCGCGGTGGTGGTGGCCGTGCTCGCGGCGATCGTCGGTTTCTTCGCCGTGCGGCTGATCGCGGACGCCGCCGACAGCGCCGCCCCGGCCGCGGTCGTGTGGACCGACACCGCTGCGGTGGGCGATGGGCTGCCGCCCGCGGAGGATGGGCCGGTCTGACACAACGTCGCCCCGGACGGGGCGCTCGCAGGCTCCGCGCCCCTCGCCGGGACGCCGTGTCGGTGCCGATGGTTCACTCGCTGACGCTCGCTCACAGCAGAAGTTCCGCGCACGGCCCCGTCCGTCCCTTCCCGCCGACTACGCTCCGGGCATGTCCGACGATGCCGCCACCGACACCCGCGCCATCGCCGAGGAGGCCGCGTCCGCGATTGCCCGGGCGACCGGCGTGCCGCATCATGACGTCGCCCTCGTCATGGGCTCTGGCTGGCTGCCCGCGGCCGAGCGATTGGGGTCGGCCACGACGGACCTGGACGTCGCCACGCTTCCTGGCTTCGCCCCGCCGGCCGTCCAGGGGCACGCCGGCCGGATTCGCTCGATCCCGGTCGGCGACAAACGGGCGCTGGTGTTCCTGGGCCGCACCCACCTGTACGAGGGTCGTGGCGTGGCTGCGGTCGCCCATGGGGTCCGCACCGCGGCGGCCACCGGGGCCCGGCTCATCGTGCTCACCAACGCCGCCGGCGGCATCCGGGAGGATATGAGACCCGGTGACCCGGTGCTGATCTCGGACCACCTGAACCTGACCGCCAACTCCCCGCTGACCGGGGCCACCTTCGTCGACCTGACCGACCTGTACTCACCCCGGCTGCGGGCGCTGGCCCGGCAGATCGACCCCGCGTTGACCGAAGGCGTGTACGCACAGCTGCCCGGGCCCCACTTCGAAACCCCGGCCGAGATTCGGATGCTCCGCGGGATGGGGGCGGATCTGGTCGGCATGTCCACGGCGCTGGAGGCGATCGCCGCCCGCGCCGCCGGCGCCGAGGTGTTCGGCCTGTCCCTGGTCACGAACCTGGCCGCGGGCATGACCGGCGAGCCGCTCAACCACGAGGAGGTGCTCGCCACCGGCCGGGCGGCGGCCGCCCGGATGGGCGACCTGCTGGCTCAGTTGGTGGCGCAGGCGTGACCCACGACGAGCCCGGGCGGCTGACCCCCGAACTGCGGGACGCGGCGATGCGCTGGATCGCCGACGACCCGTCGCCGGACGACCGGGCCGAGCTGCAACGGGTGCTGGCCCGGGCCATGGCCGGAATCGCCGACAGCACTGCCGATCTCGCGATAAGAATGGGCGCCCCGCTGACCTTCGGCACCGCCGGACTGCGCGGGCCGCTGCGGGCCGGCCCGAACGGGATGAACCTGGCCGTGGTGCGCCGGGCCGCTTTCGGCATCGGCGCGTTCCTGGCCGCCACCGGGGAGCGCGGCGGGACCGTGGTCGTCGGCTTCGACGGCCGCCGCCGCTCCGCGGAGTTCGCCGCCGATGCCGCCGCAGTGCTGGCGGCTCAGGGCTTTGCGGTACTGCTGGCCCCGGGGCCGTTGCCCACTCCGCTGACCGCGTTCGTCGTTCGGGGACTGGACGCGGCCGCGGGGCTGCAGGTCACCGCCTCGCACAACCCGCCGCAGGACAACGGCCTGAAGGTGTACCTGCGCGGCGGCGCCCAGTTGATCGCCCCGCAGGACGCGCAGATCGAGCGGGCCATCGCGGCCGCCCCCGCCGCGCGGTCCATCGACGTGCTCGGCGGAGCCGGTGCGGCCGGGCCGTTGACCATCGGACCGGCCGGCACCGGCTCGCTCCGCCCGTGGCCGGCGGATCTCGTCCAGGACTACCTGGACCGGGTCGCGACGCTGCCCCGTTCGGCCCGGGTCGGGCAGTCGCCGGCCGTTGCGCTCACCCCGATGCACGGGGTCGGCGGTGAGATCGCCGTCAAGGCATTGCATCTGGCCGGCTTTCCGGACGTGCACGTGGTATCCGAACAGGCCGTACCGGACGGCGGCTTCCCCACCGTGCCGTTCCCGAATCCCGAGGAGCCGGGTGCCACCGACCTGTTGCTCGCGCTGGCCGCCCGGGCGGACGCAGCGCTGGCCGTGGCGCTGGACCCGGACGCGGACCGGTGCGCGATCGGCGTGGTCGACGGGGGCGCCTGGCGAATGCTGTCCGGTGACGAGACCGGCGCGCTGCTGGGCGATCACCTGTTGCGCCACCTGGATCGGATCGCGCATCCCGATCCGCTGGTGGCGACCACCATCGTGTCCGGCGAGCTGCTGGCATCGATCGCCAAGGGCCACGGTGCCCGCTACGACGAGACGCTGACCGGCTTCAAATGGATCGTCCGGGCCGGTGACGGGGCCGGCACCGGCCTGGTGTTCGGGTATGAGGAGGCGCTTGGCCTGTGTGTCGATCCGGACCACGTCCGGGACAAGGACGGCATCTCGGCCGCGGTGCTGGCCTGCGACCTGGTCGCCGAACTGACCGCCGCCGGGCGCACGGTGCCGGACCGGTTGGACGAGCTGGCCCGGACCCATGGGCTTTTCGTCACCGGTCCGCTGTCCATCCGGGTGACCGACCCGGCCCTGATCCCGGCGGCCATGCGGCGGCTGCGGGCGGATCCGCCGACCTCGCTGCTGAGTGACCCGCTGACCGGGTCGACGGATCTACTGCCTCGCACGGACGGGCTGCGCTGGCGCACCGCCAGGGTCAGGGTGGTGGTCCGGCCGTCCGGCACCGAACCAAAGCTCAAGTGCTACCTGCAGGTCCACGCCCCCGTCCCGGAGGACACGAACTTGGCCGAGTTGCGGGCGGCGGCGGCCGCCGACCTGGACCGCCTGCGGGACGAGGTGGCCTTGATCGTCCAGTGATCGCCCAGGTCAGCCGGACGTGGTGGTCGGCGTGGCCGACCCGCTGGGGAACGCGTCCGGGCCGACGGTGTCGTCCGCGGTCAGGCCCAGCCCGGTGGTGCCGTCGGCGGACATGATGCGCAAGAACCTGGTACCACCACCGGAGGTGATCGAGTAGGTCGTCTCGCCCTGCAGCACGGCCGACATCGTCTGCTCCAACTGCCCGCTGGGTCCGTCGCAGAAGATCAGGGTGGTCCGCAAGGCGCCGAAGGTCAGGGTGTCGTCGCCGATCTCGACCGGTCCGCCACCCAGATTGCACGAGTTGTTGAACGCCACCTCGCCGTCCTGGAACCGCATCCACGCCGACAGCGTGGGGTCGACGGCGGTCATCGTGTTGGCCTGGTCGGTGATGGTCTGGACGTCGGTGACCTTCCACCCGGTCGACTCCAGCACCTGCGCCCCGCTGGGCGCCGGCCCGAGCACCACGGTGTCGGTGCCGTTGGTCAGCGTGAGGGTGTCGCCGTCGAGGGTGTAGGTGGGGCCGGAGGCCAGGAACGCGGCGAGCCAGGTGTCCTGGGCCATCAGCGCGTCGTCGCAGGCCATCATCGTCGACGCCAACTGCGGTGCCGTCAGCTTCCCGCCGACCGCGAGATACCGACCGGCCATGGTGTTGCACCCCGCGTTGGCCGAGAGGGATCCGCCCTCGAAGGTCAGGGTGATGGTCGAGTTCGGGGCGATCGTGTGCGTGCCGGTCACCTCCGTGGCGACGAAGCTCGCCCCGTCCAACTCGCTCCCGCCCACCCGTCCCGACGGCGACGATGCGGCCGACCCGGACGCCCCGGTGGGCGATGCGGACGTTGTCCCGCCGCTGCCCGCCGTCCCGCTGGAGCCACAGGCGGCCAGCCCGACCAGCAGCACGCCCGCGCCCAGCAGGCCGAGAACACCGCGCACCCGCACACCCGTCGTCATGAATTCCGCCCTCGCCCCGAGTCCGATTTCCGGACCGCATCATCACAGAACGGGATGTGAACAGCCGGTCAAACCCGGCAGGCAGCGGGTCTCGATCCGGTACCGATTCCCCACCCACCGGCCGGCGTCCGGGGTAGCGCGGGCATCAGCCGGGCCACCGCCGCGCTGCGGCTGCGGACGCCCGACCGGTCGAAGATGTGCTCCATGTGCTTGCGCACGGTGCCGACGGAGGTGAACAGAATGGTCGCGATCTCCGCGTTGCTGTGCCCGCGCACGACGGCCGATCCGACCTGGACCCCGTTGATCCCGAAGTCCGCCGTACCGCCGCGGATCAGGTTCTGCGCAGGCTCGGCTGAGGCTGTGCTCCTGGGCGGCGGCCTCACCCGCTCGGCGGGCGGATCCGCAGCTGCGTCTCCCGTCTCGTGGACGTCACCAGACCACGAGCGGTCGCGGATGCCTATGCGCCCGCAGGCGGCGGTCCTTGCTGACGAGTCGAATGCCATGTTCCACCGCGGTTGCGAAGATCATCCGATCTGCCGGGTCACCGGGGAACGTCTCCGGAAGCGCCACGGCGGTCTCCGCGATGATCGCCGTCAGCGGAAGCGTCCGGACGTCCTTCGACAATTCCGCGAGCCAGGTTCTGACCGGGATCGCGACACTGATCCGCCCGTGGTGCGCGAGCCAGCCCAGCTCGTACCAGGTGATCGCGGCGACGGCGATCTCTGCGGCCTGTTCGATGGCGGTCGCGGCGGGATCGCTGACGCGCTCCGGCTCGGCGGTCCACCAGTGGACCGCATGGGTGTCGAGCAGCAGAGTGCCGGTCACCCGGCATTCCATTGTTCGCCCGTGCCGAACAGGTCCTCGTCACGTTCGCTCGAACGGGACACGCCCGCGAAGCGTCCCCGCAGGCCGCTGGGGTTGCGAATCGGCACGATGCGAGCGACGGGTCGACCGTGCTTGGTGACTTCGACCTCGTCGCCGTCCGCCACGTCATCGAGCACGGCGAGCAGGGTCGCCTTCAGCTCGGTCGCGGACATTTTCCTGACCATCTGGTCATCATAGTGGTCAGCGCCGCTTCGCGGCGAGGACGACATGACGCTTCAGACCGCGCCGAACTGCCGGTCCCCCGCGTCACCCAGACCCGGCACGATGTAGCCGATGTCGTTGAGTCGCTCGTCCACCGAGGCGGTCACCACCCGGACCGGCAGGTTCGCGGCGGCCAGCGCGGCCAGGCCTTCCGGGGCGGCGAGCGCGCAGATCGCGGTGACGTCGGTGGCGCCCCGACCGGTCAGCAGCCCGATGGTGTGCACCATCGACCCGCCGGTGGCCAGCATCGGGTCGAGCACGTACACCGGACGGTCTGCCAGCGACTCGGGCAGCGACTCCATGTACGGGGTGGGCTGGAGCGTCTGCTCGTCGCGGGCAAGCCCGACGAAGCCCATCTGCGCCTCGGGGATCAGCGTGTGCGCCTGGTCGGCCATCCCCAGGCCCGCCCGCAGCACGGGCACCAGCAGCGGCGGGTTGGACAGCCGGATGGCCAGGGTCGGCGCCATCGGCGTCTGGATGGGTTCCAGCCGGATCGGCAGCGTGCGGGACGCCTCGTAGATCAGCATCAGGGTCAGCTCGCGCAGCGACGCCCGGAACGTGGCGTTGTCGGTGCGGGTGTCCCGCATCGTCGACAGCCGGGCCGCGGCCAGCGGGTGGTCGACGACGGTCACGTCGAGGTCGTCGGGGATGCGGGGCGTCCGGGGTGCGGTCACGACAGGAACCGTATCGGTCCCCCGGACCTAGGATGACGCCATGGCTGCCACGCCCGAGGCACTGCCCGCTCACCTGGCCGACGTGATCGGTGACGAGTCGTCCCTGCGCCGGTTCTTGTCCGGCTTGCCCGGGGTCGACCCGGTCGGGGTGGAACAACGGGCGGCCGGCCTGGCCACCCGGTCGATCAAGAAGGCCAGCAAAATGGCCGCGATCGACCTGGCCATCTCGATGGTCGACCTGACCACGCTGGAAGGCGCGGACACCCCCGGCAAGGTGCGCGCGCTGGCCGCCAAGGGCCGCTGCCCCGACCCCGACCAGCCGGACACCCCCTCGGTCGCCGCACTGTGCATCTACCCGGACATGGTCGCCACCGCGGTCGCCGCGCTGGCCGGCACGACGATCGGCGTCGCGTCGGTGGCCACGGCCTTCCCGACCGGGCGGACGTCCCTGGCGGTGCGGCTGGCCGACGTGGCGGTGGCCGTCGAGGCCGGCGCGACGGAGATCGACATGGTGATCGACCGTGGCGCGTTCCTGGCCGGCCGGTACGGCGCGGTGTTCGACGACATCGTCGCGGTCAAGCAGGCCTGCGGCCGGGCCCGGCTCAAAGTGATCCTGGAGACCGGCGAGTTGGGCACGTACGACAACATCCGGCGGGCGTCCTGGCTCGCGCTGCTCGCCGGCGGAGATTTCATCAAGACCTCCACCGGCAAGATCGCGCCCGCAGCGACGTTGCCGCTGACACACGTGATGCTGCAGGCGGTCCGGGACTGGTTCGAGCAGACCGGTGAGCAACGCGCGGTCAAGCCCGCCGGCGGCATCCGCACCAGCAAGGACGCGATCCGGTACCTGGTCGCGGTGAACGAGGTCGCCGGCCCACAATGGTTGGACCCCTTCTATTTCCGGTTCGGCGCGTCCAGTCTGCTCAACGACCTGCTGCTGCAACGGCGCACGCACAAGCTGGGTCACTACTCGGGCGCCGACTACGTGACGGTGGACTGATGGCACACCTGGAATGGGAGTACGACCCGGCACCCGAGTCGACTGCGATCGGCCGGTTGCGGGACCGCTACCAGATGTTCGTCGGCGGACGCTTTGTCGATGGGCGAGGCGACGACGTCAAGACCATCAACCCGGCCACCGAGGAGCCGCTGGCCTCGGTGAGTACGGCCAGCACGTCCGACATCGACGATGCGGTTCGGGCGGCCCGGGCCGCCTACGTGGGGCCGTGGTCGCGGCTGACCGCGGTTCAGCGGGGCACCTTCCTTTTCCGGATCGCCCGGGGCATCGCCGAGCGCTCCCGCGAGTTGGCCGTGATCGAGACGCTCGACAACGGCAAGCCGATCAAGGAGTCCCGCGACGTCGACGTGCCGACCGCATCGGCGCACTTCTTCCACCACGCCGGCTGGGCGGACAAGCTGACGCACGCCGGCTACGGGCCGGCGGTGCGGCCGCTGGGCGTCGCCGGGCAGGTCATCCCGTGGAACTTCCCGCTGCTGATGGCCGCCTGGAAGATCGCGCCGGCGCTGGCCGCCGGCAACACCGTCGTCATCAAACCCGCTGAGACCACACCGCTGTCGATCCTGGTGCTGGCCGAGATCATCGCCGACGCCGACCTGCCGCCCGGCGTGGTCAACATCGTCACCGGTGCCGGGGACATCGGCGCCACGCTGGTCAACCACCCGGGCATCGACAAGGTTGCCTTCACCGGTTCCACCGAGGTGGGCAAGCAGATCCAGGCCTCGCTGGCCGGCACCGGCCGCAGGCTCACCCTGGAACTGGGCGGCAAGGCCGCCAACATCATCTTCGACGACGCCCCGATCGACCAGGCCGTCGAGGGCATCGTCAACGGCATCTTCTTCAACCAGGGTCACGTGTGCTGCGCGGGATCCCGCCTGCTGGTGCAGGAGTCGGTGGCCGACGAGGTGATCGCCAAGCTGCAGGCCCGGATCGCGACGCTGCGGGTGGGTGACCCGATGGACAAGAACACCGACGTCGGCGCGATCAACTCGGCCGGCCAGCTGTCCACCATCAGGTCACTGACGGCGGCCGGCGACGACGAGGGAGCGATCCGCTGGACCTCGCCGTGCCCGCTGCCGGACCGCGGCTTCTTCTTCGCACCAACGGTTTTCACCAACGTGTCGCAGTCGATGCGGATCGCCCGGGAGGAGATCTTCGGGCCGGTGCTGTCGGTGCTGACCTTCCGCACCCCGGACGAGGCGATCACCAAGGCCAACAACACTCCTTACGGCCTGTCCGCCGGGGTGTGGACGGAGAAGGGCTCCCGGATCCTGGGCATGGCGTCGGCGTTGCGGGCGGGCGTGGTGTGGGCGAACACGTTCAACCGGTTCGACCCGACCGCCGCGTTCGGTGGGTACAAGGAGTCCGGGTTCGGCCGGGAGGGCGGCCGCTCCGGGTTGGCCGCGTACCTGGACACCGATGACGAGCCACGCGCGATCGATGCCGGGAAGTTGGATCCGACCAGCGCCGACACCTTGCTGGCCGAGGCCGCCGAGTCGGTGCTCGCCGAACTGCTGACGGAGCCGGAGAGCCTGGCCGAGGCAGTGGCGTTGTCGAGGGTGGTGCGCAGGTCCGCGGAGCGCCGCGAGTCCGCGCCGGCCACCGACGATCCGCCGCCCGCGGGCCCGCCGCAGCGGTCGGACCGGGTGGCGGTCACCAAGACGTACAAGCTGTTCGTCGGTGGCGCGTTCCCCCGCTCGGAGTCGGGCCGCACCTACCCGGCGACCGGCGGCGTCGGCGGATCGATCCGCGCGAACGTGGCTCAGGGTTCTCGCAAGGACGCCCGGGACGCGGTGATCGCCGCGCGCAAGGCCTTCGGGACCTGGTCCCGGGCCACGGCATACAACCGGGGACAGGTGCTTTATCGGGTCGCGGAGATGCTGGAGGGGCGGCGGTCCGAGTTCGTCGACCTGCTCGGTGGCGGCCCGGCGAACGATCGGGTGGTGAACGCGGCGATCGACCGGTGGGTGCACTACGCCGGCTGGACCGACAAGCTGGCCTCGGCCTTCGGCAGCGCGAATCCGGTGGCCGGGCCGTTCTTCTCGTTCTCCACGCCGGAGCCGACGGGCGTTGTCGTCGCGGTGGCCCCGCCCGACGATCCGTTGCTGGGGTTGATCAGCGTGCTGGCGCCGATCATCACCTCCGGCAACTCCTGCGTGCTGCTCGCGTCCCACGCGGCGCCGCTGGCGGCGGTGACGCTGGCCGAGGTACTGGCCACCTCCGACGTCCCCGGTGGGGTCGTGAACATCCTCACCGGCGACCCGCTGGAGATGGCGCCGCACCTGGCCGCGCACGCCGACGTCAACGCGCTCGACCTGACCGGGGTGTCACCGGCGGCCCGGGCGGAGCTGGAGCGGGCCGCGGCGGGCACGGTCAAGCGGGTGTACTCCCCCGGCCCGCAGGACTTCCTGCGCCCGCCCGGCACCGCCCGGCTGCGGGCGTTCCTGGAGATCAAGACGGTGTGGCACCCGACCGGCGCGGTGTCGCTCGCCGGTGGCGGCGGGTACTGACCGGACCGCGAACGCGGCGGTGCGCCTGGGCGACCCTCGAGCGGCTCAGCGCCGGTCCCGGGATGCAATGACGCCGGTCCGGGATCGAATGAACCAAAGACGCCCATCGAGTGCCCAGCTGAACGTCTTTGGTGCACTCAACCGACAGACAGCGCGGTGGATTCGCGGCCGGGTGGATCTCGCCGGCCGGTGGTGGGAGTCACTGAACCGTTCGGGCGCCGGGGCTGACCGGGTCGAGCCCGAACCGAGCTGCGGCGTCGTACAGCCTCCGGTCGTACACAACCATGCCGGTCAGGGCGCCCCGGATGTCCAGCGCCGTCGCCAGGTGGATGGCATCGAGGCTGCGCAGGCCGGGACCATCGAGAGCGGCCGCCGAGTCGATCACCCCATCGGAGATCGAGATGAGATCGACTCCGTCGATCACCGCGCGCGCCCGCTCCGTGTACCGATCACCACCACGCCGCACGGTGACCAGCACCTCGACCTTGGCGAGCGCGCTGCTCACCGCCCCGGCAGCCACCCGCTCGTCGATCCACGCTGCGAGCGCACGGCTCTCCGGTTCGGCCTTGACGAGTTTCACCAGAGCCGAGGAGTCGAAATAGATCACAGCCGGTCCGTTCGAAGCTCATCCAGGATGGCCGCGGTGTCGAACGAGCCCTCGATGGGCGGCGGCAACGAGGCGAGGCCCCCCGGCTTCTTCGCGGAGATCAACCTGCCCTCCGCGATCAGCCGGTCGCGTGCGCTCTGCTGCGGGGTCGGCGGGACCAACATCGCCACCAGCCGCCCCCGTTCGGTGACTTCGACCGTCTCACCGGCCTTCACCTTGTCCAGGTAGCGGCTGGCGTGCTGCCGCAGCTCCCGCACACCGATCCGTTCCACCGGCATAATGTAGCACCTGATGTGCTACATCATTGGGAGGCGGCCGCGTGGTCGCCCCGCAAGCCGTGACCGACCGGGTTGCGCCGCTGGGACCTTGATCACTTGTGGTTCATCGCGAGTCGTGCGCTGTCTACCATGGAAGGGTTACCTAACTTCTGACTGGAGTGCCGCATGACATCGCCCCTTCGCGTCGCCGTCGTCGGCGCCGGTCCGGCCGGCATCTACGCCGCCGATATTCTGACCACCAAGGATCCCCAGGCCTGCGTCGACATCTTCGACCGGCTGCCCACCCCGTACGGCCTGATCCGCTACGGCGTCGCCCCCGACCACCCGCGGATCAAGGCGATCGTCGTCGCGCTGCACCGGGTGCTGGAGAACGAGCGCATCCGCTTCATAGGCAACGTGCACGTCGGCGTCGACATCAAGGTCGACGAGCTGCGGCACCACTACGACGCGGTCATCTTCGCCACCGGCGCCGAGCGGGACCGCTCGCTGCGCATCCCCGGCGAGGACCTGCGGCGCTCCTACGGCGCCGCCGACTTCGTCGCCTTCTACGACTCGCATCCGGACCGCGAACAGACCTGGGACCTGTCGCAGCAACGCTCGGTCGCCGTCGTCGGGGTTGGCAATGTCGGGCTGGACGTGGCCCGGATGCTGGCCCGCACCGCCGAGGAGTTGCTGTCGACCGACATCCCGCCGCACGTGCACGCCGCGCTGGCCGACTCCACGATCACGGACATCCACATGTTCGCCCGCCGCGGCCCGGCCCAGGCCAAGTTCACCCCCGTGGAGCTGCGCGAGCTGGACCATTCTCCCAACGTGCAGGTCGTCGTCGCCCCCGAGGGGATGGAGTTCGACAAGGCGTCGCAGGCGGCGCTGTCCCGCAGCAAGTCGCTGCGGATGGTCGTCGACGTGCTGTCCGACTGGGCGATGCGCGACCCGAAGCCGGGCCCGCACCGCCGGATCCACCTCCACTTCCTGGAGAACCCCGTCGAGATCATCGGCGACAACGGAGCCGTCACCGGCCTGCGCACCGAGCGTCAGGAACTCACCGGCGACGGCAACGTCCGCGGCACCGGCGAGTTCACCGACTGGGACGTGCAGGCCGTGTACCGGGCGGTCGGCTACCGCTCCGAGGCCATCGAGGACCTGCCGTTCGACACCTTCCGGCTCGTGCTGCCCAACGAGGGCGGGCGGCTGCTGGACCTGGACGGCGAACGGATGCCGGGCGTGTACGCCACGGGCTGGGTCAAGCGCGGCCCCGTCGGCCTGATCGGGCACACCAAGTCCGACGCGGCCGAGACGGTCGCGCACCTGCTGGCCGATGCTCCCGACCTCGCCCCGGCGCCCCACCGGAATCAGGCCGACGTGGACGCCCTGCTGGCCGGCAAGGGTCTGCCGGTGACCGATTTCGCCGGCTGGGATCGACTGGACTCGTACGAGCTGGGTGCCGGCGAGCCGGTCGGCCGGGGCCGGGTCAAGGTGACCTCCCGCGGCGAGATGACCCGGATCGCCGCCCGCGGCTGAACCCGCGCCGTCCCGCCCTCGCGGCCGGCAGGCGTTTCCGCAGAGACGTTACCGATATGTCGTTCGCGTTCCCGCGGGAACGCCACCGCCCGCACGAGCGCCCGAGGTGCCCGATCGAGCTGCGACCGTGGCCCGTTCGGGCGGCCCATCGGGCAGAACCCGCGCTCGACCTTTGCCCGGCGGGGGGCTCGGCCGACAATCGGCGGCAGGGTGCGGGAGCGTCGTGCGGACCGCCCCAGGTCGTGCACCCCCGGTCCGCGGAGCGGCGCCCGACCCGTCGGAGGGAGCCACAGTGACCGCTCTGGCCGTACTCGAGGGCAACCCCGACCTGGACCGGCGCCCGCGAGTGCGACGGCCGGACGGCCGGCTGCCGGACGGCCGGGCCGTGGCCGGTCCAGCGGGCGCGGCATTCCTGCTCGGCCTGCAGCGGACCGCCGGCAACGCGGCGGTGGCGCGACATCTCGCACGCACCGCGCCGGTCCAGCGGTGCGGACCCACCCCGTGCGACTGCTCGCCGCAGGAACGCGCGGAGTACGCCGCCGACCATCCCGAGGAGGCCGCCGCCGAACCGCAGCAGGACGAGGCTGCGGCTCGTCCGGTCCAACGTCAGGCCGCCGGGCCTGGCCCGGCCCCCCGCCTGGTCCTGCAGCGGCTCACCGACCCGCTCGGCGCGGACATGCAGGTCGACTGGACGACGACCGGCGCGAACGTCGCGCTGACCGACCGGGCCGGCGCGAACCAGGGCGGCGGCGGGGCCCTGAACTTCGCCGGCGGCGACAACGCCTCGTTCACCATGCCCGATCGCACCGCGTCGGCCAACCTGACCGTGCCGGTCACCGCGAACTGGCACGGCAAGGGCACCGGCCCGGTGCCGCCCGGTCCGCAGCCGGGCAAGGAGTGCGACGCCTGCAAGGTGTTGATCGAGGGGGCCACCGTCGGCACCTGCGCGTTCGTCGCCGACGTCATCGAGGACAGCATCCAGGTGCCCGGCCTCGACTTCCTGGTGGCCAAGCTCGTGCAGGGTGCGTGCATTCCGATCGTGGCGGCGCTGGGCGGGTCGATCGACCTGCTGCCCAAGGAGATCCTGGCCGCCTGCAAGTCCTCCAACATCGAGGAACTGATCAACAAGATCCGCGAGTTCAAGGAGAACCTGGACAAGAACCCGACCATCGTCAAGATCATCGACACCATCATCGACAAGCTCAAGAAGGTCCCGGGCCTCGGCCAGGTCGCCAAGATCGCGGACATCCCGCGGGTGATCCGGGCGCAGATCTCCAAACGGCTGGGCGAGCTCATCGAAAAGCTCAAGGAACTGCGGGACAAGTGCCGCAAGGGCGGCCAGCCGGTGCCGGCCGGCGGTCAGGGCCAGGCGACGTCCACGATGAAGACCATGGTGTTCCTGGGTCCGGACGGGCAGGTACGCGCCGTGGGACCCGGCCCGGCGCAGGTGGTCAGCGGAACCGGCGCGAGCGAGGAATCGCCGGTGCGCTTCTCCCAGGACGGCGTGCCGAACGCGGCCCTGGTGACCCAGGTGCCGACGATCGTGGCGGGGGGCGAGAACCCGGCGAAGGCCGGCCACCAGTTCACCGTCAACGTGCTGTTCGGGCTGCCGCCCGAGCCGAGGAAGATCGACTGCCCGCCGGCCGAGTTCTTCCCGTTCAAGGTGGCCAAGGATCAGTTCGAGGACGAACTGGCGGCCCAGAAGGCCATCCGGGACTGGTTCTTCGGCCACGACCCGCAGGTCCGGGACACGGTGCACACCGGCGAGTCGGTCGTCAAGATCACCGGGCGGGCGAGCAAGACCGGCAAGGTGGAGTTCAACCGCACCCTGGCCGACAAGCGGGCCAAGCGCACCGAGGCCATCGTCCGGAACTTCGCCGGCTCGGACAGCTCGCTGCGCATCTTCTCGACCGGCTTCCTCACCGCGCAGGAACCCGGAGAGGCCGGACACGAGCGACGCTCGGAGGCGGCGATCGAAGGGCAGGTGCCGGCCGACAAGGTCGCATTGATGACCGGGGACCCCTGCGTGGGCCACAACGCCGAGAACGCCGACCAGGGTCCGACCGGGCCTCAGGTCTCGCCGCTGCCCGACTTGGCCGGGCCGGGGAGCCCGGCCGCACCCGCCGCCCCGGCCCCGGCGACGACGGCGGTCAGCACGGGCGAGCCCCTGTCCGCAGACGCCGGAGCGGCCGGCGTCGCCCTGACCGAGCCGGAGCTCGAACAGGTGTGACGCCGGCCGCGGCCATGCGCTTTCAGTGCTTGGAGGTCAGCTCCAACTCGGCACCGGCGGTCTCCTTGCTGAACAGGAACGTGATGCCGGACACCGCGCACAACACGATGAACAGGACCGCGATCGGCACGATGCTGGTGCCGCCGGTGGAGGCCAGCAGGGCGGTGGCGACCAGCGGGGCCAGACCGGCGCCCAGCGTCGATGACACCTGGTAACTCAGCGCCACTCCGGTGTACCGGGAGTCGGCCGGGAACTTCTCGCTCATCCAGGCGCCCATCGGGCCGTACATCAGGGCCTGGACGATCGGGTTGCCGAGCACGAAGGCCAGCAGCAGCGCCGCCCAGGAACCCTGGCCGACGAGGGCGAAGATCGGAAACACCAGCAGCGCGCCGGCGATCGCCCCGGCGATCATGACGGGCTTGCGACCGACCCGATCGGACAGCGCGGCGAAGGCGGGGATGGTCAGGATGTGGATGGCGTTGGCAACCGTGACCAGGATCAGCGCCGACGTCCGGCTGTGCCCGGCCTGCACGGCGTAGGTGAGCATGAAGGTGGCCAGCAGGGACTGCATGAACAGCGGCGCGAGTCCGCCGACGACGGCCTCCAGGGTCTGCCGCGGGTAGTGCTTCAGCACGGTGAACAAGGGGGCCTTCTGCTTCGGGGCGGTGGTGTTCCCGGCCCGCTGCGCCTTCTGCCGTTCCTGGGCGGCGACGAACTCCGGCGACTCGGTGACCCGCAGCCGCATGAAGAAGGCGATGACGACCAGGATCGCGGACAGCAGGAACGGCACCCGCCAACCCCAGGCCAGGAACTGCTCCTCGGGCAGGACGGAGAAGGCGGTCAGCACCAGGGTGGCCAGGACGGCGCCGGACGGCCCGCCGGAGGCGACGATGCTCGCGGCGAACCCGCGACCCTTCGGAGCGGCGTGCTCCATCGACATCAGCGCCGCGCCGGCCCACTCACCGCCGACCGCGAAGCCCTGGACGATCCGCAGCGTCACCAGCAGGATCGGGGCGGCCATGCCGATCGTCTCCTGGGTGGGCAGCAGCCCGATCAGGAAACTGACGCCGCCCATGATCAACAACGTGATGATGAGAATGTTCTTGCGGCCGAGCTTGTCGCCGAAGTGACCGAAGATCACGCCGCCGATCGGGCGGGCGAGGTAGCCGACGGCCAGAGTGCCGAACGAGGCGATGGTCGCGGCCATCGGGGAGAGCTCGTTGAAGAACAGAACCGGGAACACCAGGCTCGCGGCGGTGCCGTACAGCAGGAAGTCGTAGTACTCGACGGTCGTCCCCAGGTAGCTGGAAAGCATCGCCCGGCGGCGGGCGCGGCCGTCCGGGGCATTCGTCGACGCAGCCGGCGACGGCGCGTTCGTGGCAGCAGGTGGGGCGGTGGGCGGGACGGTGCGGGGCTGGCTCATGGACGCTCCATTGAATCGTGGGCCGAGGCGGTGCCGGGGGCTGGTAGCTGGCGGGGCGCTCCCGCTGTTCATATATCGCACGCTTAGGTGCGTATATAGAACATCGTGGGGCAATGGCGGCGATGTTGTCAAGAGGATGTGGCAGATACGCTGACGGCCATGGCTGCGGCGGCGGGAACCTCGACGGGCGGCGCCCAGACCCTCGCGCGCGGACTGTCCGCCCTCAAGGCCGTGGTGGCCACGCCGGACGGACTGTCCGCCCAGGAGGTCGGCGACCTGCTCGGCGTGCACCGGACCATCGCCTACCGGCTGCTCACCACGCTGGCCGACGCGGGCCTGGTCAGCCGCGGCCCGGACGGGAAGTTCCGCGGCGCCGTCGGCCTGCTGCAGCTGACCGCCGGCGCGTACAACACGCTGCGCGCCGCCGCGGTGCCGATCCTGCGACGGCTGGCCAACGAGGTCGGCTCGACGGTGTCGCTGCTGGTGGCGGAGAACGGCGAGGCGGTGGCACTGGCCGTGGTGGAGTCCGAGACGTCCCGCTACCGCATCGTTTTCGCCGAGGGCAGCACCCACCCGCTGGACCGCGGGGCGGCCGGGCACGCGTTGTCCTCGAGCCTGCCGGAAGCGCCGGGCGACAGCGACCGGCTACGGAAGGCGCGGGCGCAGGGGTACGCCACGTCCTTCGCCGAGGTCGAGCCGGGCGCCTACGGGCTGGCCGTGCCCATCCCCTACCCCGACCACTCCGTCGCCGCGTGCATCAACCTGATCACCTACCGGGAGGAGCTCGTCGAGCAGGCCCTGCCGGCCGTGCTCGCCGCCGCCGCCGAACTCGGCCGGGCGCTGGTCGAGGGCCCGCAAAACTAAGAGGCTCGAACCCGCCGCCGGGCTGATCATCTCGGCGAGCACGCGCCCGATTTGCCCGGATCGGTGCCGATTTGATGTGCCTCGCCCGCGCAACCGCATCCGACATCCGCACCAGCGGCAGAAGACGTCTGCCCAGGTGGATGTCGGGCGCAACGCCGACGGGGGGCGGCAACCAACAGCGCCGATCGCCCCGCCGGCCATGCCGGCCTGCCGCTCACCCCTTGACAGCAGCTCCGCCAGGCTCCATAGTTGTTCGTATACCGCACGTAGTCGTTCGTTAATCGCACATCTCCGAGGGAGTCAACGATGACCAGCACCCCCCACCTCACCCACGCCACCACCGACATCGATGCCGACGTGCTCATCGTGGGCGCCGGCCCGGCCGGCCTCGGCCTGGCCAACCTGCTCGGCCTGCAGGGCGTGCGGGTGACCGTGCTCGAGCAGCTGCCGGAGCTGATCGACTTCCCGCGGGGCGTCGGCCTGGACGACGAGTCGTTGCGTTCCCTGCAGGCGATGGGTCTGGTGGACAAGGTGCTGCCGCACACCACGCCGCAGCACATCATGCGGATGGTCAACGGCAAGGGTCAGGTGATCGCCGAGATCAAGCCCGGCACCAAGGAGTTCGGCTGGTCGCGACGGAATGCCTTCATCCAGCCACTGGTCGACCGGGTGCTGGCCGACGGCCTGGACCGCTTCGAGCACGTCGACCTGCGCTTCGCGCACACCGTCGAGGCCATCAGCGAGCATGACGACCACGTCGAGCTGACCGTGGCCACCCCGGACGGCCCGACCACCCTGCGCGCCACCTACCTGGTCGGCGCCGACGGCGGCCGCAGCCAGGTCCGCAAGTACCTCGGCGTCACCTTCGAGGGCCAGTCGCCGTCCACCCGCTGGCTCGTCGTCGACGTCAACGATGATCCGCTGGGCACCCCGAACGTGTTCCTGGGTGCCGACCCACGTCGGCCGTACGTCTCCCTCGGCCTGCCGCACGCCATCCGCCGGTTCGAGTTCATGCTGTTCGACGACGAGCCCGACACCCTGGTGGACGACCCGGCCTTCGTGGACCGGTTGCTCAAGGATCACGTGCCGCACCCGGAGAAGATGAACTTCATCCGCAAACGCGTCTACACCCACCACTCCCGGATCGCCGGCTCGTTCCGCAAGGGTCGCGTCTTCATCGCCGGTGATGCCGCGCACCTGATGCCGGTGTGGCAGGGCCAGGGCTACAACTCGGGCATGCGCGACTCGACCAACCTGGCGTGGAAGCTGGCGGCCGTGCTCCGCGGCGACTGTGACGACCGCCTCCTGGACACCTATGATGTCGAACGCCGCGATCACGCGAAGGCCATGATCGACATCTCGGTGGCGTTCGGCCGGGTCATCAAGCCCACCAACCGGGTCGTCGCCGGACTGCGCGACGCCGCCGCGGCCGTGCTCAACGCCGCACCCCCGGTCAAGCGGTACTTCGCCGAGATGCGGTACAAGCCGATGCCCCGCTACCACCGCGGCGCCGTCGTCGACGCCACCACGCATCAGGCCGGTCACTCGGACGCCGCACTGACCGGTACCTCGCACCCGGTCAAATCGGCCAACAACAAGGTCTCGCCGGTCGGGACCCAGTTCATCCAGCCGCGCGTCGACACGGCCGACCAGCCGGACGTGTTGTTGGACAACCTGATCGGCGCCAACTGGGCGGTTGTGTGCTGGGGCACCAACCCGTCGCAGGTGTTCTCCGCCGAGGACCTGGTCAAGCTGAAGGCCCTGGGTGCCACGCTGATCTCGCTGCGGCCGGTCACCCAGCTGCACAACGACACCCCCACCGACGGCACGATCGTCGCCGCCGACCGGACCGGCGACATCAAGCGCTGGTTCGACGACCGGCCCACCCCGGTCGTCTTCCTGCGGCCGGACCGGTTCGTCGCCGCCGCCGGCCTGACGCAGGACGCCCCGGCGCTACTGGGTTCGTTGCTGACCGCGATCTCGTTCCAGGCTGCCTGATACCTCTTCGACGACAAGGAGTTTCGATATGACCGAGCGCCCCTACACCAGTGTGTGGTCCGACCTGAACCAGGTCTCGTTCTCGCAGGGGTTCATCGACGCGGGTGGGTACCGGACCAGGTACCTGCACGCCGGCGACCCGAGCAAGCCCGCGCTGATCCTGCTGCACGGCATCACCGGCCACGCCGAGGCCTACGTCCGCAACCTGCACTCGCACGCAGAGCACTTCAACGTCTGGGCCATCGACTTCATCGGCCACGGCTACTCCGCCAAGCCCGATCACCGGCTGGAGATCAAGCACTACATCGCCCAGGTCCTCGGCTTCATGGACGCGATCGGGGTCGAGCAGGCCTCGTTCTCCGGCGAGTCGCTCGGCGGCTGGGTGACCGCCCGCCTCGCCCAACTGCACCCGGAGCGGGTGCAGCGGATCGTGCTGAACACCATGGGCGGCACCATGGCCAACCCGAAGGTGATGGAGCGGCTCTACACCCTGTCCATGGAGGCGGCGAAGGACCCGTCCTGGGAGCGGGTCAAGGCCCGTTTGGAGTGGTTGATGGCCGACCCCACCATGGTCACCGACGACCTGATCCGCACCCGCCAGCAGATCTTCCAGCAGCCGGAATGGCTGATGGCCTGCCAGATGAACATGGCCCTGCAGGACCTGGAAACCCGCAAACGGAACATGCTGAGCGACGACGACCTGCGCGCCATCGCGGCGCCGGCGATGGTGTTGTGGACGACCAAGGACCCGTCCGGACCGGTCGACGAGGGCCGCCGCATCGCGTCGCTGATCCCGAACGGGCGGCTGGCCGTGATGGAGAACTGCGGTCACTGGCCGCAGTACGAGGACACCGAGACCTTCAACCGCATCCACCTGGACTTCCTGCTCGGTCGCGAAGGGGCTGACCAGAAATGACCGTCGCACTGCTGTCCATGTCGCACAGCCCCCTGCTCGAGCACGTCGATCCCGGACCCGAGGTCAGCGCCGCCGTCAACGGCGCCTTCGACCAGGCCCGCTCGTTCGTGCACGACTACGACCCCGACCTGATCGTCAACTTCGGCCCCGACCACTACAACGGGTTCTTCTACGAACTCATGCCGACCTTCTGCATCGGCTATGACGCCGTCTCGATCGGCGACTACGGCAGCCAGGCCGGCCCGTTGAACGTGCCCACCGACACCGCCAGGTCCCTCGCCGGGCACGTGCTCGATTCCGGGCTTGATACGGCGGTGTCGCTGCGCATGGAGGTCGACCACGGAGCCGTCCAACCCTTGGAACTCATGTTCGGCGACATCGCTGCCAAACCCGTCATCCCCATCTTCCTCAACTGCGTCGCACCCCCGTTCAGCCCCCTCAGGCGGATCCGGCTGTTCGGGCAGGCCGTCGGCCGCTTTTTCGCCCAGTCCGACCAGAAGGTGCTGTTCATCGCCTCCGGCGGGCTCTCGCACGACCCGCCGGTCCCCCGCATCGCCACCGCGACGCCCGAGCAGCGGGAGTTCCTGCTCGGCGGCGGCCGGCACCTGACCCCGCAGGCCCGGGACGAACGACAGCAGCGGGTGATCACCGCCGCCCGCGACTTCGCCGCCGGCACGGCCACCATCAAGGACCTCGCGCCCGAGTGGGACCGGGCCCTGATGGACATCCTGGCCTCCGGCGACCTCACCCCGCTGGACGCCTGGACCCCGGACTGGATGACCGAGGTCGCCGGCAACTCCTCGCACGAAGTGCGCACCTGGATCGCCGCCTACAGTGCCCTCGGCGCAAGCGGAGACTACACAGTGAACTATTCGTTTTACCGGCCCATCCGCGAATACATCGCCGGCTTCGGCGTCACCACAGCCACCCTCACCGCCTGACCCGCACCGCAGCACCCCGTCGCCCGCGGAAGATCGGCCCGCCCCACGCCTGCCGATCATCCGCGGGCGCGGTGCTCGTGGGGGCTCGGCCGGCGGCCGGACGGGCTACCCTCGCCTGCGTCAAGATCTCGACTTCAGGCGAAGGAGCTTGCTCAATGGCGCACGAGGTGCAGGGTGTGGTGTCGCTGGCCAAGGACGCCCCGGTCCAACTGACAACGATCGTCGTCCCGGACCCGGGCCCCGGCGAGGCGCTGGTCGACGTGCAGGCATGCGGGGTGTGCCACACCGACCTGCACTACAAGCTCGGTGGTATCGGCAACGACTACCCGTACCTGCTCGGCCATGAGGCGGCCGGTGTGGTGTCGGCGGTCGGCCCCGGCGTGACGGAGGTCGAGCCCGGCGACTACGTGATCCTGAACTGGCGGGCGGTCTGCGGTCAGTGCCGGGCCTGTTTGCGCGGCCGGCCCTGGTACTGCTTCAACACCCACAACGCCAAGCAGAAGATGACGCTGGTGGACGGCACGCCGCTGTCCCCCGCGCTGGGCATCGGCGCGTTCGCCCCGAAGACCCTGGTCGCCGCCGGCCAGTGCACCAAGGTGGATCCCCGGATCCCGCCGCAGGTCGCCGGCCTGCTCGGCTGCGGGGTGATGGCCGGCATCGGCGCCGCGATCAACACCGGCGCCGTCACCCGCAACGACTCGGTCGCCGTCATCGGCTGCGGCGGCGTCGGCGACGCGGCCATCGCCGGAGCGGCGTTGGTCGGCGCCCACACCATCATCGCCGTCGACACGGACAAGCGAAAGCTCGACTGGGCCAAGGAGTTCGGCGCCACGCACACCGTGCATCCGGACGATGGCGATGTGGTCGAGCAGATCCAGGACGCCACCGGCGGTTTCGGCGTCGACGTGGCCATCGACGCGGTCGGCCGGCCGGAGACCTGGAAGCAGGCGTTCTACGGCCGCGATCTGGCCGGCACGGTGGTGCTTGTCGGCGTGCCGACGCCGACCATGCAGCTGGAGATGCCGCTGCTGGACTTCTTCGGCCGCGGCGGCTCGCTCAAGTCTGCCTGGTACGGAGACTGCCTGCCCAGCCGCGACTTCCCGGTGCTGAGCGACCTGTTCCTGAAGGGGCGGTTGCCGTTGGACAAGTTCGTCACCGAGACCATCGGGATCGACGACATCGAGGCGGCGTTCGGCAAGATGCACGACGGCGACGTGCTGCGGTCGGTGGTCGTGCTGTGACTCAGAGCAGGTCCTTCTGCTCGATCGTGACAAGGACGTCGTCGGCCAGGACGACATCGACCCGGGCCAGCCGAGCCAGGATGGTGCCGGGTATCCCCTCCTTCAGCGCCGCGATGATCGCCTTGCGCGCCTCCGACTCCCCGGCCAGAGCCTTGGCCCCGATGGTCGACGGGATCACGTCGACCAGCACGTGCACCTTCTTCGCCGGGTAGGTGGTGAGCTTGTCCTTGACGTCATCGGCGATGAACTCCAGCACCTTTTCGCGCGTGGCCGTGGGCTTCGCGACCCGCACGTGGTCGCCCACCACCTCTTCGGACGCAGTGGCATAGTCCGGGAACATCGTGCTGGTCGCCTTGGTCTTGTTCATCGTGGTCACGGCGACGCCCGGGAGCAGCGTCCGGTCACCGCTCTGCCACATCAGCTTGACGTTGACGAACTCCAGCATGTTGGTCTGGGTGCCGGTGGGGAAGCTCGACGCGTTTTCGTGGGCGCCCTTCTTCCGGCAGGCCGCGCGGACCTCCTCGAGCCGCTTGCGGCACTCCGCCGCCGACTTCTTCGGGTCGATCAGGTCCTGACGCAGTCTCGCGAAGACCCCGGGGAACTCCGGATAGGTCTGCGCGAGGCCCTTGATCGCCTTGCCGGCCAGCTGTTCTTCGAAGTAGTCGTCGATGCTCGACTGCCAAACCCGCTCCCACTCGGAGACTTCGGCCTTTCCGGTCTGGGTCACGGTGGGGCCCTCACTGCCGAAGAGCAGGCCGGGAATCGGGACCGGGGTCACCAGCGGATCGGGCTTGGTCGCGGAGACGTCGGAGACCTTGACCGCGAGCGTCGAGACGCTGTCGGCCTCCTTCTTGGTCAGCGGATCCATCCGCCCATCACCCGCCGTTTCGTTCCGATTCGTGCGACGGGGTGAGGGTAACCGGTGAACCGCCGACTGAGGGCTATTCGTGCCCGCACCGCGCATTCTGCAACGACGACCACGTCCCGGCGTCGACCTGGCCGGTCGCCGGTAGTCCGTGGTCGGCCTGGAAACGGCCGACCGCGGCAGCGGTCTCGGACGTGTAGATGCCCCAGCGGCCGGGGTCGCCGGCACCGGGGTCGGCGTTGATGTTGCCGACGTCGTAATCCAGCCCGGCCCCGAGCACCCGCTGCAGTTCACCGACCCAGACGCCCTGCTGGCCGATCGTGGTGATGGCCGGGAGGGCGGTGGCCGCGGCCGGGCACAGGCAGGACAGGAAGGTGCCGACGGTGGCGGGATCGGTGGTCTTGATGAAGGCGTCGGCCGGGCTCGACAACCGGGCCGGGCAGGCGTCGGCGACCGACACGTAGGGCCCGGCGAAGAGCACCAGGACGTTGCGCTGGTTGGTGAATATCTCGCACGAGCTGGATGTCTCGGTCCACTTGGCGTCGGCCGGCAGCGTGCCCGCCGCTCGCAGCGCGGCCACCCGGGCGGTGAAAGCCGGCTGGTCGAGCTCGGACGCGACCTGCACGATGTAGCCACTGCTGCAGGCGATGTCGGCGCGGGGGCCACCCATCGGGTCCAGGCTCACGGTGGTGGTCACCACCGTGGTGGTGGCCGCGGTGGTCATCGGCGGGGACGAGCCCGGATCACCCTTGCTCCCGGGCGGCGCGATCGGCGCCGGCTTCGTCGGCGCCCCGGCCGATTCGGTGCCCGGGCCGGGGCCCCCCGTCACCCCTGTCGACGCCGGTACGGCGACCGGACCCCCTTCGCCGCCCACCGGCCGGATCATGAACCACACCCCCACGCCGGCCACCAGCAGGACTGCCACCGCGAGCACGACAAGGGCCGCGGCACCCCGGACGCGACGGGGCGGCTCGGGCGGCGGCAACGGCTGCGGAGCCGTCGGCGCAGGCACCGGATACGAGGCGGCGGGCGCCCAGTTCGACCCGATTCCGGGCGCGGCGAGCACGGTCGGCTCAGCCGGGCCGACACCCGCCGACTTCACCAGGTTGACGCGCCGGGTGGGAGCCGCGACCGGCGTCCCGCAGTTGACGCAGAACCGGCCCGCCTGGTCCCGCGCACCGCACTGTGCACAGTCAGCCATCTCGTGTCCTCCTCAGCCGGCGCAGTCCGCCGCGGTCAGCGCCGGCCACGTCGTCGCCGTGAGCCGGCCGTCGACCGGCAGCGACTTCCCGGACTGCAGGGCCCGGACCGCCTGCTCGGTGTCGGTGTCGAAGACCCCGGTTCCGTCGCCGGCGTAGAAGCCCAGCCGCTGCAGCGCGTACTGCGCCTCCGTGACGTACGGTCCCTCGGATCCACTACCGATGTCGGGCAGCTGACCGGGCGCTGGGCACAGGCAGCCGACGGTGCGATCGGTCACGGCCGGGTCCGCGACCTTGACGTAGGCGTCCCGGGTGCCGGCGAAGCGCGCCGCGCAGGCGTCGCTCACCGTCGGGTACGAGCCCAGGTAGAGGACGTAGGCCGACTGCGAACGGAAGTTCAGGCACGACGACCCGGAGATCAGATACTTGGCGCCCGGATACTTCGCGCCGATTCCACTGGCCGCGCTTTCGAAGTCGCCCCGGTTCAACGCGGAGGCCAGCACGACGACGTAGCTGTGGTCGCAGCCGACGTCGTGCCGGACCACCCCGGCGATGGACTCGGGTCGGGGCGCGGTGGTCGGCGGTGTCGTCGCCGCGGTCACGGTCGTCGTGCCCGGCGCGGCGGCGGCCGGGGGCGTGGCCGTCACGGTCGCGGTGACGATCACCGCGGACGGGCCGGCGGGGGACGTCGCCGTGGTCGCCGAGGCGGCGGGCACCTGCGCCTCCTTGCCGGGGTGGGATCCGACGGTGGTCGACGAATCCGCTTCGACGGCCGTTGCCACCCCGGGCGCGGCCGCGCCGCCCGGGTCCGCTCCACCGTCGCGGGACAACCACCAACGGGCACCGACGAAGCTGCCGGCGCCGAGCACCAGTATCGCCACGACCACCAGGACCGCGGGCAATGTCCGGGATCTGGTCGGCACCGATGGCCGAGGCTGCTGCCCGGCGTGCTGGGGGCCGGCGACCTGGGGCAGCGGGGAACCGCACTGGGCACACCACCGGCCACCGGAGTGGACCGCACCGCAGTGACCGCACAGCCCGGCACCACCCACCGAGCCCGCCATGGCCGCCCCCCGGGTCGCTCGCGGGGTCGGCACAGACCCCATGGTGACGACCCCCGATGCCGCCCTTTTCGGTGACGATACCGGCATCATCCCGACGCGGCCCGCGCGCCCGCTCGGGCCCCACCGAGCGTGCGCAATCCGTTGCGGTCAGTAAGTTCTCACACCCTCGCGCACCGACGACGCTCCCCAGATCAGCCGGCGGATCGCGCTTCCCGTTCATCGATCAGCTGCGCGACGACGCGACCCAGCGCGGTGGCGACCACCCGGACCGAGCGGCGACGCAGGTTCTCCGGACGGGCCAGCAGGTCGATGCTGCGGCTCGCGCTGATCCCGGTCAGCGGACGGAGCACGACGTTGTCGTTGCGCACCGCGATCGAGGTGTAGCGGGGCACGACGCCGACGGCCCGGCTGGCGGCGACAACGGCGGCGACGGCCCCGTAGTCGTTGATGCGGTGGACGATGTCGATGTTCCGATTGGCGACCGCCGCGATCGCGCCGAGCAGGTCGTCCGGCGAGTAACCGCCCCGGCTGATCACCCATTGCTGGCCGGCGACCTGCTGGGGGGACAGTGCCGGCCGGTCGGCGAGCTCGTGGGTGGCCGACAGGACCAGATCGAGCGGCTCCTGCGCGAGGTTGATGCTGCGCAGTCCGGTGGTCGGCCAGGACGGGCTGTGCTGGCTGCGGTGGGCGATCACCAGGTCGTAGCGGCCGGTGAGCGCGGGAAAGTCGTCCTGGGCGACGTCCTCGTCGGTGAAGCGCACCTGGGGCGAGATCGCCCGCTTGCCCAACTCCGTCAGCAGCGACCCGAACAGCGCCTGACCGGCGCTGTGGAATCCGCTCACCGTCACCGTCCCCCTGGCCGACTGCTCGAACTCCTCGACGGCGCTGCGCGCGGCGGCGATGGCCTCGATCACCTCGGCGCCGGCATCGGCGAGCACCCGGCCGGCGTCGGTCAGCACCAGGGTGCGGCCCTGCTTCTGGGTCAGCGGGGTGGTGAAGCCCCGTTGCAGGGCGGCCAGGTGCTGCGACACCGCGGACGGGGTGACGTCGAACAACGTGGCGACGGCGGCGACGCTGCCCAGCGCCCCCAACTCGCGGAGGATCTGCAGCTGATGCACTTCCACCGACCCACGGTAACCGTGAAGTATCTGCTAAAGCAACGGGCAAGAAAGAGCACATTGTTCTTCATGGTTTGGTTCGCTGTACTTCTTGGCATGAAAGCACTCTTCAAAGACGAAGCAGCCGCCGGGCTCGCCCTGATCGACCGCCCCGATCCGATCGCCGCCCCGGGCGAGGTCGTCATCCGGGTGCTGCGCACCGGGATCTGCGGCACCGACCTGCACATCCATCGGTGGGACGACTGGGCGGCCTCGGCGGTGGCGGCGCCCCTGGTCCCGGGCCATGAGTTCTACGGCGAGGTGGTCGAGGTCGGATCCGGCGTCCGCGACGTCGCGGCGGGTGACCGGGTGTCCGGCGAAGGTCACATCGTGTGTGGCACCTGCCGCAACTGCCGGGCCGGCCGGCGCCAGATGTGCATCCGGACAATCAGTCTCGGCGTTCAGCGGGACGGTGCGTTCGCCGAGTACGTGGCGTTGCCGGCCGGCAACGTCTGGGTGCACCACTCCGACATCGCGCCGGAGCTCGGCGCCATCTTCGATCCGCTCGGCAACGCCGTGCACACCGCCCTGGCCTACCCGCTGATCGGCGAGGACGTCCTGGTCAGCGGCTGCGGGCCGATCGGCCTGATGGCGATCGCGATCGCCCGGCACGTGGGCGCGCGCTACATCGTCGGCACCGACGTGAGCGCCCCGCGGCTGGAACTGGCCCGGCAGATGGGCGCCGACGAGGTCGTCGACGTCTCGAGCGGGTCGATCCGCGACGCCCAGCGGAAACTGGGCCTACGCGAGGGCTTCGACGTCGGCTTCGAAATGAGCGGAGCCCCGGCCGCGCTCCCCGAGATGATCGACAACATGAACCACGGCGGCAGCGTCGCCATCCTCGGGCTGCCGACCACCCCGTTCAGCGTCGACTGGGGCAAGGTCGTCACCCACATGTTGACGCTCAAGGGGATCTACGGGCGGCAGATGTTCGAGACCTGGAACGCAATGGACGCGATGCTGCAGACCAGCTCGACCCTGCGCGAGTCGATCTCGTCGGTGATTTCCGACTGCCTGCCGGCTCGCGAATGGGAAACCGGATTCGCCGCGGCCGCCACCGCCGGCACGGGCAAGATCATCCTCGATTGGACGGAGCTGTGATGTACGCGGATCTCAAGTCGCATCTGGCAAGCGAACTGGACGAAATCCAGGCCGCCGGACTGACCAAGCGGGAGCGCGGCATCCGTGGTCCGCAGGGTGCCACCATCACGGCCGACGGCGACCAGGTGCTCAACTTCTGCGCGAACAACTACCTCGGCCTGGCCGACGATCCGCGCCTGGCGGAGGCGGCCAAGCACGCGATCGACGAGTGGGGCTACGGCCTGGCCAGCGTGCGTTTCATCTGCGGCACCCAGGAGCAGCACCTGGAATTGGAGCGGCGCATCTCCGAATTCCTGGGCACCGACGACACCATCCTGTATTCCTCGTGCTTCGACGCCAACGGTGGTGTCTTCGAGACCCTGTTCGGCGCGCAGGACGCGATCATCTCCGATGCGCTCAACCACGCCTCCATCATCGACGGCATCCGGCTGTCGAAGGCGCGTCGTCTGCGCTACCGCAACCGGGACATGGCCGATCTGGAGGAGCAGCTGCGATCCACCGCTGACGCCCGCTTCCGCGTGATCGTCACCGACGGCGTCTTCTCGATGGACGGGTACATCGCGCCGCTGGCCGAGATCTGCGACCTGGCCGAGCGGTACGAGGCGCTGGTGTTCGTCGACGATTCCCACGCCGTCGGCTTCATCGGCGCGCACGGCCGCGGCACGCCCGAGCTTTGCGGTGTGCAGGATCGCGTCGACATCTACACCGGCACGTTCGGCAAGGCCCTCGGCGGTGCCTCCGGCGGGTATGTCGCGGCGCATCGCGAGATCGTCGACCTGCTGCGTCAGCGGTCCCGTCCCTACCTGTTCTCCAACACCCTGGCGCCGGCGATCGTGGCCGGCACCCTGGCCGCCCTCGACCTGCTCAGCGCATCGGACGAACCCCGGGAACGCCTGCGGGCCAACGCCGCGTTGTTCCGCTCGCTGATGACCGCGGCAGGATTCGAGCTCCTGCCGGGCGAGCACCCGATCGTGCCGGTGATGTTCGGCGACGCCGCGCTCACCGCCCGCATCGCGGACGAGATGCAGCGCCGTGGCGTGTATGTCACGGCGTTCAGCTTCCCGGTGGTGCCGCGGGGGGCGGCGCGGATCCGGGTGCAGCTGTCGGCCGCGCACACACCGGAGCAGATCGAACGCTGCGTGGCCGCCTTCGCGGCGTCCCGGGCCGCCGCCGCCTGACCGGACCAGCCGCTTCCGCACCAATCCACACTTTGCCGTCCCGCCTCCAGCGCCACCGAAAGGCCACTCCATGAAACTCGATTCGGCCGAAGACGCCCGAACCGTCACCGACCACGTCAACCATCCACAGGCCAACGATCCCGTCATGCTCGAAGAGTTCCAGGTCGAGGACGCCGGCTACCACAAGGGCCTGTCCCGCCGGCAGATCCAGATGATCGCGATCGGCGGGGCCATCGGCACCGGCCTGTTCCTGGGCGCCGGCGGCCGGCTGAGCACCGTCGGCCCCGGCCTGCTCGTCGCCTACGCGGTCTGCGGATTCTTCGCGTTCCTCATTCTGCGCGCGCTGGGCGAGCTCGTCATGCACCGGCCGTCGTCGGGCTCGTTCGTCTCGTATGCCCGCGAGTTCTTCGGCGAGAAGGCGGCTTTCACCGTCGGCTGGTTGTACTGGCTGAACTGGGTGGTGATCGCCATCGTCGACACCACCGCGATCGCCCTGTACATGAACTTCTTCAAGAAGTACATCCCGATCATGGGCGCGGTACCCCAATGGACCTGGGCGCTGTTCGCGCTGGCGCTGGTGGTCGCGATGAACCTGATCTCGGTGAAGGTTTTCGGCGAGATGGAGTTCTGGTTCGCGCTGATCAAGGTCGTGGCCCTGGTCTCGTTCCTGCTGCTGGGCACCTACTTCGTCATCTTCGGCAGCCCCATCGAGGGTCAGACGGTGGGCTTCTCGCTGATCTCGGACAACGGTGGCTGGTTCCCCAACGGCATGCTGCCGCTGCTGCTGGTCGTCCAGGGCGTCATCTTCGCCTACGGATCGATCGAGCTGATCGGCACGGCCTCCGGCGAGACCAAGGACGTGAAGAAGGTGATGCCGCGGGCGATCAACTCCGTCGTCGTCCGGATCGTCGTCTTCTACATCGGATCCATCCTGCTGCTCTCACTCCTGCTGCCCTACACGGCCTACCACGCCAACGAGAGCCCGTTCGTCACCTTCTTCGGCTCGATCGGCGTGCAGGGCATGGAC
>Ga0164241_10000731_pt1 | contig 50569 bp, 40 predicted proteins | sample OricomyardsoilBY_FD_108780 | JGI IMG/M metagenome (GOLD analysis project Ga0164241, IMG submission 108780) | Backyard soil microbial communities from Emeryville, California, USA - Original compost - Back yard soil (BY) | ecosystem: Environmental > Terrestrial > Soil > Unclassified | place: USA... | reverse complement strand
GTTTCACCCCCGCTCGTCCTCATTAGGTCATGCTTTCGCGGCCCGGTTGGCGCGTCAATCAGCGGCGGAAAGCCGCCAAATCGGCCTTGATGAACCAGAGCGCTGCTTCTGCGCCGGCTCCAAGGTGTTGCGGGTGGGACAAAGGGTGGGAAGCAACTACCAGGCCAACCTTTGAGTCAAGACTGTTCGGGCCCTATAATTCTGGTATCCATCTCAAGTACGCATGGAGATCAAACAACAGCTTAAATTGAGCCAGCAGCTGGTGATGACTCCCCAGCTTCAGCAGGCGATTAAGCTGCTCCAACTCTCACGTCTTGAACTGGTGGATGAAGTTCGCAAGGAACTAGATAACAATCCGGTCCTCGCCGAAGACGACCCGGGTCGGGTGACTCGCGACCCTGTCGAGGCTGAGCCGCAACGGCTCGCCGACCAAGACTTCGAGCGGGCTATTCGCAGCGACGAGGGCAAGGCTGCGGACAAGGCGACACGCGAGGTCGACTGGGAAAAATTTCTAGAAAATCGCTTTCAACAGGGGCCGGGCAGTGGGGGAGGCGGAACACAGGGGTTCGATGACCTGCCGCCGATCGAGCAGAGCCTGTCGCGACCGCGCTCGCTACAAGATCATCTTCTGTGGCAGCTCCAGATGAGCAACTTCAACAGCGATGAAAGGCGTTTTGCCGAGCTCGTGATCGGAAATATCGACGAGCGAGGCTACCTCGATCTCGTCGGCGTAGAGCGTCCTGACGGTACGCGGACGCCAGATCTCACGATCGATGATTTAGCAGACGAAGCGGGCCTCGAACGTGAGGATGCTCCGTTTGTATTGGCGCTGATTCAGCGTTTCGACCCCGTCGGCGTGGGTTCGCGAGACCTCCGTGAATGCTTGCTCGTGCAGGCGGAGGCGGCCGGATACAACCCGGGCGACAACGCCTATATCGTAGTCGACGAGCATTTAGCTGATCTGGAGCGCCGCAACTATCAAGCCATCGCGCGCGCTCTGCGCCTTCCGCTCGAGGAGGTCTACGAGATCGCTACCGAGATTCAGAGTTTCGAGAGTCGGCCCGGGCGAAATTTCTCAGACTACGACGAGCGCAGCATCGGCATTACGCCTGATGTTTACGTTGTGAAGGACGGCGCCGAATTCAAGGTGGTTGATAACGATCGCGGCGTCCAACGCCTGCATATCAATGAAGCGTTGACCCGCCGCTTGCTCGCCGATCCGGAAGCTAAAGAGTTCGTCAACGAAAAGCTCAAGAACGCGCAATGGCTGATTCGTGCCATCGAGCAGAGGCGAAAAACCATTCTACGCGTGTCGGATTGCATCGTCGAAAAACAGCGTGATTTCTTCGAAAGAGGTGTGGCCTTTCTGAAGCCCATGATTCTGCGTGATGTCGCGGATGCCGTAGGCATGCATGAGTCGACCATCTCGCGAGTGACGACCAGTAAGTACATGCACACGCCCCAGGGCATCTTTGAACTGAAGTACTTCTTCAACAGCAGCATTCGCCGCGTGGCTGACGAAGACATCGCCAGCGAGAGCGTCAAGCAGGCTATCAAAAAGCTCATTGACGACGAAGACAAGAAAAGTCCACTCAGTGATCAGACCATCGTCGAGCGCTTGAACGACGAGCAAGGTATCAAGATCGCGCGTCGCACGGTCGCGAAGTATCGCGAAATGCTGGGCATCCTTTCGTCGTCGCGTCGCAAGAAGCATTTCTGATTCGTTAGAAACGTGCGCCTTGGCCGTCTGAGATGCCTCGGCCCGGATGATCGTGGGCACGCCTTGTGCTCGTAAGGCGATCAACTCAGTCGATCCATCAGGACAGGCATGAGCGGAGCCCGCGCCGAATTCATGCGTGCAGCCGGAAGGATTCGACTTCAGGGCCCGGCCGCCCGGCCGTTCAGTCGAGATATAATGGTGCTTCTCCTCCTCGCGAGGAACTCTCATAAGGAGGTCGTCACTCGGGCAGCGTCTGCCACTCGGGCAGCGTCTGCGCCAAGGGCTCAAAAATCACGTGGCTCTCGCTCGGATCGGATTTCGCTGACTTTTTTCGCTGAGCGGAAAATCGAGGGAAGTTGAGGCGAAATTTCTTCCCAATCTCAGGAAGAGGGTTTAGGTTCTCCATGTTGGCCCAGAAGCGCGTGGCCAGTAGAGTTCCCGTTGACGCCGTCCCCTATCCGTTCTTGCGCTCGCAGTCTCTGCGGCTGCGTGAGGCCAGGATAGAGGACTCCGGAAGGGGGACCGCCCGGGCCGACAATGGCAGGCCCGAGGGAACAGAACATTCTGCGGAGGGAATTGGGAAGCGAGTCAGGATTCGCCTCTGTGGAGCTGCTTTGTTTCAGGTGGTTCGGAGCGCTGATCGCTCTCGACGGGCGGGGTTCGCTGATCGCTTCGGCGACAGAATCGGCGGAGCCGTATCAAAAGGGCGAAGCTGCGGTCTGCCGCGGCGGAGTAAACTGGAAACGTTAGGCTTTGCTCGTTTCCTCGGGGAGAAATGACTCCAATGAGGATGGAGAAACATGACTGTCACGATGAGGAAGGAGGCGTTGCCGATACGGTCGGGAGACTAACCATCCCTTGCCGATGATTTCTACGCCCCACCTGAGTAGACCGGCCGAGTAGATTCTGCTCGCGTCGGCGTCTTGGGGTCGGGGGTCGCACTGGCCCGAGGACCAGCTCGCCGAATGGCACCAGCTCGGTGAAGCGTGGGTCCAATCCAACGAATCGAAGAAAAACCAGCCAAGAATCGAAGAACGAGAAACCAGAGGAGTGTCAAGATGAACGTTTCGATCACTTTCCGTCATATGGAGCCCACCGAGTCCCTGAAGACTTTTGCCTCAAAAAAACTGGAACGCCTCCAGAAGTTTCTCAGACAGCCGATGACGGCTCGAGTCATCCTGGCTCTCGATAAGCTGGAACGGGAAGTGGAAGTTCAGATTCAGAGTGGGGGAGAGCGATACGAAGCGAAGGATATCTCGGACGACACCTATGGCTCAATCGACCGGGTCTTGGATAAGTTGCTGCACCAGATTCGGGCCGCCCACGGGGTAGAAAGCACTCGTCGTCGGCGCGGCCAGGCCGATCTGAGGCATGCGGACTGGCAAGCCGTTGCGGCGATGGCCGGAGGCCGTTAGAAACCAGGAGTTAGTGGTCGTTTCCTGGGGCGGGGCATTGTCCCCCGCCGCACTCGAGGCCCGCCACTTGGTGGGCCTCTTCGCTTGCTGGCGAGCGTTCATGCAATTAACCGAAATACTCACCGAAGCGCGGATCATCATCGACCCCGAGGGGCGCTTTGCTCCCACGAAAGAGGCAGCGCTCGGAACTTTAGCGGAGGTGATAGCTCGTGACCTCTCGCTCAAGCCCGAGGAAGTGTTTGCTGCCTTGGTCGAACGTGAAAAGCTGCAAAGCACAGGCATTGGGGAAGGTGTAGCCATTCCTCATAGTTCGCTCAGTCAAGTGGAGCGCCAGACTGCTGCGCTCCTTTTGGCGCCGAAGGGAATTGGGTTCGAGGCGATCGATAACGCCCCGGCCCAGATTATCTTCGCCGTCATCAGCCCAAAACGGGCGGCTAGTGAACATCTCAAGATTTTGGCGAAAATTTCGCGCTTACTCAGGAGCCCCGAGACGCGGCGGAGGCTCCTCGAGTCGAAGACGAGCGAGCAGGCCTATGCCCTCGTCGCCGAACACGATGACCGCAACTCACTAACATGAAGGTTTACGATCCTCCGGAATCTTCGCAGCGGTCGGGAGTGACCGTTGGCGCACTGCTAGACGATCCCGGACTCAATCTCCGCTATCGCATCGTAGCGGGGCACGCTGGTTTGAACCGCCGCGTTGTTCACCCACGGGTTCAGAAATCGGGGCTGGCGTTAGTTGGGCATTTGCATGGGTTGGTACCGCAGAGGATTCAGATGCTCGGCGAGACGGAGATCAGCTATCTGCAGAATCTCCGCGAAGAGCTGCAGCAGGAGTCGGCTGCCCACCTGTTTCACAATTCGCCTTGTGCCGTGATTGTGACCCGGGGATCCATGCCTCCGGCGGCCTTTGTGGCCGAGGCCGAGCGGAAAGGGTGCCCACTTATCGTCGCCCAGGAGCGTTCTTCGGCGACTATCACCGCGATTCACGCCGCGCTCGACGAACACCTCGCTCCCCGCAGCCGCATCCATGGGGTTTTGGTCGACATCTTCGAGGTCGGGGTGCTGCTAACGGGCAAGAGCGGCGTCGGGAAGAGCGAATGCGCTCTCGAGTTAGTCATGAATGGTCATCGTTTGGTGGCCGACGACATCGTAGAATGCGATTTTCGCCCACCTGGGATGGTGTTCGGCGAGCCCGCTGAAAAGCTGCGCTATTACATGGAGGTTCGCGGCCTCGGCATCCTCAACATCAAGGACCTCTATGGCGTAACGGCTGTGCGCGACAGAAAGCGCGTCGACTTGTGCGTAGAGCTCGAGCTGTGGAACGAAGGGGGCGAGTTCGACCGGATCGGCGTCGAAGACAAATACCAGGAAGTCCTGGGCGTGCCGATTCGCTGCGTGCGTTTGCCGGTACAACCGGGTCGCAACATGAGTTCGATCATCGAGATCGCGGCTCGCGCTGAGTTGCTTCGTCGCGCGGGCCATCACTCAGCCAAGGAGTTCATTGATAGCATCGACTCGACCCGCTTTGATCCCAAGGCGTTTCGTCCGAGTCCAGAGAACTACGCGCGCGCCATGAATGAGAGCGCTGCACCTTCGCCGACGCATGGTACCCCGCATCCGTCTTGGCCCGACGATTTGAGTACGCCGCGCGGAGGGCTTCGGCGCAAGTGACGCGCATTTCAGAAAACCCAGAGCCTCGTACGCTGGTCGTGGTTACGGGAATGAGCGGCGCAGGCAAGACCGTCGCCGTCAACGCGCTCGAAGATTTGGGCTATTTTTGTGTGGATAACCTGCCGCCGCCGGTGATCGAAGCCACTCTTGCCGCCTTGGCGGACGCTGGTGAGCACAAAGTTGCGCTAGGAATTGACGTCAGGGCGCGAGACGCCCTCAGAAAGGCCGGCCCCGCGCTGGAGGAACTTTGCGCCCACCCAGAACTGGACGTGCGCATCCTCTACCTCGATGCCGCAGATGAACTTCTTTCGCGGCGTTTCAACGCAACCCGCAGACCTCATCCGCTCACAGCTCAAAGTTCTCGCGGAGTGCGTGCGCTCTTCGAAGGTATCGCCAAAGAACGCGAGATGATGGCGCCCTTACGCAGCCTGGCGAGCGTCATTGTCGACACCTCGAACCTAACTGTTCACGAACTCCGACATCAAGTGATGAGCTTGTTTGAGGAACAAAGGCGGGGCCGAATTTTGGCTCGGCTCGTCTCGTTCGGCTTCAAATACGGCTCTCCGCGCGACGCTGACATTGTGCTCGACGTGCGGTTTTTGCCCAATCCCCATTTCGAGGAGCGACTGCGGCCGCAATCTGGGTTAGATTCTGAGGTTCGCTCCTTCGTGCTCGCGACCCCAGATGCGTTGAAATTTGTGGAGATTTCCCGAGGTCTGCTCGAATTTTGTTTGCCGCGTTTTCTCGCGGAGCGGAAGGCTTACGCCACAATCGCGGTTGGATGCACGGGCGGCAGACATCGCTCTGTGGCGTTAGTGGAAGAATTGTTGGAGACTCTGCGTGGGCGAGGAGAGTTCGGGCCTGGGATCGAACTCGAAGCGGTCCATCGCGATATGCTTCGCCCCGAGCACACCGAGGCACCCAAGTCTCAAGGCCCCCGCAGCTCAGTTCGTGGCTAACTTTCAAGAAGTCGAAAAAATAATAGTTCAATGTCCGAACCTTCTGCTCAAGACACCTTTGAGATCGTCAATCGGTTAGGCCTGCACGCGCGGGCGGCCAGCAAGCTGGTGCAGCTCGCGACCTCATTTCCCTGTGAGGTGACTGTGAGCAAAGACGATCAACGCGCCAACGCCAAGAGCGTTATGGGGGTGCTCTTGCTATGTGGCTCCAAGGGTAGCCATATCACCGTGGAAGCGAGCGGGGTCCGCGCCGACGAGGCGGTTTCTTCAATCGGGGCCCTGATTGCTAACCGTTTTGGCGAGGCGGACTGAGGCGTAAGTGCTTATGGATGCTGGTGCCAGCGAAATTCCGCCGTCGAGCGGCACCCGAGCCGAGCTGGAAGGGATAGGCGGCAGCGCGGGCTTTGCCATTGGTCCTGCGTTCGTTCTCGATCCCGGCCGCCTGGGGGTCGTCCATCGACGTGTCAAAGCGCACCAAGTTGCGGATGAAATGGCGCGCTACGACAGCGCCGTCGGCAAGGCAGCTCAGGATTTAACTGAGGCCATTGAGCGCGTTGCGAGTCGCGGCAACCCCGCTGGCGCGGAAATCTCCATCCTCGAGGCTTATAGGCTCATGGTGGGCGACCCTACATTGCGCGACGAAGTCGAGCGTGAGGTCGCTATCAACTTCCAGTGCGCCGAGTGGGCTCTCGAGAGCGCAGCGGCCGGGTTGGCGGAGCAACTCGGCGGCACCGATGACCCCTACTTGGCCGAGCGTAGCCATGACTTTGCCTTCGTGCGGGATCGCATCCTACGCGCCTTGACCGGTCAAGACCGCAAGATGCTCGATCCGGGCGCGGATCCGGTGATTTTGGTCGCTCACGACCTCTCTCCCGCTGAAACCGCCACGCTGTCCAAGGATAACGTCCTGGCTATCGTCACCGAAATCGGGACTCGCACGAGCCACACGTCGATTCTGGCACGGGCTCTCGAGATCCCAGCCGTGGTGGGTGTTCGCGGGGCGCTCTCGAGTATCGCCAATGGCGATATATTAGTTGTGGACGGCATCCATGGCCGAGTTGTCGTCTCTCCAGACGACGCGCGACTCGACCAGCTTCAGCCTCAAGCGGAACGCTATTACGCGCAAGCTCGAGGATTGCGCGAACGCCGCGATGAGCCGGCCCTCACAGCAGACGGCGTCTTGATTGACATCCAAGCTAATATAGAGCTAACCATAGAGGCGCAGATTGCCCTGAGCCATGGGGCGCGCGGTGTGGGCCTTTACCGCACCGAGTTTCTTTATATCGATCGGGCCGAACCCCCCGACGAAGAAGAGCAATATCAGGCCTATCGGCGCGTCGTCGAGATCATGGCGCCACTGCCCGTGACGTTGCGGACTTTTGACATCGGCGGAGACAAGTTCGTCACCTCGATCCGTATGCCTCACGAGATGAACCCGGCGCTGGGTCTGCGCGCGGTGCGACTCGGGCTTGAGCGTCCCGAACTCCTCAAGACGCAGCTTCGCGCCATGGTGCGCTCCTCGGCACATGGTCGCATTCGCATCATGATCCCGATGGTGGCGTCTTTGAACGAGGTTCGTGCTGTCAAAACGCTCTTGAACGAGGCCATTCAAGAAGTGAGCCGCGCAGGTCACCCTCACGCTGATCATATTCCACTCGGGTGCATGATTGAGGTTCCGTCCGCCGCGATCCTGGCTGACGAATTTGCTCGCGAGAGTGAGTTCTTAAGTATCGGTACCAACGATTTGGTTCAGTACGCTCTGGCCGTCGATCGTTCGAGCCGCGAGCTGGCGGGTCTGGCTAGCTATTTCGATCCGGCGGTGGTGCGGCTTATCAAAGGCGTCATCACCGCCGGGAACTTTCGAAAGCGCCCCGTTTCCGTGTGCGGCGCTATGGCCAGCGACCCGCTGGCCGCGCTGCTTCTCCTGGGCATGGGCCTACGGAGCTTCAGTATGGAGGCGTCCGCCATCCCCGAGGTCAAAGCGGCGCTATCCCGCGTAAGCCTGGCCGAAGCCGAGGAAGGCGCCGGCATTGCTTTTGAGGCCACGACGGCCCACGAGTTGGAACAGGCCATGGCCGAGCGATTCGGGCCCTTGGTCGGGGATCTACTCGACCCAGGTTAGTGCTGCTCGGGTTCTCGCCGGCCTACTCGGGCTTTGGGTGGCCAGGCTGGCCCGTTGGCCCTGGTCCCGGTCGGCCTTCCGCCGGTTTGCCAACCGAGTTTTTAGCGGCTGGTTTTTCCGAGCGAATTTACTCACCAAGTTTTACCAAGTGCGGAATTGACCGAGCACCCTCGATAAGTATACTCCGCCTTCCAAAAAGCTGAACATCATCCCAGTTCCTCGAAGGTTGCCAGCGTGCACCGGGTAGGAAAGAGAGAAAAGAAAGATATGCCTCTTTTGCCAGGCGCCAAGCAGGGCGCAATTGTTGAGTCCCGCATTCACGAGACGGACACCGGTTCTCCCGAGGTTCAGATCGCGCTCATGACGCAGCGCATCAATCACCTCACCGGTCACTTTCAGACCCACGAGAAGGATCATCACTCTCGTCGCGGTTTGCTCAAGCTCGTGAGCCAACGGCGTCGTCTGCTCGATTACCTCAAGCGCAAGGATGTGACGCGTTACAAGAACGTCATTACCACGCACGGTATTCGTCGCTGAGTCTTCGCGCCGGCCCTTCGCAGGCTGCGCCTAGTGCGGCGCCTCAGGTCCGGCTTGGCTGCTAGTCCAGATTTCTCTGGGTACTAGAGCTCGAGAATTGAGCGTTCACTCGATCGCGCGCGTCCTTTAGGGATGCATACGGCGAGCTTAAGTCCGTCGCTAGGAAGCAGTCCTTTAGAACCACCTGGGTTCGAAAGCGCGAACTGCCTCCTTCGAAGCCTGGTCGGAGCAGCAGATGCTCCTCGCAATGTGCGCTGAAGGAGCGCTACTCACATGTTTGTTCGTGAATCAGTTCTAGTCGGCGGTCGGCCTCTCACTCTTGAGACGGGTCGCCTAGCCAAGCAGGCGCATGGCGCCATTTTCGTTACTTTTGGCGAGAGCGCCGTGCTCGTGACCGCGGTTTCGACGTCTGAGCGCCCCGGCCTCGACTTCTTCCCGCTCACCTGTGAGTACGTCGAGAAGACCTACGCCGCGGGTAAGATCCCCGGTGGCTTCTTCAAGCGTGAGGGGCGCCTGCGCGACTACGAGATCCTGGCCTCGCGCATCATGGATCGTCCGCTTCGTCCGCTCTTCCCCGACGGATTCAAGAACGACACCCAGGTCATCGCCACGGTGATGTCCGCGGATCGCGTCAATCCAACTGACGTACTCGCGTTGACGGCCGCCAGCGCCGCGCTCTCTATTTCAGACATCCCCTGGGATGGTCCGATTGTTGGTATTCGCGTTGCTCGTATCGATGGCAAGCTGATTTCGTACCCGACCTTTGAACAGCTAGAAAAGGCTGACATCGAGCTCGTGGTCGCGGCCAGCAAAGACGCGATCGTGATGGTTGAAGGCGGCTCAGACGAAGCGAGCGAAGTCGAGATCATCGATGCTCTCATGTTTGCTCACGCCGAATGTCAGCCGATCCTGCAGTTGATCGAACGCATGCGACAGGCCGTCGGTCGCCAGAAGCGGCCCTTCTCGGTGCCCAAGCTGGACGGTGCAATCGCCACGCGTGTGGCCGAGCTCTCTGACGCACGTATCCGCGAAGCCTGCGTAATTCGGGCGAAGCACGCTCGTTACGATGCCTATGCCGCCATCAAGAAGGATGTCGTGCTGAGGATCACCGAGGAATTCGGTCTCGAGACGTTCGTTGCTAACGAAAAGCTCATCAAAGCAGAGATCGAGGAGCGTAAGGCCTACGTCGTACGCGGTATGGTGCTCGACAGCGGCAACCGCATCGACGGCCGAGGCACCACGGACATTCGTCCTATCTCTTGCGAAGTAGGTCTGCTCGCGCGAACTCACGGTTCTGCCATGTTTCAGCGCGGTGAAACGCAATCGATCGTTACGGCTACGCTCGGCACCAGCGGAGACGAGCAGAAGATCGACGCGCTCACCGGCGAATCGTGGAAGCAGTTCATGCTTCACTACAACTTCCCGCCCTTCTCAACGGGCGAGACCAAGCCGATGCGCGGCCCAGGTCGCCGTGAAATTGGCCATGGTGCACTGGCTGAGCGAGCCCTGGTGCGGATGATTCCGGGGCACGACAAGTTCCCCTATACCTTGCGGGTTGTGAGCGAGATTCTCGAGTCGAACGGCTCGAGCTCGATGGCGTCGGTTTGCGGCGGCACTCTCGCGCTGATGGATGCCGGTGTTCCGATCCGTAAGCCCGTAGCGGGCATCGCGATGGGGCTTATCAGCGAAGGCGAGCGCGTCGCCATTCTGAGCGACATCTTGGGTGACGAAGATCACCTCGGAGACATGGACTTCAAGGTCTGCGGAACCGACAAAGGCATCACCGCCATCCAGATGGACATCAAGATCGCTGGGCTGAGCCGCAACGTGCTGGAGCGCGCGCTCTCGCAAGCCAGAGACGGCCGCATTCATATCTTGGGCAAGATGATGGAGACCATGAGCCAGGCTCGACCCGAGATCAGCAAGTGGGCGCCGCGCATCACTAGCATTCAGGTCAAGCCGGATCAGATCCGCATCATCATCGGCCCGGGTGGCAAGACCATCAAAGGTATCACCGAACAGACCGGCTGTAGCGTCGACATTCAAGACGATGGCACGGTGAACGTGGCTGGTTCGGATCCGGAGGCCGTTAAGAAGGCGCTCGGCATCATCGAGGGCTTGGTTGCTGAGCCCGAGGTAGGCAAGGTTTACCAGGGTACAATCAAGCGTATCGTCGATTTCGGCGCGTTCGTAGAGATTCTGCCCAATAACGAAGCGCTCTTGCACGTTTCAGAGATCGACTACAAGCGCATCGAACACCCTTCGGACGTGTTCAAAGAAGGCGACGTAATCGAGGTCAAGTGCATCAGCGTCGAGCGTGATGGCAAGACTCGTTTGAGCCGAAAGGCTCTGCTTCCCGTGCCTGAAGGCTACGAGCCTCGTCCTGAGGGGGATCGTCCTCCTCGCCGCGAGCCTCGCGGAGGGGACCGCGGCGGTGATCGTGGCGGCGACCGTCCGCGACGCGAACGACGCGACCGCTAAACGACCTTCAGCGGGTTGCGCGCGAAAGGGCACGTCGAGTTTCGACGGGCCCTTTCTAGTTTTGTGCTTCGGAGCCGCCGCTTACTTCTTCGGCATTCGCTCGTCTGCGTTTCAGACGGCTCTCACGACAGTGCGGGCCTTACCCGTGGAAGGCACGCACCGCATGCGAGGAGCATGTTTGCGACGAGTGGCGCCCTTGGCCCTCGCAAGCTGCCGAAGCTATTCGCAGGCTGCGATTTGAGTGAGGAGTTGCTCGAGCTCGCCTCGCACTTGATCGACGTTTTCAGGGTCTCCGTACTCGGCGTCCATTGGGGTGGTAGCAAAATTGAAGTCGGTGTCGCACATGTTCTCGACGAAGTTTCGCGCGCCGCGCCCGGCGGCGACGTTGGCGAGCGCCTGGGCGTAGCCATCGAGCTCGGTGGATTCGAGGAACAAGAGCTTGGTGCGAATTCCTGCCATGCGCAGTTCGCGAACCTTTGCCAGGGCCCCGACTGTTTCGCACTGCCCATCGAGGTTGCTACAGGAGTCTGGGTTGCCTGAGACTGCGAGCAAGAGGTAGCGCTCTCCTTCACTACCGAGTTCCTGGGCTGCCCTGTCGAGCGCGGCTGCGAGTGGAGCGTCCACTTTGGTCTCGTCGTCGACGAGCTGTTCATGCTCGTTGGCTTGTTCGGCAAGAAAGTCCTCCAGGACCGAGCGTTTGACGGTGTGGGTCGTCGAATCCTCGAGGAGGCACGAGGAACCCGGTTCGGTCATGTGGAAGGTCGTTACCCCGAGATCGATGTCCGAGGAGTATTTTGTGAGCAGGGCCTCGGATCCACTAGTTAGTGCGCTGGCCACAGCGCTCCACCATTTCGTGTCTCCACTAGGATACTCAAACATGCTACCCGAACGCTGCAAAAGTAGGGTGACCTTGGGGTGGCAGCCGTCCGTGTCAGGCGTGGTGCCCGAGGAGTCGCCGCCTGCGTTCCCGTCTACGCCGCCTTGGCCTCCTAAGTTACCGTCGCCGCCCGCGCCGCCCGCGCCGCCCGCGCCGCCGTCATCCTCAACACAGGATTTATTCTTGCAGACGTTGCCGCCCGAGCACTGAGCGTCACCCAAACACTCAACGCAGGTCTTCGTAGGCAGATCGCATACCTTGCCGCCCTGGCAGGCGGGGACGCATGAATCATTGGCAGCGGTACCACCCGTAGCTGCGGTTCCGCCAACGGAAGGGGCGCCATCTACTGGGCTTCCTCCTTCACATGCGACCGGCAGGAAGAGGGCTAAGCATCCAAAAAGAGATAGAATTCGAAGCTTCATCGCGCCCGCAGGCTAGCATGCCTGAGTCCAGTCTCACGGTAAGTTCGACCAGAGCAGATTGAGTTCAGATCGCATTTATTGAATTGTAGATGCAATATTCGGTTCGAGTCGGTGTCTGTTCACCTCTTGGGGTCGGCTCGAGGTGTCACTAAGCGCGGACGCGAACCAGGACTGATTGGCCAAGGTTGAGTCAGGGCTGACGAGCGTCCGGGCCGCCTCAGCGTGAAACGACGGGCAAGCTGCGAGTGGTTAGGAGTTCATTGTGAGAACCCGTGCGATAGCCAGCTAAGTCGAGCGTGACATACGCAAAACCTAAGCCGCGACCCAGCGCTACGATCTGAGCCGCCAACTCGGGCACTGCCACTCGAGGGAGCTCGGAAAGAGGCACTTCGATGCGTGCGATAGTATCGTGGTGGCGCACACGAACACCGTTGAAGCCGAGCTCGGCTAGGGCTGCCTCGAAGGCTTCAACTTGTGAGAGACGCTCTCTCGTTACCTGCATGCCGTAGGGCAAGCGACTTGCGAGGCAAGCCGCGGCCGGCTTGTTGAAGCTCGGCAGGCCCAGCTCCTTTGCCAGAGCGCGCACGTCACTTTTGGTCATGCCGGCCTCGACCAGGGGGGAGCGAGCCGAAGCAAGCTTGGCCGCTTCGAGTCCGGGCCGATAGTCGCCGAGGTCATCGAGGTTCGTCCCGTTAACGATCACGGCGAGTCCGAGCTCATCCGCCTTTTGCTTAGCTATTTCGTAGAGCTCCGACTTGCAATGAAAGCAGCGATCTGGGCCGTTCTGTACATAGCCCGGGCGTTCGAACTCGCGGGATCGAACCTCGACATGACGGGCTCCGATGCCCTGGGCGAAGCTTCGCGCTGCGTTGAGCTCCAGTTCGGGAAGGCTCGGGCTCACCGCCGTCATGCCGATAGCTCTTTCGCCCAGCACTGACGTGGCCACGCTGAGCAAGAGCGCGCTATCAATGCCGCCCGAGAAACAGACCAGCACTGAGCCCATCTCAGCCAAAAGCCGGTTGAGCGTATCTAGGGGGGGCGCGATGGGCGCTGTCATGCGGACTTCACGCTAGCACGCCTCTCATTCACTGGCGTCTAGGCGATAGATCGCGCCGGGCGTCGGAGTGTCGCCGCGTCCGCCGATGGACACGAAATAGAGCTCCCCATCGGGTCCTACCTCGATAGCGACGATCGAACTTGCGTTGAGCTCCTGTGTGACGCTCACTGGCGCGCTCGCCTCGCCGCTGTCGCGATCGACTCGAAGCCACCACACCCGGTTATTGGAATAGTCGGCGTAGAAATAGGCGCCGCGGAGGGCGGGGATGGCGCTGCCGCGGTACACCGAACCGCCAGTGATTGAGCGAGCCTCGTCGTGGCTGTGTTCTGCGATCGGTAGGACGGTCCCGGTCGAATCGCAGCCGCTGGAAGGTTCAAAGCAATGAGTGCCTTCCATGACGTTCCAGCCGAAATTCTTGCCGGCTTCGCCGGCCTTCAGAAAGTCGATTTCCTCCCAAGCGTCCTGGCCCACATCACCGATGTAGAGGTCGTCTTCGCAAGCGTCGAAACTGAAGCGGAACGGGTTTCGTAGCCCGATACTGAAGACCTCGGGTTCTGCGTCAGGGTAGTTGCCCTCGGGAACCGAGTAGGGGTCGTCGCCGTCTTGCTCTGGGTTGATGCGCAGAATTGAGCCGAGCCAGTCTCCATCCTGCCCGTGGCCCTGGGGATCCCCGCCCGAGCCACCATCGCCGAGGCCTACGTAGAGAAGGCCATCAGGGCCGAAGGTGATCGTTCCACCGTTATGATTTGCATAGGGCTGGGCTACCGTCAGCACCAAACGAGCGCTCGCCGCGTCGGCTTGGTTTGGATCGCTCGAAACCTTGTACTCTTCGACGATGGTGTCGCCTTGGTTTGCGTCCTCACTGCTCGGCCCGGCGCTGTAGTGCACGTAAAATAGCCCATTTTCTTCGTATTTCGGGTGAAAGGCGAAGCCGAGCAAGCCGCGCTCCGAGCCTTCTGTGAGTTTCGAGCTGAGGTCAAGGAAGGGTTCATCGCGGAGCTGTCCGTCCTGCAAGATCTGGATGGCTCCTCCAACCTGGACGATGAACATGCGATCGTCCCCGGGGAGATGGTCGACCGAAATGGGTCCAGCTAGGTCGCCTACGACCTCGGTCAAGGTCAGACCCGGAACGTCGCCGCTCGGCTGCGAACAGTCGACCGAGGGCTCGCTCCCGCCCGCGCCGCCTCCACCTGGGGACGCGCCTCCGCTTGGTCCACCTCCAGACGTGGCGCCGCCCGCTGGTCCTCCACCAGAAACACCACCCGCTCCGCTCGTCCCTCCGCCGCCTGAGTGGCTTCCTCCTGTGGTCGAGGGGTCGCCCGCAGTTCCCCCGTTGGGACTATCTGCGCTATCGCTGGGGTCGTTACCACAGGCCGCGGTAGCGACCGAAGCGGCGAGGGGAATGGCCAAAAATCGAGCGCGTAATCGTAAGCTGAGCATCGGGCAACCTCCACACGATGGGTCCGTCCGGAAAGCGACCGGACCCTCGAATGTCAGTAGGCTATCGAACGATACGGCCCGTGGCTACACGGCGGGCCTTGGGCTGCTGCGCGAAGTCCTAGCTCCGCACTGAGAAGTTACCCGCTCTGAGAATGTCGGAGGCCTGCGCTGAGCGGACTACTCGGCGGCGGTGAGCTTGTAGAGGCCGCCGGCGCCGAGCATGCCCATCATGCTGATCGGTCCGATGGAGACGAAGTACAGCTCGCCTGCATTGTCGTTACGAATCGCGACTATTGAAACTGGATTCAGATCCTGAGTGATGGAGACTGAGTTCGACACGGTGTTCGCGTCTCGATCGTACCGTGTGTACCAAGCCAGGTTAGTCACGTAGTCGGCATAGAAATAGGCCCCGCGTAGGCCCGGGATGTCCTTGCCGCGATAAACCGAGCCACCAATGATCGACTTGCCGTCGCTTCGTTCGATCTCGATGAGCGGCATGGTGATACCGTCTTTGTTGCAAGTGGTGGTGCTGGGCGGGTAGCAGTGCAAGCCTTCCGTAATGTTCCAGCCGTAGTTTTTGTGGCCTTCGCCGGCCTTTTCGAAGTCGATTTCTTCCCAAGTATCTTGCCCTACGTCCCCGATATAGAGGTCGCCCGTGCAAGCATCGAAGCTTGAGCGGAAAGGATTGCGGAAGCCATAGTCCCAGAGTTCAGGCTTAGCGGCGGGCACGTCGGCGATCAGGTTGTCAGCCGGGGTCGTGTAAGCCTTGTCGCCGCTCTGTAGAGGGTCGATGCGGAGCATCTTCCCCAAAAGCGTTCCCGTGTTGGGGCCATTGGCGGGCATGTGCATGTCTCCCGAACCGCCGCCATCGCCGAGGCCAATGAAGAGGAGTTTATTAGGCCCAAAGTTGATGGCGCCGCCCTTATGGTTCTGGAATGCGGCGTTGCCGTTGTCGGGCTGGGCCACGGTGAGCACGATGCGCGCCGAAGCCGGATCAGCAACGTCGGGGTTGCTTGCACTCATCTTGTATTCAACGATCACGGTGTCGCCAGCTTTGGTGCCGGTGATGCCTGCGCCCGCGCTATGGTGCAGATAAAAGAGCCCATTTTGAGCAAAATCTGGATGAAACGCGATGCCAAGTAGACCGCGCTCGTCGCCACCTCGACCGCCCACGGTCACGCGATTCCCCAAACTGAGGACAGGGGTCTCGACGAGTTGCCCGCCCTTGAAGAGGCGGATGTCGCCTGCGAGCTGGATGACAAACAGACGATCATCATTCGGTGGATGAGCGAGATCTACCGGAGCGGCGAGATCGCCCGGGACCTTCGTGAGCGTTAGGGGCGGGATCTCGCCGCTCGGCGCTGTGCAATCGTAGCCATCTGTGCCCGCGATGGGATTGTTGCTCGAACTGCCGCCCCCTGTGCTCGGAGCTCCACCGTCTGTGCCGGGGCCGCCGCCGGTCTCGCTGCCACCGGCGGCCGGAGCGCCGCCGCCCGGTCCCGTTCCACCACCGACCGCGGGGCCGCCACCACTTGGTATTCCGGTTCCTCCACTTGCGCTGCCCCCATTGGGATTCACGCCGCCGCCACTTGCTGTGCCGCCGTTCGAGCCACCTACTGACGCTCCACCGCCGCTGCCAGTGCCGTCTCCGCTATTCGAGCCGCATGCGAAAACGATGAGCGAACTAAGAGCGAGGGACGAAAGAACGGTAAGTTTACGCAACGCGGTCCGAGTCATGATGGGAGGAATTACCGCAGCTTCCTGCCTAAACAAGAGGCCAGGCGCGGGAGAATCGGGTGCTCAAATCAGCTCAAGAAAAATGGAGGAAGATCACATTTTAAGGAGTGCCCTTGAGCGCTATGGCAAGGCAACGAGCCTGTAGACTGTGCCTGCTTCTAGAGAGACGAACAGCAGCTCACCTTCACTGTCATTTTGAATCGCCACTATAGTAGATGCGTTGAGATCTTGAGTGCGACTCACGGGCGCAGACGCTACTCGAGTCTCCCGATCAAAACGGGTGGACCATACGCGATTCAGCACGAAATCAGCGTAAAAATAGCTACCTCGGAGGGCGGGGATGGCGTGCCCGCGGTAGACGGCGCCGCCGGTGATCGCCGCTCCCGCTCCCTCGTGTGTGTATTGTAGAGTCGGAGATGTGAGTCCTTCCCGTTCACACTCGTCGCTACGAAAACACTCGTTCCCCTCGGTGGTACTCCAGCCATAGTTTTTCTGACCGTCTAGCGCGAGCTCTACGTTGATCTCCTCTTCCTCGTCTTGGCCCACATCCCCTAGGTAGAGGTCGCCAGTACAAGCGTCGAAGTTGAAGCGAAAAGGGTTTCGTAACCCCATGTCCCAAATTTCACCCCGCGCCCCCGGCCGCGCTTGATTCAAATTTCCGGCCGGAAGGGTGTAGGGCCCATCGTCGGTCTCGCGCGGATCAATGCGCAAAACGGCTGCAAGTAGCGTCTGGTCGTTTTGGCCATTGCCGTATTGATCCTCAAAACCTCCCCCGTCGCCGAGGCCAATGTAGAGGAGGTCATCGAGGCCAAAGGCCATGCTCCCGCCCTTATGATTTTGATCGGGCTGGGGTACCGAAAGAACGATCCGCGCAGAGCTTGGCTCTACGCTGCCGTCGGCTTGAACGTGATACTCTTCAATCACGGTATCGCCCATTTCGAGTTCTGATTCGAAGGCCTCGCCTGCGCTATAATGCACATAAAATAGGCCATTTTTTTGAAATTGGGGATGAAACGCCATGCCCAAGAGGCCGCGTTCGTCTCCGCCGTCTCCGCCGACGTGGACTTTATCTCCGAGCTCAAGGAAGCTCTCGCGTTCTCCTTGGGCGCTAACCTTTAAGATCGAACCTGCGAGCTGAAGCACGAACAAGCTGTCGTCGTCCGGCGGGTGGACCACGAGCACGGGGTACTCTAGGTCGGTGATGAGGGGCTCGAGCATCAAAGGGGGCTCGTCGCCCGCTGCAGGGCTGCAATCGTAGGCCTTTGTCCCTGCGATTGTGGGAGGCTCGCTGGGTCCGCCCGTGGACTGGCCACCATTTGGAGCCGCGCCGAGAGCGTTCGAATCATCCCCAGCCAAGCTTCCTGCCTCGCCGTCGGCTATCGTACCTCCTGCGGCAGCGCCGCCGGCACCAACCATCACTTGACCACCCGCCGAAGAGCCGCCGCTAGCCTCGATCAGCGGGCGCTCGGGGCGAAGACAAGCTTGAGTGAGCGGAAGTGCGAACGTGGGGAAAAGGAAGCAACGCCAAAAGGCGCGCGGCGAAGCAAGGCGAAGCATAAGAACGGGGCGCGCAGGATATCTGCCACAAAGCGAAAGGCCACAGGCGCAGCGAGGCGACCGAAGAATCGCGGAAGCCCAAACGAGGAGGTGGGTCCTGCAATTGTCGTGCGGCGTGACCGTTTTGGATCTAACTTTACTGAATGCGTCCGTCGCTTAGAGATTTTGTCTTGCTGCAGGTTTGCGTTGGAATTGGATCCCTGTGGGTAGGCGCCTGTGGCGGCGGAAACAGTGATGGAGCGGTGGGCGGCTCGGCTCCCACGACGGGCGGCGCAGCGGTTGGCGGCGCAGCGGTGGTTGGTGGTGCGGGCGGCGGTAGCACAAGCGGCGGGGCAAGTGGTGGCCAGGTCGCGAGCGGTGGCGTCCCAGAGAGCGGAGGGAACGGAGCGGGCGGCGGCGAGGCGGTCGATTGCAATACCGGAGAGCTAACAACTAGGTTGCCCTGCAAACTTTCGGAAACGGGGCTCTTCGTCGACGACCAGGAGACGCTTGCTGAAGGGGTTCACCCCTATGTGCCTCAGTTCGCTTTGTGGAGCGATGGCGCTGAGAAGCGGCGCTGGGCTTGGCTGCCCGAAGGCACCCAAATCGACACGACCAACATGAACTTTTGGTCGTTCCCGGTCGGGACCAAGTTTTGGAAAGAGTTTTCGAGTGAAGGAAAGCGCGTGGAAACGCGACTGATTGAAAAGCAGAAGTCGGGTACGTGGTATACGGTCGCTTACTTGTGGCAAGAAGATCAGAAGGAAGCCATCGCAGTGCCCGACGGACAGGTGGACGCTTTGGGCACGTCACACGATGTTCCTGACGCGGATATGTGTTGGACGTGTCACAGCCAGGTGACTGACAAGGCCCTCGGCTTTTCGGCGATTCAGCTATCGCATGAAGCGGAGGAGCCGCAGAACGCGCTGGAATGGACGTTGGATAAGCTGGCGGCCGCCAACTTGCTGACCGCTCCGCCCGCTCAACCACTCGAGTTCTCTTCGCAGTGGTCGGATTTAGAGCGGGATACGCTCGGTTATCTGCATGGCAACTGCGGCACCTGTCATAACCCGCAAGGTTCAGCCAATTCGACGACGGGGCTCGACATGTGGCTCAAAGTAGAGGACCTCGCCAAAGCTGGAGCTGAGAGCTCGGTCTATCTAGGTCTGGTTGGCGTCGATATAACGAAGATGGATGGCAATCCTCCGGGGGCGCCGAAGCGTGTCGACCCGGGCTCCCTTGCGACGAGCGCTGTGTATCAGCGATTTATGGACAAGGATCAAACTTGGAAGATGCCGCCCATCGCGAGTGACGTAGTCGACACTCACGCCAAGGAGTTGCTCGAAGAGTTCATTATGAGCGCGGAGTGAGGGCGACCTCCGTTGGGGGAGGACGTAAGAGAAAGCAGGATGCGAAGCCGCGGTGTGGCCATGGAGGCCTCTCCGCGTGAAGGGACGGCTCTCAACGAGAGATGCGTCCATTTGCACCATGAGTGAAGTTGAGGGACGCGCTGCTGCCGTAAGCTCGCGGACCCTGGCCAGTTTCGATTGGGGCCCTCAGCAGTACGCTCATAGGTAAGACAAATTATGTCCTATTGAACTCCGTTGCTCGGTGCTTCGGGTGGCCCAGCGAACAGTAAGCTGCTAATTTGTTCAGTATGACCTTGCCGGCTCATATCCTGGAGCGTTTACCCCAACATTTGCGGCAAAACTCGCTCATTCGAGGCGCGGATAGCCTTATCCAGGCGGGAGAAACTCGGGCCTTAAGTGCAACTCTTCGCGAAGGGGTGCTGCCTCGGGGTGGGGTGGTCGAACTGATGCTTCATGGCGGCCATGCCCTCGGTACCAGTATCGCTCTGAAAGCCATCGCTCGTTCCCAAGAAGAGGGCCGCAAGCTGAGTGGCAAGGCTGAGCTTTGTGCCTTTGTCGACCCAGCGGGAACTCTGCATGCACCCAAAGTTCGCGCTCTAGGGGTCGAGTTAGAGCGTCTACTCGTAGTGAGGCCGAGCTCGAGCGAGCTGATGCGTACCAGCCTGCGTCTCAGCGAAGCGCAAATATTTTCCACGATCGTGATTGATACGCTCGGGGTGAACTCAGACTCTCGAGGGGTAGATTTAGCGCCTTGGGTGCGCGCAGTGAGGCGGCTCACTTTAGCTATCGAAGGTACGCGGGCGACGGTGATTCTACTCACCGACAACTCTCAACGTCGAACTTTGCCCTTGCCCGTTTTAGCGCGCTACGAACTATTTAGGTTGAGCCTGCGGGACCTCGAGCTCCGAGGAACCAAAGAGCGGAGCTCGAGCTATGTCGCTTGAAGGCCGAGAACGGCGCGTAGCGGCCATAGTTTTGCCTGATTTGTTGGTCGAGCTGGCTTCCGCTTTTCAACGCAAAGGCCTCGAACAAAAGCTGCCATTTGGTGTGGTTGCCATGAGAGAGGAGGGCGCGCTCAGTCACATCGAGCTTTGCGCCGTCGAACCTGGCACATCGAGCACCCTTACGGCTCGGCATCGTCTCGAAGCGGTCAGCCCAGCGGCTGAAAAGCTGGGCCTGAGTGCTGGGCTCAGAATCAGCGAAGCCCAAGCCATGTTGGCTCAGTTCGAGGTCAAAGTCGTTTATCTGTCTGAGCTGGCTCGGAGTCTCATGAGTGTAGCCGAGGTGCTCTCGAGTTTGGGTAGTACCGTTTCGCTTAGTTCATGGCTCAAGGAGCTCGAGCTCGGACTATCGAACAGCGAGAAGCTACGCGCAGGAACGTCATTGCCTTGCGTTTGGCTCGATGTAAGCGGGGTAGGCCATCTCTATGGCTCCGAAGCAGAACTGGCTTTGGAGATCCGAGAACGAGTTAGGCTGTTAGGGCACTCGGTACGTGTAGTCATCGCTAATGGTCCAGAAACGGCCCAAGCCATAGCCAGTTATGGCGAGCTAGGCCCAGGAGGGGTGCGAGTCGTCAGCCACGGGGATGCGAGCCAGGCTATGAGGCAATTGCCCATTTTGGCTCTGTCGCTCGACAGTGAGCGGCTCCAGTTCTTGTCGCGTTTAGGCATGCTGAACGTGGAGGAGCTGCTCGCTTTGCCTAAAAGTGCAGCCATGAGCCGCCTGGGGCCGGGGGCGCCGCAGCTCTTCGAGTTGATGGAAGGCCGAGAAGATACGCCGCTCGTGCCTTGCGCATTTCCAGAATTCATCGATGAAAGAGTCGACTTCGAAGAGGGCGCGACGAACCTAGAACCGGTTCTTTTTGCCTTGAGGGGAGCCTGTGCTCGAGCGAGCGCGCGCTTGCGGGGGCGAGGGCAGGCGGGGGGGCGACTGAACTTGAAGCTCCTCGTAGAGAAGCGCAAGCAGGAGTTTTTGCCAGATATCGAGCTAATTTTGGAGCTATCGGCTCCTATCTGGAGAGAAGGAGAGTTGTTTCGCGTCTTGCGAGGCCGGCTCGAAAAGGTGGAGCTCCGCTCGAGTTGTCTGGGGTTAGAGCTTTGTGTCGATCGACTCGATAGGCCGGTAGTGACTCAATTGTCGATGAACTCAGGGCTTACGACTCGAGGGCTCGAAGCCAGCGAGCTGCCTATCTTGCTGGCTGAGCTGGAGAGTGATTTAGGACAAAGCAGGGTAGGCCTCCTCCGCGTACTACCGAGTCACAAACCAGAGGAACGAACTAGCTTAAGCCCTCTGGGAGGAAGTCCTACTCGACGCTCCTCACGACAATCGGCTTTGACGGTGGCTTCGAAAGAGCTCGATCGAGTGACACGCATCTTTCAACCAGCCTGTCCTCTCGGAATCCCGCTTGGACTCGGACAGAGCGTATTTTGGCGGCAAAATCTCTATACCATCGAGAAGCTCAGGTTCGTGGAGCGACTCGATGCAGTCGAGTGGTGGGCGCCGGTTGCGACAAGTCGCGACTACTTTTGGGCACTTCTCTCGAGTTCAGAGGGCGTGCTCGAAGCTCTTACGTATATAGACAGGAGAACGGGGGAGAGCTTTCTGCAAGGATTTTGTGATTGAGGCTGAACACGTTTGTGAGCTCGCCCGAGTGTGCTAGCCGATTCAGCTATGCCTCAAGCCACCTCATCTGCGCCGAAAGACGGGAAATGGAAAGAAGCCTGGCAAGATGAGAGCGGCAAACGCTGGGCACGAAACCAAGCCAAGACGGACGCTCAGCTAGGGCCTTTGGGGGAAGTGGCGCTGAGCGCTCTTCAGCTCAAATCAGGCGAAGCTGTGCTCGACGTGGGCTGCGGTGGCGGCCAAACGTTGTTATCTATTCGTGAACAAGTAGGCGAAGCTGGTCGAGTGATAGGGCTCGACATCTCCTCGCCATTGCTCGAGTGCGCTCGCCCTCTGGTCGCGAGCTATGCCAATGTCGAGCTTTTGCTGGGTGATGCGTCGAAGGTGCGCCCCGAGCGCCCCGTCGACGCTCTTTTCTCGAGATTCGGCGTGATGTTCTTCGAAGATTCGCTGCTCGCTTTTCAGAACTTGCGCGAGATGTTGCGTCAGGGAGGCCGGTTCAGCTTTCTGTGCTGGCAGGGTATGGAGAAGAACGCCTGGGCCACGGTTCCGCTCGACGCCGTCCGTTCAACCCTCACCGACGCGCCAGCACTCGAGATGCTCGAACCCGGGGGGCCAGGCCCGTTTCGTTTTGCGGACGCAGAGGCGCTCGCTGGCCTGCTTAGTCGCGCGGGATTTGAAAAGGTTGAGGTGGCGGCCCACCGGCCCGAACTGCTCTTGGGTGGCGCTCGGACCTTGGAGGAGGCCGTAGACTTTGCGCTAGAAATCGGCCCGGCTGCGCGCCTATTGGCGGGGGCCGATAGCGAGACGAAGTCACGCGCTCGCCAGGCGCTCACCCAGGCCTTCGCGCCCTATTTGAAGGCAGATGGGGTGCAGTTCTCGGCGGCCACCTATGTCGCCACGGGGCAGCGCCGCTAGCTTTTCGCGCTCGCCTTCGCTCGCTCGGCCTTGAGGCAATCTCGACATAGGCCGCGCATCTCGTGGAGATGGCTATCGAGCCGAAAGCCCTGTTTTTCTGCGATTTCCCGCTGCAACGTTTCGAGCGTCTCCGAGAAAAACTCAATAATGGTGCCGCAGCCGGTGCACACCATATGGTCATGGTGCTCGCGCTCGAAGGCGCGCTCGAAGAGTTGACTGTCGCCTGGTCCTTGAACTCGCGCTTCGACGATGCCCGCCTCGACCAGAATGGGGATGGCTCGATAAACCGTAGCCAAATGCACGCCCGAAATCCCGGCATCTCGGGCCATGCGGTACAATTCCTCGATGGTGAAATGACCGCTCTGAGAGAGCGCCACGCGGGCTACGCTTTCGCGAATCATGGAGCGTTTGAGCTCCTTTTGTTTCACGACATCCCGCAAACGTTCCAAACCTCTCTCTACGAGGCGTTCATCAGCTTTGGTCGTGGAAGTACGAGGCACCGTCGCTTCCTCGCATTCGGGGGCGAGTGAAGCAAGTCGGGAGCCGAGCCACCAAATCGAGGGGCCCAGGTTGTTGAGCGAGGTTCGGTTGCAAATCGGCGCGCCGTGCGGACGAGTGGGCTCGGGCAGCAGATCGGGCCGTTTCTCGGGACTTCTGGCTTTCTAGGACCAGCCTGAGAGCCCCTGGGGACCCCATTTCGAGCCTAGCGGCCTGTCCGTGCCGTTGACGAATCAAACAGAATATGCAAATCGATCGCATTGACAGGTGAATACGGAAGCGATAGTCATGTCCAACAACCGGTCCAACGTTTACGAAACTCTTGCCCGAAACCACACGGCCCACATTCAAGCTTGCTCCTGTGAGGGAGAGTTGATTGGCGTGCTCGTTCATATGGGCCCGGTCACCTTGCGACTCGACGAGGCTGCGCTCGAGCAGCTTTGGCTAGCGCTCTCCGAGGCCTGCACAACTCTGAAAGATAATGGCCGACCCCAGTCGTGGATTTCGGGCATTGCTGGCAGCGCCTGAAATGGCCCTTCGCACTAAGTATTTACGAAAAACGAGACAACCATGAGTCGTTATACCGGACCCAAAACCAAGATCGTTCGCGCCGTCGGCTGTGACTTACCGGGGCTCACCGCACACACTTTCGAGCGCCGCCCCTATCCGCCCGGACAGCACGGCCACGATCGCAAAAAAACTAGCGAATACGCGGTGCGGGTGCTGGAAACCAAAAAACTGCGCATGAACTATGGCGTTACCGAAGGTCATTTACGCCGGGTGATCGAACTTGCACATAGACGAGCGGTCGCAACCGAGGCCGTCATGGAACTCCTTGAGCGTCGCCTGGACAACGTGGTCTTTCGAGCTGGATTCGCGCGGACCATCCCTTCTGCGCGTCAGGCTGTTCGCCACGGTCACGTTCTCGTCAACGGCAAGCGCTGTGACATTCCATCTTATCGCACCATCCCTGGCGATCGCATTGAGTACAAGGTGACCAAGGTTCCCCCTGGAGAGCCGCGCTTCCCGGCTCCGGCTTGGCTTTCGGTAGATCGAGACGCGTTCCACGTTTCAGTGAACGCTCTGCCCGATGAGTCGAGCCACCTGCTGAAGCTCAATATGAAGCTCGTTATCGAGCACTATTCACGCCGAGTGTAGGCTATGAGCGAGAAAAAATGGCTCAAGGAGGCCAAACGCAACGCTTGTGAGCTCGAGACGCTGAGTGAAAACCCAGTGGGACAAGTGGAGCATTGCCCAAGCTGCGGCTCGTATACCCTTCACGTTTCACATGTGAGTGTGCGGTTCGACCGCCGCGGACTGCTCGGCATCGAAGAAGCTTTGCGGGCCGCGCTCTTGCGCGTGAGCCGCGCAAACAGGCGTGGCCCTGGGCCAAATAGCTTGGATCCGCAGAGAACGGGCTCTTAGCGCACCCTTTGCAATCCGAGTAGCACGCCGCCGAGGTGGAACTTCTTGACGGGTCCGCTCGGGACGAGCTGATAGACGTCTACCTCGGCGCCTTCGCCGTAGCCGTCTTGATTGGCTTGGTAGTAGTTCGCTCCGTCGACGCTATAGCTAACGCCGTCGATCCCGTACGTTCCCTCGAGCCCCGGATACGGTTTCGAGCTCTTTTGCGTCAAGTCGACCAGTACGGGCCGAGCTTCAACCGTCCAGAAGTCGTCGGGAAATTCAGGAAATTCAACGCCGGGGTCCCAAACTCGCGCCAGAAATTGATCCTCTGAGACGCGAATCCATGGATCGCTCACATAACTACCGAGCATCTCCTGGTAGTCAGCCAGGTAGCCTGGGTCGAACTCCTCTTTGCCGGCCTTGACGCGTAAGGCGCAAGTTCGGGCATCGGGCACGCCGCCATAGGCGTAAAAATACCCGAAATATCCGGCGCCATGCACGTAGTAGTCCCCTTGCTCGTCAACGAAGGCGGGGCCGCCGGGTAAACATCTATCGTCTTCGATGTAACGCAAGGGAGCGTCGGTGTTGGCGTCTGCTATGGCGAGCGTGACGGCGGGATAGACCGAGATCGAGTCGAAGCTACCCGAAAACACGTTCCAAATTACCTTATCCCCGACGAGATGACCTGTGGAGGCCCACGTCTCCCAATCTACCGGGCGGTCGAGCAGATTTACCTCTAAGAGCCCCGTGCGCTTCATGGTGCTTGGGCTCCACACCACCGTCACGCCGAGGGAAGGAGCGAAGGTGTAGGCGCGATCCGCAGAGGCAAAGACCGTATAGCTGGCGTTGGCACCGGCAATACCCAAATCTTGCCAACTAAACCTCGGACCCTCGACGAGGTTGAGCTTTTCGTCGACGGCGAAGCGCGTCATCGTTCCTTCCTCTTCGACGAATACGTAGCCTCCAAAGGTATAGACATTGGCGTTGCCGAACTCGCGGAATTGGCTGAACGTGACGGTGCCGCTCGGAACTTCAGGGAATATCTTGATATAGGTTTGATATGTCTCGAGGCCCACGGTTTGTCCGGCCACGAGCACGGCGCCGCTTTGGGGGCTTGCGCCACCTTCGGCCGTGGAACCAGCCTCGCCGCCCATCGAAACGGCCCCCCCAGCGCCGGTATCGCCACCTTCACCGCCCGGACTTCCGTCTGGTTCTTCGCTTGTCGAGCAGGCAGCGAAGGGCAAGGCGCAAAAGAGGAGAGAGCTTAGGCCAATCGCTCCCGAAACTCCTAAACGCGACCTGTTGAATATAGAGATCATAGCGGGCTGGTCCTTTTTCAGTTTGTAAGCAAGTCGCTGACCTCTTCGGGAAGCTGAAGAGGCGAAGGCGCAGAATCTTTTTCTGCGCGCCGATTCTTAGGCAGGCGCCGTTTGCGCAGCCAAATCCACACGCCCGTCACGCTGAGCAGTGCTACGGAGAGTCCCATACCCGAGACGAAGATTTCGTACCAAAGCCCACCCACCGAGCCGAAATGCAGGGCATAGAGCCAAGAAGTGACGGTGGCGCCCAGGTTTCGTCCTGTGGGTACGTCTAGGCCCAAGAGCTCCGCGCTCTGTCCATCGAGATAGAGGACCGTGTTCGGGGACTTGGTCGAGATATCGAGGGAACTTTCGACCCCATACATGAAAGCTCCGTGCTCGGGTGCATAGCTGAAGTACATCTCCCGCTTCACCGTAGCGCCCAGCTTGCCTAGCTCGCGGTTCATGAGCTCGGTCGCACGCGCATAAGCTAGCTCGGGCCCCAGACCGGCAGATTTATGGGGTGGAGGCAGTTCAGGCAGCTTCTCGTGGATGGAGTCTTCGAAGCCGATGCTGTGCTCTAGGATCGGCCTGTACACCTCGCTCAGATTGAGCGCGACGCCGGACCACGCGAAAACGAGCAGCATGCCCCAAACCCAGAGTCCGCTGGCGCGATGCCACGTGAAGACCAACGCGAACAGATTCTTGGCTTTGATAAGCCAGGCGGGTAGCCAGCGCCGGAGCCAAATCCCTGGTGATTTTCTGGATCGTTCGCGCCGTCTTGCGCTGGGCAGGGTGAGCCATGCGCCTACCAAGCAGTCGGCTACCCATAACAACGCCACGACGCCGAACAGGTAGCTTCCTACTTCATCTAAGGCTAACGAATAGTGTAAGCGATATATGAAGGGGATGAGGTTCTTTTTGCCTTCGCTGATGTCGCCCCAGGCGCGGGACCCGAGCACGGCGCCACTCGCTGGATTAACGAAGTACTCACGCCACTCTTCGGGTTCTGCTTCCACCCAAATCGAGACGGCGTGGCCCGGCTTGAGATCAAAGTCTACGGTGTAACCTAGCGATCCGCCCTGGGCAGGGAGCTGAGCCGTCACCCTTCGCGCCAGGTCAAACGGCTCGAGAAGCTGAGGCCCGTTCGCGGGCAGTGGAGGGCTAAACAGCTCAGGGTTTAGAGCTCTATCCAGAGGCTCGCGGAAGGCCAACAGCGTCCCGGTGAGCCCTGCGACGAGCAAGAAAAAGCTCAGAAACAGGCCCACGTAACGATGGACGAGTAGAAGAAGGCCGCGCAACGCGCTCGCTCGAGACTCGATCATGGAGTTGGGGGTCACGCGCTCTTTCGGCTCGCGTGTTGCGACTAGCAGCTAGGGGCGCCAGGAACAAGGCGAGCCACTCGCAGTATCCCTAAAAAAGGCTGCTTCACGCGCCTGCGGCTAGGAGAGCTCAGCTCCTGCCCTCGGGCCGCCGGGCATGAGGGCGATGGAGGCCATAGCTTCATCGACGGCACTCTGGACTGCGCGCAGGCATGCCGCATCTAGCCGGAGGGTGATGTTGGTGAGGTGAAGGGAGATGCAGCCACAGTGCTCACACATCTGCAAATGAGCCACTGGATTTTGGGCGATCGTTACGGGGCAACAGTGCTTTTCGTTCAACATGGCTCCACCGGCAGCTCAGTTGGTATGCGATTGAATAGAATAATGCAAGTCGTTTGCGACAGTGACAAGGACCGGCTGAGGACGGGTAGTGAAATTTTTCAGCTTCCCTCATAGGAAGATGTATACGCGAACGGTTCGCAATATTGAAGATAAATCGACCTGGGAGAGACACGGCCGCCCCGCGCGCGCGGAGCGCGGGCCTATTCCTCTTCGAGATCGATGCGACCGAAGCGAGGATTGACGATAGTATTGTGGATGCTGCCGAAGGTGTAGGAGAACGAACCTTCCCACAGGACCATGAAGTCTGTCGCTTGCTGCACCGTATAAAGAACTAACTCTTCGTCTGTCAGGTTTCGGCCGCGCAGGTTGATGAGATCTTGAACGAACGCGCCCTGTCCCGATAAATTGAAGGCGAGCCCTTCGGCGAGCCGCAAGCTGACGAGCGCGCCAGAACTTACACGAAATAGCTCTGGATCATCGAGGAACTGATTAAACTGACCGATCCATTGCACGCTGCCCCACGCTTGATTGATATCAACCACGAGGGAGACCGCGTGATAGGGTCGCACCTCTTGCATCTTCGACTCAACGTTGGGTTCGATGTAGAAATTGGCCCAAGGCCCCGCCTGGTAAGCGAGGCGGATGGCCTTTCTCGCGTTCTGTGAATAGGGAAAGAAGTTGAACTCTAAAAGAGGGGCGGCATGCACGTGTCCGTCGAGGTTTTCGTATTGACTGCCGTTGCCCTGCACGACCACGCCGAGAGAAGTCCTTTCGCCGAGCGAAAAGCCGTAGAGTGTGCGCGCTTTCCAGTCATAGATGTCCCCTGACACCCAGCGACCGTCTTCGAAGCGAAAGCCGCTGAGCGACCGGCCATAAGAGCCGAACATTCGAATCTTCGTCTTCTCCGTAGAACGCCGGATACCGAGCGCGATAGTACCGTTCGCCCACAGCGAACCGCGACTCGCTTCGCCGCTGGCCGCGAATTCGGGTGAGAAGACCCAATAGTTCCACGGATCCCTTTGGTTACTCAAAGACTCATTATTCCGCTTTGGCACCGAGAGGGAAAACGCGTGTACGTGAGGGGTCTCTTTCAAGGCCTCGAGCAAGAGCCGCATGATGCCCTGCGCGACTTCGCTTCGCGTTTGCTCGATGGTCGCACCGGCCGGCAAGACGAGCGCTTCCTCCAACTCGAGCCCGTGCGTGCGGGCGGCAGTGAGACGAATCGTGATGCGTTCGCCGCTGTTCTCGGCGGGTTGGCGCACGATTAGCACCACGAAATCACTTTGAAATCTATCTCGAACGAAGTCGAAGTAGCTGAGTTCTTGCTTTAGATAATCGAGAAAACACTCGGCCAAACAACTCACGAACAGCCGTGGGTGGTTGACGCTCGGGACAGGGACAGCGGCCGGTAACGGCGACTCCACTGATTGCGTATCCGACGGGCGCGGCAAGCCGGGGTGATTTAGCTCAACGGCCACATGAGGTGGCACTCCTTCATCCATGGCCCAGCCAACTTGGATGCCGGAGAAAGAGCAGAGTGCGAAGAGCGCTATGAGGTTCAGCAGGCGCACGCGAAGAGTAGACCGAACCGCTGTTTTCCAGGCCGATCGTGCCCTTCTAGCGGGCTTTGAAACGTTATGCGATGCGAATCGTTAGAGAGCTCAAGCAGGCCTCGACCCCCCGGGGCCAGTATGCAACCCCGAAGGCCACACGAGGGATCGAGGCCGACCCGACACCGCACGAGGAAGTAGGACCGCCCTCGTGCAGTGCTCCCCAGCGGCTACGGACATGAAAGCCCCGGGGAGGCCCCGCATCCCGAGAAGGAGCGGGCGTTCGACTCTAATTGGAGAACATCTCCTTGAAGGGAGACGCCCCAGATATAAGAGGTCTCTCAACAAATAGCAATGCAAATCGTTTGCACTATTGAAAAAGAGCGCCGCTTCGAATGGGGGTTCTGGGAGATCAGAAAGTGGAGCGCTCGACTCGCCCGCACTGCCTCGCCCGCACTGACCAGCCGGCAACGAGGCAGCCAGCAAGAAACTATCGTTGAAAACGCACGCGGACGACCGTCGTTGCTGCGATGGGTGACCCTTCAGCGTTGGTCCCAGGTGACCAATCTTTATTGAACGCGCAACGCTTAGCGGCGCGGCCGAAGCCGTTGCCCGGATCTTGAACCACATTCACGGTGCTGACTTTGCCAGCAGCGCTTACGTTGACTTCAATGGTGGCGACGGCCTGATGGATGCCTTCTTCGTCCGCTTCGTGCGGGAACGGACAATCCCAGCTAGCCCCACCTTGTAGCGAGGGAGCGTGGCTCAGATTCTTTGCGGGGGCCGCCCCAGCCTGGGCGCTTCCGTTGCCTCCGCCGCGTGCATCAACCTTTCTCACGGCGACAGTCGAGGTCCCGTTGGCATCCGACGTACCCCCTCGGTAACGCGAACCTCGGCCAACGACGAAGGTCTCACCAAAATCGACGACGTCATCCGCGGCCAGAACTTGGCCGGCCTCGGCTGCGCTCGGAGGAGCTTCATGGGGCTGGGGTTCGCTTTCGGCCGGGGCTGCACTGGAAGGTGGGGGATCAGTTCGCGAGATTTTAGGGGGCTCGGGCGGCGGAGGTGGCGGCGGCGGCGGTTCGACGGCTGCTGGCGGCGGCGGAGCTTCCACCTCGATCCAATCGAGGTTCTCGAGCTTGTTTTTGACTCGCGCCGGAGCCGAAATCGCACCGATGGTCAAGAGGGCGAGCAGCCCATGAAGCACAATCGCGCCTATGCTACCCGAGGTGCCGAGGTGTTTTTTCTCTTGGTGCTCGACATCCAGCGGACCGCTCCTCATCGCCCTGGGGCCTAGCGACCCAGCGGGCGATCCGGCTAGGTTTCGCGAGGACGCGGCTCTTGATGCCTGGTGGATTGCGCCTAGTTTGCTCATAGCCGCCCATTGATGGCGCCGTCGTTCACGGTCGAGCCTCGGCGTCGACAGGCTCGCCTCGCTCGACGCCAAACGCGATGCGGCTGAGCCCAGCTTGCCGCAAAATGTCCAGAGCGTGGATGACCCGCTGGTGAGGCACCTCGCCGTCTGCTTGGATCACCGCACGCAGTTCGGGGTGCTCGCGAAGCGCCAGTTGTGCGCGGCTGAACAGCGCCTTGTCATCCGACACCGCTGCGCCATCGACGAAGGTGCCACCCTGCTTCGAGAGCGAGAGCGAAAACACCTGTTGCACTTCGCCGCCCGTAGCTGACTTGGGCAGGTCGAGGGGAACGGCGCGTGAGACGACCAGCTTGGCCGTAACCATGAAGATGATGAGCAAGACGAGCGTGATATCTACGAGCGGCGTCACGTTGATGCCCGTGATCGGCGCACTCGGCTTGTTCGAAGAGAATCCCGCCATGCCTTACTCCGCAGCGGCGCCCGGCCGGGCGTCGCGTTCGTCACTGTCGTCGAAACCGATGGGCATTTCGCTTCGGATTACCTGCTTTTTTGGCCTTTCCGCGCGCAAGTGAGAAAGCAGGACGTGCCCAAGGGTCTCAGCATCTGCGAGTGCAGCGCTGACGCGACCTTGGAAATAGTTGAACGCTGCTACGGCAGGGATAGCGACCACCAGGCCGACGGCCGTGGCTACTAGCGCCTCGGCGATCGTTCCCATGACTCGCTCGGGCGCGAGCGCTGACGAATTCACGGTGACCGGCTTGCCGAGCTCATCGAACGCTCCCACAACGCCGATTACCGTGCCCAGCAGGCCGATGAAGGGCGCGTTGTTGCCGACCGTACCCAAGAACAAGAGCCGATTTTCGAGACGCTTTCGCTCGAGTCCCATGGCTGCTGCCATGGCTTCTTCTGCAGCGGCGGGCCCCTGCTCCGCCTCGAGTAGGCCCGTCAGCACCACGCGACCCTCGACCGATTGTGACTCTTCTAGGAGCTTGGTCGCGCCGGTCAGGTCGTCAGCGCCGAGGCGCGCTCGTAGCGCAGGCACAAGCTTGGCAATTCGGCCCTCCATGCCTCGGAACGAGAGCCAACGTTCCACTCCGATTGCGACCGACAGCACACTTAGCCCGAACAGTAACCACAGGATCCACTCAGCTCCGGATTGGACCATGAGGCGCGTAAGTTTTTCGATCATAAGTTTTTCCTAGAACGCGTTCGCGACCACCTTGAAGAACACCGCCCGCCCGGGCCGTTGTACTCCATAGTCGTCGAAGAGCTTTTCGTTTGTGATATTTTGAATCTCTAGCGTGTTCGAGATCTTGATGTGTTCGTCGGACCAAAAATAGGTCAGGCCCAGGTTCTGCGAAACTTGGTCACCGACCTGCTGTTTGTAGCGAGGATCCCCCTGACTTTCCCAGCCTCGGTAGTATCCTGCCGTAAATCGGCCCTCGTAAAAGGGCTCGAGGCGGTCTCGTTTTGAGAATAATTTCTTGAACTTGCCTCGGATAGCCCAGCTCGTGCCGAGCGGTGAACGGTTCGGGATACGGTCGCCTTTGAAACTCTTGAACGCGCCGTCGTCTGATTGATTTCGCGTATCATTAAAAGTTCCCGACCAATCTAGAGAGACGAACTCGAGCGGCGACGTCCAACTCACGCCAGCTTCGACGCCGAAGCCGACGGCGCGATACACATTTTGATAGGTAAAGTATCGGTCATTGCCGAGCAGTACCATCATATGGTCGGAGTCACGGAACGTGCCATTGAGCATGGCTACCCAATCCCCGGTGCTGGTTTTCTTAGCGTCGAAGAGGGGACCAAAGTTGGCATTATGGCTAACCTCAGGCACGAGGTCGAGGTTCGATTGAACTAGCGCTTCGTCACCAAAGACCTCAAATGGGTCAGGCAGACGCGTCGCGTACTCGTAGGAGGCCTTCAGCATGAACTCACGGCTGAGTGATACGCGCATGCCGTCGCCAATGCCGAAGGTGAGGCTCGATTTGTCGCGGGTCCGGAACACGTCGCCCGGCAATGGCTCCTCGGCGCTGAGGGCCCAACCGTAGATTTTGCCATTGAGCAGGTTTTGTACCCGAAAATCATCCGCAGATTTGACGGTGTTGGCAGCGGCACCACGCTTTCGGGGCATCGCAAGAACGTTCCACTCATGGCCAATCCCGCCCACGACACCCAGCGTGTCGTTTCGAGCCGTGAGCGGATCTCGAGCGTCTGGATCCGTTTGAATTTTTTCGTCGCCCGTCTGTGTCGACAGCAGTGGAGTCGCTGTCACGACCAGGGCTTGGGTCGGCACGGGGCGCCACTCGAGGAACGTTCGTGCGAAGAGCGCATGGCGCCAGATGGTGGCGTCCGTCGGGTCAGCAATTTCGCCAGGCCGGCGTCGTTCGCGGATGCGCTCGCCGTACCAGTTATAAACCCACTCGCCTTTGTCGACGAAATGGTAGTTCTTGAAGCCATAAACGAGGCTAGATTCGAAATTGACCGTCTTCGAAAAAGCTTGATCGTAAACGACCTGGGCGCCTGTTGAGATGTCGTCGTAATAGGGCTCCCCATACGGCACCGACATGACCAAGTTATGTTGATACTCTTTATATGAACCGTTCATGTAGCCGCGCACCAAAAAGCGCTTGGCCCAAGGTTTCTCGACGTACCCAGCCTCGGCGATTACGCCGTAGTTGAGGAAGGCGTTATGAAAGAGACGCACCGTCGCCGGTGAAAGCTGGCCCTGATCGTCAGAGACTTGAACGTCGACGTTGTAGTCGTTCTTGGTCGTATCGAGATAGGCATTGATCCGAGCGACGAAGTTGGTTTTTTCCTGACGATACTGCCCAGTCGCCGTCAGTCGGTGGGTGTCGAAGGAGCCAATTTGGTAGGAGAAACCAGCGCGCGTCTCGTAGGTCCGGTCGAGCGCGAAGTTGATGGCTCCGCCTAGGGCATCTGCCCCGAGTCGCAAAGGCACGACGCCCCGGTAGATCTCTACGTGGTCGATCAGGTTGACGGAGATGGCACCGACATTCTCAGAAAAGCCGCTCATCCACAGCGGTACGCCGTCTATGAATTGGCGTACGGCTCGATCATAAAGGCCGTTCAAAGAAATTCGCACCTCGCTGCCAAGGCCGCCGTTGCGGCGGATGACGACGCCCGGGGTGCGAGCTAACACTTCGCCCATATCCGATGACCGCTCTTTGGCCTTATCGAGCCGGACGATCGTCACCGCGTCCGCGGAGCGTTCGATACGTTCGACTCGGGTCAAGGCGCCTTGAACTTGGACGTCGATGGGTTCTAGGGCGGAGGAAGTTTCGCTTGTCGGTGTGAGAGCTTCGGGGCTGGGGGAGGGTGGGGGGCCCTCTGCCTTCTCGGGCGGACGAAACTCGAGTTCGACGACGATGCGAGCGGGGATGGCGGTTCCATCCCGGAGGGCCGGAGAGAAGTGCAGATTCTTCGCGGCCGTAAGGGCTATTTCAGCGAAAGGCGCTCGAATTTCCTCGACGAGCTCTGCGCTTCGGACCTGACCGGTCGCGTCAAGTTCGACTCGCACGAGCGCACAAACGGGAACTGGATTGGCCAACTCCGATTCGGGGTATGGAACGAGCGGAGAATCGAGCAGCGCGGGCGGAACGAGGCCCTCGGGTTCTGCCGTGCTGGGCGGCTCTGCATTGGGCGGCCCTGCATTGGGCGGCCCTGCGTTGGGCGGTGAGCTTGGCTCGCTCGGGCTCGCATCACTTGGCGGACTGCTCTGGGCTAGGCAAGGAATGGAATAGGTGAGCCCGAGCGCGGCGAGATACGCAAGAGACGGCCCGAAGGCTCGGTAGTTGCGATTCATTCGCGGTTGCAGTTCATAGTTTGGGGTGCGCCAAAGTCAACCCGAGGGCCTCGGCTAAGCCGGTGGGGGTCCACTTGTGCCCCCGGTTTTGGGCCGCCATGCTCCAGAGGTGAGTTGTGGCTATCTGGCGCACGCCGTAGTGGAAACAGCCCGAATCAGCGTGCCCACGGTGCTGGACTCGCTTCGGGGCAAGGTGAGCGACGAGCGTTCCACCGAGCGTCTGCGCAGTTGGGCCAGAAAAATTTTGGCGCGGGCAGATGTGACGCTAAAGGTTCGCGGGCTCGACAACTGCGACCTGCGTCAAAGTTATGTGATTATGAGTAATCATCAGTCACTGTACGATATACCGACTTTGTACCAAGCGCTGCCGCTCGAGTTTCGTATGGTGGCCAAATCAGGCCTGTTTCGCGTGCCTATTTGGGGCCGAGCCATGCTTGCTGCCGGCTTCGTGAAAGTGGATCGCAGTCGAGGTGCTGAAGCGCGGACCGAGCTCAAGAAACGTGGCGCCGAGCTCCAGGCACGGGGCATATCGCTTTGGATTGCCCCCGAAGGCACGCGCAGCCCAGACGAACAGCTCTTACCCTTGAAGAGCGGAGGGTTTCACGTGGCGCTCGCGCTAGGCTTTCCGATCTTGCCCGTTCGTATTGATGGTGCCCGCTTGGTGCATAAGAAGGGCTCCAGCCAAATCTTTCCTGGGCAAAGGGTCCGGGTAACGATTCATCAGCCCATCGAAGTGAATTGGGCTCCGGACTCGGCGACGCTCGACAATACTCAGGTTCAGTTTGAAGTGGGGCTCGAGCGGCTACGCGCCGAGGTGAGGCGCGTGCTTGAACAGGCCGAGCCTGCTGACTAAAGCGTCCCCCCATGCGGCGCGAAGATCGGATCGAACCAGAGTCGCCCCGCGGCAGACCGACTTGTCTCGAGTGCTTTCGGCCGGAAGCTTTGTGTTTTTGTAGCTATGTGCCGGAGCTCGTGTTGCGAACTCGGGTCGTAATTTTCCAACACCCTCGGGAGCAATTTCATTCACTCGGTACGGCGCGGCTCGTCGAGCGCTCTTTGCCCAACTCGGAGGTCGTGCGAGGGAGTCTTGAGCAACAGAGGCGTAAGGTCGCGAGTGTGCTGGCTCGAGCCGAGCGGCCCCATTTGGTTTTTCCGAGTTCGGACGCCATCGATGCCGCCGACCTCGAGGGCCACTCCGCGCCAGGTTCGCTCGTTCTACTCGACGGCACCTGGCCTCAGGCGCGGGCTCTGCTGCGCGAAGTGCCAGAGTTAGCTGCTCTGCCGAAACTCAAGTTCACGCCGACGTCGCCTAGCAATTACCGAATTCGTCGCCCACCGCGTGCCGAATACGTGTCCACGCTCGAGTCGATCGTCGAGGTTTTAACGGTGCTCGAGCCGGAAGCGGAGCTCGGGCAACTTCGTGCCCTTTTCGGCAGATTTATCGATGAAAATATCTCAGCTCGCGCGATTGGCCAGGCTCCGCCACGGCGAAAATTGAGGAAGGAGCGACCCGCCGCCGTGCCCATCGGACTCAGTGACTCGCTGGAGGGTGCGCTCGTCGTCTTGGCGCAGAAGAGTTCAGCGACGTCCAACTGGGAGATCGATAGCGTTCGCATTAGGCAGCGCGGTGGGGTCGTGGCCTTACCCCGCGTGAGTTCGTTCGCCGAGCTATCCCAGGTGGTGCGGCCGGACGAGGTTCTTGTCGCCTGGTCGAAGCATACCTTGGACCAAATTCGCGCTGAAGGCGTCCGGACCGTGTGCCTGAAAGAGGCTTTCTGCAACCACTGGCAACGCTCCCGTAGCGCTGCGGCCGTGCGTCCGCGGGGCCTCGAGGGAGCGCTGGAGCGAGAAGGGCTCTCTGGGCCGACCCCTCTCCAGGCCTCGGTCGCGTTGTGGCAGCGGCTTGTCGAAATCCATCTCGGCTGAGCTTGTCGATAGCGGGCCCGGCGCGGTCACGCTCCGGCTGAGCTTTTGGGCGTCTTGTGTTCGCTCGGTACTGAGGGTTCAGCGGCTTGAACTGAGCTGAACCGAGCCGTTTTGGGCTGGCTCGTTTGGGGAGTTCCCCGAAAGCCTGCGAGAGACCTCAGCTTTTCGCAGAGATATCAGGAGAATTGCATTTTGGCTTTACGACAAGCCTACGGTGTGACTGAATCCAAGAGTGCAACCTGAGGTTCGGCTCAGCGATGACGATTGGGGGGAGTCTACCGAGGCTGCCATCCGTGCGAACTTGGAAGGGCAGCTCGACAAGCTGCATTCCCAGCTCCTGCGATTCACTTGGTTCGTGCTCCTGGGAGCTGGAATTCCCTATTACGCCTGGCAGGTTTTTTACCAAACCAAGAGCGCTGAGCTGAGCGCGGGCATGTGGAGCGTTGGGGCGGGGCTCGCCTGCCTGCTCCTCGGGGCGGCGTCGAGTCGACTGTCGCTGTTCGTTCGCAAGTGGCTGGTGGTGGCGGGGGCCACCGCTACGGCGGCGGGTTCGATTGTGGTGGATGGGCCAACACTAGGTGTCGGCTTGATCCTGGCGTCCGCGGTGCTCGTGGCAGCCACGTTTCTGGGTCCGAAGGCCGCGTACGGCGCTGCCGGTGTCTTGATGGCCATGGTGCTCAGTTTGGCGTTCGCAGCCCATGGCCTCGGGCCCTCGGTTCTATCAACAGGGCTCTATCTTTCGCCTGCAGCTTGGGAACGAACAGCGTTCACCACGGTGGTGTGTCTATTATCTTTGGCTCACATCTTCTCGCTCGTTATTCGGCGACTGCTCGCGCTGGTCTCGAAAGAGACGGTGCTTCGCCTTCGAGAACGACAAATGGAAGCGGATCGGGCGCAAGTCTTGAGCAGCGCTGCTGCCATTCAACGCCTAGAGAGTCTCGGTCGGCTAGCGGGAGGGGTGGCCCACGATTTCAACAACGCGCTTGTGGTGATCCAATGCGGCGTTTCGGAGCTTCGTGCCGAGTTGGGGCCGGACGGCCCGCAAGATGTTCTCGACGACCTTCATCGCGGCATCGAACGCGCCGCAGCAACGGCCAAGCAACTTCTATCCTTCGCGCGTCGCAACGTGGAAGAGGTGGGTTCGTGCGAACCCAAGATGGTGGTCGAATCCCTGGTTCGCGACGCCGAGCGCATCTTGCCGGCTCACGTCCACCTCGAATCCGAACTCGACGACGTGGGGGAGGTCGCGATGGCCGCGTCGAGCCTGGAGCAGGTCCTTTTGAACCTCATTTTTAACTCTCGGGACGCCATGCCGGAGGGCGGGAAAATCCAGATCCGTTTACGGAAAGCGGCGCTCGATCGGGTCAGCATCGAGATTCGCGACACGGGATCAGGGATGGACGAAGCGACCCGAGTTCGCGCCTTTGATCCGTTCTTTACAACCAAGGGTGAGCAGGGCACTGGCCTGGGGCTGGCCATGGTCTGGGGCGCCCTGAATCGAGTGGGGGGAGGCGTGAAGCTCGAATCGAAACCGAGTGAGGGGACGCAAGTCACTCTCACCATTCCTTTTGCGGAGCGGGCTTCGTCGAGTTCGATTCGGTTACAGCTCCCCGAACTGCAACGCTCCAATCTGCGGCAAAAAATCTTGCTTTTAGAAGACGAGCCGCAAGTGCAGCGCGCCATCGAACGCATCCTGATTCAGGGTGGCTACGAGGTCGTGTCAGTGGCTCGAGTGGCCGAGGCGCGCGCCGCATTGAGCCAAGATACGTTCGGCGTACTCATCACCGACGGCATCGTACCCGACGGTGGGGTCGGTGAATTTCTTGAAGAATTCCGGCGCAAAATGCCAGGGGCGCCCGCGATCGTGTGCTCGGGCTACGTGGAAGAAGATCTCGCCATCGCCGGCATTAGCTCAGGGCGCTTCGCGTTCTTAGCCAAGCCCTTCGAGCCTGAGGACTTGCTGAGGCTCGTTCGAGAGCAGATTGTGAGCGCGGGGCGGCGGGCGCTTGCGCGTCAATTAGCCGAGATCAACCACTCCTAGATCGGCGAGATCACAGAGTAGTCGCATGGCCTCGTTGCGAGGCATACCCGAGATATCGAGCAGTTCGTCGACGGTTTGCACCAGGCCGACCATCGAGAGCAAAAATCCAGCTCGATGGTCGAGTGGCAGAGCGCGCAGTTGTTCCTCGCTCTTCAAAACGCGAATGCCGCCCGGCCGAACGGGCGTTTGACTTGGATCCAGCAAGCCGAAGGTCGAGTTGATGCTCACCTCAGGCGGGAGACTCGACTTGAGGTTTCGGCCCTTGCGTCCACCTAGACTCGCAGGATCGGTGGAGGCAGGGGGCGGGGCGGCGCCGAAGTATTCCGTCTCGGGCAAGGGACGGGGTGGCTCTTGGAAGGGAGCTCTGCCGCGGGCTTTAGGGGCCGAATTGGGTAAAGTGAGGGGTTCGTGAGGCCAGACGAGCAGGGGTTCTGTCTCAGGGCGAGTCGCGAGAGTCGGACGTCGGCTCAGGATCTCATGATCCTGGGGAGGCGCCGTCGGCCTTTTGCTGAAGGCAGGGGGCAAAGGTGGGCCCGGATCACGCAGGGCAATTTCGGGCAATCGACCCGGACCCGGACGACGTTGCTCGAAGCTGTCGATAGGCAAAATCGGTGTGGGCCGTTCCGCGCAGAGCTCGAGCACTTCGTCGGAAGGGGGACTATAGAGCGTGGGCTTTTCGGTGGGCGGAGGCGCGAGCGACCAGCCAAAAGGAAACTCACCGCTTTCAGTCATAGCTTGCTCAATCAACGAATCCACACTCGTGTGGGGCGCTGTTGGCAACTCTTGGGTGAAATCAAACTCCCGAATAGCCGACTCATGCTCGGTCTTTTCGGGTTGATTCACCCCAAGAAATCGGGGTTTAGGACTCACGTGAGCCACGGTCACATAATAGCAAACGGCATACTGAAGCAAAACTTGAGGACGGCTCGCGTCAAAGGCCTGACAAGAGGTTGCGACCAATTGTTGGGTTATTTCAGAGGCTTCGCGTGAAATATCGACAACGCTGAACAAAAAAGCAGTATATAAACATGTTCGCGGAGCTCCTTGGGCGAAGCTGTTTTTCGTTCCTTGAGGGCGGGGCCCATCCTGAAGAGATGGTGGACGAGGCGCACAAGCTCGGACTGCCTGGGCTCGCGCTCTGTGATCGAGACGGGCTCTACGGTGTGGTGCGGGGTTGGGTACGACACAAAGAGCTCCTCGGGGAAAGCGAAGGCAAACTGCGCGAAGGTTCAAAAGAGAAATTTCAGTACGCGCTGGGAGCTGAACTCAGCTTAACCGAGCTCGTAAGCGAGGGGTCGTTCACTTTGGCGCTTCTGGTGCAAAGCCACACCGGATACCAAAACTTGTGTCGCATTCTAACGCTGGGGCACGAAGGGCAAGAGAAAGGGATATGTTTGTGTGCGAGCAGCGCCATCCTGGCCCACAGCGAGGGGCTCTATGCGATTTGGGTGCCGTCCCGAGAGAGCTCCGCTGATTTTTCCGAGCGAGAGGAGCTATTTTCGAGCCTGGTGGCGGCGTTTTCGGGCCGCATGGCCGTAGCTTGCTATCGCCATTTAGATGGCTTCGACCGAGCGCGAGAGCGCACTGTGGAGCGCTTTAGTGCGCGTTTCGCCGTGCCGATCGTCGCTACGGCACGACCCCTCTATCATATCAAAGAACGCCGGCCGCTCTTTGATGTGCTCCATTGCATTCGCCAGGGCACAACGCTCGACCAGGCTAAAATGGAGCTTAGCGCCAACGCTGAGTCCTATCTGCGTAGCGAATCCGAGATGCTGCGTCTGTTTCGAGATCACCCGGAGTGGGTTCATAGAAGCGGAGAAATTCTGGCTAACCTTCGCTTCTCGCTCGCGGAGCTGAAGTATCATTTTCCCTGTGAACTCGAGGCGGGCCAAACGGCCGATGAGCGTCTGGCGGAGTTGACTTGGGAAGGTGTGGGTCGCCGCTATCCCGAAGGGATCGCGCCGAAGCTGCGAGAGCAAATCAAGAAAGAACTCAAGCTGATCCAGAAAATTCAGGTGGCGCCCTACTTTCTTTCGGTGCGCGACATCGTGGAGATAGCCAGAAAGAGGCGAATCTTGTGCCAGGGGCGAGGTAGCGCCGCCAATAGCGCCGTGTGCTATATGTTAGGGATTACGGCGGTCGATCCGGCTCGCTCGCAGCTCTTGTTTGAGCGTTTTTTGAGTGAAGAGCGGGCAGAGCCGCCAGACATCGACATCGACTTCGAACATGAACGCCGTGAAGAGGTCATTCAAGAGATCTATGCCCGATACGGCCGAGATCGCGCGGCCATGGTGTCTGAGGTCATCAGCTATCGCGGCAAAAGCGCGGTCAAAGAGGTAGGCAAGGTGTTCGGCTTCAGCGCCGAGCAGATCCAACGTTTGAGTGGGGCTTTCGATGGCTGGGAAGACGCGACCTCGGAGCAAAGGCTCAGCGAGGCCGGTTTTGATATTCGCGATGCGCGCTTGGCTCAAGTCATAACGTTGGCCAAAGCATTGCAGGGGTTTCCGCGCCATTTGTCGATCCATGTGGGGGGCTTTGTGCTCTCGTCGCGTCACCTCTCAGAGGTCTCTCCTGTGGAGCCTGCGCGCATGGCCGAGCGCACCGTGATTCCGTGGGACAAAGACGACATCGACGCGCTCGGCTTCTTCAAGGTCGACGTGCTCGGGCTCGGCATGCTCTCAGCGATTCGGAAAGCGCTCGAGCTCGTCGTTCAAGACGGGGGGCTCAGTCCTGGTTCGGGCCATAGCGGGACGCAAGCGTTGAATAAGAAACGCCCGTCGCTTCGGCCTGGGCAGCGAAGCTCGTTCGAACCGTCGCTGGGGCAGGGCTCTCTTGAGGAAGGCAGGCTTGGAGAGGAATCGAGCTCGATAGCGGCTTTCGATCCGCTCGAAGTGATTGCTCGCCTACCCGCGGAAGACCAAGCGACCTACGACATGATCTGCCGCGCCGATACGATCGGGGTTTTTCAGATCGAAAGTCGCGCACAAATGTCGATGCTACCGCGGCTCAAACCGCGCTCCTTTTATGATTTAGTGATCGAGGTGGCGCTAGTGCGACCGGGGCCTATCCAAGGTGGAATGGTTCATCCGTATCTGCGCAGGCGAAACGGGGAAGAAGACACAGCCTATCCTCACCCTGATTTGATACCGATTTTGAATCGGACCTTGGGGGTGCCGCTCTTTCAAGAGCAGGTCATGCAGATCGCCATTGTCGGAGCGGGCTATACGGGAGGCGAAGCCGATCAACTGAGGCGCGATATGGCGGCCTGGAAGAAACATGGGCGCCTCTTGCGGCACCGGGAGAAGCTGCTCTCGGGTTTTCGAGTTCGAGGCGTCCCGTCGCGTTTTGCTGAAGCTTTGTTTGAACAAATCAAGGGTTTCGGCGAGTACGGCTTTCCCGAGTCTCACGCCTCTTCTTTCGCGTTGCTCGTCTATTCTTCGTCTTGGCTCAAAGCTCATTATCCAGCCCATTTCACCTGCGCGCTCTTGAATTCGCAGCCCATGGGTTTCTATGCGCCTACGACGTTAGTGCGTGACGCGCAAAAGCATGGCGTCCGGGTTGAAGATGTTTGCGTGCTTCAGAGCTCCTGGGATTCGACCCTTGAAGAATTGTCGGAAGAAGAGCGCGTAGAAGCCGAGCTTCGCACAAACGAAATCTCGAGCGCTATCGCCAGAAAGGGTGGACTCATTCCACACGAAAACAGAGCCCACCATGCCTCCGGCGCGGCGGGCTCGATGAAGAAAATTCGGCTCGGGTTACGCTTGATTCAGGGGCTCTCTAAAGAGAGCGCGGCGCGGCTCGAAGAGGCTCGCGGGCTTGGCAAGACAGAGAGCCTCGAGATGCTATTAAGACAGGCGCGTTTGCGTAGAAATGAGATTGACGCCTTAGCTCAAGCGGGGGCCTTCGAAGCGCTCGAGCCGGGGCGGCGCAAAGCGCTATGGAAGACGAGAGCGCCGGAGACTCCCGGGCTTTTCAGCGGAACTGTGGCCTTGGAGCCAGAGGTTTTGCTGCCCGAGCTCAGAAAGGTGGATCAACTCGTCCTCGATTATGAACGAAAGGGGCTCTCTCTCGAAGATCACCCGCTTCGCTACTACAGAAGCCGACTCCAAAAGCAGGGCGCAATTCGCGCCTGCGATCTGCAATTTTTGCCGAAAGGGTCTGAGGTGAAAGTCGCGGGGTTAGTTATGAATCGTCAGCGGCCGGCCACGGCCAGCGGAGTCGTTTTTATGACTTTGGAAGACGAAACTGGCTTTTTGAACCTGATTTTGAAGTCAGACATCTTCGAGGCGCATCATCATATAGCGCGCCATAGTGAATTGTTGTTCGTGGAGGGCACCCTGGAGCGCGATCGGCCCTTGGAGCGCGCCGAAAAGAGCACCCCCGTCATTCATGTGTTAGTGAAAGAAGTGTTCTCTTTGCGGAGTCATCTCGCAGGCTTGGGTAAAAAGGTGGCTTCGCCTTTGCCTAAGCTCTCGCGTAATTTTCGATGAGAGCCAACGCTCCTCAAAAAAAGCCGCTAGGAATGCTCACTGATGCGTACGGGGTTGTGAACGAACGCGAGCGGCGCGGGGGCTCGCGTATCGGCGCCCGGGCTGAGCGAAGGCACGAACATGGCCAAATTGTTGCGTAAAGGCAGGCTAATACGGAAGGTCGTGCCGCGGCCTTTGGACGAAACGACCGTCACGCTGCCATGGAGCTCTTGGCAGGCCGCCTGGAGCGCTGAGAGGCCGAGGCTCGGCCTAGTCGGCCCTTCTAGCTTCCCGGAGAGGAGCGCCGCGACCAAGTCATCCCGCGTTGCGGCTCGCAGCTTCGATTGTCGAGCGCGCTCCGCCACGACGGACCAATCGATGCCTCGACCATCATCGGAGACCTCGAGGATAATCTTGGAATCTTCTGCACGCGAACGTAGGCTCAGTTGGCCTTTTGGTGGCTTACCTAGGGCTCTACGCTCCTCGCCGGATTCGAAGGCATGTTCGAGGCTGTTGTCGATGAGGTGAAGCACCCCAGCCCACACGGCCGAAAAGCGTTCTCGGGCGAGGAGGAGCTCGCCGTCGCGGATCTCGACTTCGGGCCTAGCTTTGCCTTGCGCGGTCGCTGCCTGCTCCGCGTAGGCTCGCAGTTTGCGGAAACGCTGCCGCGTGGGCTCTTGGCGTAATCGTTCAAGGTGAGCGAGGCTGCGTTCAGGACTCGAGCGGCTGTGCTCGACGAGCGCGTCGAAAGCACCAAAGGCAATTTCGAGCACCTCATCCGGTTCGTGTCCGTTCGCCGCGGCTAGCGTCTCTTCCAGCTCTCGAAAGGCCGCGCCAAGCGGAGCCAAGCCTTCAGCGCTGAGCGTGAAACCCTCGCCTCGAGTATTCTTCGACGCGGCGCTCCCGCGAGCGTTCGGCCAAAGGCTTTGAAGGGCTTGTTCCGCGCCCTGGGCGAGCGCCGACAGCCCCCAGAGCCAACTGGTTCGAGCGAGCGTAAAAAGAGTTTCGCCCGCAGCCTGACCCGCGAGCGTTCCGGCCGAGAGTTCGCCGAGTCGGCACCTTGCCTCGCGATAGAACTCATAGAAGCCGGTCTTGTCTTCGATCATCGCCCGCAAGAGTGCGAGCTTGAGATCGCTCGCCCCTGCCGGGAGAACTTCACGCACGACGATGGCCGAATCGCGATCGGGCTCGACAGGGACGTCCTCGAGGGCTCGTAACGAAGGACTCTCGTCGCTGGGTGCTGCCGTTGCGGGGCCTGAGGAAACCTCGCTCGCAACCGACGGCACTTCGTCCGCGGAGGCTACGGGGGCGCTCGTGACCGGAGAGCGCTTTGGCGTCCGAAGGGCCCAGCCCAGGGCCAAGAGCGAGACCGCTCCACCGGCGATTTTTAGTGTCGGCGAAGGCTCGGTGAAGACGAGCGCGAGCCCTGCGAGCTGGGCGGCTACACTCAATAAGGGGTATCTCATGACGGCGGGTCCCGGCCGGCGCATCTCCGCGGCGCACCTCCAGATAGAGGAACGGCTCGAGGCGTGCGACCTTGAGCGCCGCGCACCGATCTCGCGAAACCGAGGCAACGCCCTCCGCGCTGGGTCGAAGCTCGTTCATGGTGCGACCTCTATTCCGTTCGGTTTTCTTCGTTCCCTTCCTCGCCTGTTCGGGGTCACCGCCTTCTGAGCCGCTCGAGTCCCTCGGGGGGAGCGCTACCGCGCTTTGGCCGGAGCCGGCTGAGGCGATGGGTGGGCAGGGCAACAGCGGCGAAAACCCCTGGTTAGCCGCGAGTACGGGCTCGTCGGACGGGCAAGGTTCGGGGTCGCCCGAGGGGGAAAAGAGCGCTCATTCGAGCTCTGGGAGTGCCTCTGCGGGCTCGGCCGGGGGTGCCGGAAGCGGAGCGGGCTCGGCGGGTGGAACGACTCCTAATGGAGCCGGCTCGGGTGCGGGCGCGGAGGCGACAGCGAGTGGCTCAGGACCCGGCGCCGGGAACGAACCCAGCGCCGGCCCAAAAATCCTAATGGTTCGCTACATCGAAAGCAGCTCGGCCGACAAGCAGCTCTGGTTCGAGAACTTGGGGCGCCCGACCGAGCCGGGCGAGTGCGAGCTCGTTATCTATGCCAATGGTTCACTTGAACCTTACCGGCGTCATGCTCTGCCTGCCTTGGCCGAAGGCGGCCTCTCGCGGCTCTGCACCTCGAAGGTAGCGGATTGTGAGGCGAGCCTCGGCGCGTCGTCGTTCAACGGCAATGACGCGCTCGTGCTTTCGTGTTTGGGCGCTGTCGCGGATAGTTTTGGCCGAAAAGGCGAAGATCCGGGCAAGGGGTGGGGGATGGCGCCACTCAACTCCGTCGATGCGGCGCTCGTTCGCTGCTCACTTGAGGCCGATATGGACCCCGCGGACGAGGTCTTTCTCGGGGAAACCTGGGCACCCGCCCCAGCCGAACTCAGCTTGGTCGAGGCGCGGGCCTTGTGCGCGAGTTCGGGCTTCGGTGGAAGTTCAGGTGGTTAGGCGGTAGGGGCTAGCCCGGGAAGGGCTAGCCGGTAGGTATCGAACTAACCCGCCTTAGGCGGCGCCGATGGCTTGGTCTGCTCCGATGGCTTGATCTGCACCGATGACTTCGCCGCGCGAAGCTTGCAGAGCCTCGGAGCGGTTGGACGCGCCGTCGTTCACCTTGACGCTCACGAGGCGAGACACGCCCGGTTCGCCCATGGTCACGCCGTAGAGGACGTCGACGCTCTGCATCGTCTTACGGATGTGCGTGATGAGGATGAACTGGCTATTCGCGGTCATGCTGCGAATGGCCTCGTTGTAGCGAGACACGTTGGCTTCATCGAGCGGCGCGTCGACTTCGTCGAGTACGCAGAACGGCGAGGGGCGGTGCTGGAAGATGGCGAAGATGAGGCTCACCGCCGTTAGCGCCTTCTCACCACCGCTCATGAGCTCGATATTGCCGAGCTTCTTGCCGGGAGGCTGAGCCATGATGTCGACGCCGCTCAAGAGCATGTCATCGGGATCGGTCAGACGGAGCTCGGCGCGCCCACCGCGGAAGTTCTTAACGAAGGTCTTCTTGAAGAGCTCGTTGACGGCATCGAAGGTCTCTTTGAAGCGAACCTTCGACTCTTTATCCATGTGCTTGATAGCCTTATCAAGCTCGAGGAGTGCCATATCGATGTCGATCTTCTGGTTATTCAGATCGTGATAACGCTTCTCGGACTCTTCGAATTCGCGAGTTGCGTCGAGGTTCACCGGACCAATGCGGTCGATGGCCAAAGTGAGCTCGTCCATCCGCTTCTTGTGGTCAGCGTCGGGCGCGCTGCGCTTATGGTAGTCGCCCACAACCTTGGTGAGGTCGAGGCCGCGGAACTTCTCTTTAACGGCCGATAGGACATGTTCGAGGTTCATTCGCACGCGCTGCAGAGCCATCTCGTTTTCGCGAGCTGCGTCTTCGACTTCGGCCAAAGCTACGCGGAATTCGCGCATCTCGCCTTCGCGTTCGCTGAGTCGACCGCGGACCGTTTCGAGCTCGCTGCGGGCGCTAGCTAGTTCATCGTGAGCCAGGCGCGATTGCTCGATGGCCAAGATTCGCTTCTCGCGGCATTGGTAGATACGAGCGGCGGCTTCGCCCATGGCGCGCGCGGTTTCTTGGGCCTCGACTGCGAGGCGGCTCTTGCGAGACTCGAGTTCGACCGATTGAGCTCGGATGCGCTCGATAGCGGAACGGGCAGCTTCGGTTTGCTCCTTGAGCTGGGCGAGGCGCACCTTGCGCTCGGTGACGAGGGCAGATTTGCCCGCGACGCGTTCGCGCCACTCGCTCAAGCGGAGCTCGGCATCGCCGAATTGCCCGCGGAGTTCAGCTAAGCGCTGACGCAGGACTTCGAGCTGATCCATCGAATCGCGCTCGGTTTCGGTCGATTCGAGCAGCGACGTGCGAACATCGGCTGCGTCGACGAGCAAGCTATCTTGACGGCGTTCAGCGCGATCGAGATCCGAGGCCGTCGACTTGAGGTCTCTTTCGGCGGTGACGTGGGCGAGGTCTCCCGCGTGGGCGCGCTGTCGCGCTTGCTCGAGAGCCGTCTCGAGGTCTGTCACGCGGCTGAGCAGAGCATTGAACTCTTCAACCCGAGCCGCGAGCTCTGCATCGAGGCGCCCCGTTTGATCGGTCAGCTCGTGCATCTCGCGCTTTTGTTCGACCATGGCTGCGGCGACGTCGTCGCCATTGCCGCCGCTGATCGTACCTTCTGGACGAACCACGGTGCCGTCGAGAGAAACCGCCGTGCGCCGTGGATCCTGGCGGACCACCTGAAGCGCCGTCTCCGCGCTCTCGGTCAAGAGCGCGTCGCCAATGAGGCTCGCCACGAGGGGCGCGTCATCGGGATGAAAGCGCAGAAAGTCGGCGAGGTAGCCGACTACGCCCGGCTGCTCAGCCAAAGCTAGCTCGGCCAAGGGCACGCGTGAGCCGGCAATGTAGCTCGGGCGGGCCGCGATGACGTGACCACGCCCGCGACCTGAACTGCGCAGCTCGTCTAACAGACTGAGGCCGCGCTCCGGATCGCTCACAACTACATATTGAAGTCGTTCACCGAGGAGACTGGCGAAGGCCACCGTGTGCTCGGCGCGCGCTTCGATGCGATCAGCGACCAGACCCAGCACCCCTTCGCGGCCGCCGCTCATGAGGGCGCGCGCGCCTTGGCCCACACCTTCCAGGCGACGATGCAGATCTTGGAGTACTTTGAGCCGACTGCGCTTGAGGTTCAGCTCGGTCTTGGCTGCATCCACTTCGCGTTCGGTCGTGACGCGCGAAGCGCGCAAGGTGACGAGCTCAGCCTCGAGCGTTTGACGCTCAGAGGTCGTCATCTCTTTGCCTTCGAGGGCTTCCCGCGCAGTGCGTTCGAGAGTCGCTCGACGGACGCGCAGCATCTCGAGCTCTTGCAGGATCTGCTCCCGCTCGCCCTCGAGCTGCTCCATGCGGCGCTCGGAATCAGCCCGACGCATCGCGATGCCGTCGAGGCGCGCTTCAAGGCCGCTCGATTCTGCATGGGCCGAGGCTACGGCGCTGCGAATGGCGCTTACCTCGTTTTGAGCGTCGTTTTCGCCCTGTCGCAAATCCTCGAGTTCGAAGGCTTCCGATTCGGCGTCGGAGAGGCGCGCTTGTTCGTCTCCAGCGAGGGCTTCGAGGCGAGCGCCGAGTTCGCTTTGCTCTTGCTCGAGCGCAGAGAGGCTGGATGTGGCCTCAATTTGGCCCGTCTCGGCGGCGCGCAGGCGCTCCTCGAGATGAAGAGTGCGATCTTTGGCGCGTTGCACCTCGGCCGCGAGGCTGCTCACTTCATTATCTGAAGCGAAGGCCGCCTTCGATGCCACCTCGGTGCGGGCCTCGATTGCCGCGGACTCGCCGCGTGCTGAGTCGAGCGCTTCTTCTGAGCCGCCCATACGCGAGCGCAGTTCTTCGCGACGACCCGTCTGGAGCGCGAAGTTACCCTCGTAAACGCGGCCCATGACGGTGTATTCGAGCCACTGATGCGAGGCGTCGTGCAGGGTTAGATCTTCGAGTTCGGCACGAAAGGCGCGGTAACGCTCGGCTTTGGAAACCTGCCGCTGCAGAGCGGAGGTGTTGCGCTCGATCTCGCGGATGATGTCGCTGATGCGAGCCAGATTTTGCTGCGTCTGCTCTAGCTTGCGCTCGGCTTGCTTACGACGCTGCTTATATTTGGTGATGCCAGCCGCTTCTTCGATGAAGAGGCGACGGTCTTCCGGACGCGCCGAAACGATTTGCCCGATGCGGCCTTGCTCGACGATGGAGTAGGCCTTGGTGCCCACGCCCGTGCCGAGGAAGAGCTCGGTGATGTCTCGCAAGCGAACCTGAACCTTATTGATGAGGTACTCGCTCGTGCCGTCTCGAAACAGGCGGCGAGTAACTGCGATCTCGGGGTACGCCTGGTACTCGAGGGGCAGGGTGGCCGCATATTGAGGATCGGTGTTATCGAAGGTGATCGTGACTTCGGCGAGACCGGCCGCGTTGCGGGTATCGGAGCCGTTGAAAATCACGTCTTCCATGGCGCGACCGCGCAAGTGCTTGGCGCTCTGTTCGCCCATGCACCAACGGATGGCGTCTACGATGTTCGACTTACCGCAGCCATTAGGGCCCACGATACCGATCACGTCGTGATCGAAATGAATGACCGTCCGCTCGACGAACGACTTAAATCCTGCGATTTCGAGCTTCTTGATGTGCATCTAGAACCCCTCCGCTGCCCCCCCACCATGTCACGACTTTGTTGCGGCGTCCCCGAAATCGAGCCTTGGCTCGCTCCGGGCCCCCCTGGTTGGAACTCGTGTGGACGGACAGTCAGTTACGATAGCAACATGGTCACCACACCTGATGTATGGCAACGCTGCGCATGGCGTGTCTTACGCCGCTCGGGGCGGGCCTACAAGTGCTAAGTGCAAAGTGAATTGTAAGACGCGGAAACAATTGATGTATTCCAACAAGAGGTTGACAAATCCTCAGTTTGACTCCACCTAGCGCCTGGCCGCTCGAGGCAACGAATGACGTACGAATACCTTTGCAAAGCATGCAACCACCAATGGGAGGCCGAACAGTCTATCAAGGACGAGCCTCTGAAAGTCTGTCCTAGTTGTGGCCAGAGCGAGGCCCAACGGCAGATCTCGAGGAGCGGCGGCTTCATCTTGAAGGGGGGCGGTTGGTACTCCGACTTATATGGGTCCGCCAAGCCTGCGGTGACGAGCTCTGAATCGTCGAGCAGCGGTGCATCGAGCAGCGGCAGTGCATCGAGCAGCGGCAGTGCATCGAGCAGCGGCAGCGCGAGCCCGAGCCCGAGCCCGAGCCCGAGCACTGACACTTCGACTACGAAATCATCGGACAGCGCCGGGAGCAGTTCGAGCTCGAGCTCGACGCCCAAGAGCACTGACTAAGCCCAAATCAAGCTATCACTGGGCCGGGCTGACCTGCCGGCTTTCGCGTGGTATCGATTTGGTGTGACACTCCATAAACCAACTCACGAAGTCACGGCGACAGTAGTAGGTGCGGGTACGATGGGCGCTGGTATTGCGGCGCTCTTGGCAGCCGCCGGTTGTCGGACTTTCTTGCTCGACATTGTGCCGGAGAAGGCTAGAGCCAGCGCCGTTCCGGCTGAACGGAATCAGATCGCCCTGGGCGCGCTCAAGGCGCTACCTAAGAGCAAACCTCCCGCCTTGATGAGCCAAGCTGCGCTCACGCGACTCATTGCCGGCAACATCGAAGACGACCTCGAGCGCGCTGCAGGCGAGAGTGATATCGTTATCGAAGCGGTAGTCGAGCGCCTCGACGTGAAGGTGAGTCTTTTCGAGCGCCTCGGCAAATTCGCTAAGCCCAGCGCAGTTTTAGCCACCAACACTTCAGGCATTCCCGTGGGCACTATCGCTGCGAGTTTGCCCCAAGAAGTGCGCGGCCGAGTGCTTGGCCTCCACTTCTTCAACCCGCCGCGTTGGATGCATCTGCTCGAGGTCATCCCCTCGGCGTTCACGCTGCCTGAGGTAGTGGCTGAAGCTTCCGACTTCTGCGACGTCGTACTCGGCAAAGGCATCGTGCCCTGCCGAGACACACCGAACTTCATCGGCAACCGAATTGGCATCGTCG
>Ga0164241_10000730_pt1 | contig 50603 bp, 34 predicted proteins | sample OricomyardsoilBY_FD_108780 | JGI IMG/M metagenome (GOLD analysis project Ga0164241, IMG submission 108780) | Backyard soil microbial communities from Emeryville, California, USA - Original compost - Back yard soil (BY) | ecosystem: Environmental > Terrestrial > Soil > Unclassified | place: USA... | reverse complement strand
CGTGGAAGGATTTGACCGACTCGGTGAACTCCATGGCCGGTAACCTCACGTCACAAGTGCGGAACATTGCGGATGTAACCACAGCGGTGGCAACGGGCGATTTGTCCAAGAAAATTACAGTAGATGTAAAAGGCGAAATTCTGGAATTGAAAAACACCATCAACGTGATGGTGGATCAGCTCTCGTCGTTTGCATCCGAAGTAACCCGGGTGGCGCGGGAAGTAGGTACGGAAGGTAAGCTCGGCGGCCAAGCGCAAGTAAAAGGTGTGGGCGGAACTTGGAAAGATTTGACTGACAACGTGAACTTCATGGCCTCCAACCTTACCGGTCAGGTGCGCAATATCGCCGAGGTAACGACAGCGGTGGCGCGGGGCGATCTTTCTAAAAAAATCACGGTGGATGTAAAAGGTGAAATTCTCGAATTGAAAAACACCATCAACGTGATGGTGGATCAGCTCTCGTCTTTCGCCTCGGAAGTAACGCGGGTGGCAAGGGAAGTAGGTACCGAAGGTAAACTCGGTGGCCAAGCCAATGTATCGGGTGTGGCCGGCACCTGGAAGGATTTAACCGATTCGGTGAACTCCATGGCCGGTAACTTAACGGGACAGGTGCGGAACATCGCCGATGTAACCACGGCGGTGGCAAATGGCGACCTTTCCAAAAAAATCACCGTGGATGTAAAAGGCGAAATTCTAGAGTTGAAAGACACTATTAACGTGATGGTGGATCAGCTCAACTCCTTTGCGTCGGAAGTAACCCGGGTGGCACGTGAGGTAGGTACCGAAGGTAAGCTCGGTGGTCAGGCCAACGTATTAGGGGTTGCGGGAACCTGGAAGGATTTAACTGACTCGGTGAACTCTATGGCCGGTAACTTGACCGGTCAGGTGCGGAACATTGCCGAGGTAACCACAGCGGTGGCGAATGGTGACTTATCCAAAAAAATCACCGTGGATGTAAAAGGCGAAATTTTGGAGCTGAAAAACACCATTAACATCATGGTGGATCAGCTCAACTCCTTTGCGTCGGAAGTAACGCGGGTAGCGCGGGAAGTGGGCACAGAAGGGAACTTGGGCGGGCAGGCGCAAGTAAAAGGTGTGGGTGGTACGTGGAAAGACCTGACTGATAACGTGAACTTCATGGCCTCGAACCTCACCGGTCAGGTGCGTAATATCGCCGAGGTAACTACGGCAGTGGCGCGGGGCGATTTGTCTAAAAAAATCACCGTGGATGTAAAAGGTGAAATTCTCGAATTGAAAGATACCATTAACGTGATGGTGGATCAGCTCTCGTCATTCGCATCAGAAGTAACGCGGGTGGCAAGGGAAGTAGGTACCGAAGGTAAGCTCGGCGGTCAGGCAAACGTACTGGGTGTAGCGGGTACATGGAAGGATTTGACCGATTCGGTGAACTCCATGGCCGGTAACTTAACGGGGCAGGTGCGGAACATTGCGGATGTAACCACGGCGGTGGCGAATGGCGATTTGTCTAAAAAAATCACCGTGGATGTAAAAGGCGAAATTCTGGAATTGAAAAACACCATTAACATCATGGTGGATCAGCTCAACTCCTTCGCTTCTGAAGTAACGCGGGTGGCACGTGAAGTAGGTACCGAAGGTAAACTCGGCGGTCAAGCGCAGGTAAAAGGCGTGGGCGGAACTTGGAAAGATTTGACCGATAACGTGAACTTCATGGCCTCTAACCTCACGGGTCAGGTGCGTAACATTGCCGATGTAACCACAGCGGTGGCGCGGGGCGATCTCTCCAAAAAAATTACTGCCGATGCCAAAGGCGAAATCCTCGAATTGAAAGACACCATCAACGTGATGGTGGATCAGCTCTCCTCGTTCGCGTCAGAAGTAACGCGGGTGGCAAGGGAAGTAGGTACTGAAGGTAAGCTTGGCGGTCAGGCAAACGTATCGGGTGTTGCAGGTACGTGGAAAGACCTCACCGACTCGGTGAACTCCATGGCCGGTAACCTTACATCGCAAGTGCGTAACATTGCGGACGTAACCACAGCGGTGGCAAATGGCGATTTGTCCAAGAAAATTTCGGCAGATGCCAAAGGCGAAATTCTCCAGCTTAAAGACACCATCAATACCATGGTGGATCAGTTGCGTTCATTCGCATCGGAAGTAACTCGTGTGGCAAGGGAAGTAGGTACCGAAGGGCGCTTGGGCGGTCAGGCAAACGTTCCCGGTGCATCCGGTACTTGGAAGGATTTGACGGATAACGTGAACTTCATGGCATCCAACCTTACAGGTCAGGTGCGGAACATCGCAGCGGTAACCACGGCGGTAGCACGGGGTGACTTGTCCAAGAAAATTACGGTGGATGTGAAGGGCGAAATCCTCGAATTGAAAAACACCATCAACGTGATGGTGGATCAGCTCTCGTCATTCGCATCGGAAGTAACGCGGGTGGCACGTGAAGTAGGTACTGAAGGTAAGCTCGGCGGGCAGGCGCAGGTAGCCGGCGCGGCAGGTACCTGGAAAGACTTAACCGATAACGTGAACTTCATGGCGGCGAACTTGACCGCGCAGGTGCGCGGTATTGCGGGCGTGGTAACCGCCGTGGCAAACGGCGACTTGAAGAAGAAATTAACGGTGGCGGCGCAAGGCGAAATTGCGGCGCTCGCTAATACCATTAACGAAATGACTGACACCCTAGCGGTATTCGCAGATCAAGCAACCACCGTAGCTCGTGAAGTGGGGGTGGAAGGTAAACTCGGTGGCCAAGCCAGCGTACCGGGTGCGGCGGGTACTTGGAAAGATTTGACTGAAAACGTTAACCAACTTGCAGCGAACTTATCAACGCAGGTACGTGCGATTGCGGAAGTAGCAACTGCGGTAACTCGCGGGGACTTATCCCGTTCGATTCAGGTAGAAGCGCTCGGCGAAGTATCGGATCTGAAAGACAACATCAACGAGATGATTCGCAACCTCAAAGAAACCACGCAGAAAAACGCCCAGCAAGACTGGCTTAAAACCAACTTGGCGCGTTTCACCCGTTTACTGCAAGGCCAGCGCGATTTGGAAACCGTAACCTCGCTGATTCTCTCTGAATTGGCACCTTTGGTGACTGCGCACCACGGTGTGTTTTACATGATGGACGGGCGCAATAAAGATTCGCGCCTGCGGATGATTGCCAGCTATGGCTATAGATCCAGTCGTAAGTTGCCTACGTCTTTCCTCCCTGGTGAAGGTTTAGTGGGCCAATGTGCTTTGGAGAAAGTGCGTATTTGGTTAACCGATGTTCCGGGTGATTACATTCAGGTTTCATCGGGCTTAGGTTCTGCCTCACCCAATAATATCGTGGTGTTACCTATTTTGTTTGAACAAGAGGTGAAGGCAGTTATTGAAATTGCTTCGCTGAATCGCTTCACGGATACGCATCTCTCGTTCCTTGATCAGTTGATGGAATCTATCGGCGCAGTTTTGAACACCATTGAGGCTAACAGCCGAACTGAAAGTCTGTTAACGCAATCCCAGTCGCTTGCGCAAGAACTGCAGCAAACCAACCAAGAATTAGCGGAAAAAGCCCGTCTGCTGTCTGATCAAAATATCGAAGTGGAACGCAAAAATACCGAAGTGGAGCAGGCGAAACTTGAGCTGGAGGAGAAGGCCAGCCAGCTCGCGTTATCCTCTAAATACAAATCAGAATTCCTTGCCAACATGTCCCATGAGTTGCGCACGCCATTGAACAGCTTGCTGATTCTGGCGCAACAATTGGGCGACAACCCGAATGGTAACTTGTCCGATAGGCAGGTGGAATTTGCTCGGACTATCCACGGTTCCGGTAGCGACTTGTTAACGCTGATTAACGATATTCTCGATTTGTCGAAAATCGAATCAGGCACAGTTACGTTGGAAGTCAGCGAGTATCGCTTCCAAACGATTCGCAGCTATGTGGAACGTACTTTCCGTCATATGGCCGAGGCCAAGCAGCTTGAGTTCTCCATTGAACTTGCAGATTCTCTGCCTCCCGCAATGATGACCGATACCACCCGCCTGCAACAGATTTTGAAAAACCTGTTATCCAATGCGTTTAAATTTACCACGCGCGGGCAAGTCACTCTTTATATTAATTTGGTGAATACCGGGTGGACAATCGATCACCCCACCTTGTCGCAGGCTGACGCAGTGCTCGCATTTTCAGTGACCGATTCCGGGGTAGGTATACCCACCGATAAGCTCCAGCTTATTTTTGAAGCATTCCAACAAGCGGACGGCAGTACCGCGCGCCGCTATGGTGGTACCGGTCTTGGGCTATCGATTAGCCGCGAGTTGGCGCGTTTGCTCGGCGGTGAAATTCGTGTAGAAAGCCAGGTAGATGCGGGCAGTACCTTTACCTTGTTCCTACCTTACCATCGTGGAAGTAGCAAAGCGGATGCATTTTCGCCATCAAACACCTTGTCTATGCCAGCCTTACCGCCGAATGTCATTTACACTCGTTCGCAGACGTCGCAATCAGGAGCAGATGCCGAATCCACACCAGTGCAAAAAAGCGCAATAGTCCCAGTAGAAGTATTCGTGGAGCAAAGCTTTGATGACCGCGCGCTCACCGCTGAAGGTGACCCGGCCGTGTTGATTGTTGAAGCAGATCAAGAGCGCGCTAAGTTGTTGTTGAATGCCGCGCGCGAACAAAACTTCAAAGGCATTGTGACGGCTTCGGGGGATGCGGTGCTTACATTGGCTCGCGATTATCTTCCTTCAGCAATTTTATTTAGCCTTCAGCGAGATGATATCGATGGTTTTGTCATCCTTGAGCGTTTGAAGCGGGACCCCGCCACACGCCATATTCCGGTTCATATCATTTCAAATTTACCTGCGTCGGAGGCGGCGTTAATAGACCAAGAGCGTGAGCGTTGCATTGGTTTTGGTGCTATTTCGCATTTGGCTGAGCCGATTAATAGCGAGCGTTTACAACCCGAATTCCAACGCATTCAGCGCTATTTGGTACGGGGTAAACGCAGTTTGTTGGTGGTAGAGGACGATTCAGTACAGCGCAGTAATATTGTGGAGCTTATTGGCACTGCCGATGTGCAAATCCACGCGGTCAGTACGGGCAAAGAAGCACTGGAAGCACTCACCGTTGCTCATTTTGATTGCATAGTGCTTGATCTCACTCTTCCAGATATGAGTGGTTTCGATGTGCTTGATGCGATGAGCAAAGATGCTTCCAAACGCGATATCCCGGTGGTGGTTTACACCGCCAAGGACCTTACCAGCAAAGAAATTACCAAGCTGAAGCGTATTGGTAAAACGGTTGTGGTTAAAGATGCCCGTTCGCCGGAGCGCCTGCTTAATGAAACGTCATTATTCCTGCACCGCGCCCACGCGAGCATGCCAGAGCAACAGCGCCGCATGATGGATGCTATGCAAGAGGCTGATGGCGGGTTAGACGGGCGCAGTGTATTAATTGTGGATGACGACTTACGCAATATTTTCGCCTTAAGCTCGGTGTTGGAGCGTCAGAATATGAAAGTGTCATTTGCGGAAAATGGGCGCGATGGTATTGAAGTATTGGAAAAAGATCCTTCAATCGAAATCGTACTCATGGATATTATGATGCCGGAAATGGACGGCTACGACACTATGCGCGCTATCAGACGGATTCCGCGCTTCAAAAGCCTTCCAATCATTACCTTGACCGCGAAGGCGATGAAAGGTGACAGAGATAAATGCATCGAAGCCGGCGCATCGGATTATATTACTAAGCCAGTAGATGTCGCACAGTTGTTGTCGTTAATGCGCGTGTGGCTTCATTAAGCGATCAGCTTTATTCGGTTGCTCTCAGGAAAGGATATGAGTAGTTCAGAAATACTCGAAGAGTTAGAAGTTACGCTATTACTAGAAGCGATTTTTCAACGCTTTGGCGATGATTTTCGCGGCCACAAGCGCGAGGTGATCCGGCGCAAGGTGTACGGCTTTATGCTTGCGCATGGCATCCCTACTGTTTCATTGTTACAAGACCGCGTACTGCACGATCCTACTTACATAGATGCCCTGCTGTATGCCTTGGATGCGCACCCAGCCGGGTTATTTGACTTTCCTAAACACACGCAAGAACTACGCAAAGTATTAATACCTTGGATACGCTCTTGCCCTGCGCCTAAAATTTGGATTGCTGAGTGTACGGCTGCGGAGGATGTTTACTCCATCGCTATTATGCTGATGGAAGAGGGCGTTTATTCTAAGACCCGCATCTTCGCGACTGGTACTAATGCAACGTTGCTCAGTGAAGCGCGCGAGGCTAAATTTCCATTAGAAAAATTGGCGCAATATGAAGAGAATTATTTGCGAGCTGGCGGTACACAATCGCTCGCAAATTATTATTCGGAAGTAAATGGTGTAGGTGTGTTCCGCGCGGAATTAGATCGCAATATTACGTGGGCGCAATATAACCTCGGTACAGATGCATCCTTCAATGAATTTGAGTTGATTGTTTGTCGTGGTGGCTTGGGAGATTACACATCGCGTTTGCGCCGTAGAATCTTAAAACTGTTTAGTGACAGCATGCCCACGTTCGGCATCTTAAGTATTGTCGGCTCTGACTATGCTGACATTACCCGCTTTATTTCGCTCTATGCGGCGATCTCATCTAAATACGGGCTATATCGAAAAATTCGCTAATCGCTTTTACGGAAGATGCTGGCCACCCGTCACGCCGATAACTTCTGCGGTGATATAACTAGACTCTTGCGATGCTAAAAAAACAAACGCAGGCGCAACTTCGGCTGGCTGGCCGGGTCTTCCAAGCGGTGTTTTTTCACCGAAGTGTTCGAGTTTTTCTGCCGGTTGTCCACCACTTTGTTGTAGGGGAGTCCAGATTGGGCCGGGTGCCACCGCGTTCACGCGAATGCCTTTTTTTATCAACATTTTTGCAAGGCTTTTAGTAAAAGCGGTAATTGCACCTTTGGTAGATGCGTAGTCCAATAATCCCGGTGAGGGCTGATAAGATTGAATAGAGGTTGTATTAATGATGCTAGCGCCCGCAGGCATAAAAGGAACCGCCGCTTTAGTAATCCAGAACATGGCGAAAACATTGGTAGCAAATGTTTTTTGAAATTGTTCAGTGGTAAGGTCGTTCAGTTCTTCAACAAATTGTTGTTTGCCAGCGTTGTTGACCAGAATGTCTATATGGCCGAGTTTTTCGTAAGCTTGGGTGACCAATGTTTTACAGAATGCTTCGTCGCTAATGTCACCTGATATTGCGAAACCTTTTACGTCTGAATCGTGAATTTGTTTAATGGTTTCTTTGGCATCCACCTCTTCGCTAGGTAAATAGGTAATCACCACATCTGCACCTTCACGCGCAAATGCAATGGCTACTGCGCGGCCAATACCTGAATCGCCACCAGTAATTAATGCTTTTCGCCCAGCCAAGCGCTGTGCGCCTCGGTAACTGGTTTCACCGTGATCTGCCTGCGGTTTTAAAATGGAATCTAAACCGGGCTCTGGCTGTTGGCTATCTGGTTTAGTGTGTGGTTTGGAGTATTGCGTGCGCGGGTCTTGCATGCGGTATTGGTCGTGACGTTTCATATGCCAACCTCTGTTAACAATCAATAATAATTTTGTTAAGAAACAATAATCATTTTTAACAGAGTACGAGGACTTGCCGTGGGTTTCCGTTCGCTATCTAACAGTGGTTAAGTGTTTTATAATCCGCCTGCGTTGGTGCTGCCTAATGCACTCCATTTTTATTAGCCATGAGTTAAATTATTCTATGAAAAAATTAATCTGTGTAGTCAGTATTTTGTTGAGTGCTTTTTTGCCTTTGACTCAAGTGCAGGCTGATGAGCCATCGCCTGTTTATGAATTGCGCATTTACACAACGCACCCTGGAAAAATGCCAGATTTGTTGGCGCGTTTTAAAAACCATACCTGCAAATTGTTTGAGCGTCACGGGATGGTAAATGTGGGCTATTGGCAGCCTGTGGAACAGAAAGAGGGCGATAAGCTTTATTACATTTTAAAGCATGCAAACCGTGCCGCCGCAGAGGCATCGTGGAAAGCCTTTGGTGCAGATCCTGAATGGATTAAGGTGCGCGCAGCGAGTGAAGCTAAAGGTCCTATAGTGATGGGCGTGGAATCGAAGTTTTTAACCTCAACAGATTTTTCTACACTCAAGTAGGTTTAATTCTAAATATGCATTTGAGCGCATGTTAATGCGCTCCAACTTGCATGTATAAATTGATATTGCCGTCGTTGGTAAACCCAAGGCCGAGATAGGCTGGCCCGAAAGGTGTTTCACCGCCGAGATAAATAACGGCTGAATGCAATAAATCCCGATCATCATCAAGAGTGTAAGCATTTTTTAATTTTGCACCTTCCAAGCCTATACCTAAACGCATATCGCCATTTAAGCCGAGTGGCATGCGGCCAATAATCCGTTCGCCCCGTAAATGGGTATAGAGCGTACTGTCTGCAATAATTTGATTGGTCGCAAATGCCGAAAGATTTAAAAAGCCGCCAAGGTAAGCGGCATTGGTTGCCGGTAAAATCCCGTGAGTAGAACGAACATAAGAGGTGCGTCCTGCAAGCACAAAATTATTCAAGGGATAGGCAAAATTAAACTCACTGCTTAATTTTCCGTAGTTTTCTGATGGCGAGTCAAAGTAATTGATGCTGGTAGACCAGCCGCGCGAAGGGAAGTGCAAACGATTACGCTTATCAATAGCCATATCAAACAGCATGCCGCCGTATTTTTGGTGGTAATTACCCAAATCAATTTCACTTACATCCGATGTACTTTTAATATTGTATTCGCGCCAGCCGATTTTCGCTTGACCGTAACTATCCAAGCTTTTGCCTAACGCCAACTCGGAGTAGCTGCGCTGTAATTTATATTCGGCAATTTTTTTGTCGTTGAGAAAAATATTAAAAATTTCGCGTTTTCGGTAAAAAGACGGTTGAATAAAATACGTTTGGTTAAGATTTAGCGGTTGATAAAATTCCACATCAAAGCCTGGGCTGCTGCCAACATCACCCGTAATAAATAATTCGCCACCGTAGCGGTTTAACCAGGTTCTGCGGTAGGCGCCCCGCACGTCAAAGTTGGTGTCTTGGCGTAATTCATTGTTAATGTCAAAACCCATTGTGAAGTAGTCGGAGCTCCACTTACTTTCTACAATATTTATGTTAAGAATGTTTTTGTTGTCGTCACGGGTGATGTTGTAATCAACACTTTCGTAAAATCCATCGCCATACAAATGGATAAGGTCTTGCTCAAGTTGGGTGCGATTAAGCTGGCTATCTAGCGGTTGGCGGATGTGTTCTGCAATATACTCAGGCGATTGTTTGGTCAAAGCACTAATGGCAATTTCATCGATGTGAATAGGTTGGTTGGACGCTATTTTTTTCTCGTTACGCCATGCGTTGTAGGCTTTTTCATCGGCAGAATATTGTTGTAATTTTTCAAGTTGTAACTCCGCTGAGCGTTTACCTATATCGGCTGCGATTTTATAGTGGGCAAAATTAGCGGCAGAAAAATCCTCAAGTTCTGGTGTTAATAGTACGTCACCGGGTTTTAGGGTGGAAACTGAGTGGGCAACATTTTGTTTGCCTAAAATACCGATCATTTGGGAGGTTACACTCAGCAGCGAGTTCACTTGATCTGCGGGTTTTAATTTGGAGCCTACATTTACCGCAATAATAATGTCCGGGTTACACAGCTCACGGGCAACCTCCACGGGCAGGTTATCCACCAAGCCGCCATCCACTAATTTGTGCCCTTGGTAATCCACTGGTGTCATAAACCCCGGCACCGACATGCTTGCGCGCATAGCGAGGGGTAAGCTGCCTTTATCAAATACAAATTTTTCGCCAGTACCTATATCGGTTGCCACAATCGCAAGGGGTATAGGCATGTCTTCAATATTGCGGTTGCCGTAATCTGCGCCTACCAACAAATTAAAAAACAATTTTATTTTGGTGCCTGCTATAACGCCGGGTTTTAGTTGGAAGCCGCGTTCAGTCAAACCCATTTCAGTGCCGGATAAAAAGCGTTTGGTCACACGTTTTTTGCGGTAGCTTAATTGCGAGTAGTCGGCGGAATCTAAAAACATATCGGTCCAATTGGCCTTGTCTAGCTTTTCGCGCATTTCTGCCGGCGTAAGCCCGGCCGCGTAGCCGCCTGCAACCAAACCACCCATGCTGGTGCCCACTACGCAAGCAAGTGGAATACGCTCGCGTTCCAATACTTCCAGCACCCCAATATGCGCCGCACCGCGTGCACCGCCACCACCCAGCACCAGTGCAATGCGCGGAGCAGCTTTGGCATTTTCAGGTGTGTGTATTTGAGCGTGAGCTATTGCGGTGAAAAAGAGAAAAAGGGCAATGAGTAGGGCAGCGAATAAACGATCAATATTATTGGTTTGAAAAGCTTTCATTCGGCGAAAATCCACTGATGAGAATTAATTAACGTGATAATTCGTAAGCGCACATGTTAACAGCAGAGGCCAAATTCAAGGACTCTATTGCACCGCAGCCTTGAATCGTAAACGCTTGAGCATTTAATTCTATTAAGTTTTCACGCGGAACGCCGCGCGCTTCGTTGCCAAATAAATAGCAGTCATATTCTTTAAGGCTTGTATCGCTTAAGGTTTTGCCTTGCATATCTAAACAGGCGATTTTGTTGAAGCGAGTTTTTAAGGAGCCGAGCGGTACATCTAATTCCATCGCCACATGAAAAATAGCACCCATACTGGATCGAACCACTTTAGGGTTGTAAGGGTCTACCGAATTTGGGCTTAGTAATAAACGAAAATTTCCAAACCATGCCAAGGTGCGCAAAATAGTGCCGAGGTTGCCTGGGTCTTGTACTTCGTGTAAATAAACCGCGCGTTCGGTTTTGGTTGCGTTTGTTGATGTGGGCAAAAAGGGCACCACAGCAAGAATTCCCTGCGGGGTTTTGGTATCTGATATTTGCGCCATTTGTTTTTCAGTGATCAGATTTTTTCTAAAATCCGTCTGCCAGTGTTCGTGCTCTTCAGTGACATAAAGCTCGCTATTTTTGAGTTCGGGAATAAGTGCAGCCGCTTTTTGCAATTCAAGCACAAGGTGTTCGCCTTCCACCAAAAAATGGCCGAACTCTTCGCGGTATTTTTTTTGCTGCAGTTTTTTTACGTCGTCGAGTTTCATGGTCTTTCCTGTTGAGTGCATTAACCCCCTCCCAACCTCCCCCTTGAAAAGCGGGGAGGGGCTTTACTCCCTTTTTAATGTAAATAGAGGGCTGCTTGCCGCTCCACTTTCAACGGTGAGGTTTGACTCCTACTTGCTACAGAGTGCGACCAAGCCCCTCCCTCTTTTCAAGGGGGAGGTTGGGAGGGGGTTTGCTTTTAATTTAAACGCTGCGATTAATGTTCCAAATCTTTTAATATTTCTAACGCCACGGCTTCCGCAACCTTAATCCCATCCACACCCGCCGATAAAATCCCACCCGCATAACCCGCACCTTCACCGGCGGGATACAAACCGCGTGTATTTAAACTTTGCAGCGAATCATTATCGCGTTTAATACGCACGGGCGATGAGGTGCGTGTTTCAATTCCAGTAAGAATGGCATCGTCGCGATCAAAGCCGCGAATTTGTTTGCCGAATTCGGGTAGGGCTTCGCGAATAGCTTCAATCACATAACTCGGAAGTGATGGTGTTAAATCGCCTAATAGCACGCCAGGTTTATACGAAGGTTCTACTTCACCAAACTCGCTCGACGCTTTGTTGCGAATAAAATCCCCCACCAATTGTCCCGGCGCACAATAATCGCTGCCGCCTAATTCGTAGGCCAGAGACTCAAGCTTTTCTTGCAGCTCAACCCCTGCCAATGGCCCACCAGGGAAATCTTCTTCAGGTGTAATGCCAACCACAATCCCCGAGTTTGCATTGCGCTCATTGCGTGAGTATTGGCTCATGCCGTTGGTCACCACGCGATTCGGTTCCGAGGTTGCTGCAACTACAGTTCCGCCGGGGCACATGCAAAAGCTGTAAACCGCGCGGCCATTTTTTGCGTGATAAACGAGTTTGTAATCTGCAGCGCCCAATTCAGGGTGGCCAGCATATTTTCCTAAACGCGCTTTATCAATTAGCGATTGTGGATGTTCAATGCGGAAGCCTACAGCAAAAGGTTTTGCTTCTATATAAACGCCGCGCTCGTGAATTTTACGAAAGGTATCGCGCGCGCTGTGGCCGAGAGCGAGCACTACGTAGCGGCTGCGAAGTTGTTCATCATCATTCAAGGTCACGCCTTGAATGCGGCCATCTTCAATAATGAAATCTGTCACTTTGTTTTCAAAACGCACTTCGCCGCCGAGCGCGCGAATTTCTTCACGCATGGTAGATACCACGCCCGTTAAACGAAAGGTACCTATGTGCGGTTTGCTCACATACATAATTTCTTCTGGCGCACCGGCGCGGATAAATTCATGCATGACTTTGCGCCCGTAAAATTTCGGGTCTTTGATTTGGCTGTAAAGTTTACCGTCTGAAAATAAACCTGCGCCGCCTTCACCAAATTGCACGTTGGATTCGGGCGTAAGCACCTTGTTGCGCCACAGCGCCCAAGTGTCTTTAGTGCGTGCACGAACTTCTTTGCCTCGCTCCAACACAATAGGTTTAAAACCCATTTGTGCGAGCGTGAGTGCCGCGAATAATCCGCAGGGGCCAAAACCAATTACCAGCGGGCGCTCGGTTAAATTTTCCGGCGCTTTGCCAACTGGATAGTAGCTTGTGTCTGGTGCGGGGCGGATATGAATGTCATCGCCAAAGCGGGCAAGAATGCGCTCTTCGTTATTGGCTTTGAGATCGATGATATAAACAAATTTGATTTCGCTATTTTTCTTGCGTGCATCGTAACTGCGTTTGAAAACGGTGAATTCCAGCAGGTCGGCGTCTTTAATTTTTAGCCGCTCAACGATGGCGTTGCGTAGGGCTTCAACAGGGTGATCAAGGGGGAGAGCAAGTTCGTTAATGCGAATCATGGCGAGTTCCTGGCCGGGTGATCCGGCAGAGGTGGCGTTAAAGCACGCAATTCTACGTGACTTGGGTGATTCCGTCAGCTTGTCATTAAAGCTTCATTTAAGTTTCACGTGTTGTTCATATCGAGTGAGCACTCTTGGCGGCTAAACCAACTTCTCATAAATGACTTTCTATAACTCGCTCGATATAAAAATAGGTGAAATTTCCATGACTTTATTTAAAAAACTACTTTCAGTAGCTGTAGTGACTGTTATGCCAGTTTTATTGGCTGGTTGCGGCGCCGATGATGGCAAGGATGGCACCAACGGAGCTAATGGCGCAAATGGCAGCATCGGTATGAACGGCCATAAAAGTTTGGTGAGCCAATCTGTTTTGGTGGCAGGCAATGCCCAGTGCTTTAAAGGCGGATTGAAAATTGAATCGGGCGTGGATGCCAATGACGACAGCACCTTGCAATCCACCGAAGTCAGCCAAACCACTTATCAATGCGATGCGGCGGCAGTTAATAGCCAATTTAATTTCAACCGCGTGGCAACCTTGCCAAGCTGTATGCAAATCAACGCAATCTGTAACACCAACGATACCACCGTGGCAGAAATTGCTGCCGCCAGTACCGATGGTATGACCCTTATTTATACCGATAGCCCCAAAAACCAAATTGGTTTTGTGAATATTGCTGACCCCAGCAACCCAGTGCCTACTGGCATTTTAGCCATGGGTGGCGAGCCGACATCGGTTACCGTGAAAGGCGGTTATGCCTTGGTTGCGGTGAATACCTCGGTCAATTTTGTAAATACCTCTGGCAAGTTAGTGGTGGTGGATATTGCTACTAAAGCGATTGTTAACAGTATTGAAATGGGCGGTCAGCCAGATTCTGTGGCGCTCAGCCCCGATGGCAAATACATCGCCGTCGTGATTGAGAATGAGCGCGATGAAACCTTAGGTGATGGCGCGCCGCCGCAATTGCCCGCCGGTAAATTGGTGATTGTAAACAGCAGCGCAACGGCACCGAGTGCGTGGACAGCGAGCGACGTTAACTTAACAGGTTTGGCTAGCCTTTATTCAGCCGACCCAGAGCCGGAATATGTGGATATCAACAGCGACAATATCGCAGTTGTTACTCTGCAAGAGAACAACCATATCGTCTTGGTTAACCTTGTTACCGGCGCGATTGTTAGGCACTTCACTGCAGGTACGGTAGATTTAGTGAATGTCGATTTAACCGATAATCGCCCCGCGCTGATTAAGCCCACCGAAACTCAAACTGCCAGAATGCGCGAGCCAGATGGTGTGAGCTGGATTAACACCGAATACTTCGCCACCGCCAACGAAGGCGATTTGAACGGCGGCAGCCGCGGTTTCACCGTGTTCAATACCAAAGGTGACGTAGTTTGGGATTCCGCCAGCGAGTTGGAAGACATTGCGATTCGCCTTGGTCATTACCAAGATCGTCGTTCAGATGCTAAGGGCAATGAACCCGAAAATATCGAACTAGCGGTTTATGGTTCAGATCGCTACTTGTTCGTGAATTCTGAGCGTTCAAGCTTAGTGTTTGTCTATGACGTTAACGATCCCAAAAAGCCAAAATTCAAACAGGCTTTACCTGCACTTGCTGGCCCAGAAGGCGGTATAGCGATTCCAGCGCGCAACCTTTTGGTAGTGGCATCGGAAACTGATAACCGCTCTTTGGCAATGCGTGCTGGTATCAATATTTACAGCTATAACCTCTTAGCACCTAAATATCCCACGGTGCAATCTGCCAACCGCGATAACGGTAGCCCAATCCCGTGGAGCGCTTTGTCTGCATTGGCTTCAGACCCTTCGAACCAAGGTGTTCTCTATTCGGTAGAAGACAGCTTCTTTGCATCCAACCGTATTTTCACTTTGGATATTACCAGCAAGCCTGCGATAGTGGTAGCTGAAACCAAGATTATGGATAGTAATAATGTGTTTGCTACATCGGGTATTAACGCTGGCTTGCCGAGCTTCTCTAATGCTGAATTAGCGGCCATGATCAATGCCGATAAATCGGTGAATATCGACCCAGAAGGTTTGGCGAAGGCTGCTGATGGCGGTTTCTGGATTGCTTCTGAAGGTTCAGGTGCGGCGGCAGATGCTAAATCCAGCAATTTGATTTTCAAAACCAGCGCCTCCGGTGTGATTGAATCGGTGATTGGTTTACCTGCGCCGGTTAACGCCTTGCAAACTAACAACGGTTTTGAGGGCATTGCAGAATACAACAACAGTTTGTACCTCGCGTTCCAGCGCGCATGGGGTGTGGAGGCGAATCCGCGCATCGGCGTTTACGATTTAGCTGCTAAAACTTGGAAGTTTGTTTACTACCCATTGGATGCATACGCGTCTCAATATGCGGGCGGTTGGGTTGGTTTGTCTGAAATTACATCTTTGGGCAATGGCGAATTTATGGTGTTAGAGCGCGACAATCGTGGTGGCCCAGATGCAGTGATTAAGCGCTTGTACAAAATTAACCTGCAAACGGTGACCGATGGTCAAACCATCACCAAGACCTTGATTAAAGATATCAAACCTAATTTGGCTTCTGCCAAAGGTATGGTGCTTGAAAAAGTTGAGGGCGCTGCAGTGATGGCGAATGGCGAGGTTTATATAGTGACCGATAACGATGGCGTAAACGACCACTCAGGCGAAACCCAATTGATCAATATTGGTAAATTGTTTTAATCGCCAATTTTGATGTGTGTTTTTGATGTGTTATTTAGGGAGCTTCGGCTCCCTTTTTTACGGCACTTTTTTGGGCTATTTTGTTTTATATGGTTTGAGCGCTTACAATGACTGGTTTTTCTAATTTAAATAGAGTTTTACGCCATGGCCCGATCAAAAACCAGTAACCGTTGGTTAGAAGAGCACGTCAACGATCCCTACGTTAAACGCGCACAAGTTGATGGCTATCGCGCTCGTGCAGCTTATAAACTTATTGAGTTGAATGAGAAGGATAAGCTGATCCGCTCGGGCAATTTGGTGGTGGATTTAGGTTCCGCACCGGGCAGTTGGTCGCAAATTGCAGGGCGTATGGTGGGCGTGAAGGGGCGGGTAGTGGCCTCTGATATTCTGCCGATGGATACACTTGAGAACGTGGATTTTATTCAAGGCGATTTCACCGAGGAATCGGTTTTTAACCAAATTATGGATTTGCTCGGCGGTAATAAAGCCGATGTGGTCATCTCAGATATGTCGCCCAATATCAGCGGTGTGGCGGTTGCAGATCAGGCGTCATCCATGCATTTGGTTGAATTGGCTCTTGATATGGCGCGTAGCGTTCTCAAGCCTAAAGGTGATTTTGTCGCCAAAGTATTCCAAGGCGAAGGCTTTGATGAATACGTCAAAGAAGTTCGTACCAGTTTTGATAAAGTGGTGATCCGCAAACCCGATGCCTCACGCCCTCGCTCGCGTGAAGTTTATGTGGTGGGGAAGGGGTTTAAGCAGTGAAAAACAAAAAGTAGAATCTAGTCCTTGATTGTAGCCTGTTAACAGCTGGACCCCCGCAAGCGAGGATGACGATCCATTTTTATTATAAGCAGCTTCATATCTAGCTCCTTGCTGCTTACACCTAATTTTACATCGCCGAATAATTCGGCCCACCACCACCTTCGGGTGTTACCCACTGAATATTTTGCGTGGGATCTTTGATGTCGCAGGTTTTGCAGTGCACGCAATTTTGTGAGTTGATTTGTAGTTTTTTCTCGCCGTTTTCCGTTGCAATAATTTCATAAACGCCGGCTGGGCAATAGCGTTGCGCGGGTTCATCGTATTGCGCAAGGTTGATGCGAATCGGTACGCTGCTATCGATTAATTGTAAATGGCAGGGTTGGTTTTCGGCGTGATTGGTGTTGGATAAATAGACGGATGACAATTTATCAAAACTGAGTTTATTGTCGGGTTTGGGGTAATCAATTCTTTTGCTGCTACTCGCCAGTTTTAATTGGCTATGATCGGCTGTAGTGTTGTGCAAAGTCCACGGCAATTTGCCGCGCAAACTCATATCAATAAAGGCATAAGCGCTGCCAATTAGGCTGCCAAATTTTTGCTGCGCTGGGCCAATATTGCGCTGTGCATAAAGCTCTTCGTAAGCCCAAGAGTTTTTATATTCTGTTTCAAATTCGCTCAGTGAATCATAACTACGGCCAGCGGCCAGAGCTTTAGCAATAACTTCAGCGCCTATCATTCCGCTTTTCATGGCGGTGTGATTACCTTTAATTTTGGCGAAGTTTAAAGTGCCGGCATCATCGCCCAATAATAATCCACCGGCAAAATGCATTTGCGGTTGCGATTGAATACCACCCTTGGTAATTGCGCGCGCGCCATAACCAATGCGTTCACCACCTTGTAAATATTGCGCAATTTTAGGGTGATGTTTGTAGCGTTGAAACTCATCAAAGGGGCTGAGGTGCGGGTTGTTGTAGCAGAGATCGGTAATTAAACCCACGGCAACTTGTGAGTCACTCAGATGATATAAAAATCCACCGCCACTGGTCGCTGTTTCACCTAAAGGCCAGCCGAGCGAGTGCATCACCAAGCCTTCTTTATGCTGCGCTGCAGGTACGCGCCAAATTTCTTTAATACCTATGGCGTAGTGCTGTGGATCTTTACCTTCATCCAGCTTGAAGCGGCTAATCAATGCTTTGCCGAGGTGGCCGCGCGCGCCTTCGCAGAATAAGGTGTATTTACCATGAAGTTCTATGCCTTCCACATAATCTGCTTTTTCACTGCTATTTGCCGCGCGGCCCATATCTCCCGTAATGACTCCGCCCACGCTGCCATCGTCGCGATAAAGCACGTGTGCCGCTGCAAATCCGGGGAATATATCAACGCCTAAGTCAGCGGCGCGTTCTGCTAACCATTGGCAGAGGCGGCCAAGGCTGATGATGTAGTTGCCGCTATTATGTAAAACGCTGGGCAGTACAAAATTGGGAATCTGAATTGCCGCTTGGGCGGAGTGCAAAAATTGCCAATCTTCGGCGGTCACGGCTGTTGTAAGAGGGGCACCCAAGGTTTGCCAATCAGGGAAGAGCTCATTCAATGCGCGGGGCTCAAATACCGCACCGGATAAAATATGTGCGCCTACTTCGGCGCCTTTTTCTAGGAGGCACACGCTTATATTGGCATCGAGTTGACGTAACCGGCAGGCGGCTGCAAGCCCGGCTGGGCCTGCACCTATAATTACAACGTCATAATGCATTTGTTCGCGTGCCATAGTGGTTCCTGTTTCTTTACAAAGGTTAATCATTTAAATCGAGCAAACTTACAGTAGAACGAACTTTTCGAGTAGAGCAAGTTTTTTGAGCAGAGCAAGCTATAAAAACAAAAAAGACCGCACAAGGCGGCCTTTTTGACCCAGATAAACTGGGTGGTACAACTAATTACATAGCGGCAGCAGATGATGCAGCTTCGGTAGTGGTAGTTGTAGTAGTAGTGGTAGTGGTAGTTTCTGCAGGTGCAGCTTCAGCAGGAACGGCAGCATCAGCAGCTGGCGCAGCTTCAACTGGGGCTGCTTCTGGTGCAGCAGCAGGAGCTTCAGCAGCTGGTGCTGGAGCAGGAGCTTCAGCAGGTGTAACTTCTTGCTTAGAGCAACCGGCTAATAAGCCAGCAGCGAGGATAAATGATGCAACGATTTGAATAGTTTTCATGATGTGCTCCGTCAGTATGGGACTCAGTATGAGACAATGTTTGAAATGAACGGACTAATTTTTTGACTTCTGTAAGAACTAGGCCCGTGAAAAAGAGTGTATATATTTGCAAACAAGATGAATAGGGGTTTGCTATAAGTAGTTGCTGCTTTTCGTTAGAATAGCCTCAATTTATCACTGTTTTGATTAATAAAGACTCATTTTTAGGCTTATTGAGGTAGTTATGACAGAAGAACAATTCCAAACTTGGTCACTTTATATCTGTGTGGGTGGGCTAATCGGCTTTATGGTTTTTATTGTTTGGGACTTGGCCAAAAAATCAAAGGCGGGTAGGTTCGGTACATTTATCCTATTTTTTGCTCTGGGCTTGGGGCTTTTGGGCTTCATTATTAAAACTGTTCTTATGTCTACGTTAGAAAAGTGAACTAATAAGGCTATTACTGTTCCTCTTGGATTAGAGAGCTTTGCAAGTTAGGAGGCTTTTCAGAGAGTAATTTAGGGGGTAATTGAATTGACTCTGCTGGTTTTTCTTCTAAAGTTTACTGGCTTGCTGCGTTAGTTCGGGAAATAAAAGAAAAGTTTATGAATGTAAATCAAGATGTTTGACCAATACTGCACTGTTAGACTCCGCCCGCACATGTTGGGCAGATTATATTATTTGCCTCAGCCCCTTTCAGCCAAGGGCAATTCTCCACCCAATTCTTACTGTTAATCACAATTGTCATGGGTATTTTATACCTAGGCTCATTGTCACTTCGTTAGTTCTGAAATTTATATAGAAGGAATCAAGATGCGCATTTCTTTACCTTGGTCAAAGTTGCTTATTGGCAGCTTGTTAGTGACCCTTGTTGGTTGTAATAAATCATCAGTGGATACGCCAGTTCCCGTAGTTGCGGCAAAAATAGACAGTAAAGAGCTGTTTAATGCCGATATAAAAGATGCAAGGGTATTGGTATTTATTAAAACCAATGGCTGGCGGCATGATTCTATTCCTGCAGGTGTAGCCGCTTTGCAAAAAATGGCTGCTGAAAATGCGTTTACCGTTGTTGCCACAGAAGATTCTGAAATATTTAATGAAGCGCAATTAAGAACGTTCAATGCGATTGTTTTTTTAAATACGACTTTGGACGTGTTAAATGATGACCAACAAGTTGCCATGGAACGCTTTATTCAAGCAGGTGGTGGTTTTGTGGGTATTCACGCGGCTGCCGATACTGAGTGGGAAGGCGATTGGCATTGGTATAGACGTCTATTGGGCGGAGTATTCAAAAGTCACCCTAGTCAGCCTAGCAACGTACAAATCGCGCGCGTTGATCTTGAAGATGAGAGTCACCCCTTAGCAAAATCGTTACCGGTTTCCTTTGAGATTGCCGACGAATGGTACGACTATCGCGATTGGTATGAATTTAATAAAGTTCTGCTAACCGTTGATGAAAAGACTTATGTGGGTGGAACACACGGTGATCATCATCCTATTACTTGGTATCACGATTTTGACGGTGGACGCTCTTTTTATACCGGCCTTGGCCACACCGCTGAAACATTTTCGCATCCAGAATTTATTAAATTATTGCTCGGCGGTTTGAAATATGCCGTGGGCGGCAAGCCCAAACTCGATTACAGTAAAGCCGCACCAGAACCCAATCGCTTCACTAAAAAAACGCTGGTGTCTAATTTAAATGAGCCTGTGAGTTTAAGCTTCTTTGCAAATGGTGATGCCTTAATTGCAGAGCGTGGCGGCAGTATTAAAGTTGTTGACTACAAAACGGGTGAGTTGCGTGATGCTGGTAAAATTGAGGTTGATCCCCACGGCAATATAGAGTTTGGTTTATTGGGTTTTGCGGTTGATCCACAGTTCGATAAAAACAACAATATTTATGCTACTTATAATGCTGCCAAACCAGATGGCAGTACAGTTGAGCGTTTATCACGTTTCAAATGGACAGATGGTAAATTAGATCTTAAAACGGAAGAAATTTTTTGGGAGTTTGCAGTTGACCAAAATTGCTGCCATACCGGTGGTGATTTACAGTTTGGAAATAACGGCGAATTATTTGTTTCCAGTGGGGACAACTCTAACCCCTTTACCGAAGAAGGCTATGGCCCCTTGGATATGCGCGCCGATGCTGCTAAGAGTGACGGCTTGCGTAGTGCGGGCAATACACAAGATCTACGCGGGAAAGTTATGCGCATACTTCCCAAAGAAAGCGGCGGCTACGATATTCCTGAAGGCAATTTATTCAGTAACCCTAAAGATGGGCGTCCGGAAATTTATGTAATGGGCACACGTAACGCCTATAAAATTACCTACGATAAACCCACCTCTACTTTATTTTATGGTGACATCGGCCCCGATGCCGGTGCGGATTCTGATTTAAAAGGTACTCGTGGTTACGACGAAATTAATCGCGTGACAAAAGCGGGTAACTTTGGCTGGCCATTGTTTGTAGGCAATAACTTTGCTTATAAAGATTACGATTATGAAACGGGGAAAACGGGTAAATATTTTAATCCGCTTGCGCCTGTTAATAATTCACATCGCAACACAGGCTTAAAAGAGCTGCCACCTGCTCAGCGCCCACTCTTGTGGTATCCCTACGGTCCATCGGATCAATTTCCTGAGCTGGGTAAAGGCGGTCGCATGGCTTTAGTAGCGGATGTCTATCACGCAAATGATTACCCTGAAAATCAACATCGCTATCCTGCTTATTACGATAATAAATTATTTATTTTAGATTTTATGCGTAACTGGGTTAAGGCTGTCAGCTTTGATGAGTTTGGTCGCATCATTAAAATTGAGCCTCTGGCACCGCAGGTTGAATATACCTCTCCCATAGATGCGCGGTTTGCGCCCGATGGTACCTTGTATGTACTGGAATATGGCAAGGCTTGGTTCAAAGGCAATCCTGAAGCGAGCTTAAGTCGTATTGAATATTCCGGTGCCGGTAATCGCCCACCCATTGCAAAAATTGCATTCGATAAAGCACAAGGCGCTGCACCCTTTAAAGCGCATGCTGATGCTAAACCATCGGTGGATTTGGATGGCGATACATTAACCTATGCATGGTCGATTAAATCGCCAGATGGCAAAGTGACGGATTTGGGCGTTGAGCAAGCTCAAGAGATTAATCTTGCCAGTGCGGGCGAATACACCTTGATTTTGAACGTAAAAGACCCCGCTGGGACAGCGTCAAGCACTGACGTAAAAATTCAGGTGGGCAACGAACCTGCCACTATAGATATTAAGCTGGATGCAAACCAATCTTTCTATTGGCCTAATACTTCTTCCATTAAATATGCCATTACGGTAAACGATAAGGAGGATGGCATTATTCAAAATGGTAATACCAATCTCGCTATTGCATTTGCGGCTAAAGCAGACGAAGTGGCTGCTCAAGGTCACCAGCAAGCAGATGTTGCAACAGTAGCTAAAAGTTTGATGGAAGCTAATGGTTGTAAAGCGTGTCATAGCTATGATGTTAAAGTAGTTGGCCCAGCTCTAAATGACGTAGCGGCGCGCTACAAAAATGATAAGAATGGTTTGAAGTATTTAGTCAATAAAATCAAAAATGGCGGTAGTGGTGTTTGGGGCGAAATTAATATGCCTTCTTTTGCGACGTTGAGTGACGAGGATAGAAACGCATTGGCAACTTACATATTGTCTTTGGCTGATGTGAAAAAATCTCTACCTCTGCAAGGAACATTAATTTTAACGCCAAATGCGCAAGAGCAAAAAAACTTTGAGGCAGCTACTGAGCCGCAAAAAATTCCCACGCAAGTATTTGAATTGTCTGTTGCATATACGGATAAAGGCAGTGATCAAATTGTTGGAGCCATCACTGTTAAAAAATCGCTTGCCTTGATTCCTCCACGTTTCAATGTAGAGTCGCTCATAGACGTGAAGGGTCTCGATAAACTTATTGAAAAATCACGATTCAAGAGTCGAGATACCTTCAAAGTGCCAGCAGTGGGAAATTGGTTGAGCTTGCCCTTAGGTCGATACGACTTAACCAATGTTAAGAGTTTACGTGTGGGTAGTTGGGTGGGAAATCACGCGACCCCTTGGCAATTTGAACTGCGTGCAGGCTCTGCAAAAGGTGAGCTCTTGGCGAAGGCTGAGTACACTGCCAACGCATTAGACAGCTATTCTCGCACTGAACTTAAATTACAACCTCAAGCTGGGTTCCAAGAGCTTTTCCTAGTAATTCGTAGCAGCGAAAAATCAACAAGTGAACTGCAATTATTGGATGTTTCATTTCACCAATAACTGTTTAAATAATTGCAGCCAATAAAAAGCCTGACTTTTTATGAGAGTCAGGCTTTTTTCGTAAAGATTCCATCAATTATTGTAGGGCTAATGTGTAGTCTATTACGGGTCGTAGGATTGCAAGTATTGTAAAAAGAAATTAGTTACTTAACAGATATACGAATTTCGCTATTAATATTTATTTATGCTAAATGGTTGCTTGTTTTAAAAGAAACGATACAACTGAAACTTATAATTATAGGGCTTGCCACTTAGGGAAATGCGGTGTATGGTTCTCTTATGAACAATAGCCCTTTCTTTCATAATATCTTTTTAGATTCCGCGCCGCGAAACAATACCGTTCGCGCCTTCCATATTTTAGGCGATTAAGTTTTTTATTGCTTAATCGCCCGTCTCCCTTACACATTACTCATCAACTTTGGTGTCATCTTTTGCGGTGACTCAATGGTATTTTATCGTCTATATGTAGAGGTAAATTAATGTCTACTGCAAACAACACGCTTATTATTTCCGAACACGACTATCAAAACCTGCTTCCTTTAACAGAAAAATATAAAACATCAGCTGTGGAAACACTTGAGGATGAACTGGGTCGTGCGGAAATAGTGCGCGATACAGATTTTCCTGAGGATGTCGTTGCTATGGATTCGTCTGTCACATTTATGGATTGTGATACAGGTGAAAAATCTACTGTGAGTCTCGTTTATCCTATGGACGCAAATATCGAACAAATGAAAATTTCTATTTTATCGCCTGTTGGGACTGCGCTTATTGGCTTGCAAGTGGGCGGAAAGATTGATTGGCCTTTGCCTGGTGGGAATATTAGGCATCTGCAAGTCATTGCAGTAAGCCAAGCAGAAAAAATAATGAAACAAATTTAACCCTCGTTTGCGATTAAATAACAGAAGAGCACATTATGAATGTAATCAATGAAAGGCTGGAGAAAATATTTGCTCATGTGGTGAAACACAACTATGGGGAATATGAATTTCATCAGGCGGTAAAAGAGGTCATAGAGACTTTGGCGCCGGTGCTGCATAAAAATCCTCACTATGCGGAACAGAAAATTATTGAGCGAATTTGTGAGCCTGAACGACAAATTATTTTTCGTGTACCTTGGCAGGATGATCGCGGAGAGGTGCAGATTAATCGTGGCTTTCGCGTAGGATTTAATAGCACGCTTGGGCCATATAAAGGCGGCTTACGGTTTCATCCTTCGGTGCGGCTTGGCACTATTAAATTTTTAGGATTTGAACAAACGCTTAAAAATGCATTATCGGGAATGCCTATTGGTGGCGCAAAAGGCGGCGCCGATTTTGATCCTAAAGGAAAATCTGATGCGGAAGTTATGCGTTTCTGTCAAAGCTTTATGACGGAACTCTATCGTCACATTGGTGAGTTTACGGATGTGCCTGCTGGTGATATCGGCGTGGGTGCGCGTGAGATTGGCTATTTATTTGGTCAATACAAACGTATCACCAATCGCTATGAGTCTGGTGTACTAACGGGGAAAAGCCCACTGTGGGGTGGGGCACTAGTAAGGCGTGAAGCCACTGGTTACGGTGCAGTATATTTTGCTGAAGAAATGCTAAAAGTTCGTGGCGACTCACTAGAAGGTAAAACCTGTGTGGTTTCCGGGTCAGGCAATGTTGCAATCTATGCAATTGAAAAATTACATATGCTTGGCGCAAAAGTGGTTGCCTGCTCTGATTCCAATGGCTTTATTTATGATCAAAATGGTCTTCATCTCGATACTATCAAGCAATTAAAAGAAATTGATCGCGATAGAATAAGTGCCTATCTGCAACATCACCCACAAGCTACCTATGTTGAGGCCGGTAATATTTGGGATGTGCAATGCCAATTGGCATTTCCCTGTGCAACACAAAATGAATTGGATGGTGGATCGGCGGCAACCTTAGTGAAAAATGGTTGTATCGCAGTAATAGAAGGCGCAAATATGCCTGTTACTCCAGAAGGGATAAAAATCTTTATCGATTCGGGTGTTGCCTATGCCCCCGGTAAAGCTGCAAATGCAGGTGGCGTTGCTACGTCTGCATTGGAGATGCAACAAAACGCTAGTCGTGATACGTGGACATTCGAGTATACGGAAAAACGTTTGCAAATCATCATGCAAAATATTCATACGAATTGTTATCAAACTGCTGCCGAATTTGGTTCACCCGGCAATTATGTAATTGGTGCCAATATTGTGGGTTTCAAACGAGTTGCGGATGCAATGATTGCGTTTGGTGTTATATAGTCAGTGAGTGAAAGAATCGAAGCTACTCTCTTGAGTATAATATGATTGTCGTTCACGTAAACATTGTGCTGCGAGATTACCGGATGCTTTTTCAGCATCCGGTTTAATCGAGGTGCTACCAGCGATCACTTATTTTTTGAAGGTTGCCCAAATAGGGCAGTGGTCAGAGGTTTTTTCCATGCCTCTAATATCATAATCAATCCCTGTATCCACACAGGCATCATATAGTTTTTGTGTGGTGAGAATTAAATCAATTCTCAGGCCGCGCTTAGGGTTATCTTCAAATCCGCCACTGCGATAATCGAACCAGCTAAATAAATTAGCACTGTCAGGGTTTAGTTCGCGGAAGGTATCCTTAAAGCCCCATGCTAATAACTCATTTAACCATATCCGCTCTTCAGGTAAAAAACTACATTTGCCCGTCCGCAACCAACGTTTGCGATTGTCTTCACCAATACCAATATCGCAATCTTGGTGAGAGATATTCATATCACCCATTAGAATAATATTGTCATCGGGTGTGTGGTTGTTTTTTAGATAATTTAATAGGTCTGCATAAAATTTTGCTTTGGCAGGAAATTTTATTGGATGATCGCGAGATTCTCCTTGCGGAAAATAACCATTAAGAACGGTGATTTCACCATAAGGAGTATCAAAGGTGCCGCCGATAAAACGACGTTGGGCTGATTCATCATCGCTTGGAAAGCCCTTTAGCGTTGTTTTAAACGGGTATCTAGATAGTAAAGCAACACCGTAGTGGGTTTTTTGCCCGTGAAATGCAAAGTGATAACCCAATTTTTCAATATCGGCTATGGGGAAATCTGGGTCGTTAACTTTGGTTTCTTGCAGCCCAATAAAATCTGGCGAATGAGTATTTATAACGGCTTCTAGCTGACTTAAACGCATGCGAATGCTGTTTACGTTAAAAGAGATTGCTTTCATAAAATAAGTTGCTTTTATAAGGTAGAGTTTTTTATAACGCTATTTAGGCGATAAAAAACCCGAGTTCACGCACTCGGGTTTTGGTTGGTGTAATAAAAAATTAAGGGAGTGCCGCTTTTTGAGCTAATTGCTTTTTGGTTTGCAGAATAAAATCACCCAAAATTTTTCCGGTCTCAACAAGATAAGGGTCTTTTTCTGGCTCAAGATCTTTTTTCTTGGGTGCCGCGGATTCATCCTCTTCTTTCTTCAGTTCTTTGGCTTTGTAGTCAGCATAGTTTGCATAGACAGGCTCGCCCTTGGCTTTGCGCTTTTGATTTTCGATATTCAGTGTGCGCTGTTCTATTAGTTTTTGTTCTTGTTGACGTGTTGCTAATTTTAATGAAACCGTTTTTTTATTGGTTAGTTCATCGTAAAGCGCAGCTTGTTGTTGAACATAAACAAATTCGAAATTGGATTTCACCCGTTCAGTGTGTGAAGGCTTAATAGCGGGAAGAATAGCGCCAATATTGTAGTAAGTATCATGTGGAGCTGGGCGAATTTGATCCCAAGGTAACGCATTGTCATAACTGCTTTCACCTAGCTCTTTCGTATTTATGAGACTCGGCAACTCAATGTCGGGGATAACGCCACGATGTTGAGTGCTGTCGCCAGAGACACGATAGAATTTTGCTTGCGTGATTTTAATATGACCTTCGCCTTTGTCTATGGGCATGTAGGTTTGTACGGAGCCTTTACCCCACGTGGTAGAACCTACGACTAAACCGCGACCATAATCTTGAATTGCACCAGCAAAAATTTCAGAAGCAGAAGCGCTGAAGCGGTTGATTAGCACTATCATGGGGCCGCGATAAACTGCGGGTGAAGTTGCACGTACATCGCGGTTAACAATTTCACCTTGACGAATTTGTACGACAGGACCTGGATTGATAAACAAATTCGTAAGGGTTGCCGCCTCTGGCAAAGAGCCCCCACCATTATCGCGCAAATCTACAATAAGACCGTCAACATTTTCTTCCTTCAATTCTTGCATAAGGCGATAAACATCGCGACCAACACTGGAATTAGGGTCAAAGTTGCCGTAAAAAACAGGGATGTTAATGACGCCGAATTTTAAATTTTGTTCGCCATTTTTAATATTTAAAATCGATTTTTTAGCTTTTTGATCTTCAAGCTCAATGGTGTCACGTTTGATTGAAATGATCTTATGTTCATTAATGGTTGGATCTGCTGCGATAACTTCCAAGCGAACAATGGTACCTTTGGGTCCCTTAATTTTTTTAACGACGTCGGTAAGGCGCCAGCCGATAATATCTTCAAATTCGCCTTTCTCGCCTTGAGCAACGCCGACAATTTTATCATTGGGTTTCAATTGGCCTTGTTTTTCGGCAGGGCTTGCGGGGATAAGACGCGCAACTTTGGTATAATCTTCATCAGTTTTTAACTCTGCGCCAATACCTTCAAATTTATTGGTCATGCTTGTTGCAAAATTATCTGAATTGTCAGGCGATAAATAATTGGTGTGCGGATCAAATAAAGTGGTCAATGAATTCATAATTACACTGAAAACTTCTTCTGATGTTTGCTGTTTAAAATAGCGTAATTGAGTGGCGTATCTTTTACGTAAAGTAGTGCGGCTTTCTTCAAGTGTCTTACCGCCCAGCATAGAACTTAATAGGCTGGCTTTAATATGTTGCAACCATAACTTGTCTGCTTCTTCAAGCGTTAATGGCCAATTTTCATTTTTTCTATCGGTTTTAAACGCTTCGTCGGTATCAAAAGTAAAGATTAAATTTTTATCATCCAGCATGGCGATAACTTTCGTTAAACGAGCTGTAAACCGCTCACCAAAGCGATGATAAATGCTAAAGCCATTGTTCAGTTTTCCTGCTTTGAAATCATCGTCAAAGGTTTTGCGATATTTGTCGAATTCAGCAATATCGGATGCAATAAAGAAGTTTTTTGAAGAATCGAGTGTTTTTAGGTACTCGTCTAAAAAGCGCGAGCTCAAGCTATCGTTAAACTCTTGCTTGCGGTAGTGATGCTCATTGAGCTGATTAACAATTTCTATGGCGGTTTTTGACTGAATCTCAATCGGTTTTAAGTTGACTGTTTTGGCTGTGTCATCGAGAGCAAAGCTACTCAAACTAAACGCAATTGCAGATGCTAAAAATGAGGTGCGTAAAAAGCGAAAAAACAAAGGTTGCATAAACAGATCTCAAGTATTGAACGGCAGCCGTACACTTAGGTGTAGCCGCTTGCGAAGGCGTTTACTATAACGTACTTGTTGCCAAGCAGGCCATAACTAGCTTGGCAAAAATGGGTTAAGTATTCAGGGGGTATAAACTGGTTTTGGCGGCGCTAGCACTCGAATCCTTTGCGCTCAAGCGGGGGGTGTGGCTTTTAGTAGGAGGGATACAGTTTCAATACCTTTAAAGAACTCTGGATTACCACTATGGGCAAAAAATCTTATGTGAGGGCGGCAGCAGTACTGCAACGCCAAATCATATCCATAAACTCATGTTGTTCTTGGTGGGTAATCGCAATACTGTCGACTCGACAAACGTTGTGTTTGTGCCAAGTTAAATCGTGGCGAATAAATGCAATCTCGCCAGTGGGTGCTTCATCAACTGTAATGGCAACCGTATTGGTCTCTGTTAGCTCTAAATCCTGTATCAGATCATTTAGTAAGTTATACATAGCTTTGGGATTTTTTAACGGCAGTTTGATGCCTTGTGAGGTGATAAAAATATAATCACGCCCCAGCAACTGACTAACACTCACATGTTCTAAATCAATCTTTAAGTACTCAGGCGTAATAGTAGCGGGCTGAGTTAAGGGTGTATCTTGCTGAAATGCGTGTTGACGTGTGGCCATGCTTTGCTCCGCTGAAAACTTAAAGGCTTTAAGTGATTAAACAGGCGAAAGTCTGGCGCGTGGAATGGATACAGATGGTTATGCAATTCAACGATAAAGCTACCTCTTGAAATGCTTGTCGAACCGTACCTATACACGCGTAGTGACTTCGTTATATTTATAATATGTCGAGCTAGTGGTAGTCCGTTAAAAAGAAATCTATCAGTCATACTTTTTAATTACTAAGAATTCTTAGTATCGATTCGCCAAAAATTTATAGAAAAAAGTAATTAAGGCAAGATTTAAGCATAATAAAAAAGCGGCTATTGCCGCTTTTTTATTTATTAATCAATTAGATATAATTCTTAGTTAAAGCTGTCTGCTAAGTAAGCTCTGCTTGATAATATTGCGCATTTTTCGTACAGAGTTTTCAGTTGTTACCCAATCGATACAGGCATCTGTTACCGAAACGCCATATTTTAGGTCACATAGATTGGCAGGGATGCTTTGGCTGCCTGCGCCAATGTTGCTCTCAACCATCAAACCTATAATAGATTTATTGCCTTCAGAGATCTGATTGGCCACGTTTTCCATTACCAAGGTTTGTAACTCATGGTTTTTGTTAGAGTTAGCATGGCTACAGTCAACCATAATATTAGGTGTAACTTTAGCTTTGGCTAACTCTTGCTCACATACGGCAACACTGACGGAGTCATAGTTGGGTTTGCCATTCCCACCGCGCAATACCACATGGCCGTAGCTGTTGCCGCGTGTATGGACAATAGCAACTTGGCCTTCGGTATTGATACCCAAAAAACGATGTGGCTTAGAGACAGATTGAAGCGCATTGATTGCTACCGTCAAACCGCCATCTGTACCATTTTTAAAGCCAACGGCAGATGAAAGGCCGCTTGCCATTTCGCGGTGAGTTTGCGATTCAGTGGTGCGCGCACCAATAGCAGACCAGCTTATTAAGTCATGCAAATATTGTGGAGAGATTGGATCAAGCGCTTCGGTAGCGGCTGGCAAACCAATTTCTGCTATATCTAACAATAACTTACGGCCGATATGTAATCCTTCTTGTATCTTGAAGGAGTCGTTCAGGTAGGGGTCGTTAATCAAGCCTTTCCAGCCCACGGTTGTGCGTGGTTTTTCAAAGTAGACGCGCATAATAATGTAAATGGTGTCACTGACTTCATCGGCCAATTTTTTAAGGCGTTGAGCGTAATCTTTAGCTGCTTCCACGTCGTGAATGGAACAGGGGCCTATTACGAGGAAAATACGATGATCTTTGCGATCAAGAATATCGCGCACAACTGCACGGCCTTGGGTCACAATATCCCGCGCTTTCTCGCTTAAGGGCAACTTATCTTTGAGTTCAGCAGGTGATATCAGCAATTCTTGCGATATCACATTAAGATCGTCTACTTCAATATCGTTCATTACAGCCTTCCGTCAATTTGGTCAGTTATGAGGCTATTCTACTCAAAAATAATGGATTTAGTAGATTTTTTTTTTAATTATCACCATAAAAAGAATTAATTCCACTGTTTGGGATTCGCTCAACATTGCAGCATAAATAACAATTTAGGGCGTGAGCATGATGAGCATCCTATTTGGTTGCTATCACAAGCATTTTTGAGGGGTTTTTTAATAGTTGAAGATTATGTAACTGCTAAGAGTGGCGCAGATGCTGGTTTATGTGTAGTTTGTAAGTATTTTCCCAGTCAGCCGATTCAGCTCACTTTAATAACTGTAAATATGAAAAAATCTCATAAATAAGGGAAGTTGGGTATTCGTTACTTGTATTCCACGGGGACTCCATCCGGTTTCCGCAATACAATTAAATCACTGCGGCTAACCCCGCGGGTTACACCGTTGCAGAGTTCAAGGAATCTATGAATTCCCGCTGTCATAAATTTTTGCTTATGCAGCACAAAATTGAATTGCCGTTTTAAATCCAAGCCTGCAATTTCTAGCGGAACTAAGCTTCCCCGCTTAAAGGCATCTTTTAACGCGAGTCGTGAAATGCAGCCAATTCCTAAGCGTGATTCCACGGCGCGTTTAATTGCCTCGGTATGTTCAAGTTCTAATAGCACTTTTAAGTTTGTGAGTTGATTGCGTAAAGCGGCTTCAAACACTTGGCGAGTACCTGAACCGCGCTCGCGCAAAATCCAATTTTCGTTAGCCAAGTCTTGTAGTTTTAGCTTTTTCTTGTCGGCAAGCGGGTGATCTGGTGCAGCAAAAATGACGAGTTCGTCATCCACCCACGGAGTGAGCAGTAAATCCGGGTGATAACTATCGCCTTCAATAAGGCCTAAATCCAGCTTAAAGTGAGTAACCTGCTCCACAATAACGGAAGTGTTTTGCACGGACAGCTCCACCCGGCTGCCCGGGTTTTGTTGCATATAATCACCGATTAATAGCGTGGCCAAGTAGTTGCCAATAGTCAGAGTTGCGCCAATCCGCAATGAGCCAGCGCCCGTTTTTCCCTCCATTAATGATTCCAGTTCTTGTGCGCGATCTAACAGCTCCATGGCTCTTGGTAATAATTCGCGCCCTTCGGTGTTGAGTTGTAAGCGTTTCCCTTGGCGATCAAATAAGCGGGTATTGAACTGCTTTTCCAACTCGGCCAGCGCCATACTGGTGGCAGATTGTGTCATAGAAAGCGTTTCAGCGGCTCGTGAAACACTACTTTCACGGCCAATGGCAACTAAAACTTCAATTTGGCGCAGGCTAAATTTCATTTTATGGGTCTCGAAGAGTTACTTGAGTATCTTTTTAATGATTTTTTGGCTGCCAAAGGCAGCAAGTATTAGGCGCCAAGGCACTATAATGCCGCCGTTTTCACGGGTTAGTGTTTAGCTTGCATCTATATCAGTAGTATTGATTAACAATATAAGGGTAATCAATTTTACAGATGTTATTCAAGTATTTATAATCGCCTCAAATGATTAGGAGCTGCAAGCATGAAGGTGTTGGTTGGAATTAAGCGCGTTGTGGATCACAACGTTCGCGTGCGTGCGAAAACCGATGGTAGCGGGGCGGATATCGCTAGCGCCAAAATGAGCATTAATCCCTTTGATGAAAATGCTGTTGAAGAAGCAGTGCGTCTTAAAGAGGCAGGCGTTGCGAGTGAAGTAGTGGTGGTCACGACAGGCGCGTCGAATGCGCAAGATGTGCTGCGTCATGCATTAGCTTTGGGTGCAGACCGCGCCATTCTGGTCGAAACTGCCGATTTATTAAGCTCTTTGGCGACTGCTAAAGTTTTGCGTGAAATCACCAAGCGTGAAGCGCCGCAACTTATTTTGATGGGCAAGCAAGCGATTGATGATGATGCTGCCGAAGTTGGTCAAATGCTCGCAGCTTTGTTAAATGTAAGCCAAGCGACATTTGCTTCAACGATAAAAATTAATGACGGTAAAGCTTTGGTAACGCGTGAAATTGATGGCGGCCAAGAAACGCTTGAATTGAATTTGCCTGCGGTTATCACTGCGGATTTACGTTTGAACGAACCGCGTTACATCAAGCTTCCTAATTTAATGATGGCGAAGAAAAAGCCGCTGGAAACCATAGCGCTTGCAGATTTAGGTGTGAGTACAACCACCAACGTTGTAACAACAAATGTAAGCGAGCCTCCTGCGCGTGCTGCGGGAAAAATGCTTAATAGCGTGGAAGAATTGATTGAAGTCTTGCAAACGCAAGTGCAAGCAAATAAATAAAAGGGTGAACTAAATGTCAATTTTATTAATTGCCGAATTCGACCAACAAACATTAAAAGCCGCAACTCGCTCAGCAATTACCGCCGCCGCACAATTGGGTGGCAGTATTGATGTATTGATTATTGGCTACAACGTCAATGCTGCTGCGCAACAAGCGGCACGCGTACAAGGCATTACGCGTGTACTAGTGGCAGATGATGCAGCTTACGCAAAACCCCTTGCTGAAAATTTTGCGCCTCTTGTGCAAGGTATAGCAGCAAGCTATTCGCATGTTATTGCGGCCGCCACGAGCTTTGGCAAAAATGTGTTGCCGCGTATTGCGGCATTACTTGATGTAGATATGGTTTCTGAAGTAACCAAAATTATCGATGCATCAACCTATGTTCGCCCACTCTATGCGGGCAACTTAAATGCAACCGTGCAAACCAGCGAAACTATTAAGCTATTAACGATTCGCCCAACGGGTTTTGCAGCTGCAAAAGACGGTGAGCAATCTGCACCTATTGAAGCAATTGCCAGCACTGGTAATAAAGCCTTATCGCGTTTTGTAAATGAAAATATTCAACTGAGTGAGCGCCCTGAATTAGGCTCCGCCAGCATTATTGTAACTGGTGGTCGTTCCCTCGGCAGTGCAGAAAAATTTGATGCACTTATGTCACCCTTGGCCAACAAATTGAACGCTGCTATAGGTGCAACGCGCGCTGCCGTTGACGCAGGTTTTGCGCCTAACGAATGGCAAGTTGGTCAAACCGGTACTGTAGTGGCGCCTGATATTTATATTGCGATTGGTGTATCCGGTGCGGCACAACATATCGCTGGCATGAAAGAAAGCCGTATGATTATCGCTATTAACCAAGATCCAGATGCCCAAATTTTTCAGTGGGCAGATTACGGTTTGGTCGCAGATTTGTTTGACGCTGTTCCAAAAATTTCAGCATCGCTCTAATTTAAAAACTTATTAAGGTAAATAACATGGCTGCCGTAGCAACCGAAAAAGTACTAAGTGTCCGTCATTGGAATGACTCATTGTTTAGCTTTACTACTACGCGTTCAGATTCACTGCGTTTTGAAAATGGCCAATTTGTAATGATTGGTTTAGAAATTAATGGCCGTCCATTATTGCGCGCCTATAGTATTGCCAGTGCCAACTACGAAGAAGAATTAGAGTTTTTTAGTATTAAAGTGCCCAATGGTCCACTGACTTCGCACTTACAAAATCTAAAAGTAGGTGATGATTTATTGGTTGGCAAAAAGCCCACAGGTTCTTTGTTAATTGATGACTTAAATCCAGGTAAAAATTTGTACTACCTAAGTACAGGGACAGGTCTTGCGCCATTTTTAAGTCTGATTCGCGATCCATCTGTGTATGAAAAATTCGAAAAAATTGTACTCTTTCATGGTGTGCGTACAGTCAGCGAATTGGCGTATATGGACTACATTATGAACGAATTGCCAAACAACGAGTTTTTTGGCGATGAAGTACGCGAAAAATTAATTTATTACCCTTCAGTTACTCGTGAACCATTCCGCAATCAAGGCCGCTTAACGGATTTGGTGGAAAGCGGTAAGTTATTTGAAGATATTGGTTTGCCACCCTTTAATCCAGAAACTGACCGCGCCATGCTATGTGGCAGCCCAGAAATGCTGAAAAGTACTTGTGAGTTGTTGGATGCCCGCGGTTTTAAAATCTCTCCGCGCATTGGTGAGCAGGGTGATTATGTAATTGAAAGGGCTTTTGTTGAAAAATAAGCTTCGATAAAACCTAGAATTTATTTAAAAAGGCAGATTGCGAAAGCAATCTGCCTTTTTTATGGCTGAACAGTTAAAATGTGCATAGCGTGAAAGAACATAAAAGGAATAGCATAATAAAACGAAAGGGCTCTAATGAACCTAGGTGAAAATACCCTGTGTTTTATATGTTGATAAATATAGAAGGTTGGAACAGATTATGTTGAAAATGAATTTGGCTATTGTGGTTGCAGCTTTATCCGCTACAGCCTTTGCTGAAGAGAAAAAAACGTGGAATGTGGAGGTTGAGCTGGGTGCCATTGCGACGTCGGGAAATACTCAAACGACCAGCTTGCATACCAAACTCGATGTAAAGCACAACCTTACTAAATTTAAAAATGAATACATTGTTAGTTCATTATTTAAAGAGGATGAAATCTCTCAAGACGACAATAGTAAAGTAAAGGAAAAAACGGCGGATAAATATTTACTATCTGCCAAATCTGCATACCAACTTGCTAATTCTGATACTGGTAAATCCTATCTGTTTGGTTTTGCATCTTACACTCACGATAAGTTCGGTGCTTATAAAACCTATGAGACAGTGGCTTTAGGTTATGGTGACTGGCTCTATTCGAATGAGAAAGTAAATTGGTTTGTGGAAGCCGGTCCGGGTTATTTTAGAGGTGAAAAAGTATTGGAGGGCGATGATGTAAGTGATCCTTACATCTATGAAACAGAGCAGGGTGCATTGGTGCGTGTAGCAACACAACTTGAATGGAAAATTACTCAAACAGCGGTATTTAAGCAAATTGTTAGTGTTGAAACTGGCTCAGACAATACTCGTAGTCTAAGCGAAACTTCCTTAGCAGCTTCAATTAGCAATGCTATGCAAATGAAATTTTCTTTTGCGGTTGCTAACGATAGCAAAGTAGCGCCTGGTAAGGAAAAAACGGATACAACCACTTCAGCAACGATTGTTTATAAGTTTTAGCTGCAAAGCAGTGCAGTCCACATGAATGTATAAAAAATTCGCGGGTTACGCCACTTTGTGGCTAACTTGCGTTTCTATAAGCTATCAAACATCTACCTCTAAAAGTCTATTCCCATCCTCCAATAGCGGAAAATACAACGCGGTTTTAATTTCTGTTTCGCCCAGCACTGCAAAACAAGCTTTATAGCGTGCAAGCTGTGCTTTATATGCAGTAACTTCTTGGATAATAAAGTCGTTAAGATATTGCCTTGTGTTAGGTTCGCTGCTTTTGTAATCAATAATCCAGCGTGTACCGTCTGCAATAAACGTGCGGTCAATAATATTTTCGCGCAGTTTTAAATCTATGTGATTCCCTTGCTTGTGGGTGATGGCGAGTTCGCACGCACTTTGGGCGTGCGAATTATCCAGCAGCCATTGGCCATGCTTATCATTCAGCGTATTAGTAATGGCACGTGTTATTTTCTGAATTGCCTGCGTAACCTCGTCCTGGTTCCAACCATTCTGTTTTAAATTAATTTTCCAGAACGGTATTTGCGATGCTTGCCATTGTGGAAAATCAATTGATTTCGCTATGCCTAACAAGTTTTGTAAGGCGGCGTGAATCACTGTGCCGGTATGGCGTGCAAGTTTGGCTGCGCGGGTTTCTGTTTCTGGAATGTTTTCTTCATCTTTAATTTCTTGGCCGCGATAGGCTTTCAGGATTTGATTGTCAGCCAATACAGGAGCTTGCCATTCAGGTTTTAAGCGCAGCAGTTTTTGCAAGCCTGGGCGTTCAAATTGGCTGTCAGTTGTATTAGTTGGAGTTACATTACTTTGGTTGAGCGCAGTGAATGATATGGTTTTCACATCTGCCTTCACATTCTGCCAAATACTATTTAATAGTGATTTTTTAGGTGGATTTTTCCATGTTAGCTCACCTGATTCTGCAGATTCAGTTTGTGCGAGGCTGGCAAATAAATAGAGTTTTTTAATGGCGCGCGTGCAGCCCACATAAAATAAGCGGGTGGCTTCATACTCCAATTGCAGTGCGGATTCTTTTTGAATGTATTTGTAGAGTTTGTCTTTATCACCGCCTACAGGTGCCAGTGGGCCGAGCAATAATTGGCGTTCACCCTCATGGCTTAAACGCTCGCGCCATAGCATAAGTTGCTGGCCATCGCTGGGCGATAATTTGTGCAAGCGCGGAATAATCACATGATCAAATTCCAAGCCTTTGGATTTGTGCATGGTCATCACTTGCAATTTGGCATCGGCATTTTGGCGTGGTGTAGCGTAAAGTTTGCCAACGGCGCGATTGAATTTTTGCCAATCACCAATGCTGCCGCCTTGTTGGTGTTTTTCTAGCAGTGCAAAAAAAGTGGGGATGTCATTAATGTCTTGGGCATCTAACAAGGTTGCTGGACCACCGAGTGCAAGCCAAATACCTTCAAGCCATTGTCGTAAAGATTTGCGCTGGCGTGCAGCAAGCGCAGGTTGAATTACTGCGCAAAAACGTGCGAGCGCTTGTTTTCCTGAGATACTTAAGCCGTCAATGTTTTCAGCGTGCAAAACTTGCTGCCAAAGATTGGGGAAGTCATTGGCTTTTGCGATTGGATTAATGTCACCGAGATGACTATTGGCAAGTACATGCAAATCTTTTAAATCCAAGCCGCACCAAGGTGCACGCAAAATAGCGAGCCACGCAATACGATCAGCAGGGTCTAAGAGTGCGCGAGTGAGGCTGGTTAGATCAATAATCGCCATGCGCTGCGCAAGGCTATCAATATCTGTAGCTTGCCAGCTCAAACTCAAGCGACTCATAGCAGGAAAAATTTGCTGTAAATGATTACGGCCGCGCGCGAGTAGGGCAACCGAATCTTCGGGGTGTTGTGTGCGAATATTGTTAATAAGTTGCGCTATGGCTTCTGCTTCTTGCAGCTCAGCAATATAGCGATTGCCGCTGCTGCTATAGATATATTCAGGGTCTTCGTCCGTTTCTTTTGAATCATCGCTTTTAATAAACGGGCTCAAATAAAGTTCAACGGCATCGCCTTCAATTTCTGGTTTAAACGCATTGGAGGGCGAATATTTTACAGCGCCTCGGCTTATATCATCTTCCGCTGGGAATGCAGTTTGGAATTGTGTGTTTACCCATTCAACCACACCACTTTGCGAACGAAAGTTTACGGTGAGATCTAATTTTTCTAAGGGTAAATGGCCAAGACCTTGTGCGCGCGCTTCTAAAAAAATACCTACGTTGGCGTTGCGAAAGCTGTAACAACTTTGCATGCCGTCGCCCACAATAAATAAACTGCGGCCATCACCCGTTTGCCAACCGGCAGTTAATTTTTTTAACAAGTCGAGTTGTGTGCTTGCGGTATCTTGAAATTCGTCCACCAAAATATGGCGAATGCGATAATCCAATTGCAGCGCAATCTCGCTGGGCGAATCTTCATAACCGAGCGCGTTGAGCGCGGCTTGGCTTACGGCAGTAAAATCTGTTTCACCAGTTTCTGCAAAGACAATATCTAAACGTGCGGCTAAGCGCGGCAACAAACGCGTTAGGCTGTCCAGTAATGACCATTGGCTTTCATCGTAATGGCTGGGCGGAAGATTGCGCAACTCATTGATAATATTTGCAGCATCCGGCACTTGTTCCACAATTGCGCCCACCATTTCGCTATAACGGTTTTTGTAACTTGTGCTGTCTTTATTTTCTTTGGCGGCGGGGAAACCTTGATTTTTGGTAAGCGATTTACGAAAGCTGCCATCGTTGGTGAGTAAGAGTTCTACCAGCGCTAGCCATTTATTTAATTCGGCGATTTCGGGTTTAGGTAAGCTTGTAATGCCGTGCAATTGTGCGATAGCTGAATCCGGTGCCGGTTCTTGTAAATTACCGGCTGCCCAATCGGCAATGCTAGCGAGTTCACTGCCGTGTAATTGCAAAACTCGCGCAGCGGCGGTGAGGCTGTCTTTAATCACATCCTGCAAGACCGATTCTAAATAGTACCGCGCATTTTTATCTTGTGCCGCTAATACCAAGCCGAGCCATTGATCGCGCTTTGCGAGCAATGCCATTAACAAATTTTCGAGTGAGCCTAGGTTGTTGTCTAAATGTTCGAGCAAGCGTGTTAAATCATCGCGCACCGGCAAATCAGATTCTAATTCGCTGAGTAATTGATGCACGGCTTTGCGATAGGCTGCATCTGTATCGTCGCCGGGTTTTGGTGTGCTGCCGAAACCGCTGGCGATAGGCAAATGTCGTGCGATTGCGCTACACAGGCTATCGATAGTTTGAACACGCAAACGTTGCGGGCACTGCAATAGGTTCCAGCCTTGGGCTTGATCGTGCGCGAGTAAATTTTTTGCTAATTGCCATGTGAGCACATCGTGCGGATTATTCGGCTCGGGTTGATCTTTTGCTTTCCACAGCGCCTGCAATACGCGGTCTTGCATTTCACCTGCCGCTTTGCGGGTGAAGGTGATAGCTAAAACTTCTTCGGGGTTATCGCACAGACTTAATAATTTTAATAAACGTTGTGTGAGCAAACCAGTTTTTCCGGAGCCTGCGGGTGCACTTACCGCGAATGAACGTGTAGAGTCTAGTGCTGCTTGTCGTGCTAAATAATCAATGGGTTGATTCGTTAATTGTTGATCAATCGGTTGTTGATTCATTATTTTCGGCTCCCTGCAGAAAGTTGTGCCAGTGCATCGGTATCTGCCAAACGCGTGAGTGGTGCCAAATCTTCTGCATAGCTTTGCAAGGTAATATCTTTAAAATCAACACGGGCATCACCTGTAATAAAATCGCTGGCGAGTTGTCGCAATTGTGTTTGCCATTCTTGTAATTGCACCTGCCAATCGTCGGCGGGTTTAATGCCGGCTTGATCTAAGCTGGTATCGTGCAATTCGCCAAGACCATCCCATTTTTGTACTTTGCGATTAATTTGCGCAAAACTAATCGCGGCAATATTGTCATTGGTTACGGCATAAAGCGGTAATTGCGGTTCGGTAAAGCGCTCGCCTTGCCAAGATTTTGCACTGGCGTTACCGGTTTTATAATCAATCAATAAACGGTCGCCATTGCTGAATTGGTCGATGCGGTCAATGCGCAGTTTTAAGGTTAAACCTGCAAAGCTAATATCTTGTTCTTGCTCTATAGCAATCACTTCAAAGCTGGGGCGCTCGCGCTCGCCGGCAAGCCATTCGCACAATAATTGTGTAAGGCGTTTTTGTTCTAGCTCGCAATAGACTTTGCCGAGCTTACGAAAGTTACGGGCATGAGCTTCGCCAATTATTTTTTGGGTGATATTACTAACCAGTGTGTGCACTGTGGAATCGTCAAGACTCGCAAGTGTGCTTGATGTTTTTAATTCACGCCAAATAGCCGCGAGTGATTCATGTAATAGATTCCCGCGCTCGGCGGCATTAAAACCTATTTCAGGTTCGTCTGGATTTTTGGCGCCCAAGCGCAAACGCACAAAAGCTTCAAAGGGGCAGGCGGCTTGATATTTAAAAATACTGCTGCCGCCGCGCTGTGGTTCTTGTTCTCCTAATGCGGGGCCATTAGTATCCTGAATGATTTCTAATTGCGTAGATTCTTGTAGTGCGAGGTAATAATTATCTAGTTCAGAATTTTGCTGATCGAGTATCTCAGCCAATGGCGTTAAGGGAATATCGCGGGTTAATGCGCTGGGGCGCAATTCATTATCGCCATCGCCGTGCGCGCTGCTAAAAATAACCTCTTGTGCTGATTCTTTGTAACGCTGCGTTAAGCTCTGCGCAATTTCTAATTCACGTATTGCACTTGCGTGCGGCATATTGTGTTCGCGCTGCAAATGCAAAGGTAATAACGGATTTGGCGCAGGCACTGGCGGCCACTGGTTGTCGCTCAACCCCATGACCCATAAATGACTAAATTGTAAACCGGCGGCTTCAAGCGCGCCCAAAATTTGAATCGGCGAGTCTGGTGTTTGCGCTTGAAACGGAGTCTTGTCTGCAAGCTCGCGCAAATAACGGCAGGCTTGGGTGTAACTTATGGGAGTTGAGTGATTATCTATGCAAGCGAATTGATCGCGTACCTCAAACCATTGGTTGAGCTGTTGATACTCCTGTGAATCTAATCGGCGTGTACCCGGCCAATTCATAGTCGCTAAAATTTCATCGAAAACATTTAGCCATTCGCTAGCGGTTTTATTGTCAAAGCGACGACGCAATAAATTGCCCACTGTTTCAAAACGATTGCTTAAGCTCAAGATTGCAAACTCAGGAATACGTTCTTCTAATTTGCTGGCGCAGTGGCGTAGATCGCTAGTGTTAATTGTTATACGCCCTAATTTGCGCAACTCGGTGATTAAGTGCGCGCGCGCAACCGCTTCTTGGGTTTCATCGCCCCAGAAGGGCGAATGCAATAAATTGCACAGTTTCTCTAATGGCCAGTCGTTATCTTGCAGAGCGAGCATATCAAACAAGCTGCTTATTAAAGGTGTTGAACCGAGTGGTGTACCCGCAGAAAAGTTAAAGGGCAGGGTGTAACGCGGTGAATTGGGCAGCAATGAATGGGCTTCAAACACTTGCGTAAAAACTCGCTCAACTTGATCGCGACATTGCCCAAGGTTGGGTACAACAATACCGATTAGTGCAGTTTCTGGCGCTTGTTGTAATTGCGCTTTGCTCCAAAGTGCCGCTGCGCGAATTTCTGCTTCGGTGGTATCGGTTTGGGTGCGAGTGATCTGAGATTTCGATGCGGTTTGGTTAGGCAAGCGAATCAGGTTATGAGTTGCCACTGCTAATATGGCTTGCATCAGCGGTGGTAAATCATCAAAACCTTCCAGATAAATTTCATCCAGCTTGGGCAAGTCGCTCTGAGTAAATGCCTGCGCGATAAGTGCATAGCTGGTTTCGCGGGTTACGCAGCTTTGCAATTTTAACGTGTGTTTAAATTCCTGCGCCCAAGCTAAAAATTGCGCAGAGTTACTTTTTACATCAGAGAAATAATCAGTTGCAAAGCTATTGCTTAATTGCCATAGCTCCAAATTTTTAAAAGCGCTATCAGCCTGTTGCGCGAGTGGCTTTGGCTGTAAGAGAGTTGCACCAAGCGCCGAGTTTTTAATCGCCGCTTCCCACAGCAGTTGCCGCTGCAAGGGCGTTGCTATGCTCACACAGGAGTAACTTACTCCACGATTTTGTAGCGCCTCCCACTGAGATTCCAACCACTGGCTCAAGCTTTGAATATTCGGCTTTAACCACGCTTGCGCTGTTTGCTCTACTGCAAAAGCGCGCAACAGATGATTGCGCAAGCGATTATTGGGAACCAAAATCAGCGCATTGTTTGCAAGTGCTGGTGCAAGTGCGTTGAGTGAGAGGTAAGTTGCTGCCATGCGGGAAACTCATTAAAAAATAATTAGGTTTATTGGGTGAATGGATGGCGGAGTAATCGCATTCACCCCAACCCATTTCAAGGCGATTCGTAGGTTGGTGGTGAGGAACGAACCCCAACATGTCCATGTTTCAGCGTAAATCGAAAAACCAAATATGCGACTGTTTTTAATTATACGTTTCCGTAATTCAGCAGTATGCCATTTGCGATTACGAATGTTGGGGTTCGCAAGCTCAGTCTGCACCGAGCTACATCAACCCCAATCTATGTGCGTTTACTTTTTTTCTTTGGATGGCTCTAGCGGTTTTGGTGCATTAGTGTTGGCTTGAACTTCATTTTCTTCTCCGTCTTGCATTTGCTTTTGTGCTATGGGGAATTGTTCTTCAGGGGGAGTTCCTCTTCCGATGCATCCATTTTCGAAGTTAATAGCACTAATAGCGGAGCATCGGTCAGCGTTAGCTCTCAATAAAGCAAACAGCTTCTCTGCATCGAGAGGAACCTCTTGAATTATGGGGTTGCCATCGGATTGCATAATGTGGAAGCGTATCGTTGTGCGTGGTATTGGTTTTTTTTGAGTCATATACAAAAGTATTTCTAAAGAGCTTCTGTAAGAGTCGTCTTCATCCAATAACGGCACAATATCAAAGGTGAGTAATTTGGCGCCAGGTTGAATTAGTGCATCCGCATCGCTCCTTAATCTTACTTTTGTTGCTTGGGCTAAATAATCACTGTCTACCGATGCCTTTATGAGGGATGCTGGCGCATCCCCCTTATTGATGGCTGTGATTCTAAGGGTATTTCCATCAAATGAAGGCATGGTAAGTGTTGCTTGCGAGCGAGGTGTGTGAAAAAGTTCGTAGAGAACAGGCGCGACAATACCCATCACAGATATAAGAGTGGCAAGAAGAGCAAGTGCCGTGCTGGAAAATGGTATAAGGTTGCGCCAGTCTTGATAGGAGGTGCATACCGAGCAGATTTTTTGCTTCGTACGGAATCACATGTTTGCATTGCTTGCAAAGAACAGAGGGTTGCTCGTTTGGTTCTACTAGTTGCAACTGTTGTGGGCAAGATGAATCATTCTGGTTTGTATCTGTACTCACTATCAGCCTCTCTTCAAAGACGTTTAATATCCCAAATTTCAATTACCCAGGGTGGAAAATCAGAGATTCACGATTTGCTATTTGCGTACAAAAAACCGCTACCAAGCCTCATCAAAAAATCTGATTTACTCAATAGCGGTTTAGTTATTCACTCCGGAACATTTTGTCCATTTTTGACTTCGCTATGCGAAGCTTTTTAAAAGCTGGATACCCGCCTGCACGGGTATGACGAGGGGAAAACTAAAAATTCAATTTCCGCTCAAATCTAAAGTGGCGTATTTATTAATCGTCGCTCGCAAAGCCCAACAAATGTAAAAGGCTCGTGAACAAGTTAACGATTGAAAGGAACAGGCTGGTGGTAGCCATAATGTAATTGGTTTCGCCACCGTGAATAATTTCGCTGGTTTGGTACAGAATTAATGCAGACATTAACAGAACAATACCTGCAGAAAGCACCAAACTCATTGTAGAAAATTGATAACCAAACAGCGATGCACCAATTAAAAATACACAAGCCGCCAGCATTAACACTAGACCTGCAGCAACAAAGCCGCCGAGGAAATTAAAGTTTTTGCGTGTGGTGAGTACATAGGCCGATAGGCCGATAAACACCGCAGCGGTGCCGCCCAAGGCTTGCATAATTAACGCGCCGCCATTGGCCATTTTAAGATAGTGATTGAGGATTGGGCCTAAGCCTGCGCCGATCAAACCGGTAAAGGCAAATACCACTAACAGACCGTTCGCTGAATTAGCGGTTTTAGGCAGCACAACCCAAATCAAGCCCATCGCGATTACGCTCATGATTAAACCTGCAACTTGTCCTATGCCCATCGCCATGGAGATGCCGGCGGTAACTGCGCTGAAGGCGAGTGTTAGGCCAAGCAACATATAGGTATTGCGCAATACCTTATGGGTTTCGCTGTGGCTTACGGATTTAAGCGTTTCGAAGTTAGTTACGTTTTGCATGATGGTCTCCATCGATAGTTACAGGTCGTTTTAACGTCTAATAAAGAATATTGCGATACTACAAAAGAATAACCGCTATTGCTACGGCTGAATATGGTGGCTGGATGATGCTTTTCAAGCCATTCTCGACTCAACACCGGTATATACAACTCCTTTATAAGAGTCATATTTTACCTAAAAGTTTCGTTTGTTTGGCTTATGGGTAACGGTTTTTACTGACTTTCACTCAGTAACCTTTCTAGGCAGTGTTCTTCAATGCCGTAAAATTCTTTAATTGCTGCAATCTGCGTTAAGACTTCGCTATTGTCCCGCTCAGTCTTACGCTTCTGTGCCAGAATCATTTTGTTTTTGCTGGTGTGTTCTAGCGAAATAAATTCAAACACTTGAGTGTCGTAGCCATTGGCTTCTAGTAAAAGTGCGCGCAGGCCATCAGTTACCATTTCTGCTTCTTGGCCTAAATGAATGCCGTGGTGCAACACTGGTGCTAGCAGCGCGGGGCTTTTCATTTGCGGACGAATTTGCTTATGGCAGCAGGGCGAACACATAATAATATCCGCGTTAGTGCGAATACCCATATGAATCGCGTAATCGGTGGCGATATCGCAGGCATGTAGGGCGATCATCACATTGATATTTTTTGCTGCAAAATGCTTTACATCACCCTGTTCAAATTGAATGCCAGTTAAGCAGAGTTTCGATGCAGTTTGATTGCATAAGTCTACCAGTCCTTGACGAAGCTCTACCCCCGTGACACGGGTATTAACACCTAGCTGCACATTTAAGTAGTCGTGAACTGCAAAAGTTAAATAGGCTTTGCCCGAACCGAAATCGGCAATATGTACTTCCTTGCGCTTGGCAATGCCGGTGTTTTCAATTGCACCGGAGAGTACTTCAATAAATTTATTGATTTGTTTCCACTTGCGTGACATGGCAGGAATAATTTGACCGTTTGCATCAGTAATGCCCAGCTCGCTTAAATAAGGGCGGCTTTGCTCTACAAAGCGGTGCTTTTCTTTGTTATGCATTAAGAGCTTTTCTTTCTGGGTTACATCCGTTTCGGTGATATCCGCTTGTTTGGCTTGAACTGTAGAATTATTTTTGTTGCGCTGTTTATTAACCAAAATCTTACCTTTTTTGCTGTAACTGAATTGGATTTCCCATTCGTCGCTCAGCATGTGAGCGTTTTTAAAATCAGTACCTAGTGAGTTTTCTAAAAATATAATCGCATCAGTTAGGCTTAGATTTTTGGTAATGTGATTAGTGCGATACTCATAGAGAAATGACAACAGCAATTCATCTTTAATTTTTATTGGGCGAACGGTAATCCGCTCAAGCTCGGTATTGTTACCCTGATATTTAGAAAGTACAAGGCGCTGCAATGTTTGCGAATTAAATGCAGCTTGAATCTGGGTAAAAAATTGTTCGGTTTCTGGCAAAGCCATAGTAATACCTGCAATCGACACAGCGTTTATTCAACGGGAATGATGTCGGTGTTGTGAATTCCAAATTGTGCGAGCTGGGGGGCAAGTGCGCTAACAGTATCGGATGCTTTAGTAAAAATCGCCCAATGTTCTGGTGGTTGCGCATTAAATGTGTGTTCAGTCAATAAAGATGCTACACGGCGCGCTATAGCTTCGCCAGAATCGATTAAATGCACCTTGGGGGCGAATTGCGCGGCCAATTCATCGCGCAACAAAGGGAAATGAGTGCAGGCTAAAACCAGTGCATCCATTTCATCGCCACGAGGATGGTTAAAAAATGGCTGTAAAATTTGCTTCAGTTGCTCAGGTGTAACTTGGCCGCCGCGCAATTTATGCTCAGCGAGCAGGACTAATTCGCTGGAGCCTACAGAAATAATTTCTGCGTTGGGCGCATGCTCGCGAATTAAGTTATGAGTATAAGGACGTGCGACTGTAGCGGGCGTAGCCAATAAGCCGATGACTTGCGATTGAGTCTTGGTGGCTGCGGGTTTTATCGCCGGTACAACCCCTACCACGGGTTGCGGAAAATGGCTGCGCACATAAGGTAATGTCAGGGTGCTGGCGGTATTACAGGCAATCACAATAATATCCACTGGGTATGCCGCAATAATCTTATGAAAAACTGCATCCACTCGTGCAATCAATACAGTCTCGCCCTTGGTGCCATATGGAAAGAAGGCATTGTCAGAGGCGTAAATTAGCTGCGCAAAGGGCAGTTTTTTTTGAATCTCACGAACAATACTCAACCCGCCCACGCCGGAATCAAATACGAGAATGCGGGGGTTGGGTGAAATGGAGGCTAAAGGCATGGAGGCTCGATCTAAAGAATTACGCTAGAATGCTGAAAACTGAATTCTAGGGCAGGGCGATAAGCCACTCAACTCATTTATTAAGGATCTTCTGTGAACAGCGCGTTTATTATTCTAATTGTTGTCTTAATTGCATTGGCAGTTGGCTTTTTTTTCGCCTATGTCTTGCTGAATGCGGCTGCTCGCAGGCGTCAGGAGGATGCGCTTTTACTGCGTGAAAACGAACTCAAGGCAATTTATATTCAAGAGCAACACCAAGCTCTTGTGCTCAAGACGGGTTTGCAACACGATTTGGCTCAAGCCCAACAGCAAGCGTACGAATTTAAACAAGAATTGGCGCAACTGAAGCTGTCTTATCAGCAGTTGCAAGATCGCACCAGCTTACATTTGCAAGACTTGGCTGCGGCAAAAGAAAAGTTACAACAGCTTGACGAGCTGCAACAACAATTTCATCAAAAAGATGCTGCTTTAGTTAAAATTACCGCTGAAGCCACGGAATTAAATACTCGTTTAGATCAAGAACGAAAAAATTTTACAGAGCAATTGGCACTCCTACAAAATGCCAAAGTAGAGCTGGCAAAAGAGTTTGAAAATGTTGCTAACAAAATATTTGATAATAAACAGCAGCAGTTTTCGCTATCGAGTAAAAGCTTGTTGGAAACAACGCTTGACCCTTTTAAGTTGCAGCTAAACGACTTTCGCAAAAAAGTAGAAGATGTCTACGAGAAAGAAAATGCTGATCGCAACCGCCTATCGGGCCAAGTATTAGAGCTGCAAAAGCAAGCCCAAAAAATTGGCGAAGATGCTGTAAGCCTCGCGCAAGCTCTTAAAGGTAATAACAAAGCACAGGGTAATTGGGGTGAGGTTATTCTTGAGCGATTGCTGGAAGAATCCGGGCTACAAAAAGGCCGTGAATACGATACGCAAATAAGTTTTACGGGTGATGATGGCCAGCGCCGTATGCCAGATGTGATTATTCATTTGCCAGAACAAAAAGACATTATTATCGACTCTAAAGTGTCTTTAGTCGATTATGAAAAATTTTGTTCAACGGAAGACGAGCAAGAGCGTAAATATTATCTAAATGCGCATGTGAATTCATTGCGGAGTCATATCAAAGGTTTGAATTTTAAAGATTATGAAAAGCTTGAAGGCGTTAAATCGTTGGATTTCGTTTTTATTTTTATTCCCATTGAGGCGGCTTTTATGCTCGCCATGCAGCATGAACCTAATCTTTACCGTGAAGCTTACGAAAAGCATATTATTTTGGTAAGCCCAACAACTTTGCTGGCAACACTTCGCACGGTAGAGAACATTTGGCGTTATGAAAAGCAAAATAAAAATGCAGAGCGCATCGCGAAAGAAGCGGGTGACTTACATGATAAATTTGTATTAGTGCTAGAGGCTTTGGATAGTTTGGGTGCTCAAATTGGTAAAACACAAGATGCTTACAAGAAAACCCGTGAGCGTTTAGATACAGGTAAAGGCAATTTGATCAATCGCGTTAATAACTTACGAAAGCTAGGTGCTAAAACCAAAAAGCGTATTGATGGAAGTTTATTAGAAGATGATTTTTCATCTACTGATTTGTTATTGATTGAAACTCTAGATGAGGGTTTTGTTGATGAAGATGTTATTGACTTGGAAAACAATGAATGAGTTTTAAGGTTCGCCCAATGATTGCTAGTGATCTAGTAGCTATTGAGCATATTCAAACTGAGGCATATGCAGGCTATTTTTTAGAGTCGGCAGAAATTCTTGCGCAACGTTTTATTCTAAGCCCCACAACAGCTTGGGTAGCAGAGCGTGAAGGTGAGGTCTGTGCCTATTTAGTAGGTTATTGGTCAAGAGTGGGAAAAGTAAATCCACTTAATGCACCCTTTGCGTTGGTTGAAACTGCTAATTGCCTATATTTGCACGATTTAGCAGTGTTAAATTCTGTTCAGGGTTTTGGCCTGGGAAAAAGGCTGATTCAGTCTGCGACAGATTATGCGTTACAAAACGCTGCGAAAGCTATGGCTCTTTTATCAGTACAAAACTCAAAAGTTTTTTGGCGGGGGTTTGGGTTTTGTGAGTTTGCTGAGTTGGATGAGCAGCAACAACAAAACCTGAAAACTTATCTGGATGGTAATGAAGAAGCGGTTTATATGGTAAAGCCGCTCTAAATGATGTGCAGTTTCTTTGGCCTCTGCCGGGAAACTATATTGAATTTAGCCGTGCATAGTGAAGGAGTTAGCAAGTCAGCGCTTATTTAAAGCGCTGAGTAGATTGAAGAATAAATAGGCATTGGATTAAAAGAGTCCCGCAAAAAAGCCTAATGGGTTTTTGCTTAGTGCAACGCTGACAATAAATGCAAATACTATTAAAGCTGACAGCCAGAGTATTTTTCTGATTTTTAATATGGGATGTTTGAAGGTTAAAACACCAAGGATAATGTATAGAACCAGTGCAACTAGCTTAACGGCAAGCCAAGGTTGATTGGCTGGGTTGAAGTGCATAACAACTGCTAGGCCAATACCAGTGCCAATTAATATTAAATTCACAATGTGTGGTGCAATTAAAAATACACGATGATTGCTGGTATTAGATTCGCGCATCATTAAATAGCCGCGTACAAAAAATAATAAAAAAGAAATAAGCAATGCGGTTAGGTGGGTGTGCTTTAAAATAATGTCCATAAAAAATCCTAAGATTGAAGTGCTTTGGTCACTAAGGCTAACATAGTGTTTGATAAGGGAAGTTTGAGCGCGGCGGTATGGCCGGCATCAGACATTTTGTTCCACGTTTTTTGAATAATGTCTATTAGCTTGGCTTCGTCGTGTTTGTTGGCAAAATCGTCAAGATAAAACTCTAAAAATACTAGGCAAATAACATCTTCTAGCGCCTGAACTTCGTTATCGCGTTTTAGGCTGCGTTTTAAAAGTAAATCTTTTACGCGCTGAATGGTGCTCTCATCATAGCCATTGGCCTGCATAATTTCGCCGGCAGTTTCGCCATGAAAGACGGCTAAGTCTAACCGCCATTTTTTATAACCTTGGCGATCCATAGGGTAACTGTTGCGAGGGATTTTCCAGCGACAAATATGTTGACTGCGTGCGGCTAGCTGTAGTTCTACGGATGCTGAGGGCAAAAACTTGTGTAAATGCTCAGTCATGCGTTGGCTGTAAATTAATTCTTTCGCAATAGGTTGGTTGTTAATAATTTCAATATTAGGGTCTTGTGCGTTAGCTGCGTCAAATGCCGCTAGAGTTTGTTCAAGTTGATTCATCGTTAATCGTTACCCGTGGCAATATTGCGTAGCGCGTCCATGTCGATAATGGTAATTTCTTTTTTATTGGCAGCGATAATGGTGTTTTTTTGTAAGCGAGTAAAAATGCGGCTAACAGTTTCTATGGTTAAGCCCAGGAAGTTGCCAATATCAGTGCGTGACATGGGTAAAATAAAATCGTTGGTGGAGAGATTGCGGCGGCCATTGCGCGAGGAGATACTGAGCAACAGGCTGGCGATTCGCGCTTCTGCACTACCTTTACTCAAAAGTGTAATAACTTGCTGATCTTGAGTGATTTCACGGCTCATGAGCTGGAAAAAATGACGTTGTAGAGAAGGTATCTGTAGGCTCAGTTCTTCAAGGCGGTTAAATGGAATCTCGCAAACAGATGATGTTTCAAGTGCAATGACTGAGTTGGTGTAGACACTATCGGCAAGACCATCCATACCAACAACTTCACCCGGCAGATAGAAGCCAGTGACTTGTTCGTCACCTTTATCGCTAATGCTTACAGCTTTTACAGCGCCTGAGCGAATTGCAAATACTGAGTCGAAAGCATCGTTTGCTCGATACAGGTATTCCCCTTTCTGTAAAGGTTTACTGCGCTGCACTATATTGCTGAGGCGCTCTATATCATTAACGTGCAAGCTGATTGGGAGACATATTGAGTTTAGGCGACAATTGCCGCAACTAATACGTTTATCGTGGGTGCAATGGGTATCTTGAGCCTTGATGAAAGAAGGTTGTACGTTATTCATGGTAAAACACCGCTATTAGGGGGTATTGCTAGCTATGAGGGGGATTGTTGCAGCTTTAGGGCGGTGGGTAAATACTTGATTTTCATTGAACTATAAGCGTTTTGTCAGCACATTAACCCTTTTAGGCACGCTGTGCTAATTTGCCTAGTGCGTAATTAAACCTTTACTTACGGAGAGAGCCGGCATATAGTTCCCCCGCTGGCCAAATTGCAGCGTGAACTTCGCCTTAGGGTATATGTTCACAATTATTTATGTTATGTCACATCCGTTGTTCTAGCAGTGAATCTCTTAGTAACTCGATGCTTCTTCATAAGTAACACCGATCTGTCAGCACCACATTTTTATTTATTAAGATCATCGAGGTTTAAAATGGCTAGAAGCACTGGCACAGTAAAATGGTTCAACGAGTCAAAAGGTTTTGGTTTTATCGCTAGCGAAGCTGGCCAAGACGTTTTTG